>Ga0209051_1000107_pt1 | contig 157903 bp, 135 predicted proteins | sample AraplaCvi_mMS_r2_2_FD_184286 | JGI IMG/M metagenome (GOLD analysis project Ga0209051, IMG submission 184286) | Arabidopsis root microbial communities from North Carolina, USA - plate scrape MF_Cvi_mMS_r2 (SPAdes) (version 2) | ecosystem: Host-associated > Plants > Roots > Endosphere | place...
GTTTCGGGGACGGCTTCATGGAGGACGTGGAGATCTGGAAGAACAAGACCCGGATCGAGAACCCGTTGCTGACCGAGGAGGACGGCCCGGTGTACCAGCATCGCCGCTGGTATGAGCAGTTCTATGTTGATGTCGCCGACATCAAACCGGACATGGTCGCCCGCTTCGAGCAGGAAGTGGACACCAGCCACGCCAACGACCTCTGGCACGAAGAAGTCGCCCAAAACCTGGCCAACCGCACCACCGTCGGCAGCTCGCCAAACAGCCTCTGACACAGTTCAATTGGCAGCCGGCCGCCGGGGCGGCGGGATTCGCGGTAGCGTTGAACACCGAGATGACCGGATCAGCAGACTTGCCCAACGTCATGCCCGCAGCGTTCATCGGGCACGGCAGTCCGATGAACGCTGTCGAGCGCAACCGGTACACGGCCGCATGGACGGAATTCGGCCAGTCGGTGCCACGGCCCCGGGCGATCCTGGTGATCAGCGCGCACTGGTACATCAATGCCACCGCGGTCACCGCCATGGCGCAGCCACGCACCATCCACGATTTCTACGGCTTTCCGCAGGAGTTGTTCGATGTGCAGTACCCGGCCCCGGGACTGCCCGAGTTGGCCGACGAGATCGCCGAGACCGTGAAACCCACCTGGATCGGCGCTGACCGGGACAGCTGGGGAATCGACCATGGCACGTGGTCGGTGTTGGTGCATGCGTTCCCCGACGCCTCGATCCCGGTGGTGCAGCTGTCGATCAACGCCGAGAAGCCGTTCGAGGAACACGTCGCGCTGGGCGCGCAACTCGCCGAGTTACGCAGCCGAGGCGTGCTGATCGTCGGCAGCGGCAACATCGTGCACAACCTACGGGCCATGAACGCGCGGCTTCCCGACAGCGGATTCGACTGGGCGACAAGGTTTGACGATGCCGCAGCCAGTCTGCTGACCGCCGCACCTGCCGACATTCTGCGCCTTCGGGAACATCCCGACTTCGCCGCCGCCGCCCCGACACCGGACCACTTCATCCCGATGCTCTACTTCGCCGGGCTGTGCGCCGCCGCCGACAGCCCTGCGCATGTGCTCGTCGACGGCTATACCTACGGGTCGCTGTCGATGACGTCGTACACCCTGACCTGACAAACACTCACGCAGTGCTGGTGGCGTCAACCTCTGTCGCGCCAGCGGGTTTCAGCGCCTCGGCCGGCGTCGCGTACGCGTGGCGGCGGTTGAGGAGCTGGTGCCGCGCGTTCTCTCCGACCAGCGTCCGCACTTCGTTCAGCAAGGCACGCCTGCCCTGATGCTGATGCCGCAGGAGCCGGCCGGCTGAGCCGAACAGCCGAGCCGGGCTCAGGACCTGCGAGGGCTTCTCCCGGTGCGTGAAGAGATCGAGGAACCTCCCGATCTGCCCCTTGTCGTGCAGGTCCGCCACCATCTGCGGGAACACGGCCGGCACCCGGCCCGCCTTGCCCAGATCGTTGGCGAACCAATAATGATCGGAGAATTCGTGATCGCGCCAACGGCCCCACGTCGCGACCGCCGCATCCTGCGCCTCCGGTGAACCGCCCAACCCCGCCATGATTTTCGGCACCGCCGCGTCAACCTGTGCGAACGCGTCACCGATCCCACGCCCAGGCGACGGGTCCTTGAAATGGCCAGCGTCGCCGACCAACATCCACCCGGGCCCGCACGGGTCCCGGAAGAAACCGTTGTAATGGACCATCCCGAACAGCTTGCCCACCCGCTGAGCGCCCTCCAGGGCCTCGGCTACCGGTTCACAACTGAGGGCGTGTGCCATGAAGCTGCGCTCGAGGTTGGCGCGGAATCGCGGTAGCTCGCTCAACTCGGGGATCACGATGACCTGATACAGCCCGTTGTCTGCTGCGGCGCTGATCACGAACTTGTCGGCCCACCGATGGAACACGTTGGTCGGCTCTGCCGGCATGTTCGCGCCCTCGAAGAAGGCCCAGTACGCGAACCGTTGGTTGGGTACGACGTTGTACTTCCGCGCGGCAACAAGGTTGGCGACGGTCGAGTTGCGACCGTCTGCGCCGACGACCAGCCTGGCACGCAGCTCGTCCTCACGGCCGTGAGTCCGTACGCGTACGCCGGTGACCCGGCCGCCGTCCTGCACCAGGCCCGTGACGTCGGCAGCCATCCGCACTTCAGCCCCCGCCTGCTCGGCGGCACCGACAAGAATCGGATCGAGCAAGGTGCGTCGGACGGAGGCACTACCGCCGACATCGCCTGCGCGCTGTGGCCATTCGACATTGAACCGGAAGTCCTCGGCGCGAGAATCGGACCGCACCATGAACGGCGCACCGGTAGCGTGCAGCTGGTCCGTCACACCGAGCCGATCGAGGAAAGCCAACCCGTCGGCCTCGAAGATGTGGGTCGACAGGGTGTCCCGCGGAAATGTCGCCCGTTCGACTACCGCAACGTTCACACCCTGCCGCGCCAGCATCGTGGCCAGCGGCGAACCGGCACACCGAGCGCCGACGATGACGACGTCAAATCCCTGGGCCAACATGGTTGCTCCCGAAGTTCACACTGCGCCGAGGCAGGCCGCACCCGGCGCAGCTGGAGAAAGCGTACGCCGCACAATGCGCTACGTACAGCAATTCTTCAGGACTTTGCCATGCTTGCCTCGATCAGATTATCGGCGGTTTTATCACAGCAGCGTCAATGTCGCGGTGCGCTAGACCCGTTGTTCCGCAGCAACTCTGGATGCCGGCACGCGCCGGCAACGAAGGTGTACTCGTCGCCGTCGATATCAAATGTGTTGCGGGCCAACGATACAGACACCGCGACAGGGAATCCCGTTGCAGCACACACGCAATGAAGCCGTCGCTGTTGCTTCGCAGCCTCGGAGACCGCGACAGGGGAAGCGCTAGACCAATCCGGGTGCGAGAGACGGCGACGCCGGCACAGGCGTTGACGTCGCAGCGGTGGACGGGACCGCGCTGGGTGGCTGCAACCCATAGCCCGATTGCGGGTCGTAGCCCGGAGACGGGCCGGGCAGTGCGCCATATCCCGGCGGCGGACCCGGCAGCGCCCCGTAGCCGGGCAGCGTCCGAGGCGACCCGGCAAGAAGCTTGGACGCGATGAAGGCCGCGGCCTGATCGGTGTACGCAGGGACGTAACCCTGCGTGTGCCCGCTCCAGGAATTGCCCGCACCGGCATGACAGATCGGGTCGGCGGGATTACACAGGTCGATCGCTTTGGGACTCAGCGGCGAGTTCTGAGTTGGCGGCGCTCCGTCGGTGCGGTCGGCCTGGTTGCCGAACGTCGCGACGGCCGCGATGTTTTTCGTGTACTCGGCCGGCAGCGGGCTACCCCAGTTGATACCGGAGAAGCCGGCCACGATGTTGACCACACTCGCGCCTTGCGAGTAGCCGCCCAAAACGATCTTGGTGTTGGGACAGGCGGCCGCGGTGGACTTGATGTGGTCGATCGCGTCCTTGGCGCCCTCACCACTGTGCCGCTGCGTGATGGTCGCCTTGTAGTCGACCGCATACGACCGGATGATCAAGCCGCTGGTCTTGCTGCGCAGCGAATCGACGAGCGCATCACCGACGCGACCCATTCCTACCGGCTCATCGGTGCCGCGCGCGAAGATGACTTCGGCGTCGGGGCAGTCATCGGCGACAGCCACTGGAGCCACGCCCGTGATGATGAGCGGGGCCGTGACGGTCAGCAGCACCACAGCGCCAGCAACGCCTGAGCTACGGAGGCGGCGAATCAGCATCTACGCATCTTACCTGCATGCAGGAAAGTAAGACAAACCTCTGACCAGCAAATACGTCGTACGCAGCAATCGCGACCGCGACGACACGCCTGACGGCCGTGCGTTTCCGGCAAATAACGGCCCCGAGATTTTGACCTCACGCAATGGCGGTCCAGCCGACGCCGACCGGTATAGTCGCCGGCGTGGGTGCGCGTTCTGACCAGGCTCCCGCACCGTTGGTGCGGGCGTACTCGTCGTGCACCCCGTCTTTTCTCTCCTCGATCTGGAACCGCGCCCGCCTGGCGCCGCTGAACAAATTCGCGCGCTGATTCTCGCTGCCCGAACGTTCCCTTTTCCTGTGATGAGAAATGAAGCCATCTCTCTACGCCGTTGCGGCGTCGCTGTACCTCGCTGAGTACACCCTCTATTCGAATTCCTCCGCGACCGTCCTTTTGAACGCGTCGATCGCGGACTTCTTTCACTTGCCCTACGGCCTGGCCGCCAACGTCGGCGTGGCCTTCCTGGCCGGGTTCTGCGCGACCCTGCTGCCGGCCGGCCTGCTGCTACACCGCTGCCGCCCGATCAACACGTTTTACGTCAGTTCGGCAGCGCTTGCGGTACTCGGCATCGCCGCAAGCCTCAGCCCGTCGTTCGGGGTGCTCATCGTCGTCCGGTTCCTGCAGGGCGCGGTGTCGGCAGTGCTGGCGCCACAGCTGTTCCGGATCGCGCGGCAGCAGTTCTATCCCGATCACCACACCGCGTTCCTCGGCACCTGGGGGCTGGTCGTGTCGGCGTCGGCGCTGTGTTCACCGCTGATCACCGCGGTGCTCAACGACGCGTGGGGGTGGCGGGCTTTCCCGTACGAGACAGTGCTGACCACGCTCGTGTCGATTCCGCTGCTGGCGTGGGGCGCAGATGGCGGGGCAGCTGAGCCCGACGCCGCAGCCGAGAACTCCCGCCGGGGCGGGGGTTTGATCATCGGTGTCGGGCTGGCGCAGGTTGTCATCTTCCTCGCGGTCGGGGCGACCACCGAGCCGGCGACCAAGGTCCTACTCAGCGCGCTGGCTACAGGGCTGGGCGTCGTGGTCATCGCCACCTGTCGATCGTCGGCGGGAGACGAAGCCCGGCGGCCAGTGCTGTACCGAAGCTTCCTGATCGTCTTCGTGACGGGCATCGCGACCAACGTCTTCACCTTGGTGGTGATCTACGTCCTGCAACGGGTGCAGTCGTTCAGCTCCTACCGGGCCGCGCTCGTTCTTGTACCCATGGCGGTGGTCGCGGGTCTGCTGCCGATTTCGAAGTTCGGCCGCCCCGGTGACAACGCAAAGAACACCCGGTTGGTGGGTTACGGCGCGGCTTGCCTGGCGCTGGCCGGTTGCTGGGTCGCGGTTACCGCCGACGAGGTGGGTTCGTTGCTGATCGGTGCCACGGCGATGGGCGGCGCCATGGGCTTCCTGTGGAGTTCGCTGGCGACGAACGTGCTGACGAATTCCGGCCGGGTCACGTTTGATTCGGCGGTGTACCACTACCTGCGGGCGTTGGGGGCGGCCATCGGGGTGTCGGTCGGCGCGACGGCAATCGGCGGCTTCGAGAGTCCGCACCGCCTGTTCGTCTTCACCGGGGTGTTGATCACCGCCGTCGGCCTCGTGGCGTCCGTCGCGGCACGGTCGGTCACTCATGTGGAGGTCCAGCGACGATGAGCGACATCGTTTCCGCCTGGCCGCCCGGGCAGCTCACTGCGGACCCACGCCTGGCCTACAACGGAATCTCGAAAACCTATGTGCGACAGGTGTTCGAGAGCCTCGTCGACGTCGATCCGGTGACCGCGCAGCTGCGGCCGTGGCTGGCGTCGGTCTGGTCGCGTCCCGATCCGCTCACGGTGGAATTGACCATTACGGCCGGCCGGCGGTTCTCCGACGGGGTCCGGCTGACCGCCGACCTCGTCCGAAACAGCTTCCGCGACATCATGACTGATCTCGCCGGCAGCACTCCCCTGCCGGCGGCGGTTGCCGCGCTTACCGGAATGTCCGCCGTCGAATCACGCGGCGAGACCGTCGTGTTCCGGTTCGAGCAGCACAACGCCGCGTTCCTGCACAGCCTGGCCGGCGTGAACCTGGCGGTCAGCAAGCCATCTGCCGGTGGCAGGCGACTGGGCACTGGGACGTGGGTGCCGGTGGATACGGGATGCCTCACCAATGGCAGGCAGCGCCTACTGTTCGGCGCGGGTTACGACGGACCAGCCCACGTACGCGTCGGCGTCACTGACGGCTTTCTGACCGCCGAAACCCACAACCCGGGAATCAGTTACGGCTTGTGCCCCAACGTCTCCCGCGGTCCGCTCGCCGACCCCCGAGTCCGGCGCGCGCTGTCGCTGCTGATCGACCGCGAGCGACTGAGCCCGATCCTGCAGTCGTGCGGCTACACCGTCGCGAACTCGGTGCTCACCCCAACCGCGCTGTACCACCTCGACTGCTCCGCGCAGCTTCAGCGGGATGCTGCGACGGCACGGCGACTGCTCGATGCGGCCGGCGCCGACGCGTTGCGGTTCGAGGTGGTGTTCAACAGTTCGTTCTCCCCCATCGACGGCGAACTGTTGTCGGCCGTTGCCGAGCAATGGGCCGACCACGGCGTCGAGCTGGCACTCCGCGACGTCGACTTCGGCGAGCTCCGGTCGCGCCAGCAGACGAGGACCTACGATTTCCGGTTCTTCTATTACACCGCAATCGATCCCGATGCGCTGCGCTATCAGTTCGCGGTCGATCAACGCAACGCGATGTGTCGTACCCAACGCGATCGTCTCGACGACATGCTCGACGTGCAATTGCACTGCCCCGACCCCACCGAACGCCGCAAGCTGGTGCACGACATCCAGCGACTCATCATCCACGACGGGCTGTGGCTGCCGATCGGCAACGTGCGCACCGTCGTCAGCCACCGACCGGACGCAGTGCCCCGACTCGGCCTCGATGCCGAGGGGCTGGCGCGCTTCACCGATCTGTAGAAAGGCAGCACCGTGTCAGACCACAACACCACCACACCCATCGTCATCGTCGGCGCCGGACTCGGCGGACTCGCCGCCGCGATTGCCTTGCGACACAACGGACACCACGCCATCGTGGTGGACAAGACCCGCGAGCTCGGCGAAGTCGGCGGGCCGCTCGGCATCTCGCCGCCGACGCTGCGACTGTTCGGCGAATGGGGCATGCTCGAGCAGCTCAACCAGATATCCTCGGCGACGCGGTATTTCGAAACGCACGACCAGGCCGGTCACGTGGAGTCCGTCACCGACTACGCGGCGATTCCCGAAATCGGTTCCGAACACGGCCGGTTCGGATACGCCGACACCGAGTTGTCGCCGCGCACCGTGCACAGGGCCGCTCTGCACGCTCTGATGGTGGCGCACCTCGGCCGCGACCGAATTCGCCTGCGCCACCGCCTGATCGGGCTCACCGAGCACGACGAACACGTCACGCTCACCTTCACCGACGAAACCGTCGTGCGCGCTCCGCTGGTCATCGGCGCCGACGGACTGCGCTCCACCGTACGCGGGCTGTTCAGCGACGACGAAATCCACTACTGCGGTTCGGTGATCTTCCGGGCGGTCAGTCCCGTCGACCGCCTCGGCGGCCGCCCCAATGACCGGTTGCGCTCGTGGCATTCGGCCGACTACGCCAGGCACGTCATCGCGATGCCGGTGCGCGCGGGCCGGCAGGTAGCGGTCGACGCGACCCTCGGCATCGATGAACCACCGCTGCATCTATGGTCGGCGCGAGCCAATTTGAGTTCGCTGGCAAGGCAATTCGACGATTTCGAACCCGTCGTGGGCGAGCTGATCCGCGGCGCGACCGGTCCGGTGTACATGCATCCGGTCTACGACCGCGACCCCATCGACCGCTGGACGACAACGCGCGTCGCCCTGCTCGGTGATGCCGCGCATCCGATGACGCCCTTTGGCGGGCAGGGCGCCAATCAGGCGATCCAGGACGGTGCCGAGCTCGCGCGTCAACTGACCGTCGCTCAGGATGGTGATGTCGCCGCAGCACTACAGCGCTACCAGGCCATCCGGACCGAACAGACCGCAGAGATTCAGCGCTCAGCGCGACAGTTGGCCTCGCGCCGGGGCAGAGTCGCGCTTCGGCTGTCAGATGTATTGTTGACCAGCTGATGGCCGATGTTGTTACGGCGCAGCCGAACTATGGGGCAGCAATGCCAGCACGTAGATCACCACCACCGTCGGCGGCGCGAGCAGCGGCAACCACGGCAGGTCCAGACTCACCGCGGTGGCGCCCACCCCGGCGAGCGTAAAGCCAAGCATGGCAATCAATGTCGGCCCGGTGGTGGTAACCACACCGGCGCCCGCCGCATGCCGCAACAGCAGATACGTGGCCGCACACAGCCCCGATAGTGCCGCGACCAACGGTGGCGAGTCGGACACCGCCAACGCCACGACCGTAAGCAGCACAGCCGCCGTCGCCGCCGCCCGAAACACAATCCCGGCAACCACGGTCGTCAGTGCCAGCACCGAAACGACGACAGCTGCGCCATGGGCCTGAAAACCCGCGACCACGACCATGAGAAGGCCGAAACCGGTCGAAAGCATCCGGGCACCAGGCTGATCCAGCCGGGTTGTCATCTCGGTCGTCATCGCGTCACCGCCTTGCCGGCCCGTCGGCGCACCGGCATCAACCGCAGCGCCTGGTCGAGGGTGGCGGTCGACGGCCACGGCACGACGTCGACACCGACGATCCCCATGTCGCGGTACATCGCGTGGCGCTGCAGCGCCCACATTCGGGACAGCGTCGAGTCCTGCTCGGCGTCGAATGGGGGTCCTTCCAGCACGTCGACGGCGACGACGGTGTGCCGCCGGTTCCGCAGCTCGGTGAGCGCCAGGGCGAACGCGGTGTCGAGCAACGTCGAGAACGCGAACACGATCGCGCCCGGCGGCACGGCCACACGCGGCGCCAATGTGCCTGTGCTGATTTCATATTCGCCGCCCACACACAGGGCGGCATCGAGCACGCGGTAGAACTGACGCTGGCCGATGTCCGCACCGATCCACCGCGGCCGAGCGCTACCGAGCGCGACGATGCCGGCACGGTCGCCGTTCCGCAGCGCGCTCTGCACCACCTGCGCGGCGCCGAGCACGACCCGCTCCATCGCGGCGGAGGCCGGGCCGAAAGGCTGCAGGCTGGTGTCGATGAGCACGACCACGTCGGCGGCACGGTGGGTCAACCGTTCGGTGACATGAAGCCGGCCCCGGCGGGCGCTCACGGGCCAGTTGATGGTGCGCAGCTGGTCGCCGGGAAGGTAGGCACGGACGTCCGCGTACTCGACGCCCGGTCCGACGTGACGGGTGAGGTGCGTGCCGAGCCGGTCGGGCAATTCGATGCGCGGTATCGGTGTCGATTGGGGCGGGGCAACGGGAAAGACGAAGACTTCGGCGGCTTCCACCGTGCCGGTGCCGGCCAGCAGTCCCCCGCCCGCCACCGCGTCGACCCGGGCCCGGATCGGATACCTGCCCCAGCGCTCGGCGCGCACCGCGACAGTCTTCGACGACGCGGCACTGTCCTCGAGAACCTCGACGTCCATTCCCGATTCGACGGACACCGTCACCTCGGCCGCGATAGTCGGCGCGTCCGTCGTCACCCACACCGTCAGCTGAGTCTCGTCGGTCTCGAAGCACCGGGTCAGCCCGGGCCGCCCGTGTACGTAAACCTTGGCGGACGGGCGCTGCCAGCTGATCGAGCACAGCACACCGAGCAGGGGCGCGACGAAGGCGACGAGCTGCCACCGACCGAGCAGCACGGCCGCGGCGAGTGCGATGCCGGCGCAGGTGGCAATGGCCTTCGTGAGTGACGACGCACGCCAACGTAATTCGACTTCGCGTGGTTCGGTCGCCGCCGTCACGGCGGCCCACCACGGGTCCGCGGCACGGGCAGGCGTTGCAGCAACTGTGCCACGATGTCACTGCCGTGGACGCTGCGTACCCACATCTCCGGTTTGAGACTGATCCGGTGCGAAATCACCGGGATGGCAAGCGCTTTGACGTCCTCGGGTATCACGTAGTCCCGGCCGAACAGCAGGGCGCGCGCCCGCGCCAGCTGAACCAGGTCGAGTTCGGCCCGGGGGCTGGCTCCGACGACCACCTGCGGGTGGCTGCGACTGGCCGCCGCCAGTGACACCACGTAGTGCAGGACGTCGTCGTGCACCGTCACCTGCTCGACCGACTCGCGCATGGCGAGCAGATCGTGAGCATCGACAATCTGATTCACTGTCGGTTCGGCCGAACCGCGTTCGAGACGGCGCCGCAGCATCACCGTTTCGTCGGCACCTGACAGGTACTTCAGCTCGACTCTGACCGCGAACCTGTCGAGCTGGGCCTCCGGCAGCGGATAGGTGCCCTCGTACTCGATGGGGTTGTCCGTGGCGAGAACGATGAATGGCGCCGGCAGCCGGTGGGTTTCGCCGTCGATGCTCACCTGGCTTTCGGCCATGGCCTCCAGCAGTGCGGCCTGGGTCTTGGGCGGCGTTCGGTTGATCTCGTCGCCCAGCAGCAGGTTGGTGAAGATCGGGCCGCGCCGGAACTCGAACCGGCCGGACTGCATATCGTAGATGGTCGAGCCGAGCAGATCGGCGGGCAGCAGGTCCGGAGTGAACTGTACACGGGTGAACGACAAGCCCAGCGCTCGGGCAAAAGACTTGGCTATCAACGTCTTCCCCAGCCCCGGGAGGTCCTCGATGAGCACGTGGCCACCCCCGAGCACGGCGGTCAGGATGAGCGTCAGCGCGGCACGCTTGCCCACCACCACGCGCTCGATCTCGTCGAGCACCGCCTCGGAGTGAGCTGTCGTCAGCTCCGCCGGCATCGTCATAGCCGCTCCAATCGGTGCAGGATTTCATCGAGCGTGGCCCGGCCCGGCCCGGGCTCGTCACGGCTGGACCAGCGGACGTCGTGCGGATCCACCCACTGCCACAACTGATCCCCGAAGACCATCCGGCCGGTGGCCTGCATCGCGGCCGGGTCCCTGGCCTGTTGTGGGCCGGTGGCCATGAAGAACTCCCGCGCCAACGTGGGCCGCAGGTGATGATCCCAGTCGCCGCGCGTCGTCTCCGACCATTGGATCAGCGTTTCGGTGCGAACGATCCAGTCCCGCAACGACGCTTCCGCGTCGTTGACGGCCGGCTCGACCAATCTCGCTCCGCGGTCGAGCAGCCGGCGCCGGACAGCCAACAGCACGAGTACCGCCGCCACCGCGGAAACCCACCCGGCTGCGCGGCGATCTCCGAGGAGCAGGGTGAGCAGTTCCGCCCCTATCACCAACGTAATCCCGACGATCACAAGCCTTTTCATGTCAGGCTCCGCAACTCGTCCAGCACTCGCAGCAGCGCCGCGGCGGCGATCTCTCGATGGTGCTCGGTCATGACGTGCGGGCTGAAACGCGCCTCGGCGAACAAGGCGACCAGCTCGGTCGCGCTGCCCGCGTGCAGTGCGTGGTGTTCGACGGCACGGGCGAGTACTTCAGACGGCGTGTCCGAGTCCTGCGGCGCGGCGCCGGGAGCATCCGCGAGAGCCCGCTCCATTGCGGCGTAGCAGGCGATGATCGATTCGCGTGGACCGCGGCTGCGGTCACCGATCTCGGCGAGACCGAATTCCGCCGCGCGCGTGAGGGATTCCGGGGTGGACTCCCCGACCATCGGTTCCGGGCCGTCAGCGACCGGTAGCAGCAGCCCGGGCGCGCGCCGGCTCCTGCGGGCCATGACACCACCGACAGCCCACAGCAGCAGCATCACCACGGTGGCGGCGAGCAGGTAACCGAAGACGCTGGACTCCTGTTGCCGCGGCGCTGTCGGCGGCTGTGTCGGGGCCGGCGACGGCGGCGGCGATGGCACCGCGCTGATCGGCGCGCTGTTCTGCGGGGGTTCCGAGAAGGGCAAGACGGGTAGTTGCAGCAGCTGCAGATGTGAGAACACGAGCAAGATCGCGCACAACACAAGGAAGGCGCCGACGCTGATCAGCAGCAGGCGGCGGACGGACTGCCATTTGAGCTTGCCGTCGAACGATCCCGGCAGCTGGAAGGCCGCTGATGCGGCGGCCGTCCTGGGACGCCGGAGCGATGCGATGAAAGCGATCGCGACGATGAGCACCGAGACGACCAGCAGGGTGTCGATGCCCACCTGGCTCGCCGTGTTGCTTGCCGGCCTGCCGGAGTGTGGGCGCTCGCTACCGGGCAGATACCCGCGCAGCGCCAGGGACACGACGAACAGCAGCGCGATCAGCGCGACCACACGCCCCAACGCCCTGTCGCCACCGTTCATCGGTACACCACTCGATCGTTTGCCCTGCCTCCATCGTGGCACGTCACAATCAATTCGTGGCGACGTATCGAGTTGGACCTACCGCCTCCGTCCACGTTTGGCCCGCCCAACCCGGCCGACGGCGATCGACAGTGCGACTCCGGAGGCAGCGGCAAGTTCCGCCGAACCGAGTAGCGCCTCGGTCGACGGTATGCGGCCGGTCAGAATCCATGCGGCAGTGAGGCCGACCACCGCAAGCGACGCGGCGCCGATCACCACCGTGACGAGCGCCCCCGCGCGGCGTCGGGCGTGTCGCAATGCGCGTAAGCCAGACTCGAGAAAACCCAGCGCAAACAATCCGAGCACCAACGTCGAGATCGCGAAAGCTGTTGTGTATGCCGGCTGTCGAGACTGAAAGGTGAAGCGGTATGTCGCAGTCGGAACATCTGCTCGCAGGACAGTGACGATTCCGGTGAGCTTCCCAGCCAGCACAAGGGGGTGGACGGGCGGCCGCATCGCTACCGTCCCGTTCGGAGACAGCGGCTCGACTTGGCGCAACAGTCGCACGCCAAGGACGTCAAGTTCCATCCCGACCGCGTCACCGTCGGGATGCGAGATCACGATCGGGATCGGCTGAGTCAGATCAACCACTGGTGTTTGACCAGTAGCCGGGTCAACGCCGGCGACGATGAGCGTGCCCGGCTGAAAGCCGACTCCCCGCGCAGAGGCGTCCTCCGCGACGACCGCGAACACGACAGCCAACACGGCCAGCACCCCGGCGATGATGTAGGGAACGCGCGGCGACGGATAGCTCTTCCCGGCAGGAGGCGGCTGCTGGCCCGGTCCGCCCAGCGGAATCGAGACGATCTGCCCACCCACCAGACCCTGAATCGGGGCGACGTACTGGACGGGCACGGTTGCGCCGACGTCGATCGGCCCCGTCGTAGGACGCGGGTATGGATCGGGAGGTGGCGCCACGGGCGGGACTGTGCCGTTCGAATGGACAGGCGCCGGCCCGTCTTTCGCAACAGGCCGTGGTGAGGTCTTCCTACCTACCGCCCAATCGGGAACCGTTGGGCGCCATCCAGGCCGTGGCGGCGGCTCCGGTCTTGGCGCCGGACGCGGTACTTCAACTTCGACCGTCGCCAGCGTGGCCAAAGGCGGCGGTTGGTCACGCGAGTCCGGGGCGGCGGCGCCCAGACAGACGACAGTCTTGGGATGATCCACCACGCGAACCGGGCGGTGTAGCTGGTCGAGCAACGAACCCACCAATGGCGTGCGAGCGGCGCCCCCGATCCGATAGACACACGCCACCTGATCCATCGTCAGCCCGGCGCGGTCGACCGTCGCGCGGAGTTCCGCGACGGTCGCCTCGATGTCGGCACGGATGACCGATTCCAACTCACTGCGAGTGACGAGCACCTCGTCAGCCACTCCGGGCATGCGGATGGTTTGCTGATTCTGCGCGGAGAGGTCTTCTCGGAGTTGTCGGACACTGTTTTCGAGTGCACGGCGCCGCGCACCCGCAGCGTGGTCGAACGGTTCGGGAGCCGAATACGTCCGCCAGAGATCCGCCGCGACAGGCTCGCAGTGCCGGGTGCCGAGGTAGTTCAGCAATCGGCTGTCGAGGTCGAATCCCCCGAGCGGGTCGATCCCTCCGGAGGCGAGCACCTCGAACTCCGAGCCCTCATGCCGGAGCACGGTGACATCGAAGGTTCCGCCGCCCAGGTCATAGACAACCAGGAATTCTTCACCAATGGGTATGAGGCTGGTGGCGTCGTCGTCATGGCGATCGGAAATGGGTCGCGCGTAGTGCGCTGCTGCCGCAACTGGTTCGGGAAGGAACACAGGCTCGGGCAATTCGATGCCCAATCCGGCGGCAGCAATGTCCACTGCATCGCCCAGCACAGCAAGTCGCGCGTCCGTCCAGGCAACCGGGTGGGTGAGCACCAAAGTAGACGGAGGCGTGTTGTTGTGCTGACGCACCGCTTCTCCGATGATCGCCTCATACACCGCAGCGATCAGATCGGCCGGCCGAAATTCCTTGTCGCCCAACAAGACGCTCCGACGGCCGACACACCGCTTCGGTGTCGGTTCGTAACGGTCCGGCTCGTCTGCCGCAGCCCTGTCGGCGCGCCTGCCCACCAGCGGCCCGGACGGACCGGCAAAGACCGACGATGGCATGGTCGCCGCGCCGTCTGCCAACACCAGACCGGATATTGTGCCGTCAGGTCCGCGCACCGCCGCGGCAGTCGCCGTCGTGCCGAAATCCACCGCGAGGACCCAGGCGGCTGCGGACGACGCCGGCACAGGGCGGGCCGCTGCCATAACGCTCCTCGGAGTCAAGCGGACTTTCAGGTTACGTCGTGTAGGTGGCCCAGTACCGATCTGCACAGCCCACCCACGTGGAGGCCACCTCCAATCCGGCAACAGAAACGCTAACAAGCGGGTCACCGCTGTGGCGGTGGTTCCGGTGGTTTTGATGAGCAAGCTGGGCAAATATTTGTCGGCTGCCTTCAGGGTGGACGGTAAACCGCCGCAGTCACTATGGAGACGCCCACGTTGTGGCAGGATGAGCGACATCCGGCTGGCCACAGGTTTTGGGGAGCGTTCGGAATGCAGCTGAAACCGGCGTTGAATGCGCTCTGTTTGGCCGCAGCGACATTTTCCGCCCTCGTGCCCACCGGGTCGGCGCACGCGGACGCGCTCAGCGCAGCCGACGACTACGTCGGCCATTCCGCGCAAGCGGTGTGCAGCGGCCTTGCCGCCGCCGACAATGATGCTGTCGCAACCGAACTGGCGGCCATAATTGACGACAGCCGTCGGTTCGCCGAGCAGCCGTTCACCCGCCCCGAAGCCGAGTACATCTTGGCGGGCGCGGTCAACAGCAATTGCCCGGCGTTTCAGTCACTACTGCAGTCCAACGGCGTTTATGACGCCGCCAACCGTTACGCGGCGACTCGGCGGGACACACAACAGGGCGGAGCGTCGACACCGCCGGATCTACCGGGCCTTGCTCAGGCGATGCCAGGCCAACCCTGCACGAGCACAGAGACATTCGTGTTCGGAATTACGCACGACGGCCAGACGCTGGCATGCCTGCCAAGCCCATCGCCGTCGTATGGATTGAGTGCGCCAGTGATCGGCGTTCGGGCTCTGGGAAGCGCGTGTCCGGACATCGGCCAACTCGCGCAGTCGACCGATGGTGAACCGATGATGTGTCTGGGCACACCCGGCTCGTGGACCGTGTACCGGGATCTTTGATCAGCAGGGCCCAGCAGGCCACTGACCAAGGTTCGCTGCGATCCATTTCGCAATCGCGTTGAGCGCGGCCACGCCGTCGTCGAATGAACCCGTGGCCGGCTCGGCGGCAACGGCGACCGTCAACGAGCCGGCGGGCATTCTGATGATGCCGAACTGACGCACCAGGTACTTCCCGACCGGCGATGGACCCCACCCGCCTTTGAACGAGGCGCCCTGGAGTGTTCCCAAGCCCCACTGCTGGCTGAGCTCGATATGTGCCATCAGGTCCAGTACCGGTGCGTTGCGCGAATCGCAGGCTGCCCGTGCCAGGAAACGCTCCTGGTCGGCGAGAGGCCAGATGGTCTGGCCAAATGCGGTGTACTCAGGCCTGGTTCGGCGGGCTTGAACCACAGTCGGGTCACCCGCCTCGCGCAATATCGCGTCGACTTTCTGCGCCGCGGCAACAGGGTCGCCGAGACTGTCCCATATCTGCTCGGCAGCGTCGTTGTCGGAGGCGGTGATTGCCTCGCGCATGGTCGTCGTGGGCGTGGCGGCGTGCTGGTCCCGCATCGCCGCCATCACAACGGGGACTTTCGATGTCGACCATGCCGGCCCGGAGGTCCAATGCCCGAACACCTGGGCTCCGACCGCGGCACCGGTAGGCCCGATGGCCAGACCTACATCCGCCTTCACCGACTGCGTGAGCGCCGCAAACGATTCCACCAACGCATCAGCCGCAGCAGGTGCAATAGATACGCTCGGCAGAGAGGTTGCCGAGTTCATTGATCCGGCAGTGCCGCCTCCGCCGAATTGAGGAAGAGCACAGGCGCTGGAACAGATCACGGCACCCCAGGCGGCCAGGGCGCCGATCGCGCGTAACGTTGCAACCGATCGGTACAGAACTCCCCGCCGCAGACAGAGCGTCAGCTCAATAGATGAAGACGCGGGCATTTTTGCCGCCGACGCACGTTATCCACGTCTCACCGTCCTGAGCGGCGCACGTCATCACATATATCTCGCCTTTGCACTCACCTCCCGTGGAACTGCAGGGCACCGTGCCCTCCGCGGTGATTCGTTTGGGCTCCTTGGTCGGCGCCCCCACCTGTTCCCAATACGCTTCGAGTACCCGCCCGGTGAAAACACATGACGTCTCCTTGGATCCCCGAAGTGACCGAGTACCAAATCCATTGTGGCCCTTCACATGGAAGCCATCCGCACACCGTTGGCCGGCGCCGTCGGGGTCAGCCACGGCAACCGGCGTGTCCCCGCCCGGTTCAGAGTCGGAACTCGCCACCGTTGACGTGGGTCGAGACTTTGATGACCCGGCGAATGGGTCGGCACCGTTGGTCGAATCCTGCTGGGTGAACATCGCCCACACGATGGCAACGAGCAAGATGACCGCGCCTACTACACCTAATCCAATCACCAAGGTCGCGGTCGAAATGCGAGCAGGCCGCTTCGCCGGTTCTTGCCACGGGATCGCCGCAGGCGGCGGTTCATCCAGCGGCAGCTGGCTTGCCGGTGCCGCTCGAGTGGCATCGGACCACGCTACTGCCTCACTCGAACCACCGACATACTCGGCTTCTCCGGAGCTGGGAAAGTCATCGTGATAGGTCATGTTCCGTTCCTGTCCCTGCGGAGAATCCTGGCACCTGCGTGGATCCATGAACTTGGGTATGCGGCAGTCGGCTTGCTCTCACAGCCAAACTATTGCGGTGCAACAGGTTCCGGCGGTGGCAACGGCGCCTCCGGGCCGGGCGGATCTGGCGGAGGCGGATCTGGCAGAGGCGGGCCGGGCGGCTCCGGCGGCGCTTCCATACCCGGCGGGGGCGGGGGTTCTACTCCCGGCGGAGGCGGAGGTTCTACTCCCGGCGGAGGCGGAGGTTCTACTCCCGGCGGAGGCGGAGGTTCCGCTCCCGCTGGAGGGGGCGGCGGAGCATCCGGACCAGGTGGCGGCTCGGGTACCGGCTGAGAGGCCATGGCACTCGACGGGAAGTAGGCCCACTGGGTGAATTGCTTGTGATTCCAGGGTGTAGCACCGGCTCCGACCTTGATCGGGACACCTTCGGTCGCGGCTTCGAAGCTGGTGCCATCCGGCAGGGTGCCCGTCGTGTGGTGGTCATTCCAGCCCACCGCAAGGGTGCCGGGCGGCACCTCGGAAGGACTGTTCACGATGATCGCTCCGCGCGCCTGCAACCAACTGGCTTCATTCGGGGTAGCCATTCGGCTCTGACTCGGTGCGGCCCCGGTGAACGCGTTGACGACCATCGACACCAATCCCGAACAGTCTGCACCGCCTTCGCCGTGCCCTCCCCAGATATAGGGCTTGCCCGCCATCGAGTGCGCCATGTTGATCGCGGCCGAGACCGCACCCGAATTATTTTGGACCGGTGCGCTTTCGGGAAGTGGGGCGCTGGCGGTCGGATGGGTCGCCACCTTCGTCGCATCTGCCACACCGTCCCCGACCGGGCTCGAGACGGACTTGGCCGTATCGACAGCCGGATGGCTGACAGGCGGTGGCACATCAGTCGTTGTTCCCGGCACGAAGGTGTTCGGCCACGCGCCCGGACCTTGATTCTTCAAGGTCTGCTCAGCTATCAACATCTGCTGGTGCGGCGTGGCGAGGTCCGCGCGTGGCGCGAACTTCAATCCGCCACTCTCCTCCCACGTGGACTGCGTGAACTGCAAACCGCCGTAGAATCCATTGCCGGAGTTGATCGACCAGTTTCCACTGGATTCCTTCTGTGCCATGGCCTTCCAGTTGGCGTGCCACTGCTGTGGCGGTTCGTGCACGCCCGTATCCGCAAGCGCTGACGGTTTCGCGGCGATCGGGTCCACCGGTCCGGCCTGGTCACCCGATGTGTCTGAATCCTGCGGCAGTGCCGACGAATGCTGCGGCGGCGACGGCTCCGAGTGAGGGTGAGCGGGGTGAGACACCGCTCCCCGCGACGATGCCGCCGGGACGTCGGGACCGGCCGTCGCTGTTGCTGTTGCTGCCGATGCGACAGCAGTGTGGGGATTGACCGCGCCGCCGGCCGACTTGCCGTGGTTACTGCCGACATCCGCAGCAGGAGAGGACGCGCCCGACCGATTCGCCGATGCGGGTCCTGAGTCAGGGCCGACCGGCTCGACGACAACTGAGGGGTTCGGGCCTGCTGCCGGTGTCGACGCGGCTGGAGACACCGTCGACTGGTTCGCCAGTCCGGCTCCACTCTCCGGCACCACCGGCTCGACAACAACACCCGCGTGCGCACCCGTATCTCCCGGAGTCGTCGAAACCGCCGACGAGGTTGACTCGTTCGCCGGTCCTGGCCCACTCTGCGGCGCCACCGGCTCGACAACAACACCCGGATTCGCGCCCGTGTCCGTTGCCTGGGGCGCGGCTACCTGTTCGGGACGGCTTGTGGCGCCGGCGAATTGACTGAGACCTTCGCCAGGGTGGGCTGCTGTTGAGCCCGCCGATCCCCCCATCGCATGATCCATGGCCGACGCGAATCGACCATCCGGCGAGAGAGCAGCCGACGTACTCGATGCCCCGGCGCCTGTCACGCCGGGAATGGTCAGTACTTGACCGTCGACAATGACGTCCGGGTCAGTGATTCCATTTGCCGCAGCAATTCTGGTGTATGCATCGGGATCCCCGTAAACGCTTTGTGCGATGCTCGACAAGGTTTCACCGCGTTGCACCACATGCGTATCACTGGTACCACCGTCGCCGTGTCTGGCAGCGAGGAACATATCCGTGGTGGGCGCATGGGCATTCACCGCGACGGGGACGACAACCGGACCGGGTGTCGTGACGCCATGGTGCGTAACCGGTTGATCGGTGACCAGCAGTTGGTTGTCGCCGGCCGCCCACGCTTGTTTGAACACATCGAGGGGCACGACTTCGGCACTGCCGCCGGGGTTGCCGGGGTCTGAAAGCGTGACCAGGTGGCGCGAGTCGTCGATTGCGGTTATCAGCAAGGCGTGGTTGGCGCGCCCGGTGGGATTGATATCGGTGTCGTGACCCTGCCAGATCTCGTCCGCATCGACGCCGACGATGAGGGCCCGACCGTCATCCAGGTAGTGCTCGAGATCGGCGATGCTTGCGTCCGACGCGACATGCGACGGCACCCCGAAAGAGTCGAGGACTTTCACCGCGTCAGAGAGCGTTTCACCATGTGCGGTAACGGGTTTGCCCATCGCGGCGAACCGCTCGGCCACTACCGACTCGTCGAGGAAGCGGTGCCCGGTGACCTGTGACAGCACTTCGGTGAGCGAGGCCGGCACACAGTATCCACTGCCGCGCTGGAGGAACCAGTCGTCGCTGATTATCGAGGGATCGCCGTGTACGGGTCCCGAGTGTGCGGCGCCAGTGTGCGGCAACGGCAGATCCAGTAAGGCCTCGTGCGCGCCGGCATTCCAGTCATCGGTCTGGTGGAGGTCGGCGTAGTGCACGTCGAGACCGGCCGACCCGGCATGGGCATCACCATGGTCCATGTCATGCGAATCCATGAAATCAGTCATGGCGCACCTCTTCGGCAGACGTGAAGTTCATGAGGGTTGAGCGCGCAATACCATTGCAGGACAAGCGATCAGCCATTTCAACCAGCTCCTGGGGGCGGGCCGGCCAGCAGCGCCGCACGCCGGACGCGAGATGCTTCCCGGAGCGGGTCGAGCTGAGCCTTGACCCTGTTGAGGCGGAGCAGGTCTGCGGCCGCGCGGTCTCGTGCCCGGCCCAAATCTTTCCGGGCTTCCGTTGCGGCCTGCAGAGCTTCAGACATGGCACTCGCGATAGTTTCCTGGAGGGTATAGGAAGCTTGTCGGAAAATTCGGTCCAGATCAAGAGAAATTTCAGCATTTGCGCTGTTGAGGCATTCATTTATCCACGCGCGCAAGCTGACGACGTCACTCGCCCTTTCCCGGAACTTCTTCTGCAGACGCCACCACACCACGCCGACGGGCAACGCTGCGACGGCGCCGACACCCACCGCGATGATGCCGGCGCCCGCCACGTGGAGGGCCGCCGCCAAGCCGGGTGTGATCAACATGCGCGCGGTATTGGTGCCCATCATCGCCGTCGTCAGGCCCATCATCGTTGCTGACGGATCCTGAGGCGGGCCCGTTCGCCCCCGAAGAAACTCCGCGGGCGTCTCGCCGCGCGCCGGCAGCCGGTCGGCCAATGTCATGACGGTGCCCTCACTGCCGACAATTCCAACGAGCAGATGACGCGTGATCTCGGTGATGTGTTCGCGCACTGCGTCGTCGATCTCGTCCTGCAAGGCACAGAGGTCGGACACGATCGCCGATTCGATCTCCGGAATCATGTTCGGCTTGATCTTGTCTTTCATCTTGGCGTCGTAGCGGTCGCGCAACTGGCTCACGCGACGACGTAGTCGGGTGCGCGCCTCGTCACGCGCCGTGTCGATCTGCTTCGACAACTCCATCCGCCATGCCGAGTTGGCCTCGGTGAGTTCGGCGATCTGACGGGTTATCGCCGCGAGTGCCTCGTCGTCTTCTGGCGCGGATTCGAGCGTGCGTTTGCGTTCCGCCAGAATGATTTCGGCATCGGTGATGGCGGTGGCGATCTCCCGCAAGGTGTTCAGTTCTTCCAACTGGTGGTGCATCGACGAAATCTTGAACACCTGATTCCAGAGCTCTTCTATCCCGCTGACGCGAGCAAGTGTCAGATTGCCCCGGGCGGCAGCCATATTCGCCAGTCGGGAGCTGATGGGAACGAACACCACATCGTCGAATCGGTCCGCCGGGAACCGATGGAAATCGCCACGGATCGTTTCGACGTTCTCGGCGAGCACATGCTCCCAGTCCGCATACTTGTCGATCTTGGACAGCACGAACACGATCTGATCGATGCGAGTTGCCGCTTCTGCGAGGAATTTGCGCTCAGCAATGGAGATTTTCGCCGCCGCCGAGCAGACGAACACCAACGCCGTCGCTTGCTGTACCGCGGTCAGAGTCAATTGCGCCAGGGCCGAGTCGATTCCACCGACGCCGGGCGTATCGAACAATGTCAGTCCGGAGAGCCGCGGATCGGCCACCATGAGTTCGACGCGTTCGGGACGCTCGTCGCCGCCCTCGCCCAGGAGCATGGCCAGATGTGTCTCGTCGCCACTGGTCGTTCGGCCGTCGGCGTAATGGGCCCGCACCGACGGGATTCGATCGCCACCGATGGCGATGTACGCCGCTGTCGGGCGTGCCGGCAGCAGGTCAGCACGCCCGAGCAGGGCGTTGATCATCGATGTCTTGCCGGTACTGGGCTCGCCGACCACCACGATGTTGGCGCGAGTGCCGGCAGTTGCTCCCACATCTCCCGACAGCCGCTGCAGCGCCGCGCCGGCACCCACGTCGGGCAAGAGTGTTTGCAGCGATTCTCTCAGCGCTGCCAAATCCAAATCGGCGGGAGCAGTCATGATCGCGCACGCAGTTCGGTACTCAACTGATATGTCGACCAGTGCGCAGTGTCCGCGAGTTGGCGCACGAGCGCATTCGAGGAGGTGTTGGCGTAGGCACGCCACCACCGGCTGGCGTCCATTGCCATCCCGGCCAGGTGCTCACGCGAAGTATCGGCCGGCGCACCAAGGCGCCCAGCTGGTTCCGTCTCCTCCCACAGGTTCAGCACCGTCTGCATGGTGTGACTGTCCGGCAACGTGCACCGGCCCGAGTAGAGCGCGGCCAGACACCGAAGTTCGGCCAACGTGTGCATGGCGGGATGGTCGCGCAACTGTTGAATCCGCTGCCGCACCGCTTGCCGTTGAGGTTTGGACATCGCTGCGGCAGTGAGCGATCGTTCCAGCGCGGCCAGTGTCCGGGTCGCCTTGAGAACCGCCGCAGGCCGCACATACAGCACGTTGAGCCGCCGCCACAACGACGCGATGCCCGAAACCGACCGCAGCTTTCCATGCATCGCGGCCGCTGACGTCCCCGCATCGGCGGTCTCCGCCAACATCCGGATCCCGAAGAGATCGAGGTGGTCCAGTAGCACCCGCGCAGCCCCCGGTGGCAGGGCGTCAATGGTCTCGAATGCGCCGGCCCACATCAGGGCCATCTCCAGTTCAGCCTCATCGATGCCGGCCAGCGTGCGGATCGAATCAGCCTGTGACTCATCGAATGCGCCGGTTTCGGCGGTCTCGGCGATCTTGCCCATGACGGGCAGAACTCCGGCCAACCCAGCCGCCAGATCAGCAGCGTGCCGGGTGGCGGTCGCGACGGCGAGGGGCCATGGATCGTCGCCGTCGCCGTATTGGTCGGCACGGCTCAGAATGCCCATGGCGTTCGGGAAGTCGAACGCGCCGCGATTCTGGACGTAGAAGTCGTTGATGATTTTCGCTTCGTCGGCGTGCACGACCTCACCGAGAACGAACACCATCACGTCGATCTCTCCGGATGTGAGTAGGCGTTCGGTTTGGTCGGCGAGCCCGTCATCGCCGGACAGCCCGGGAGTGTCGATGACGATCACGTGCCGCAGCGGCGCGTACGACAGTGACACCTCGAGCCGGTCGATCTCGTCGAGTGGCACACCGAGCTCGTCGGGCAGCTCGCCCTGTGGCCCGGTATAGATCGGTTCCGGGGCGCCGTCTCGGCGAATGACGCGAGCCTGGTTGGCCCCGTACTGATACCAAGTGAGCACCCGCGTGCATTCGGTGGCACGCGTCGGCGCCACCCGGGCTCCGATGAGCGCGTTCACCAAGGTGGATTTACCCGCGTTGGTTCGGCCGGCGACTGCGATCCTCAGCGGCTGCATCAAACGTCGCGCCATGGCGTTGATCCGGTCGTTTCCGGGACCGTCGAACTGCTCTGCAACATCGGTCAGCAAAGCGCAAAGCTGCGCAAGCAAGTCCGCGTCGGAGGTATCAACACATGCGGCCGTGGCCGACGACTGGGTTGCTGGCCCACTACCGCCGGCCACGGAACTCGCCATCCGCGATTGGTCGATTCCAGCTCATGGACACGTCGCCTCGAACTTGAAGTCCTTCTTCACCACCTGCTTGGTGGACGGATCCATCCCCTGCGCCATGCCGACGATGCTGTAGGTGTTGCCGGATTTTCGCGCTTGGGCCGGCACTGTGCTGCCATCGTTCTGGACCTGCAGTGGCACGCCTTCGACAACGCCGAGGTCCACCCTTACGACGGTGACATTCTCATCTGGCGCAACCTGCGCGGTATAGCCCGGATCCGGGCCCACTTTGATGGTGCGGAAGCCGTTGGGCTCGTCGGTGCATTGCACCGGACCGGTAGCGGGCAGCGCACTATCACCCACAGTCACAATGACCTTGGGCGCCGAAGCTGCACCGGATCCGCCGGGCGCGCCGCTGCCGTTCGCCCCCGGGGACCCGGACGCACTCGCAGACGTACTGCTGGTGGCGCTCGTGGTTGTTGTTGTCGTTGTCGTCGTGGTTGTGGTGGTGGTGCTCGACGTCGACGTTGTCTTCGGCGGTGGCGGGGGCATCGGCTGGGTGCACGCGGCGACACCAGCGGCCGTAACAACAGCACCGACCACCACCGACAGAGTGCCCACACGCCTCGGAGCCGCCATTCGCCTTCCTCCGTCGTACCGCCCAGAGCTCACCCGCGCCAGCCTGATTATGGACGAACCATCCCTCGCAGCGTCCCGAATCTGACCAACTTCGCACCATCGTGCAATTACTTGCTCGATTACCACTAGCAAAACTGAGAAATGTTGTGATCTCAATACTGCAGGATGAAGCACACGGAAATCTCTCTTTTGCCGCTTTCGGCGGGGTCCGAAATGACGACGCGACTGTTAGGTCGATGACGCGGGCGCCCAGGCAGGCGGGCGAATCGTCCGCCCTATCGAGGCATTCCGCCGCGACATCGCAGTGGACACGGCGAAGAGAATGCCCGCAACCCGCAGCTGGGCAGCCGCCCCTCATCGAATGCCGCCATGCCTGGCAACGATAGAAGCAGCCGGCATCCTGAGTACGTCCAACCTCCAGCCCACAAAGATGGGGAATTTCTCCCCATGCGGATGAGGCCACGAACCGTCGATAATTGCCCGTTGGGGCAGGCCGATGGTCTCGCCATGGCCTGGTAGACACCTGCGAAAGGACGCCACGGTGCACCACGTCCATCGACGCGAAGGCATTGGACCGTGGCGCGCCATCACGAGGGCCGACCGCAGCAATAAGTTTGCCGTATGCGCCGAGAGCCTCACCGGGAGCGGTACGAGTCAGACAGCAAGTAGCAAATCTATTGGAGTTTGCTGACTGCGACGTCGCAGGACTGACAGGACATGGAGGTTTCCACGTGTCGTCGAACAGACTCCGCGGGATACCTGTCTGGGGTTTCGGTGACCGCAATGCGTTGGTCGGCTCGCCATAGGAACCGGATCGGCGACCACAAATGGGAGTTCCGAGACCACATCGAGCGCAGACAATCCGTGCCGATGACGACCCGCCAGGTATCACGCACGCGCCGCGCGAAATGATGCTCGACTCCGTCCTTCAGGAGAAGCTGCGCGCGCCGGAGGCGCGCGGTCTGATGCGTGAGCGGCTCGAGCGGCCCCTGATGTCCGCTGCCCCGGCAGGCCTCAATGTGGTTGTCGCCCCGGCAGGATCGGGAAAGACAACACTGCTCGCCCGAGTCGCCGCACAGATGCCGGTGCCGGTCGGCTGGTACCGGGTCACCGCCGATGACGCTGCCGAAGACCGTCTCGTCGCCCACCTGCGGCGCGCTGTTGCGCCGATCACGGAGTTGGCCGATGCCACTTCGATGACTGACGTCCTCGCCGGACTGGACCATTGGAACGGGCCGGCAGGAGCCTTGATTCTCGATGATCTCCATGAGATAGCCGATACTCCTGCGGAACGCGCGCTCGAACGCCTCGTGTCGTTGCGTCCCCCACGTTTACAACTCATTTTCGGCTCACGCCGAGTGCCTGGTGTCAACATCCCCCGGATGCGGGTTTCGGGATCCGTACAAGAGATCGGCAGCGACGATCTGCGCTTCCGGTCTTGGGAAGTCGAGGAACTGTTCGCGTCGGTATACAAAGAGCCGCTTCGGCCCGAAGCGGCAGCGGCTTTGACCCGGCGCACGGGCGGCTGGGCTGCGGGACTGCAGTTGTTTCATCTGTCGACCGCGGGCCGCACCGTCGCTGAACGGCACCAGGCAGTGCTCGACCTGGCCGGTCGCTCGAAACTGGTGCGGTCCTATCTGACCCGCAATGTACTCGCTGAACTGGCCGAGGATCGACGCGAATTCCTGGTGAAAACCTGTACCCTGGGCCGACTTTCGGGCGCAACGTGCGATGAGCTACTGAACCGCAAGGGAAGCCACCGAATTCTCGAACAACTCGAGGACTCCCAGCTGTTCACGTCAACCGACGACGGCGGTTCGTTCTACCGCTACCACGAAATCCTGCAGACCCATCTCGAACTCGCGCTCGTGGAGGACTTCGGCATCGACGAGGCCCGCGCGCTGTACCACCGCGGCGGCCAGATTCTCGAGGCGTCCGGCGATCTGCGCGCGGCGGCCCGCGCGTACGCGAAGGCGGGCGACTGGGCGGTACTCAGCGAGTTGGTCGGCAGCGACGGTGGTAGCGGTATCGACGCCTCACACATGGACGACGACCATCTCCTTCCCGCCAGCACCTGGCACCACGACCCATGGCTCGCCTTGGCGAACGCACGGCGACTCGTGCGAGAAGGTGCTCTCGAGTCCGCCGCCAACGCTTACAAACACGCGCAAAGCCTCTACGAGGAACCCAATTTTCACCAACTCTGCAGTGACGAGCATCGTGTCGTCGCCATGTGGCTTCCTGGCAGTGGTCAGAACCGAATCGACCGCTCGCCGGCACAAACCCACTGGAGTGCGTGGCTCCGGGCGGCCGTCAAGCACGCGCCGGATTTCACGACCACCGCTGAACCCACAGCCAGGCAGGAGACCCGAGCGCATCTGTGCTACGCCCTCGCAGCAGCTCTCGCCGGCGAAATCGACCGGTCCCGAACGGCTCTGGCAGCGATCTGCGACACGGCCACCGATGATTCGCTGGCAGCCATCGGTGCCGAGCTGGCGCTCGCTGTGATCAGTGTGCTGGTCGGCGAAGCCGAACACGTGGAGTCAAGATTCAGTGACGTCGCCGCCAAGGCCGAACAGCAGGGCCTTCCGTGGATCGCCCGGCTGGCCAACGGATTCCACCGAGCCGCGTCCATCTCACCGGAGAACGTGGCGTGGTGGTCGCGAAGCTGCCGCGGCAACATCGCCCACTGCGAGGAAGTCGGCGATGCGTGGGGGGCGGCACTACTCACGGCCGCTGTCGCGATCAGCGGAAAACAGTGCGGGTACACGGCCGCTGACAATGAATTCGCCTCGGCAGCAGCAAGATTCCGCGACCTAGAAGCACCCCTTCTGCAGCTGTGGTGCGAACTGCTGCCGCTGCGTGACGCGGGCGAAGAGGATGCGCTACGTCGCGTCGTCGAGAACAGCACCGCAGTGGACGCGCGTAGCGCCCGCAGGCTGGTGTCGGCCATGATGGCGACCCAGAATACGAACACCGCCGTACAACCGCCCGTTGACGCGACCCCGGCGATACCACAGCACGCGGCTGTCGGCCCCGGCATCAAGCCGGCCGTCGCCATCAAGTGTTTCGGAACCTTCCGGCTCCATGTCGACGGTCAGCCGCTGGACCTCGCCTCGCTCCGCCCGCAAGCACGCAACATACTCCAATTGTTGTCCCTGGCGCCGAATCACGATCACCGGTGCGAATTCCTGGAAGACGTGTTGTGGCCGGGCATCGCGCATTCAATTGCGTCGCATCGTCTTCAAGTGGCGATATCGAGTGTGCGGAACGCGATGGACCCATACGGAATCACCATCGAACGCACCCGCGAGAAGTACCGAATGTCATTGCCCGACAATGCGACGGTGGACGTCGTGGCGTTCGACGAGCTGCTGTCGCGGGCCTCGGTCACCGCGGCGCAGGGCGACGTCGGCGGCCGAATCGCGGCACGCGAGGAGATCCTCGGCCTCTACGCGGGTGACCTGCTGGTTGATTTCCCGCCCACCGATCACGTCGACGCGGAGCGCTGCCGGTACCGGCGTGGTGCGGCCGGAGCCGCCGCGGCCCTCGCCGCCGACTACCACACGTTGGGCGAGAACGACCTTGCCATGAAAGTCGCCCGACGGTCAGTCGAACTCGACCCCGAGGACGAGTCCGCGTGGCTGCTGATCGCCGATCTGCACGATGCCACCGGCGACCATGTTGGCGCGGAACATGTTCGCCGTGAACATGCCCTGATTCAGGCTGATCTGGGGGCGTGAGGCGCACCCTATGTTCGTAAGACGTTGCCCGATCGGGCAGTGGGTCTTGCCCAAACCATTACCCTCATGTCACTGCGCATGATCAGCTACCAGGACGACGATCGAGTCACCACGCTCGATGATCGGAGTACGCATGGATCGTGCGCGGGAACCGCACGTCCAGGACGCAGACCAGCGACAACAGTCGAACCGTAAGGCCCCGAATCCGCCTGGCCTGCTGATGATGCAACGCCTGGCAGGAAATCAGGCGGTCAGTCGCCTCGTCGCGGACCAGAGTCGAGGTGTGCCCGCATCGGCAGCCCCCGATCCCGGTGCAGCGCTGCCCGCCCAATCTCCAGCCGCCACACCGCCTATTCCGGCCACTCCGACGCCGCCGACGGGCGCTTCGCCGCCCCAGGTCACAGGACCGGACCCCGGCAGTGGAAGCCAACCCGGGCAAATCGCGTCGTCGGGGGAACTCGGGCCCCTGAACTTTCTGACCGCGTTGACCGCGGCGAGCCCCAGCGGATTCGCCACCGGGTTGGCCGCGGTGGCTGCCGCGGCGCCGGGGGCGCTCGCGACTGAGCGAGACTCGGTGTCTCTGAAGGAGGTGTCCGCACCCACGGGGCTGGCGCCCGGACCGACTGTGAACGTTCCACCCGCGCCCACGGTCCCGTCTAGTTCGATGCCGACCATGCCTGCCTCGTCGGGCGGCGACGGATTGGCCGACCCGAGCGCCGCGGATCTCTGTGCAGCCAACGGCACCACCGTGTTGACCTCCACGGCCGCCCAAGCAGATACGCCCGCGCCGCAGGTTGGGCAGTCAATCGCGCCGCAGATCGATCCGGTTTCGCTGCGCGCTGTCCCAATTCCCTCTGCAGACATAGCCATTTCGGTGCCGACGGGAGCTGTAGCCACCGGCCACGCTGCCGACGTCCTTAACGCCATGGGCGGAGCCGAAGTCCGTGGTCTGGTCAGTCGTATTCTCACGCCGGCAGCCGCCGCCAGCGCCGAGCACGCTGCCGAGGCAACGCGCGCGCAATCCACCGAGAAGCAGCTTAGCGATATTCAGGCGCGCACCGCGACCCAGCAGCAAGCACAGCAGACGTCAGCCGATCAGGAAATCCAGCAGGAGCACGCGCGGTGGTCAGCACACCGAACCGAGATCGCCGACACCCATACGGCCGACATCCGGTCGATCGCGGGACAGGCCAAGACTGAAATATCTCAGACAGCTGCAGCGGCCAAATCGCAGGCGGCACAGGTATCGAAACCTGGAACCACCGAGTCGGCGCCGGCAAGCGAGGGGGCCTGGGACCGCATCAAGAAGGGTGCTGCGGCCGTCGGCGGCGCCGTCAAAGATGCGGCATCGACGGTCGTTTCGGTGGTCGGCGGCATCCTCGCTGCCGCACGTAGCAAGATCGACGGACTGATCAATCGGCTGGTCGATACCGTGAGGCAGCGGATTACGACCGCCGTCAACGCAATTCGTGAAGGCGCGGCCAGAGCCTGGGCCGCAATGCGGTCGGTTCTGGCACGTGCCCAGCAGGTGATCACGCAACTGGCGCAAGCAGCCATCGCCGCCGCGAAACACCTGCGCGACACCGTTGCAGCGGCCCTTGCGCACACCTGGCAGCGCCTGATGGCTGCGGCCAAATCCGCGTTCGCGGCGGCGTCGGGAATCGTCGGAAAACTGGGTACTGCCCTTGCCAAGATCAAAGAAATCCTGAAGCTACTGGACAACCCACTCCTCAAGTTCCTGATCGAGGCCGCAGGGAATGTACAGGAAAAGATTATGGGTCCGTTGGCGGCAAAGGTGGCCCCGTTGGTGGGCAAGGTTCCCGTCGAGGCACGAGCTCTCCTCGGCCGGCACGCGGCGCAACCGCAGTCTCAACCCACGCTCGCTGTGCAACGTGAACCAGACGCGAGCGGACAGGCGGCAGGCGATTTTTCGACCGCCGTAGACCACCAGATGTCTGACGACTTCGGCTATTTCACATCCAATTGGCTGATGGTGCTCCTCGCAACGCTCAGCGAGGTGCTGTGGCCGGTGAAACTCTTCACCGAGGAAGCGCCGGGGTTATGGCACGAGTGCGTCGGTCTGGTCACGCCCGATGCGGGTCTGGACCGAGCCGACCATATCCTGGGCGTCGTCCGGCGCTTGACCAACATGATAAATGGGCTCCTGGCGACTCTGGGCGTGTGGGCCATGCTGCTCTCTCTTGTCGCACCGCCACTTGAGTTCTTCACTGTCGGTGCGTATTACGCCGTGAGCGTGACGATGATCCAGGTCGACATCGTCGTCGCATTGGCCCAGCTGCTCAAGTACATGTACAGCGGCAGCCGCGCCGGCATCACCAAAAATGACCAATCGCGTTACGCCCACATGTATTCCGCGACAGCCGTCGGCGCGGTCGTCACTGCCGTGATGGTCCTCCTGGGTATGGCCGCGAGCCGCTACGGCGCCAGATTCAAAGGACTGCTCCGGGAAAAGCCGCCGAAACCGGTCGAAGAAAAACCGGTCACACCGCACGAGGACAATCCGGTGACGGTCCCGAAGGTCACGACGGTGCCGAACTGGGATGGAAAGCCCTGCCCGCCTGACGTCCATGGCCACTCCGGCTTCCACGGCTCCGACTTGACTCCCGAACAAGTAAAGGCCAACGGCTTCGGCAAAGGGGGCGACATGGATGTCAGGAGACACATCCTCGGCAAGTCCGAGGGCGGCGATGCATACATGGGCACGAGCACACTCAACGGTCCTCACGGCGAAGGGGGCGGCGCCGCGGATTGGGGCGAATATGTCTACAAGATCAGTGGCGCGGATGGCTGGGATTGCAACAAACTGTGGCAGACCAACGAGGGCGGCGCAGGTCTCGGCCGCGGTGGCGAGTCGCCCACTCGAGGGGAAGGTGAAATATCCGTGCGGCGGGACGTGCCATGGGAAAACATCGAGGGCTGGTATCAGCCTTCCGAACGGATGGGAAGGAAGGTCCCTGGCGAGATGATCCCGAACCCGGACTTCGGGAAGGTGCCGAGCAGCAAGTAGTCAGGTAACGGCCGCAAGCTCTTTCGACGTCGGCGGCTTGGGAGGTTTCTCCGAGCTCACCCGGTAGACGTGGATCTCGAAATCAACGAGTGCACGGCCTCGACCGGGTTATCGGGCTCTCTCTGCGCTGTCGCCGTCACCAGCTGGGCCACGGCTCGGTTACGCCCGACCCGTTGCAGCTCTAGAAATCGATCAGCTCGGCTTCCCGCCGGTGTGCCGTCTGCTTCTGCACCGCAGTAATCCGTTGGACTGCAGGACCTTTCGACACCCTCATGCGATCCATGCCGTGGTCACTCCTCAAAATCATCTGCGCTGCGCGGCGACGACTTCGATCCGATGTGGCACATGAGCAGGTTTGGTGGAGCCGACCAACTCATCGAGACGACGACGATCAATGGCACCGGGATCGTCCGCGACAACCAAGACCAGCAGATCGGGCACCGGCTCCCCACCGGGCTCAGAATCAGGCGTCACCGACCATGTCGTCGCGCCAGATTCCACGACCTCGACATCGACGTCGAACGCCGCTCTGACTGCATCGCGGATGCTGCGCGCATTACCGCGCTCCGCCAGCACGGCAGCACCCATTTCGATGCACGCCCGTTTGCGCGCCGGACCCCCTTCATCGCTCAACGTCAAACCGATCCAGCCGCCGAGCCAGTCGAGCATGTCCTCTGGCGCGGTGCGCGCATCCAGATACGCCGGAAAACAATCCAGAATCGCGAAGACGGGCGCCAGTACATCATCGAAGGAGGCACACAGCTGTTGAGCGAAGAAATCGCCCAGATACACGGACGGCAACGTGTCGCCGAGCGGGTGTGGAGTGGCCAACGCCGGGAACTCGCCGCTCATAAGATGCGCAACGACGGTTTGAGTGCGAACACCAGGCCGTTGCGCGGCAGCATCAGCCGTGGCACCGGCTCATCAGCGGTCGCTCCTGTGGCATCGTCGGCCTCAAATAGTTTGAGATCGACTTCCTGGCTCAGATCGACCCCACCGACCCAAGCCAACGCAGCTGACACCTCATGGGGCTGGACGGCCCGACCCAACGGCCAGCCTTGTCTGTCCGGCCCGCCTTTGAGGGGATGGAAAAGTAGGTTCAACGCTCGAATCACATTGTCACGCAGATGTTCCCGATCAAACCCAGGCAGCGCGCTCAGCCGAACGGCGATTTTGAGCCCACGGTAAACCGGGGGCTCGATCACGAGTCGCGTGCCGACGACGCGCCGTTGATCGAGATACTCGGCAACTCGTCGCACGGTGTCGGGTAACGGGTTCAGGTCGTCACGGCGCACCTGCTCGTAGGCGTCGCTGGCGACATTCGGAACCACCAGGACACGCACAACGCCGGCCTGACCTTCGTGCGTGGCGGTGAGGCACTCGGCTCGGCCGATCTCAGGCGCCACTTGAAGAGTGAGTTGCTCAAAATCTTTTGCTGTCACCGCCTTCCCTCGCGTCTGCAACAACAGCGGGCCGCGGGCCTTCACCTCGTCGATGGTCTCGGCATCGGCGCCGCCCACCGCGGCCCGTCGGTTCTGCACCCGCGACACGTAGGGCACGCTCGTCTTGAGTACCCGAATCTGGCCGATGCTGACGTTGCCTTTCCGGCCGCCGCCGGTCCGGTACGCGGTCATCCGCAGGATCGCTGATTTCGGCGGAATGGCGCCGTATTGCCTTACCGTGCCATCGCCTTCACGGACCGCGGGGCCGAACTGCACCTCGCCACCGACCTGGCTGATGGTGAAGCAGGGGGTGGATTCGTCGGCTCCGGCGAAATTGTCGACCTGGTGCCATTCGGTGGTTCCGTTACCGTCGGTCACCGTGAGAGCGGTACCGGTCCACGGCAACGCCGGGTGCTCCTGCAGTGCCAGACGTTGTCCCGGGGTGCCGTCGGAATTGCCCAAAACCTCGTCACGAACGACACGCGCGTGGATGATCCGCGCCGTCCCACCGACTGTGCATGCGCTGATAGAGGTGATGAGAGGCGATTCCCGATACGACGGCCGGAGCGGTGACTTCTCCAGTAGTCGGCACCGCAGCCACCCTTTGGGCAGGCCGCTGATCCCGGCAGGCGTGCCGTGACCATGTCCTCGTGGCACGTGAAGGATGACATCACCGGGGCGGTTGAACGCGCGGGTCTCGTCACGCTCGACTTCGCAGGGCTCCCACGTCGATCCCCCGGTCCAGGCTTCCCACACGTAGGGCGGATTGTTCGGATCGACACCCACGCCCGAGACCCGGCAGTCGAATCGCAGCAGCACCGCACAAGACGGCACCGCGTCACTCAGCCCGATCAACATGGCGTCGCCCGGGGTCGGCGTGGCGGAAAAACTGGTGAACGCGGGGCCCGACCCGTCATTGCGGCGCTCGATGGCCTCGGCACCCTGCGCGACCGTCGCCACTCTTCCCTGATCGAGAGAACACGGCACGATATCCAACTGTTCGGTTGTCGAAAACACAATCGGCTCTTCGACATCGGTGCGGTCGGTGCTCACCTCGGTCTCGGCCCGAACCGTCACCACCTGGGGCTGCGGGGCCGCCAGCCAGAACGTCACTTCAGCCTGAGCGGCACCCGGCGGCCGCAACTGCAGGCCCAGGAGATCCAGGAATTTGATGTAGTGACGGTCGGGGACCCGGTTCAATCGATAGATCAACTGGTCGACCATCATCGCGAAGGTTTCGATCAGTGTGATCCCGGGGTCGGAGATGTTGTGATCCGACCACTCGGGGCAGCGCAGCCGCACCAGCCTGCGCGCGTCGTCTACCAGTTCCTGGAACGTCCTATCGTCCAGATTCGGCGCCTGCAGCATGTCACAGCCCTCCCGAATTCAATGCCGAAACTTCGCTTTCAGCAACACGTTTGGGCTCGTCTGGAATGACGTAGAACGGGAAGACCAGGTTGCGTTCATCGTTGTCGCCGCGGATCAGGTACACCACGTCGATGTAGAACGTGCCCAACTCGGCCTGATCGAATCCGACACGGACGTCCTCGACATCGATCCGGGGCTCCCACCGCACCAGAGCGGCACGCACATCGCTCGCGATTGCCGCCGCCGTTACCGCGTTCGTCGGGGAGAACAGGTGATCCTGTACGCGGCAACCGAACTCGGGACGCATCGGCCGCTCCCCCGGTGACGTACGCAGGATGATCTCGATGGCCTGCTCGATGTCTCGCGCCTGGGTCGCCAGCGCCACCCGGCTTGTCGCGTCGACGCTCAACGGAAAGTTCCACCCCGCACCGATGAAATCCGCAGACATGTCGTCAATCCCTCTTCCCTGCTCGCGCTGGTGGCATCATCTCGGCACCCTTCAGTTGATCTGGACGGTGGTGCCCTGCACCGTCACCGGCCCGGCAGTCTTCAGCTCCAACGGTCCGGCTCCCCCTTGCACCGAAACTCCTTGTTGTGCGGTCATCTTGATCTGGCGGCCCTTCATCTCCAGATCTCCGGACGAGGATTCGATGACGACGCCGTTCTTTCCATCGATCTGTACCGTCCCATCGCTGTGTACCGTGATCTTCGTGCCGACGGCGTCCAACGTGACACGCAACTTGCCGTCGCCGGTCTGCACGTCGATGCCCTCGGTCTTCCCGCTGTCATCGAGGACGTCGATGCGGTGCCCGTTGCGGGAGATGAACGATCGGCGGTTGATGGCCCCCGAGCCCGAGTCGACGACGGCAATGCCACCGCTTTTGGGTTTGTCGACGCCGTTGAACAAACCGCCGATCACGTAGGGGCGCGCAGGATCCTGCTGCTCGAATGCCACCAGAACCTCGTCACCGACTTCGGGCACCACCATCGCGCCACGATCTTTGCCCGCGCCCGCCTGGACGGTACGGGCCCAATCACTGACGTAGTCGTCGGACAACCAGGGAAAAGTAAGCTTTACCCGGCCCTGGTGTTCGGGGTCGTTGACGTCACTGACCTGCGCGATGACAACCCCGCCGGCCGTCCGATTCCGGCCTGCCGCACCTGACGTCAGACCGTACAGGCTGCGCTCCTGACGGCCGGTGACGGCGAACGCGCTGGTGTATCCGGTGGTCGGCTCGTAACGATGCCGCACGGTTGTCAATGTGTACTTGCCGTCGAATGGTTTACCGGCATGCTCGATGCTGATCGCGACGTCGGGTCGAAGCTTGGGATTCCCCCTTGCCACAGCATCGATTTCGGCAAACGAGCTGCCGATCTCTTCGACGAGTGCTTTGACGGCAGTATCGGCCTCAGATTGTTTTCGATACGCGATGTCGGAGGCAACGTATTTCGGGCTGCCGAAGGGCTTCGCCATGGCCGCCGGGTCCGCCGATTCCAACTTGACGTTCTTGGTACCTGCCTCGGCGGTACTGACAATCTTCTTCTTCTGCGCGATGTCCCAGCCCCGGACCTCGACCTTGCCGACCTGCTCGGCCGCAGTGATCACTGCACGGAATCGCAGGATGTCCGCACCCAGCTGCAGCACAAGTGGATTGGAACCAGGATCACCGGATGCCGAGGGCGCCGTGTCAGCTGTCTCGCGGGGCCCGAAGTCGAGCTTGTTGTCCCGGACGGCGACTTCATAGCCGATCTGCTTGGCCATGCCCTCGAGGAATTCCCAGTCGGTCTGGCCGCACTGGCCGATGTGGTCGTGCACCGTCGAACTGGACTTCACCTGGCCCGTCGACAACCCCGCGCGCTGAGCCACCTTCTTGGCGGCATCCGACGCTGTGGCCTGGGTGTAGGACTCGGTGTGCCGCCCGCGGAACAACCGGTGCGCCGGATCGTATCCGCGTATCACGGTGAATGATCCGGTGCCGTCAACCTCGGCTTCCAGCGAGGTCACCTCGGCCGAGATCAGTTTTTCCGGCGACGGGGCGGCATCGGTGGCGACAGAGATCTCGACCTTGGAACCGATCTCGACCCCGGACTTTTCAACGACGATGCGGCCGGGATCGCGGAAGCGCAGCATGAACGCATCGGGTAGTCGCAGGCTGCAGTCGACGTAAGCCGATACCAACAGTGCTGCCGCATCACCGGGCAGGTCACTGCCACCAATCTTGACCACAAAGCTTGCGCTGCCCGGCATTCGAGTTACCGACCTACCAGCAATGATTCCATGCTGGGGAGCAGAACCTGGGCTCCGTTGGGGATACGCATCGGGTCGTCGATGCGGTTGTACGTGGCCAGTGGCCGCCATAACGCAGGGTCGCCGTACTCCCGGTAGGCCACAAGAGCCAACGTATCCCCTTCGATCATGGTGTGTGCGCGATCGACCGCGAGCACGCGCGAAGTGGGGTTCTGCCCGCCCTCCTCGGACGGCATCTCCTCCAGATTCACCGTGCAGACCGCGCGTATCGGCACACCATTGGACGCGAAGCGCGTGTATTTCGCGTTTACCTGCGTCACCACCGCCGGAAAGCTGGTGACACCACCCCATTTGAAGACCACGAGCGGCGGCATCGGATGCTTGTCCTTGCGGGTTTTGTCCAAGGGCACGCAGCACCCGAATAGTTTTTCCACCGAATCCACCACGCTGTCATCAGATTTCAGCGTCGAGTCGAAGAACATCTCCAAGGTCATCTTGCACGCGTCAGCACCCTTGTACTCGGGTGGTCCGGCCGTCTTCGCACCCTTGGCAGGCTTGCGTTCCCATTTGGCTGATTTGCTTATCGTGACCTCTTTGGGGTTGAACTGGAAAGTGATCTTCCCCAACGACGATCCGGTCGAACTGCCGCCTTTCGCCGACTGTGGTTCGAACATCTCCAGGCACGCATGGTCGTGCGAAGCACCCGAATTCAGGACCTTGGTCGACGACTGCTCGGCGGGGCTGCCCGAGCTCTTCAGGGCGATGGCGTTACCCATGTCTAGGCTCCACCGTCAATGAAGCCATGGTGGGCGATTTCCAGGGTCTCGGTGAATACTTTTGGCGAGTCCAAGTTGAGCGAGGGTCCCGTCCAGCGCACTGGCACGACGCCATTCAGAGACCATTTGGCGACCTTTTTCCCGTCTGCACTCAGCGCCGAGATGACGGCGGTGATGGGCTCTACGCTGTGCAGCGCCTTGGTGATCCACTTCGTCAGCTTCGGGCTGTCGGGGCCGACCGGCCGCGTGAGTTTGATGTTGCTGTACTTCATCCGGGTGGGCAGCTGCCAGACCATCACGTTGTTGCCACCTTCTTCGCGCTGCTCGAGCACCACTTCCAGCCCCAGTCCCTCGCAGCTGTTGAACACGCCGATCGAGGTCTCGTCGATCTCGACAGCGAACGCCACGCCCACCATCAAATCGTCATCGGCCATCGGTTGCCCTCCTCATCGGTGCAGACCCATCAAGGCACCGGCCCGCTCCCGATCCAGCCAGAGTTCGGCCCGGAGCCGCGCCGCAAGGGGTTCGTAGAGTCGGCCGACCAATTCATCGACCTCTGCCGGCGATGACGCGTGCCCTGACGCAGCAGCGGCGGGCGGCGCACCAGGCGCGGGTGAATCATGCTGGGGTGGTGCGCTCTCAGCCGCGGCCTGCACGACGGGGTCCGGCGCAGACTGCATTTCCCTTTGCGCGACAGGCGAATCGAATGTCACAGTTTGCGACGATGAATGGTCGCTGTCGTCGGATAAGTGCCGGGTGCCTGGTTCCGGCATGGGTTGGGCGAAGTCACCGAACATGCGTTGCAACGACATTGGCCGCGCGCTGTCGGCGAGCACCTCGCGGGCGTGGACAGGGGGCTCAGGCTGCTCGGTTCGTACCGGTGGAAGCAACACAATGCGCCCCGGTTCCGCACTGCCGACCGTGCGCTGCGTGGTCATTGGAGTACCGGGCGCGGTCACTGCCCTGGACAAGGTCGGCGCCGCGCTGAATTGCACTGGGACATTGTCTGATTCGCCGGTAGCGGCGCGCTGAACCGTGGTCAACACACTGGGCGGCGGCCCCGGATTGCTGATGCGAGATTCCGGGACACCGCGGCTTTCCGGCATCACACTCCGCTGTGCGATAGGCGCCGCGATGCCTGCCGGCGGATGAGGCAGCGTTGGCGCAGTCGGGATCACCGGATTACCGCGGTCCATCGACGGCTCGAATACCGTTGGCGTCCAATGTGACACCGCCTCACCCGGGTCGTCCACCGCCGAGGGCGATGCAGATGCAGACGCCGCGGCGGCGGTCTCGTGAACGCCTTTCGCGGGATCGACATGAGCCGTTGATCGCTGAATCCCGACCGGCGCGCTGAACCCCGTTGGTGACCCACCACCGGGAACACTTGTCCCCAGTGCGGGCGACCTCATCGCAGCCCGGGGGTCGCTCACGGCTGCGGGCATGGCGACCCGCTGGGTACTCGCCACGGCATCGGCTGCACCAACAGAGCGTTGCACCGTGTTCACCACCGGCCCACCAGAAAGTGGCTCAAAGGACCGTGGCTCCAGAGACCGTGGCTCAAAGGACACCGGTTCAAAGGATTGATTCGCGGAGCCGGAAATCTCCGAGGCGATCGGCTCGGCGATCACCGACTGGTGAGCGGGCGCAGATGTCGCCGGACCTGGATTTTCGGCGAACCGTTGCACCTTCGCGGGCGCCTCCGGCACATCGACCTGTCGTCCGGTCGTAGCCGTCGCCGTCGGGTTTGAGTCACTGATTGCGTGGCGTTGCAGAGCATTAGAAATCGGCTGCGACGTCGACGGCACGGCGGCAGAGATGCGCGGCTGCGAGTTATCTGATGATGGTAGTGAGATTGACGACTGGACCGGGTCACCGGCATCCACCCGACTGAACTCGGCATCCGCGTGTGCGGCCACACTGTCATGCTGACCGGGGTCGATTACCGGCGCGGCGCGCGGTGTGTCCAGGGCCGGTGCATCGTCGGCCGCGGCGCGTTGAATGGAACTGGTAATAGGTTGAGCAACCACCGGATTGGCGGCCGTGGCCTCATGTGATGTCTGGACCTGCGGGAGGTGTGGCGACGGCGGTGCGGTGTCGGTGACCACCTGCGGCGCGCCGAGGACAGTTTCGGCGACTGCGCTCAGGGGTGCGTGCTGAGGCTGACTGAACTCGACCGCTTGCACAGGCTGTGACGTCTCCGGGGTGGCGGTCGAAGCAGAGCTGACTGGCGCGGCTGGGGTGACCTGTGAAAACGAGGTGACCGGACCAGACCCGGTGGCCGCGTGGTCGGCAACCGTCCGTTGAACGGCACTCGGTACCGCGGGGATACTCGAAACCACAGAGGTAGCTGCAGCCGGCTCGACAATCGGCTGGACGGACGGGAGCGCGGGCTGCGGCGGTGCCGGCGATTCCGTCTCACTTGAGTTGCGTGGCGCGGTACCACCCGATTCAACGCTCCGCTGCAATGCACGCGTGGCTGGCGCAGCCACTGCCGGCGCCGGCCGGTTGGGCTCGACATGGTCGACAACGGGAACGATCCGCGGTGGTTCGGGCGCGGTGGCCGCAACGAAAGACGTTGACTCAGTGGCATCGTCGGCATACGGGACCACGGCGTCATCCGCCATGAACGGCGGGGCGGGTGAAGGTGCGGGCGACGGTTGGGTGCCCAGCGACGCGCGCTGCGCATTCAGCTGCGGCATCCACTGGCGTGTCGAATGTGACGCCGGTGACGGCTGCGGCTGCGGCTGCGCGACAACGGGATCGGCGTGCTGCTCGATGCGCAATACGGAAACCGGGGAGCCTGTCGTGAGCAATTGTGGCCGGTTCGGGGTAATCAACGCGGGGTCCTGGGCAGTCGCCAGGGACGAAGCGAAATCACGCGGGCGTGCGGTGAGCTCCATCGCGCCGACCGTTCGTTGAATGGGAGCGACAGCGCGCCAGCCGGGATCCGCAGATGTCGGTGCGGCCGACGAACCCGCAGCCGCAGGGGTCTCTTCCCCCGCGACCGGACGGGATCGGTTCCACGGCCACGTGAACGGCATTGCTCAGCCAGCCTTTCCGCTCGCCAAGGCAAACTCCTTGACCAGACGTAGATAACGCTGACGATCGGTGTGCTCGAGGTCGAGCAGATCGTTCAGCGACCAGTGCAGGTGAAATGCCAAGTACGAGACCTCTTCATGCAGTCGGTCGGCCCCGTACGTCATGATTCCCCCAGGCGACTCCCGGCGAAGTCGACGGCGAACTCGCTGCCGCAGTTCGGGCATGCGACCCGGGCATGGGTATGGCCGTCGAGATTGATGCGGCGGTAAAGGTCTTGCAGGAAGGCAAGATCCGAGGCGAACAGGTTCTCGATGACGCCGGCATGGATATCGTCGAGACCACCCAATTCCGTCACGACCCGGCTGATCAGCACCACTGACAGATAGTCGGCATTCTCCCGAACCCGGTCGTCACGCTGCGACACGAGTTCGTCACGGGCCGTTGCCAGACGCATGACGCCGTCGCGGTGCACCGTGCCGCCCGGGTCCACGTAACCCCGGGGCAGCACGAACCGAAACGCCGTCTCCAGCCGCGGCGCCGGTGGTGAGTCATTGTCCTGCGGCTCGGCGAGGGCCGCCGAGCCGCGGGAAGGACCTCTACGCACCGTCGACTTCGATCTTCTCGTACGTCAGCGTCAGCTTCTCGGTCAGCACACTGGTGTCGCCGGCCTTGAGGCTGCTGACCTCCAGACTCTTCGGCCAGGCGGCGGTGATCTTGTAGCGCTTCACCGAGTTGCCCTCGTAGTCGTACACGATGATCGCCCCGCCCTTGCGGACGTCTTTCATCTTGCCGAGCTGAGAGTCCTTGACCCACTTGTCGAAGCTGTGGTCATCGGTCAGTGGCCGGGTGAGCGTGCACTCGCCGGCCTTCCAGCGGCCGGGCAGCTTTTTGATCTGGTATTTGCCGTCCTTGGTGTTGGACTTGTACTCGATGACGTCCTGTTCCATCTTGAGGCCGCTGACCTCGGTGATGCTCTTGATCTGGATGCCGTCGAACTCCAGGCCGAATGAGTGGCCTACTGAGCTGTCATTTTCGGGAAGTGCCATGACCTGCCTGCTTTCTCAAGTGTTCGTGGGGTTATTCAGAGACAAGGCTGGTGCCGCCGGAGAACTGCGACAAACGGAAGATGACGAATTCGGCCGGCTTCACCGGTGCGACGCCGACGACGCACACCACCTCGCCGACGTCGATCCCCTCTGTCGGGTTCGTCTCGTCGTCGCATTTGACGAAGAACGCGTCGTCCGGCGTCAAGCCGAACAGCGCACCCTTGCGCCACTCGTTCACCAGGAACGCGCTGATGGTGCGGCGTAGCTTGGCCCACAGAGCGTGATCGTTGGGCTCGAAGACCACCCAGTCGGTGTTCTGCAGGATCGACTCCTCCAAGTAGTTGAACAACCGACGGATGTTGACGTAGCGCCAAGCCGGGTCGGAGGACAGCGTGCGCGCGCCCCACACTCGGATGCCACGTGCCGGGAAGGCCCGAATGCAGTTGATGCCAACGGGATTCAGCAGGTCGTGTTCTTTGCGGGTGATCTGTGTTTCCAATGCGATTGCGCCACGCACAATTTCGTTCGCCGGGGCCTTGTGGACACCGCGGGTGTCGTCATTTCGACCCCAGATGCCGGCGATGAAACCCGACGGCGGCAGGTATTTGTCGCCGCCCTTGGTGCTCACCCACGGCCAGTAGAGCGTGGCGTACTTCGAGTCGTAGCGGGCCTTGTCGACGCGCCACTCTTTGATCTGCTGGGCGTTCAGGCCTGGCGGCGGATCGAGGATGGCCATGCGGTCACCCATGAGTTCGCAGTGTGCAATCATCGCCGTCTGCACCGACTGCACGGTGTCGAGGTCGATGGCGCCACGCTGGTACGCCGTCATCAGGTCCGGCATGCACACCATCGTGATCTCGTCGATGGCTTCGAGCCCCGAGACGCCTGTGCGGTCGGCGGCGTCGCCGATGTAGTCGTCGCCAGTCAGTCGCTCAGGCATGGGGACCGCATCAGCAGGCGGCACCAGCACTACGTCTGTGCCCGCCTGTAGATCCAGGGCCGAGCGCCCCGAGATCTGTTCGAGTCTGATCACCTGGGATTCGGCGTTGACGACAGTGACGACGTTGGCCTTGCCACGCCCCGTCGTGACGTCCAAGTGCTCCTCGACGACCTTGCCGTCCTTCGACACCACAAGTTTGATCGCCTTTGTGGGCTCCTGACCTTCACCGGCGTCTTTCTGGTATTCGACGACCTCAACTTTGATGCTGTCCGCAGGTGCGGCTGGGTCGAGTGCCAACACTCGCAGGTTGGCCAGCATGCCCTGTGCCACTGCCGCGGCGATCGCCTTCGGCGCCGAACCGTTGCCGTTGGCGGTATCGCCGATCCGGACGATGTACGAATTACCGCCGCCGTTCTGGAAGTACGCGAATACCGATTCAGCCAAGCAGGCACCTTCGATGAACCCGCCGAATGTGGCCGTGAATTGCGTCCAGTTGCTGATCAATGTGGGCGCGTTGAACGGCCCCTTCTCCGCCAGGCCGATGAAGGCGGCCACAGCCGTACCGACGCCCTCGATCGGACGCGAGCCGGAATCGATCTCTTCGACATAGACACCCGGTGACAGATACGTCGGCATGTGGCCTCCTCGGTAGGGCACGGTGAGATTCGTGGGCTGACGACGATGCTGCGCCTTTAGTCCGTTGCGCGGCAGGGGCTCTCGGACGGCCGGTCGGGCAGCAATTGGTGCCCGTTGGGGCAGGTCCGGGCCTATCCCGTCGCGGCTACCACCGACCGCCGGCCGCAAGTGCCCTAACGGGCAACATCTCATGTCCGAACGCGTAGTCGTTCGTGTCTTCCGCCGAACGCGCCAGAGGTGGATTCTGGATGGAGACCCAATACGGCAAGCGAGGGACCGCATGCATACCCACGAAGGCTTCGACCAAGAATCCAGCCTGCGCCCTAAGGCATCCCGAATAGAAGAGGCAGAATCGGCGGTCGCGATGAAAGCCGCGATGTCCGGACGGCTCGACGCCGCGGGCGCGCCCGGGATGATGGGCCTTCAGCGCGCGATCGGCAATGCGGGCACCGCAGAGCTGATCGAGCAGGAGCGCTCGCCGGTTCACGACGTGATCGGTTCCGGCGGCTCGCCCTTGGAGCCGGCACTCCGGGCAGACATGGAAGGCCGGCTGGGCCATGACTTCGGCGACGTGAGGATTCACACCGACGCGGCAGCGCACAACTCGGCCAAATCCGTGAACGCCCAGGCCTACACCGTCGGCTCAGACATCGTCTTCCAGCAGGGCAAGTACGACCCCGGATCGCAGGCCGGCCAACACATGCTCGCCCACGAACTGACTCACGTTGTGCAACAACGCAGTGGGCCAGTTGACGGGACCGACGCCGGCGGCGGGGTCAAGGTCAGCAGTCCCGCTGATCGCTTCGAACGGGAAGCGGTGGCCAACGCCGACCGGGTGATGTCCGCGGCGCCCCCCGCCGCGACACACGATGTCCAGCGGTCAAGTGACAGCGCGACGCCGATGGTGCAGCGCGAGGAGGGTGAAGAAGAGGAAGACCCCGGCAAGGCCTCCGCACAAACCTACGTCCAGCGGCACGAGGACTGCGCTGATCACGATTCGGTCTAATGACCCCGCCGAGGCACCGAAACGCGCGATATAGTCCGCTGACCACGGTGACGTTTCGACCCTCGCGGACGGATGATGACCGAACACGTATGTAATGACTGCGGCACGCCGAACGCAGCTGACGCGCGCTTTTGCGTCGGCTGCGATGAGTACCTGGGTTGGGACTCCGCGAACAACAGGCCAGATCCCGACAAGACGAACGTCATGCCGCGAATGGGCCCTCGTCGACAGTGGGCCGCGGTCGACACCGAAAGCCGCGCGGAGGCACCCGAAGTCAAGCTCCCCGATGCTGCGGCACTGCTCGATCCGGAGGCCGACGTCGCAGTCCAGATCCGCAACCCGTCAACCATCGTCGACGCCTACACCCTGACCGCTGTTCAGGCACCGCCCTGGCTGACGTTGAGCCATCCCGAGATCACGCTCATGCCGGGCACCACAGAGCTTGCCACCGCAACGTTGGGAACCACTCCGGGATCGCTGATCCCCGCGCAGACCCTCACCGTCGGATTACGGGTCCGCTCGGAGCGCGACACCACCCGCTTCACCGACGTGCCGATGACGGTGACCGTCCCGCAGTACGGCCCCTCAATCAAGCTGACCACCCGGCCGACGGCCGTGCGCCTGGTCGATGTGACCACCGGCAGCTTCGAAGTCCTGCTCGACAACACCAGCAGTAACTATCCCCACAATGTGGCCCTGGCCGGGACCGATGCCGAAGGCAAAGTCAACTTCACCTTCTCGCCACCATGGTTGGTGGTCGAGCCCGGCCAATCCGCCACGGCCCTGGCCGAATTCAGCGTGCCTGAAATCCGGCCGGGTGAAACGCAGGTTCGCCGACTGACGATCACCGCGACCGAAGACAACGCCGTTGCTGAAGCGACGGTGGTCGTCAATCAGGAACGCACGGTTGCGCCTCCACTGCGCTTCCGGATCGAGCCGAGTTCACCACACGCAAGGGACGCCGAATCTGTCGTGGTCACGCTGGTCGTCGACAACCGCGAATCGGCGACCACACGTACGGTGCGGTTCGACGGGCGAGATCCGGCCGGAGCTGTGCGCTTCGCATTCGCCAACGCCAAACTGTCGGTGCCGGCCAACCGGGCGGTCACCACGTCCGTGCGAATCAGCGCAACGCCACCCCCGCGGGGCGAGGAATCCACCAGGCCGTTCTCGGTGGTGGCGTCCTACGGTGACGGTGAGATCGAGGCACCCGGAACATTCGTTCAGTCGACGTCAGTGACGCCTTACTCGGTGTCGCGGCTGATCGTAACGCCGGAAACCCTGAGAACCGCTGAGCCGCAAGGGGAATTCCAATACTGCATCGAGAACCGTCATGAAACGCAGTGGCTGCAAGCCGGCATGTCGGGTTCCGACGTCCAAGGGTTGGTGCGGTTCGAGTTTTCTCCGCCGGGTTTCGACGTACCCCCGGGCGGAGTGGCATGGGGTGTGGTGTCGGTTACCGCGCCGGCACCGGTCAAACGAGGTGAAGAAGCGACGCGTGACCTCGAAATCACGGCGTCCAGCGGCGACGAATCCCTGACGACCAAAGCAACTTTCATCCATTCCGGATGGAACTGGATTCCCATCGTGCAAGCCGCGATGATCGTCTTCGGCGGGGTGCTGGCGATGTGGGGCGCGGCGGAACCCTGGGCGTCGAACGTGCGGTTGTTCAACGGTAGATGGCTGATCGAATCGAGCTGGTGGTCAAACTCCAACAACACCGGACTGATCGACAAGATCAATCAGTACGGAGTCATGTTCCTGTGGCACCAGACGCCCGACCAGTTCGTCGCCTTCTCACAACCGCCTGAGCGAATATCGATTTTCGTTCTTGCCGTCGCATTGGTCGTGACCGCCTTCGCCAGCATCGGAAGATGGAGCATCCTGGTCGCGCTCCTGATAGCAGCGTTGGCTATCGGGTACTGGCTGCTGCTCCTCATCTCCCTGGCCTGGCAGCACGCCTCCGCGGGTTTCCCCAGCTACGGGATCATGCTGGTGCTGCTCGGCGCGGCCATCGGCTTCGCCGGTGGAATGTGGGCGCGCGTCACCAACCGGTAGTCGTCGCGATAACTCAGTTGTCGCAGTCCAGGTCGATCGGCCGGTTGAACGGATCGATGGCCGCCGAGAGCGCTTCGGCGTCCGAATGCCGTTGCGCCTCTTCGGTATCGTGGATTTCCTGCAGGTGCTCCTGCAGCGCGGCGGTCCCGCACCCGGTGAAGTCGATGGGATGCGTCGTCGTGCCGTTGTACGTGCGGAATCGGCGAGCGTGCTCGTTCTCGTGCGGACGCAGCACGTCGCGAAGGAATGCGCGTACCCGGCGCTGCTGGCATTCCGACAATCCGTCGGGAACGTCGGGCATCTTGATGGTCACTTTGGCGTTGTAAGTGACCTTGAATGTGCCGACGGCATGCAGGCACGGATTGTCGTCGGGACAGTCGGTGCAATCCTTGGCGCGCTTCATGGATCTGGGCGCCCATTTCGAGATCCCGCCGTCATATTCAGCTGTGGTGTCGCCGTGCAGCGAGACGTTGGGCCCGCCGTGGTGCACGCTCGGGCTCGATTGCGGCGGCTGCGTCACCAGCTGAGACGCGGCGGCATTGCCGATGGAGCGTTGGAGATCGAGCATCAACCGGGCACGCGTCGTCGGGTTCGCCTTCCGGAGCAATGACGGAAGGTCCGGTTGCCAGGCAACCGTCCACGGCTGCCGGGACCGATGGGGCGACGACGGGTTCGCCACAGTTCTGGCCGTCAACGACGTCCGTCGCACGCTCATCGTTCTAGTTGACGCCTGCTGCCGTCAAAAGTCCATCGCTCCCATTGGTTTGACGGTATTCCGAGGCCGTCGTTCCGCGCGTAGAGTCGATGGTCATGGCAGGCCAGGTAGTCGTGAATGGCGCGATGCTGCAGTGCACTTTCGGTGCGGCGCCGTCTGCGCTGACAGTGTTGCCGACGCCCAGGGTGATGGCGTCCTCGCAGCCGGCCGCGACGATCATGGACTCGCAACCGATGGCGAACATCAGTTCCTTCGGCGTGTGCGTGACCCCGTCGAACCCTCAGGTGGCTGCTGCGACCGCCGCCGCGTTAGGTGTATTGACTCCCCAACCCTGCATCCCAGCGACGGGAACACCCTGGACACCCGGCTCCCCCACGGTCTTGATAGGCGGGAAGCCCGCATTGACGAACGTATCGACGTGCATGTGTATGTGGGGTGGCGTGATTTCGGTGACCGCCAATCCGAACATGACGGTGCAGGCGTAGGGCAAGCGACTAAATGCCCTGCGGAACGAGGCTGTTGAGCCCTGTTGTATCCGCAGCGTGACGACAGGAATTTCCTGATCTTTGCCGAACAATTCCATGTTCGAGCGCAACTCGGCAGAAGTCGCGTCAAGTCGACGAACGACAGGTGCAGCCCGGTCGATGGTTCGCCCATTGACATTTCACGTCGCGATACTGGAAGTAAGAACGTGATCTTTTAGCGCCTAGTCGAATTCAGCACTCAATTCTCTGGGGTACGCCGAACGGGCATAGGTCACGGGAATAACGTCCTTGTCTGGTCATTATCTGTCGAATCCGCCGGATAGCACGACGGTGTGGACGACGTTTGTGAGTAAGACCTTCAATCTGCAAGGTCGGCGGCGAAGCTCGGCAGCGGAGGGGCATCCCCATCTGGAAGTCGGTAACCGATCGCCCAAACTAGCGCAGTCTCCATTTTCATACGCTCCCGGGCGACGATCTCTCGTTGCACCTTCGGCAGACCGCCCTCAAGTTTTCGAAGCAGCTGAACAGCACGTTTGCATTTGTCGAAGTGTGTAGTGCCCTCAACGATGGCTACGGCAGGTTTGCCGCGACCGCCACGGTACTGCTCTGCAACCACAAGGTAAGCGCTGCTCTTGTCACCAATGGTGGCTCCAGCCCGGTAGTGCTCGTTCAACTCGTCCTGTGCCGCGTCGATTGTCTGAGCTTCCAACCGGGTGAACCGCTGCGATCGGTTGGTGACGAGCGTGATCGCGGAAGTTCCGCCGTCGACGCGCACGGTGGTGTCCCGAGGTTCTGCACTCGGGTCGCGGAAGTAGGTGAAGAGGTCATTTACCCACTTCGTCAGACTGCCTTTTGAACGTCGTCCAGTCGGAGCCACCACCGTACGTGCTTCCGCCATCTCCGCTGGACCGATGTTCCGCGGTGTCTTCTCAGCCGCAAGCCTCTGATTAGCTTGGCTGACCGCGGCAGCGAATTGCTCCTCGTACTTCGGGTCTTGCAGCTGCGCTTCCAGGGTTTCCTCCGCCGTAGGGTTGATCACCCCGCGGACGCCCCAGCGGTCGCCTTTCTCAACGAGTTCCAGCGATGCCAGTCCATACCGCAGCCGAATCGCCGACATCAGCGGTGTGAGAACGGCTCTAGACGTCACCCGCCCTCCGAAGCGATCGCCAGCCGCCTTGGCGGCTCTCATCGCCGCGTCCAGTCGCTTCTGCTTACCTTCAGCACTGTCGTCGCCGCCGTAGACCTTGCCCTTCACCCACTGCTTCCCCGCTTCAACCTTCCCCTTCACCCACGCCTTGCCCGCCGCCACCTTGGCCTTGACCTTGCCGCTGATCCCCTTGATCCCGCGGATGATTGGGCCGGCGAGCTTGAGCCCCGTCTTGATCACGAAGTCGATGGCCTTGGTGACCGGCTTCTGCAGCTTCTCGATGATCGCGCGGACCTTCTGACCGATGCCGCCGATACCGATCACGCTCGCGAGGAAGCCGATCAGGATGGGCACCAACTGGCCGAGCACGTCCTCGATCTTCGCGACGACGCCTCCGATGTTGCCGCGGACGATGTCGGCTGCCGAGTCGATCACCGTGTTGACGAACTTCAGAATCCGCTCGGCGTTGTTGACGAAGAACATGATGATGTCGTAGATCAGCTTGCAGGCCTTGATGAATGCCGCGGCCGGGTTGAGCAGACCGATCAGCCACGTGATGCCCGCCGTGATGATCTTCGTGATCACGAAATCCTTGACCTGCTCGAGGATCATCTCCTTGATGTCGCCGAGCTTGTCCATCAGCATCTGCCACAACGCGCCGACACCGCCGGAGGCGAGGAGCTGGAACACCTCGACACCCTTTTCGATGGCGGCCATGGCCGGCTCGCCGATCTGTTTCACCAAGCGGTTGCGGATGTTTCGCCATGTCAGCCCGAAGATCGACGCCAGCAGCTTGATGATGCCCTGCAGGTCAAACTTGTCGGGCAGCTCGATACCGCCTTCGGCCAGGGCGCCGAACAACCATGTCATCAGGCCCTTGCGCAAGTGCGTGAGGATGTTGTCCTTGAACCTGATGATGCCGCCCTTGATGCCCTCAACGAGGTTGCCGAGGAATCGCACCGGGTGCTTGATGATGTCGCCCACCACGTGCGCAACGCGGGCGAGCGTGTCCATCAGCATCGCGGCCAGCTTGCGAATCGTGTTGATGACGGCCTTGATTGCGCCGATCGCCTTGTCGACCAGGCCCTTGTTCTCGGCCTGCAGCTCTTCGATCCGCTCGTCGAGACCCTTGCGGGCTTCGACGTACTTGGTCGCCAGGGTGTCGACGACGGCGTCCTGCTTGGACTTGACGTCCTCCTCGAGCTGTTCGAATTTGTCGGCGATCTCCTTCGACGCCTCCGCGCCGACCTTCTGTAGGCCGGCCGGCAGACTCTTTACATACGACGCGATCTCCGTCTTCCCTGCGGCAATCCGCTTCTTGGCCGCGGTGAGGTCGCCACCGACGATGTCCGCGACCCGCGAGATGACGGTGTCCATCTGCTTGAGGTACAGCTCGCGGCCGGCCTCGTAGAACTCGTTGACCTTCGACGGCATACCGAGCAATTTGTCCTTGGCCCAACGGAGTCCGCCGAGCCAGCCGCCGTAACGGTCCTTCTTGTAGGCGGACATCTTCGCCGAGACGTAGGTCTCGAACGTCTTCCGCGCGGCGGCCTCGCCCTGGTCGAACTCCTTCTCCACCTTCGGGTCGATGCCGTCGAGGATCTTCTTCACGTCCGCTTCGGTGGCGGCAAAGATCGACTGGATCTTGGCGGTGACCTCGGCGCGCTTCTGTTCGTCCTTGGACTTCGTCTTGCCCTTGTCCGCAACGAGTTTGGCCAGTGCCGTCGCTTTGGCACCCTGCATCCCCGTGACGCCCGCCTTGGTCTCTGCGGCAGCTTCGACGTGGGCTTGTGAAATGGTGTCCTGCTCTTGCTTGCGGTACTCAGCCGGCGCCGTATCAGCATGGGCGGCAGCTTCTTTCTTGTCCGCCAGTGCCTGGTTGAACTCGGGCTCGTTGGAATCGGCGAGCTGCTTCTCATCGACGTTGGCGTCGGCCATCTCCTGATTGGCTTGCTGCTTTCCGGCTTCGAGGTTCAGCTGCTCCGGCGGCGCCGGCTTGGGCACCGCACCACCGGCGGGAATCGACGGGGCGGAGCCTTGCTGCTCGGGCCCCATTGGGGTCACGGGCTTGGCGACGGCCTTGGACGTGTCCGGTGCGGCCTCGCTGGCGGCCTTGATGTCATGGGTTTCGCCGTCCTTGTCCTGGTTCACCAGTCCCTTGACCGCGCCCTTGACTTCACCCGCCTTACCCGATTTGGCGTAGTTGTCTGCTTCTTTGAGCGTCTTCGGCGACTTCGCTTCGATGGCGGCCTTGACTGCGGCGATGAATGCCTTCTTGTCGAACGAGCCGGCCTGCTGCGCGTCCATCGTGTCGACTTTGGCGGCCTTCGCCTGTCCGGCAACATCATCGGTCGGTGCGAGGGCCGCATCCTGCGCTTCCTTGGCCTTGGAGGCCGCCGGTGGATGCGCACGCTTGTCCTTCGCGAAGGTTCCGACATGGTGGGTGACAGCGGTGAATGCCGGGTCCTCATGTGGTGCAACATGTTGCGGTGCCACGGGTGGCTGCAGCAGCTGATCGGCCGACAGCGGCGGGGCCGCCACCGTCGACGCCGCGGGCGCGGGCGCCGGCTGTGGCGGCGCGCCCCCACCGGTTCCTCCGACGTGCTTTGCCGGCTTCGCCGCGGTGGTACCAAGCCGGCTTTTCGCCGGTACCGGTTTGGGCGGTGGCACCGGCTTCTTGGGTGCGACAGCATTGGGCCCAAAGCCGGTCATGTTCACCGCCAGCGCCGACGCGGGCGGTTTCGGCCCCTCCAGTTCGACGGGTACGCCGACGGATTTGGCTGCTTTCAATCCTTTTTCGACGACGTCGACGGCGGGCTCGTCGTGCCGCATCTCATGCAGCGCCGCCTCGATCTCCTTCTTGTCGGGCGCCCGGAACTTTCCCATCAGCAGCGCGTTCACCGCGGCATTCCCCGCGGCTCTCTGCAGGCCGATCAGCGCGGCCGGGGTTTCCGACTGCCGGGGGTTCTCGGTCCGCCGACGAGCCTCCGCCAACGCATCGTTGACAGGTCGAGTCGAGCGCGCAGGTTCGGTCATGATCCGGTTGTCGGCAACAGCCGGCCCTGTTTGCGGTACTCGCGGTGTATTGCGGCGGTCAGATGCTCGACATCGATGTCGCGGCCGGATCCCGCCGCCATGTAGGCGGCGGTGATCGCCGCCGACCGAATATTGCCTCCGGCCAACGGGAATGCATCAGCGAAGACGTTGAGCCGAAGGTCGGTCCCCGCCGGGACCGGCCCCTCCAGGCACCGCTTCCACAGCGCCAGCCGCGCCTGTTCGTCGGGCATCGGAAAGTCGACAACCATGTCCAGCCGCCGGGTGAACGCGTCGTCAAGATTGGCCCGCAGGTTGGTGGCCAGAATGGCTACGCCGTCGAACGACTCCATCCGTTGCAGCAGATAGGCGCTCTCGATGTTGGCGTACCGATCGTGCGCATCGCGAACCTCACTGCGCTTGCCGAAGATCGCGTCGGCCTCGTCGAACAGCAGCACCGCCGACACGTTGGATGCTTCGGTGAAGATGCGCTCCAGGTTCTTCTCCGTCTCGCCGATGTATTTGTCGACGACCGTCGCGAGGTCCACCGCATACAGATCGAGCCCGAGGTCGCCGGCAATCACTTCGGCGGCCATCGTCTTGCCCGTACCGGAGTCCCCTGCGAAAAGTGCTGTGACACCGCTGCCTCGACCGCCGCCCGGGCGCATCCGCCAGTCCCGCAGCACCCGCTCCCGATACCGTGCTCGAACCGTCAACTCCTGCAACTGCTCGAGCGTGTTGTCAGGCAGAACCAGGTCGTCCCACGAGACGCCGGGTGCCACGCGACGAGAGAGCCGCTCGAGCCCCGCCGCATTCTGTAGTCGTGCACCGCGGCGCAATTCAGCATTGGTCGGTGTGCCACCATCGAGTCGCGCCGCCGCATGCGCCGAATCGATCGCCGCGGCAACCTCTTTCGGCCCGAAGGCAAACTGGGACGCCAGATCGTCGACATCGACGGTATCGGCGAGCGCGCCGAGCTGTCGCTTCCACAGTTCCGTGCGCTCTGACGTGGTCAGCCGGGCCGTTTCCACGACCAACGGGACATCGTCGGACCATGCGGGGTCCCATGCCGACGTACCGACGAGCACTACCGGCACCGGCAGCCGAGCCAGGAGCGGCATGACTCGCGCAGCGTGCTCCGACAGTGGCTCGACCGGCGAGATCACCAGTCCCGCACCGCCAAGAACTGCCTCGCGCCCCAGCACGGCGACGGCTATCGCGGGATCACCAGCCGCTACCAGACGACGTGCGTCGCACAGCAGGACCGGTCGGTCGGCCTTGTACAGACCGTCGGCCGCAATCGCGGCTCCGGAACAGCCTCCGGTCTCTCGCAGGTAATAGAACCGTTGCCCCGCCAGCAGAGCCTTCGCGAGCGCAGTCGATTGATCGGTGACGTTGCGGTGCGGTTCGGTGAGCAGCCCGGTCAATGCGGAATCGGGCTCGTCGTCGCCCAGCAGGTGCGCGCTGACTCGATCCGGGACACGAAGGCCGCGGGTGAGGAACGGCCGCTCTTGTTCCTCGATGAGCACCAGCGCGAGGTCGACGAGTGGCGCCCCGGGCGACAATCGCGCCCGCGCCGCTGCATCCAGCGGCGAGAGGTCGGCCAACTCCAGTGCCAATCCGACCGTCGCACGCCGCCGCGTCACATCGTCATTGAGGTAGCCGTAGAAGCGCTCGAACCGAGAATCCAAGTCGGGAAGCAGCGCGATGACCAACAGCTCGACGTCGTCAGCTGTCAAACCTGCAGTGCGTGCCAAAGCCCGCAGTCGCAGGACGGCACCCGCCGCTTCAGCGCTATCGGCGTTGCTCTCCAAGAGGTCTCGACGGGCCGAGTCGAACCGCGGGGCTCGCTGCCGCTCCCCCAACAAGGCATCGACGGTGGCGTCGCTGATGTAGAGACCACGAAACTGGTCGTCTGGCGTGGGATCCACACTTCGCCGGTGGGCGACGAGAGTCCTGACCCGTTCTTCCACGACCGTCGCCCAGCCGAGCAGGTATGCCCGGCTGTCCATGGCAACGGCCGCCGATCCCGTCACTTTGTCGGCCCTCCGGAATTCGGCCGCCGCTTGCGCATCCGGATTGACATGTCTGAAGCCGCCGACCCACTCGCCGTCGACGCTGACGACGTGTCTCCTGCCGCCGCGGCTCCGGCAACTCCTTCGGAACCCGCTTGTCCTTGCCCTTGCCCGGCTTGTCGCTTCCCCGCGTATTCTCTCCGCGCCGAATCTGTCTGTGCCGGATCGGCGTCGGTCGCTCCCACCTCGTCGGACACGCCCAAGGCGGTCTCTGTCAGGCCGCGCTGCCGCGTCTCCGGCGGCGCACTGTCGGCAAGGCCCTGCAGGGTCAGCGTGGGCGGGAACTTGACCGGCGCGGCGGCCAAGAATTGGCGACCCGTCTCGATCGGAGCGGTCACCACCACATCGAGTGAAGGCTTCAATTCACCACCGAGTGCGGTCCACACGTCGGCGAACGAGCGGTCCTCTGGAGGTGGCAACGCCACGCTCACGGGCACCGGCAGGCCCATCCCGCGCAGAGATTCACTCAGTACATGTTGAGGAAGCGCCTCGTATCGGAGGAAACAACGCAGCAGTGACGCCAGGAGCCGATGTTCGTCCTCGGGACGCTGTGTCCAGGCCGCGACGAGATACGACAATTTGAAATACCTTGGGGGCAAGTGCCTTGAGACGACGATGTTCTCGCGGTACTCGTTGATCAGGCCCCGCTCCCGCCGGCGGAGATCCTCGCGAATGTCGTAGAGATAGACATCGATGGTGGGGCCGCTGCGCCGCGCGGCCCAATCCTTGGTCGGTGCATCGAACACCACTTCGACGTCCGCATGGTTGACCGCCTCACTACTGATCAACTTCTTCAGCGCCTCGTCGACGTCAGAAATCACAGTCATCACCGTCGCGCGATGGGAGGTTCCGCGGAACGGGCACTGGTTCCGCCATCAGGGCAGGAAACGTTGCCCGATAGGGCAATTCAGCACTTAGATCAGTCCAGCTCTGACTGCGTATGCCACCGCATGCGAACGGTTGCGCAGCTGCAGTCGGGTCGTCACATCGTGCAGGACGTTCTTCACCGTTCGCTGGCTGTAGCACAGCTGCTGGGCGATCTCGTTGGTGTCATGGCCATCCGCAATGAGGCGCAACACCGCGGTTTCCCTGTCCGTCAGCCCCGAGAACGTCAGCCCCTGCGGGGACAACAGCTGCCGCTGCAGCCGGCCTACCTGACCCAACAGCGTCCCGAGCAAGTCAGAGGGCAGCACCCCGTCGCCGTTGGCCACCTGCCGGATGGTCCGCACGAGGACGTCGGGCGTCGCGTCCGACCGCCGCAACAGGCCGCTTACGCCCACCTCGGCCGCACTTACGACGGTGTTGTCATCGATGGCACTGGTGACCAGAACGGTGTGCTCGATGCCGGCCCGCTGCAAGGCTTGTAGGACGCGCAGCGTCTCGGCGTCGAGCGAGTCCGCGACCGCGACCGCGACGTCTGCCCGGCTCAGCTCAGCCGCCGCCACGATATCGATTTCCGGCCTCTGCCGAAGCTGACTGACCACGCCGGCCTGCAAGATCGGATCATCGGCGTATACGTATGTACAAACTCGCTGCTGCATCGATCAACCTTCGATTAGAGCGGTCGGACGTTGAAGACAACTATCCGCTGCGGGCTCAACAGCTACTCAACGCCCGACCGAATGCGCTCAACAAACGGTCAACATGCAGGTCGCGAAGGCGCACCAGGGTGCTGTCGTTGAGCCTGATGGACGGACTTACGCATCAGGCGCTCGCCGAACCGTCAGTTGGGCGATCACCCGATTGCCGAAATACCAAAGCCCGATGGTCAACAGGACCAAGATGATGATCACCGCGGAAAATCCATTGCCAACGGTGCTCATCAACACGACTGGCAAATTGCGCACCTGCGACTCCGCTGACGGCCGAATCCTCTCCGGCTCCCTGATCGGCGACTCAATGACCGGCACAGTCACAACTATCGGTTCAGTCTGCGGAACCGATACCGGCTGCGGCGACCATCCCCCGGTGGCTGATACGGCGGAAGGCGTCGGTAGCACCACAGGAGGTATGTGTGGACACGAGCAAGGCGGTGCCTGCATCCACGGCGACCGACTCACTTGCCCTATTGCACCTAGCGCACCGCCCACGGCGGACATCCCGCCCAACCGATCTGCCGGCCCACTCTGTGGGAGGTCAGCGCCCGAGCGCAGGTTGAGCTTGATTGACCCGGTCGTGCTGCTCGAGCTCGTACCCGAGCCAGACGAGCTGTTGGTGGTAGAGCCAGAGCCGGATGTAGTTGTTCCGGAGGAACTCTGACCACTGGAACCGGACGTCGTGGAACCGGACGTCGTGGAACCAGACGTCGTGGAACCAGACGTCGTGGAACTGGACGTCGTCGAACTAGATGACGAGGAACCACCAGTAGTCGAACCGGTCGTCGCCGACACCGTGGTCGTCGTGTTCTGTGACAGCGAAATGCCGGATGAGCCGGACGTCGTGGAACTCGACGTCGTGGAACTCGACGACGTCGAACTGGACGTCGTCGAGCCAGACGACGCGGTGGTCGTCGTGTTCTGCGACTGCGAACTACCCGACGAACCAGACGTCGTGGAACTCGACGTAGAGGAACCAGACGTCGATGAATCCGACGTAGAGGAATCCGACGTCGAAGAATCAGACGTCGAAGAATCCGTCGTCGAACTCGCGGTCGGGCAGGTGATGAAGTTGCAGACCACCGTGGTTCCGGAACCCCAACCCGGCGACCCGGGACCACCGGCGGTGGTGCTGCCACCGCTCGATCCAGGGGGGCTTACCGGAGGGCCGGTGGTGGTGTGGAGTGGCGGAGGGTTGTAGGTGTTGCACGAACAGGCATTTGCCTGCGGCGAAAGCACGACGATACCGGTTGTGGAACAGAGGATTACAGGAAAGTACAACAGGACCGCCACAGGTCTGCGTCCGCGCATGAACCTAGCGCCGGCCTTTGTGGGCGGCGCGTTCTGTGTTCTAGACACCGTCGGCAATACCGCGTTGTTGGTCGTGCGCACAGTCGCATCCTTCCGTGCGGAGCATCAGCCACTGTGAGACCGAGTAATCCCAGGGCGTAATTATCAATTGCCGGGCAGTCCGAGCACATGGGGAAAAATTGCCCATATTTTGCGCAAAGCCCGGCGCCACCCTCGCTGATTAGCCTGTAGCCCAACGAAATTGACGCCATTGACGGAATTCATGGCAGCATCCGGCAATCTCGACACCAAAGCCCGACGAGGAACAAAAAGTCCAGATAATTATCACCGCAGATAGTTTGTATCCATTGCGCTTGTCAACCTCAGGGCACACTCTGCACTTTGACGCTTGGACCAGTCGGCTGGACGGGCCCCGCACAAGCCGCTAATTTGACTGAGATGAGGTTCGAGTCGGTAGGAATCACTGTCGACTGCAGCGCCGATGCCGTGGACGCACTTGCCGAATTCTGGTCTGCCACTATGGGCTACACCAAGCTTCTCCCTTGGGTGCTCGTCGACCCGGCCGGCGTCCACCCGCGGATACTGTTCCATGCCGTGCCGGAACCGAAAACGGTGAAGAACCGGTGGCATCTCGATCTGTATGTCGACCACCTCGAGAATCTGGACGCCGAGATACAACGGCTCACGTCGCTCGGTGCCACGCAGGTGCGCTACTACGACGACATCTCGCACGGGTTCACCAATACCTTTGCCGTCATGATCGACCCGGCCGGCAACGAGTTCTGTGTCTGTGCGCCGCACATACCAGTCGGGTCGACGAGCAGCGGCTGACACCGCTACGACGAATTTGTGAGCAGGTACTCTGCACAATCGATTACGGTCTCGCGTACCGGCCTCGGCTCCCAGCCGAGTGAGCGGGCCTTCACATTCGAGTAGGTGTAGTTGCGGTCGAGAAACGGAGAGATCGCCTGCATTTCGGGATTCACCTTCGCGAGGGCCTTGATCACGGAATTGGGGATCGTGCGCGTCGGAACGTTCTTGGCCCGATCACCCAGCTGGGCGCGCAGGTACGCGGCGATCTCGGGCATCGACATCGGCCCGGAGACCGCGAGGTACCGCTGACCTATTGCCTGCGGGTCCGTCAGCGCGCGAATATGCAGGTCCGCGACATCACGCACATCCACGATGTTGAGCCCTATGTTCGGCACACCCCGCATCCCGGTGAACATCCGGGCGATGATGTCGACGGATGCGGCGTTCCGCATCGACAGCAGCGGTCCGAACACAACACCAGGCAAAACGGTGGTCAGCGCGAGTCCGCGCATGCGGGCGACGTCCCATGCGGCACGCTCACCGAGGACCTTCGAGACCCGATAAGCGTCACTCGCAGATGCCTGTGGACCTGACCACAACGTTTCGTCGAATACACCACTCTCACCACGATCCGGCGTCGCCGACGCACTGCTCGAAGTCACGACTACACGCGAAATACCCGCCGCCGCAGCCGCTTCCAGGACCCGCGTGGTTCCCTCGCGCGCCGGCGTGAGCATGTCGTCGCCCGTCAACGGTGAGGCGATATGCAGGAGACCATCAATGCCTGCCATCGCAGGCTCCCAGCCCTCGTCGGCCGTCAAGTCCGCCATCGCGCACGTCACTCGGTCGGCGAAAAGTGTCCGCAGGTGCTCCTTCCCGTTGATGTTCCGAACAGTGGCGCATACTTCATAGCCGCGAGCGAGGAGCGCGGCAATACACCACCCCGCGATGAAACCGGTTCCACCGGTTACGAGCACACGCATTGATGCCCTTCCCATTCATGGACCGATGGTTGATGGGCTGCGCTGACACACAGCACCTCATCGAGCGTTGCAGTAGGAAATCCCGTTGCTGAAGAGCGATCGTGGAGCCGACTCACGCGACCATCGTCGGCCTGATCGAATCGGGAAAGATCGAACATCGCCGGCCCACTCGACAAGGTATCGGTCAGCACATATCGCCCCGCGTCATCGCCACGCTGCACGACGGCATCTGGCGCGGTCCTTCCGGTCAGTTCGTCGGCGTCCTCGAAATTGATTCCGACCTGAACCACGCCTGGTTGTTCTTCCAGCACCGCAATGAGACGGGTGATGAGACGTTCAGGTGCGAAGAACCGCCAGCCTTCGTCGAGATGCAGCCAGTATCGACTGGTGATCCGACGTCGAATCTCTGACAGTTGTTCAACCCCACCGTCCTTAACGCGGGTGAATTCGAGGAACGGATAGCGTTCCGCGAGCACCCGACGGTCCTGATCAGACAGACCGACATCTACGACCAGGAACCGGCCGATCACCTCCACATCCTGGCAGCACCACACCACGGAATTGAGAGTCAGTTCGGTGACCTGGCGATCCGGGCCGGCTACCAAACTGGCCGTTACGTCGCTATCACACGGATTCTCCGCCAACCAGCGCACGCGTTCGCTTGGGTACGCGGTGACTGCCGCCAGCAATGCGGGCACCTCGACGTCGCGATTCGCCGCTATCCGGGCACGCTCATTACCGGAAATCGCCTGTCCGGCAACCACATTCGCGCACTGCTGGGCAATCTCCAGTTCTCCGCCACCCAGCAACTGCCGGCACAATGTGAACGCTTCGAGGTGTTTTCCGAGCATCGATGCGCACACCGCCTGCTCATCGATCGCTCGCCAGGTGTAGACCTCGTGGCTGACGAACAACGATTCCTCTTCCGGAAACGGCGTCCGGGCGGCCCGTTCGGCGAACAGATGCCCAGGGTGATACCGCTCCTGCATGCGGTAGTGCCGGGCAATCGCGTGAAGAGGCTCAGCACGAATCGGCCGGAACTCCCACGCGCGTAGGTACGCATCCTGCACAGCCGGCCAGGGAACATCCAACTCGAACATCGCCTCCGCAACCCGAAAGAGGGAGTAATAGACCTCCTCACCCCAACCCCCCATCTCGACACGTTTGGCATACCAAGAGAGTGCGTTGGCGTGGTCACCCAGATCGAAATAACTTTGAGCCAAATAGAAAACAGACCTGGCGTCACCGGGGTCGCGTTCGACCGCCGCCAGCAACAGATCTCGGTCGCGCGCATATTTCAATGGATCAAGACTGCGGGCGCCGAGACGCCGGGACGCGACGTAGTAATCGCCTTGGATGCGCTCCTCAACCAGCCCGTCAGCGCAGGCGGCGTATTCGTGGACAACCCCCTCGAAGCGGCAGCACACCCCATCACGGAACAGCTGGCGACGCCAGTAACTCTGGCCATCGCGGATACGCAGCCAATAAACATCGGCCGTCAGGTCGCGAAAGTCGGGTGCCCCGACCAACAGGTCATCTGCGTCGATGGTGAGGATGTAGTCGCCATGTCCGCGTGCGAGATTCAGCGCCTCAGTTCGGTTGTGCGCAGAACTGAGCCAGACCCGTTCGTGCAGCTCGCCGGGGATACCAAGGCCCGCCATGTGGCTGCCGATGACATCCTGCGTGCCGTCGGCGGAGCCCGTGTCGACCACAACCCAGGACGTGATGTACGGGGCAACAGAGTCGATGACTTCGCAAACAATGTGCGCCTCGTTGCGAACGATCATGCTGAGGCATATCGCCGGCATCATTGCCGCCGCGTCAGACATGTGTCGTGGCAACGCATTTCGAGGTACGGGGCATCAACTGCGAAAGGCACCGCCTCGTCAGACGGATGGCTCGACGTGATGGGCCGCAGCGACGGGCACCGTCTCGGGATTCACGACGTCGACCCCGGTCAGCAGCGCAATGGTGGTCACTGCTCCGGTGTCCGCCTCGGATCCCGGTGCCGCCGCTACCTCCGGACGCTCTCCGTCGGCCGTTTCCCGCTCTTCGGCCGCATCGTCGTCGTCCTCCAGAGAGGGACGCACCGTCAGATAGCCTGCTGCGAAGAACGCTACCGCCACGCCGGCCGCGACGATCAGCCACACCGACGTTCGTGGTACCCAGATCCGCAACACCGTCGCCGTGAACAGCAACACCAACCCGACCCCGACGCCCGGGGTCAACAGCCGCAATCCCCGCAACACACGGTTGCTCGAGAGGCGATTCCGCCTGAGTGCCAACGCCGCATCGATCGACGCCAGCACCGTCAACACCAACAACGCCAGACCGAAAAGGCCGTATACGCTGACCAGGGACCCGTGGACATCGCTCACCATGGGCAGCGATGCCACCCGGTGGCCGTTGTCATCAGTGACCGCGACGTCACCGCGCATCAACCCGGTGGCCTGGCCGGCCAATCCGATCAACCGGAATCGGTACTGCACCGTCTGGGTCGCACCGGGTGCCACCGTGAGGTCAAACGGCGCCATGTAATTGAAGAACACCAGTTCCAACACCCGACCCGTCAAGTCCAGGCGCGCGAGATGGACCGGATGATCCGTGTTGTTCACCACGCGCAATTCGACGTCAACCCATTGATCAGGCACCAACCGGAGCGGCTCCCCCATCGTGCTGGTGGAAACGTCGCGACCGTCGACCTTCGCCGAGACCGCCGCCACACCGTCGGATTCCGCCGCCGCCGGTGCCACGCCGAAACACACCACAAACAGCATTCCCACAAGAATTGACAACGACTTACGCATTTCGTGGTTCCCTCGTAGTCAATTGGGTGATCACCCGATTGGTGAAATACCACAGCCCAATAATCAGCAGAACGAGAATGATGATCACCGCGGAGAAACCCTTCCCGACGGTGGCCATCAAGACGACGGGCAAACTGCGCACCTGCGGTTCCACCGGCGGCGGAGGAATCTTCACCGGCTCCGGAATCGGCGCTTGTGGAGGCGGCGCCGCAACGACAGGCTCCGGCTGGGGTGGCGGCTTCCATACCGGCGGCGATATCGGCGACGGCGGCGGCACCACCACCGGGGCCGGCGGTGGTGGACAGCACGGGGGCGACTCAAACCAGGGACCTGACGCGGGCAAATCACCCAGAACACCGCCGACGGCCGGCATACCGCTCAGCCAACCAACGGGCCCGCTTTCCGGTAGCACGCCGCCACGCAAAAAAGAACTATCACTGGAACCACCGGAACTACCGCCCGAAGTAGAGTTACCGCCGCCCGGCTTTGGCCTGTTCCTACCGGGCAAACCAAGTCCAGGAACACCAGTCGAACCACTACTGCCCTTCGGCCCCGTAGGGCCCGTGGAGCCTGTGGTGCCCGTGGAACCTGTAGGGGGCGTTTTCTTGACGCAGGTGCACGCGTGGGCCTGGGGCACGTCGATTCCGGGCACCACGCCGAGTACGACGGGGAAAAGAAGCGGGATGGCGGCTGGTGCGATCCTCGAAAAGGATGCTGCATGCCCGGAAGGGCGACCGTCGACGCTGTCGCGGGAATTGTTCGTATTCGCGCTCACAGCCAATTCCTTCCCGTGAGCAGTAGGCCACTGGAGGGCAGCCGAGCCGTCCCGGCGCGTAATTATCAACGTTCGACTGGTCGAAACACATCGGGAGAAATTGCCTATCTTTGGCGGGCTGGACGGCCCCTACCGTTTCAGTGAATTGACGGCCCCGCGCCGGTCCCCCGATCCGGTTTGAGGATGTCCCTGACCGCGTTCCGATTGGTGACCCCGAGTTTGGTGAGAACCGATGCGACGTGGTGACTCACGGTCTTCCGACTGATCACCAGGATGTCGGCAATCTGTTTGTCAGTGTGCCGCTCGGCGAGCAGAGTTGCCACCTCTTGCTCACGGCTGGTGAGTCCGAACGGATCTTCTTTCGTCGAACGGCGCTGATGACGGCGGCGACTGTGCCGGCGGGCCCGGTCGACGGCGCCATGCGCCCCGAGCGACTGCAATTCAACTATCGCCGCTGCGGCTACTTCCGGCGTATCAGAGTGCATCGCAGCGATAGCAGCCTCGTAAGCGCAGCCCCGATGCCGCCATTCGGCGGCTGCAGCGTCCCACTGCTGATCAACCTGTAACTCGTATTGGCGGTCCTGGCAACGCGGCAGCGGCGCCGAGGACACTCCGGCAATGGCCGCCCAGGCCGTGATCTGGGCGCGAGTCCAGGCGTCGGCGCGGGCCGGCAATGCCGCCAGCGCCTGACGTGCTTCGTCCCGGGCGCGATCGTGATCGCCGGCGAGCCAGGCCGCTTCTATTCGCGCCACGAGGACCGTTGCGGTCAAATACACCAGGGAACGGTCGAGGCCGGCGAGAGCCTCATCCAGAAGTGGCCAGACGGCGTCGTGTTGGCCGGTGCGTGCGTGGACCAGTGCGAGGGTGACCAATGGGCGCAACCGGAACATCGGCGGCAGGCCATTCCTGGCCAACACGGCCTCCGCGCCGGCGGCGGCGTCCGCGTAGCGGCCGCGGTGCAGCAGCTGCGTCGTGCCGATGCCTCGCGCGAAGTAGCCGAGGCCGGTGAGGTTGTGGTCGCGGCAGATCTCTGCAGTCACTGTCAGATAGTTGTCAGCGCGGTCCAACTCATATTGTGCGGTGGCGAGCCAGCACGCGACCACACCACCGACCGCGGCAGCCTCGACAGTCCGTGGGTCATCCCTGGCCACGGTCCACCTGGCGTCGAACTCATCCCAACCATTGCCGGCAAGAACAGCTGACAGCGCCGCGAACGACTCGGCCCAAGCCACCTCGGCGACGACCTCCAGTTGTTGTCCGATCGCCGCGGCTTTGGCCGCGTAGTCGACAGCACTGTCATGATCGAACGCCGCGCAGCACAATTGCGCAGCATTCGCATAGGCTCCCGCCAATTCGGCCGTAGGCCCCAGCGGTTCGAGTATTCGGATCGCGGTATGTGCGGCCTCGCTGACCTGTGCCAGCGGCGCCCCGGCGAACAGCCAATACGACAGCCACCGGTGATCGTCCCCTTCACGCAGCGCGTCCCCGGTTTCGCGTCGCAACGCGATGGCTTTGTCGATCAGTTCAGCCGCCACAACGACCTGACCGGACATGTACACCGCGCGCGCCTGGCTTTCCAACAAGGCCGCCCGGGCGTCAGCGGGCAGTCCGTGGCTGTGCCGGACCGCGCGGGCATACTGCTCGGCGGCTTGAGCAAACGCACCAAGACGCATCGCCCGCTCCGCGGCCTGGGGCGCGTAACGGAGGACGGCATCGACGTCACCGGCTTCGTCTGCGTGGAATGCCAAGTGCGCCAGCGAGCATTCGTGACCGCGAGCGGTCAGTGCTGCCAAGGCGGACGCATGCAGCCTCCGTCGGCCGAAGGTTGGAATGGTCTCAAGAACGGCTTGGCGCGTCAGTTCGTGCCGGAAGCCAACGACGTGCCCGGTGTGTTGCAGCACACCCGCTGTCAGGCATGCGGGCAACTCCGAGGCCGCACCGTCGACCATGGCGGCAAGGACATCGACCGTGGCATCGGATCCCAGCACGGCCACCGAATCGATCACCGCCCGTGCTGACGGGCCGAGCCGAGCCAATCGCCCGATCACGTGATCGGATATCGTCTGCGGCACAACACCATAGCGACCGGCCGCCAGGGACTCGACCACCAATAACGGGATTCCGCCCGTCGCCTCGTGCAGCCGATCGACGTCGAAACCGGGCCGCGACGCGGCAAGGGTGACGACGCCGTTACGGGTTAGCGGCTCCAATTCAGTCCGCCCCCACGCGTGGGATTCTGCGATGTCAGCCAGGAATTCGCTCAGCTGGTGTTCCCGGCCGACGCCCTCGACGCGGTGGGTCAGCACCAGCAACAGCGGAATAGCCGCGATGCGACTGATCAGGTAGCGCAATACATCGAGCGTCGCCGCGTCGGCCCAGTGTACGTCCTCGATCAACCACACTGCCGGACCCGAATCCGCCAGTGCCGCAACGACTGCCGCCGGCACCGCAGTGGGGCCGTGCGGGTTGTCCAGCGCCGTGGTCACGTGCGCCGCACCCGAGGGTGAAAGCGCGTCACGCAGCTCCAAGACCGGACCGAGCGGCACCGGAGTCGACAGCGGATCGCACGCGCTGCCAAAGACGTGGACACTGGCAGGCAGCGCCGCGACAAACGCGGCCACGACGGCGGACTTACCGATTCCCGCTTCCCCCGAAACCACCGCGACACGGCCTGATCCTGCGGCTGCTGCCTGCAGCCGGGCATTGAGCCACCCGAGTACCCCATCGCGCTCGACCAGATGATGTGGAGATCCCATCGCGCCGACAGCCTTCGGAATAGTGATCAGTGGACGTTCAGGTGGAACACGCGCTCGTCGACGTCCAGCAACCGACGGCGGGCCGCAGCGCGAGTGGGCACACTCAGCTTGGCCAAAATCGCCGACACGTGGTGGCTGGCGGTCTTGGGGGTGATGAGCAGTGCGTCCGCGATTTCCCGATCGGTGCACTGCGCGACGAGCAGTTCCGCAACCTGCCATTGCCGGATACTGAGTCCGAATGCTTCCGGTCCGGTCGCGACGCTGTGGGCGTGGGCCCGCAACAGGGGCCGAGCACGTGCCACGGCGACACGTGCTCCGAGCGATTCGAGCTCCGCGAGGCCGGCCTCGGCGGTACCGCACGCGCCGGAGTGCAGGCGTGCGATCGACGCCTGATAGGGGCACTCCAGTCGGTCCCAGTCGGCGGCCGCGCCCACCCAGTCACCAGCGAGCTGACGCGCATATGGCCCAGCCGGCCGGGCCGGCAATTCTGGATGTTCGATCCCGACGATCTGGGCCCACCCCCCGATGCGACCGATCAGCCACGGGTCGACCTCAGCTGTCAGCTTCGACAACGCGCGCTCTGCCTCATCCCTCGCGGACGCTTTGTCATCGGCCAGCCAGGCCGCCTCGATCCGCGCCGCCCAGACGATTCCGGCACGCATCATGTCGGCGGGATCGTGACTGCCCAACGCCGCATCAAGCAGTGGCCACACCGCGTCCCGGCCGGTCCGTGCGCGCACGGTGGCCGCGGCCACCTGAGCCTGCAAGTAGTGCAGCGGAGTGAGTTCGGCCCGGTCGAGGACGTCGACGGCAAGTGTTTCTGCCTCTGAGTACCGGCCGGCGTCGAGGGCCATCAGCGCGAGCGTGCCCTGCCTGATGAGGCGAAAGCCCGGCAGGTTGTGTTCGCCGAAAAAGTCTGTCGGGTCAAGGAGATAACCGGCAGCAGTCGCCCGGTCGTTATGCTGCATCGCCACGAACGACGCCATCACCGCGACCAGCCCCGTAGCCTCGATGGCCGCAGGATCAGACCTGGCCTGCCGCCAGACCGCGTCGACCGACGACCACTCGCCAACCCCGCGCGTCACACGTGAGATCGCCTCGAAGGCTTCTGCCCACAACGCCGCGACCGGAGCACGCTCCGGGGCCCCGAGCCGTAGCGTCTTCGATGCGAAGTCGGCGGCCGCGGCATGGTCGTAGGTCAAGCAGGCCAATTGTGTCCGGTTGGCATACGCCCACGCCAACTCCGGGGTCGCGCCCAGCGGCTCGAGCAGCCCGACCGCGTGCTCAGCCAGCTCACGAACAACGTCAACGCGTCTGAACGGATATGACCGATGGGAGAGCAGCCGGAGATCGTCGCCTTCGCGCAGTGCGTCGCCTACCTCGCGACGCAACGCCACCGCTTCACTGATCGAGTGAACGGCGTCTTCGCGCAGCCCGCACAAGTACGCGGCCCGGCTATGGCCCTCCCACCACTGAGCACGAATCTCGGGCGGCACACCATCGGCATGCCGGAGCGCCCGGGCATACTGGTCAACAGCCTGGCGGTACGCGCCGAGAGTGGCCGCATGATCGGCCGCCCGCGGCGCAAACCGCAGCACCGCAGTGGCATCCCCGGCTTCCTCTGCGTGAAATGCCAACTGCGGCAGCATCTCTTGGTCCGGCGATGCGAGCGCCAAGGCACCCACCACCGCAGTATGCAGCGCCCGCCGATGGCCGGGCGGAATAGCCATCCATACCGCTCGCCGGGCCAACTCGTGACGGAACTCCAGACGCTCACCGTTCAGGTTCAGGACACCGGCGGCCACGCATTCGGCAACGCCGGCGCCCGAGTCGGGCGCCACCCTCGCAACCAGGTCCGGCGTGGCGTCGGGACCCAGCACCGCCACGACCGCAGCAGCATCGCGACCCGCCGGACAGAGCCGAACCAGCCGCTCCTCCATCGAATAACGCACCGCCGCCGGCGTGTCACCGGCCCAGCCCGCGACGAGCGCCTCAGTTACCAGAAACGGATTGCCTCCCGTCTCCCGGTGTAGTTCCGCAACGTCGACGTCAGGACGTGTACCGACAAGCTCTCGCACTCCGCTGAGACTCAACAACGACAGATCGATGCGGGCCACGGTTTTCGACCCGACGACATCGCCGAGGGCCACGGCCAGCGGGTGCCGCGTGCCGACCTCATCGTCCCGATAGGTCACCACCAGCAGCACCGGAATTCGAGTCAATCGCCTTGTTACGTAGCGCAATACGTCGAGAGTGGCACTGTCGGCCCAGTGCACGTCCTCGATCACCCAGATCAGCGGCGCAGCCGCGGCGAGCACAGATGCGACGGCGTATGGAACGCCCCCTGCACCCGTCTGTCCCGTGATGGCAACCGTAAGCCGGTGGCTGACTTCGTCGTCGAGTTGCTCACGCAACCCGAGAACCGGTCCCAGGGGAACCGGCGCCGACGCCGACTCACAGTGACAGACGATCACCCTGGCACCGCCGACGGTGCCGCAGAACGCACGGACCACAGACGACTTGCCGATTCCGGCCTCGCCTCGAATCACCACGAGCCGTCCCGCACCCGACAGGGCAGCGGCGGCATGCTCGCCCAATTCCGCCAGCGCCTGATCCCGCTCGACAAGTCGTGCGGGGATGCTGACTGCGGGCAATTCTTTTCGCCATGCGTCATGGCCGGCGCACTTGTGCGCAGTCATGTGTTCGTACGACATTTCAGCCCCGACCTGAACATCATCCGCTGGTCAACGAGTTACCTAGCCAAAGAAAATACATAGGCAATTCACACCGATCACCAAAGTAAATGCTATCCGCCAGGGCTCGACTGGCATCCCGAACTGGCGGAACCGACCGTTGTCTTGCCATGGCGAAAGCATCACGCGGATTGAATCGCTCCGCCTGAGTACCGAGATACTCGATTTCCAGCGCTGCGCGTCCGATTCTCGATCGCCGCCGAAACCGCTTCGAAGCACTGTCCCGGAGATATGGTTGTTCGTGAACGGAGCGCGCTGACGTAAGTAGAGGTGGCGCTTTGGATGCTCGTCTCACTTTTGTCCGGCACCAAGGTGCGGTGCCGGACGGTCGACTGCGCAACTTGCGTAACTCCGGGCGCGCCAGTGTGGCACCGAACTCCAGTACTGCCACGCCGCTACTGGAACTTCAGCGGCTGGCCGGTAACCGGGCGGTCACACAACTGCTGAGTCAGCGGCAGCAACCCCTGTGCGCCTGCACGGCAATGCCCTTGCTGCCACTTCAGAGAACGCCGCCGACACCTGCTCCCGCGTCCACATCGACGGCGCCGGCAGGCGTGGCCCCGAACGTTGCGCCTGGAACGACGGTGGCACCTGCTGCGCCTGTGTGGCGGACGGTAGACGAGGCGACCAGCGCGCTGGTGAACGCAGTCGCCGAAGGTGACGCCGCCGTTTTCAATGCGGCAAAGCAATGGATTTTTCCCCGCCTCAACGGCATGAACCCCGAAGGGTTGGTCGCTGAACTCGGCACCGTGCAACGGATCGATGCGCTCTACCGCATGATTTCCGCCGAGACGAGCGTGGACGTCCCGCGTTTGTCGACCGCGTTGGCCGGTGTCATGTCCAAAAAGCCGACCGACACACTCACAGCTCTCGAAATGCTTGACCGCCTCCGCAACACGGGAGGCTCAGAGGCATTCTGGACCGAGACGGTCGCGCCGTTATCCGCTGCGCATTTCCGGGAGGTGCTGCTGGTCGCCGACCGCACCGTTGTCGTCGCGCTGCGCGACGCCTTGGACCAGGCACCGCCCAAGGTCCATCAGAAAGTCGGCCCGGTGCTTGCCAAGATGTTCAACCCGCCGGCCGGCGACATCGTGCTCGAGTTCGTGCCGGATCAATTCGACCAACCCGCGATGATCACACTGCCCGACGGGACGGTGACCAAGGGGCACGCTCCCATCGGCGCACTGACCGCCAGAGTCGCGGGACGAGTCGCCGCCAGCATCGCGGCGCAAGGCGGGATGTGGCAGTCACAAGACGCCGGCGGCGGTCACCATGCCGACCCCACCAAGCCTGGCATCCACAAACTCGGCGGTCGTGAGAAGGTGCGGACGGCGTTCTGGCAGGCCTCACAACTCGCGCAGGGAACACCGCTGCGCGAGGTGACAAAAGCCGGCAAACTCGCCGTGGAATACCGGGGGGACGACGGCCGCTGGCACGACACCAGGTCGTTGGCCAAACCGATCAGCCGTGACGACATCTTGGGCTACGTCGCCGGCCTACGAAAGACGCTCACCGAACCCGCGGCCCTGGCCCTGGTACCTGACGGCGTCGTACCTTCCACGTGGATTTTCAACGACTTTGGCGATCATGCGTACCGCATCCTGGGCACCGACCAGCTCGTCCACACCAGCCCCAACCAGGAAGTCGAATTCCGCGCCGGGATCCACGAGCAGATCGGCTGGAGCCATGGCTGTCTCCACTTGCGGCCGAGCGGCCGGGACTACCTGGAGAAACTGAACCTGCTCAAGGGCGGGGTCACCCTGAAAGTCCGCGCATACGTCAAAGGTGTCAAAGAATACGGGCGGGCCCCCGGCTTCTAATTCACGGGGAGAGCCCGGCCGCGAAAGTTCGGCACGAGCCAACCAGCTCGGGGGCACACCGATGCGGCGTTCCTACCTCGCCGACGGCACCGAGCTGTGGGAATGTGAAGGCCCGCGATCGGAGGACCGAAGTGAAATGGGCAGCAAGGTCAGTGGTGGCAGTGGCGACGGGCGTGCTGCTCGCGGCGTCGGCATGCAGCCTGGAAGGCGCGCGCGGCAACTACGGCACCGGCCCGGACGCGATCATCACCGTCAACGGCGGTGAGCCACAGAACGGTCTGGTGCCCACCAACACCAACGAGAACATGGGCGGGCGCATCGTCGACTCGTTGTTCACGGGCCTCTACAGCTACACCGCCGACGGCACGCCGGTGCTGGCGAACGCGGAATCCGTGGACACCATCGACAACCAGCACTACACCGTTCACCTCAAACGCGATTGGACCTTCACCGACGGCACCCCGGTGCGGGCCGAAAACTACGTCCGCGCATGGAATTTCGGTGCGGCCACCGTCAACGCACAGCTGCAGCAGAGCTTCTTCTCGCCCATCGAGGGATACGACGCCGTCGCCGCCGAGGGTTCCCCGCTGACCGAGATGTCGGGCTTGAAGGTGGTGGACGACTACACCTTCACGGTGCGCCTCACCAGTCCCAACATCGACTTCAAGCTGGGTCTCGGGTTCACGCCGTTCAAGCCGTTGCCCGATGTGTTCTTCACCGAGGGCGCGGCCAAGTTCGGCGAGCATCCCGTCGGGAACGGCCCATACATGCTGAAAGGCACCGACGCGTGGCTGCACAACGTCAAACTGGACGTGGTGCGGAACCCGAATTACAGGGGTCCGGACAAGCCCAAGAACGGTGGCCTGAGCTTCATCTTCTACAGCAGCTTCGACACCGCGTACACCGACCTCGAGTCCGGCAACCTCGACGTGCTCGACACCGTGCCGGTCAGTGCGCTGGGCACCTATAAGAAGGTGCTCGGCAGCCGCGCCCTGACGAAACCGACCGCCCAGAACCTGCAGCTCGGAATCCCCTACTATTTGCCGCATTTCAGCGGCGAGGAGGGTCGCCTACGACGCGCGGCGATTTCGATGGCGATCAACCGGCCAGAGATCATCAAGGCGATCTTCCGTGGCGCCCGCGGCGCGGCGCAGGACTTCACCGCTCGGTCGCTCCCCGGCTGGGACCCGAACATCCCGGGCAACGAGGTGCTGACGTTCGATCCGGTCAAGGCCAAGCAGCTGTGGGCGCAGGCCGACGCGATCGCCCCGTGGTCGGGATCCTTCGAGGTCGCGTACAACTCCGACGGCGATCACCAGGCGTGGGTCGACGCGTTGTCGAACCAGTTGAAGAACACGCTCGGCATCGAGGCGCGTGGCGCGCCGCAGCCGACGTTCAAACAGGTCCGCGACGCCATCACCAAGCGGACCATTCGGACCGCGTTCCGCAGCGGGTGGCAGGGCGACTACCCGTCGATGATCGAGTTCCTGCAGCCCCAGTTCGTGACCGGCGCCGGCTCCAACGACCCCGTCTACAGCTCACCGGCGTTCGACGCGAAGCTGATCGAGGCCGAACGTGCGCTCGATCCGAACCAGTCGTATGCGCTGGTGAATCAGGCCCAGGCGATCCTGATGCACGATCTGCCGGTGATCCCGCTCTGGGACTACACCGCGGCCGGCGGTGTCGGGCCGGGTGTGACGGCCCAGCTGACCTGGAACGGTCTGGCTGATTTCACCCAGATCACCAAGGGCGACGTCGCCGAGAACGCCAAGGGATAACCGATGCTGAGATACGGATTGAGCCGGGTCGGACAGCTGGTGATCGTGTTCTTCGGCGCCACTTTCCTGATCTATGCGCTCGTCTTCCTGTTGCCCGCCGACCCGATCTCCGCGCTGGGCGGCGGCAAGCCGATGTCGCCCGCGCTGATCGCGACGCTGCGCGCGCAATATCACCTGGATCAGCCGTTCTACCTGCAGTACTGGCACTACATCAGCGGCGTGTTCCGGTTGGACTTCGGCACGTCCTTCTCGGGCCAGCCGGTGTTCGACGTGATGAAACGCGCATTCCCTGTCACGGTCGACCTCGCGCTCATCGCGCTCGCCGTCGAGGCAGTGTTCGGTGTGACGTTCGGCGTGCTCGCAGGTCTGAACAAGGGACGGTGGTTCGACACCACGATCCTGATCGTGACGCTGCTCATCGTCGCCGTCCCCATCTTCGTGATCGGATTTGCGGCTCAGTACCTGCTCGGTGTGCGCTGGCAGCTCTTCCCCGTCACCGTCGGCGGGCACCTCGACCTCTATCACCTGTTGCTGCCCGGATTCGTGCTCGGTGCCGTGTCGTTCGCATATGTCGTCCGGCTGACGCGCTCATCGATCGCGGAGAACCTCACGGCGGACTACGTGCGGACCGCCACCGCGAAGGGGCTGTCCCGACCGCGGGTGATCCTGGTGCACGTACTCCGCAACTCGCTGATCCCGGTGGTGACGTTTCTCGGCGCCGACCTCGGTGTGCTGATGGGCGGCGCGATCGTCACGGAGGGAATCTTCAACATCCCCGGAGTGGGCGGAACCATCTATCAGGCGGTGATCCGGGGCGAGTCGTCGACCGTAGTGTCGTTCGTCACCGTGCTCGTGCTCATCTACCTGGCCTCCAACGTGGTGGTCGACCTGCTCTACGCCGCCCTCGACCCGAGGATCCGCTATGCCTGAGACCCCGACCCAGCGCACGGTGTACCCCGGCCAGGAGCGTTTTGTCGCCGGCCCCGACGCGGTCAGCATCGCCGCCGTCGACGCGGTCGCCGCCGACGTGGATCCCGCCGGCTTCTGGAAGTCGGCGTGGCTCGAGCTGCGCACCAAGCCGCAGTTCATCGTGTCGATGGTGCTGCTGGCGGTGATCGTCGTCGTCGTACTCTTCCCCGGACTGTTGACGAGTCAGGACCCGCATTACGGCTCGCTCGAGCAGTCGCTGCTGACGCCCAGCTCCGAGCACTGGCTCGGGACCGACCGGCAGGGGTACGACATCTACACCCGAACGATCTACGGCGCCCGTGCTTCGGTGGCGGTGGGCGTGCTGACCACGATCGTCGTGGTCGTGATCGGCGGCCTGCTCGGCACCGTGGCCGGGTTCTTCGGTGGCTGGATCGACTCGGTGATCGCGCGGTTGGCGGACATCTTCTTCGGTATCCCGCTGATCCTGGCGGCGGTCGTCACGATGCAGATGATCAGCTCCCGCACAGTGTTCACCGTGGTGATCGTGCTCGCGATCTTCAGTTGGCCGCAGATCGCGCGCATCGCCCGATCGGCCGCGATCGCGGTCCGAGGCGAGGAATTCATCACGGCGGCGCGCTCGCTGGGAGCGTCTCGGGTTCGCACGCTGTTCACTCACGTGATCCCCAACGCGCTGGGTCCGGTGATCGTCGTCGGCACCATCTCGCTGGGCATCTTCATCGTCACCGAGGCGACCCTGTCGTATCTCGGCATCGGCCTACCGTCCACGGCCGTGTCGTGGGGCATCGACATCGCGGCCGGCCAGCAGCTGCTCCGCGAGGGCACGCCGATCCTGTTCTACCCCGCGGCGGCGCTGGCGATCACCGTGCTCACCTTCATGATGCTCGGAGATGTACTGCGCGACGCGCTGGACCCGAAGGCGAGGACCCGCTGATGACGGTGAATGACGGAGCTGCACCGCTGCTGGACATCCGAGACCTGCAGGTCGCGTTCCGGGTACAGGGCAAGTCGGTGCCCGCGGTGCGCGGCGCGAGCCTCACCGTCTACCCGGGACAAACGGTGGCCATCGTCGGCGAGTCCGGGTCGGGTAAATCGACCACGGCCGCCGCGGTGCTCGGACTGTTGCCGGGAACCGGCACGGTGACCGGCGGCCAGATCCTCTTCGACGGCCAGGACCTGGCCGCCGCGTCCCGCCGCGACTTCGAGAAGATCCGCGGCAGCGGCATCGGGCTGGTCCCGCAGGACCCCAACACCAACCTCAACCCGGTGTGGCGGGTCGGCTTCCAGATCCGCGAAACCCTGCAGGCGAATGGCGCGGCGAAGCGTGGCGACACACGCAAACGCGCCATCGCGCTGCTCAGCGAGGCCGGCATGCGCGACGCCGACAGGCGGGTCAACCAGTTCCCGCACGAGTACTCGGGCGGCATGCGCCAGCGCGCGCTGATTGCGATCGGACTCGCGTGCCGGCCGAAGCTGCTGATCGCCGACGAGCCGACCTCGGCCCTTGACGTCACCGTGCAGCGGCAGATCCTGGACCATCTCCAGGAGCTGACCAGCGAGCTCGGTACGGCGGTCCTCCTGATCACGCACGACCTCGGCCTGGCCGCGGAACGCGCCAGCCATCTGGTCGTCATGTACAAGGGGCGGGTGGTCGAGTCGGGACCTGCCCGGCAGATCCTGCAGGACCCGCAGCACGAGTACACCAAGCGATTGGTGCGCGCGGCGCCCTCGTTGGCCTCCCGGCGCACAGACGGTGAGCTCATCGGCGACCAGGCGTTGCAGCTCAAGGTCACCGAACCCGACCAACGGGTGTCGTCCGGTCCTCAGGACGTGGTGGTCGCGACGAACCTGGTCAAGGACTTCCCGATCCGCGGTGCCGTCCCGTTCCGCGGCGGCTCGACCTTTCGCGCCGTGAACGATGTCAGTTTCACCCTGCGGCGCGGGACGACGACCGCGGTGGTCGGCGAGTCCGGCTCAGGAAAGTCGACGGTGGCGCGCATGGTGCTGGGGCTGTTGGAGGCGACCTCGGGCACGGTGCACTTCGACGGCAAGGACGTCACGTCGCTGCGCGGCGCCGCCGCGAAGGAGTTCCGCCGCCGGGTGCAGCCGGTGTTCCAAAACCCTTACGGGTCACTGGATCCCATGTACTCCATCTACCGGGCGATCGCCGAGCCACTGAACATCCACGGCATCGGAGACAAGTCCTCCCGCACCGCCCGGGTGAAGGAGCTGCTGGACCTGGTCGCGCTACCGCAGTCGGTCATGCAGCGCTTCCCCAACGAGCTATCAGGGGGTCAACGACAGCGCGTCGCGATCGCCCGCGCACTCGCCCTCAACCCTGAGGTGGTGGTGTGCGACGAAGCAGTGTCGGCCCTGGATGTCCTGGTGCAGGCGCAGATCCTCACGCTACTGCGCGACCTGCAGAACGAACTCGGCCTGAGTTACCTGTTCATCACCCACGACCTGGCGGTGGTGAAGGAGATCGCCCACAACGTGATCGTGATGTCCCGCGGCGAGGTGGTGGATTCTGGGCCGACGGACCGGGTGTACGACAACCCGACGTCCGACTACACCCGAATGCTGATCGACGCGATCCCGGGCGGAACCATCGAGCTCGCGGGCTGATCAGGGGCCCTGCGGCACAGTCACTCTCGGGATTTTGAACTGACACGCAGGCTGTGCGGGCGCAGTTAGCCCTGCGGATAGAAGAGAAACAACACACAACCCGACGCCGACTGTGGAATATGCCATGATCCCGCTGGCGCGTGGAGGAAAGTCCCTGCGGGATAGTCATTTACGCCGTCATTGAGCACACCGGAGACGACATACACTTCCTCTGGCCCTGGACTGTGATGGTCTTCATCACCCCATACCGCGCCGGGGGCGATGGTCGTCACCGCCGCCTTGGCGCCGTTTTCGCCCTGCCACAGCAGTCGGGCGGTGATGCCTGGAAAGATCTCGACTGGCTCAACGTCGGCCACTGATTTCCAGGCGTACCCGGGGGCGTTGGGGCCGAACCAGGCTGCATCTCCCGCGACTGAGTCCACGCAATGAAAAACCAGGGCTCGCGTTGCGCTATTCCGACAACCCGAGACTCGGGCTCCGACGCCCCGACTGGCGATGATCGCGCATGCTGCTACACGCAGAACGCAGAGACATGAAGAAGGCCCCCGGAGAGTTCTCCGAGGGCCTTCCCACTAGTAGCGGGGACAGGATTCGAACCTGCGACCTCTGGGTTATGAGCCCAGCGAGCTACCGAGCTGCTCCACCCCGCGTCGGTGAATACAACGTTACCCAACGCTGCCGAATGAACCAAATCGTATGGTCAGACAGGGTTTTTGGAACCGGATGCCGAAAGCGCCCGGACACAAAACTGCCCAACTCCCGGAGGAGTTGGGCAGTTTTGTGAACTGGATTACTTGGCGTCGCGGTACTTGGCCATGGCGTCGTCGAGCTTCTGCAGCGCCGCGCCGTACTGGGCGAAATTGCCGCTCTGCTGGGCCGCACGCATGCCGTCGAGGGCCGCGTTGACATCTTGCAGGGCAGCGGCTTTCGCGGGCGACAGCGTGAGCGGCACGCCAGGAGACTGCACCGCCACCGGCGGCGGCTGTGGTCCGGCGGCCGGCGGCTGGACGGCGCCCGGAACGGCCGCGGGAGGCGGCGTACCGGCCGGCAGGTCCGTCGGTGCCGGACCGGTCGCCGTGGCGCCCGCACCGGGGCCGAAGATGCCGTTGAGGGCGTCCCGCACCGTCGGGCCGTAGCCGACCTTGTCGTTGTACATCATCGCCACACGGATCAGTCGTGGGTACGACGACGCCGCGTCACTGGCGCCCGGCGAGGCGTAAACCGGTGCGACATAGAGCAACCCGCCCTGCCCGACGGGCAGCGTCAAGAGGTTGCCCCACCGGATCCGGTTCTGGTTGTCCCGACCGATGACGCCCAGGTCCTGGCTGACAGCGGTGTCGGTACTGATCGCGTTGAACGCCAGTTTGGGACCGTTCACCTGACCCGGGATGGTCAGCACCGTGATCTTGCCGTACGTGGCCGGATCGGAACTGGCGCTGATGTACGCCGCCAGGAAGTCACGCCGGAACCGGTTCATCGCGGTGGTCAGCTGGAACGACGACGAATCACCGCCCGTGGCAAGGTCTTTCGCGACGATGTAGTACGGCGGCTGGAAGCTGCTGGCCGTCGGGTTGGGGTCCAGCGGCACGTCCCAGAAGTCCGATGTCGAGAAGAACGTCACCGGGTCGTTGACGTGGTACTTGGCCAACAACATGCGCTGGACCTTGAACAGGTCCTCCGGGTAGCGCAGGTGTTCGGCGAGTTCCTTGGAGATCGTGGACTTCGGCTTCACCGTGTCCGGGAACACCTTCATCCACGCCTGCAGCACCGGGTCGTGCTCGTCCTGCTCGTACAGGGTGACGGTGCCGTCGTAGGCGTCGACCGTGGCCTTCACCGAGTTCCGGATGTACGACACCTGCTTGTCCGGCAACATCCGGTTGACCGCAACCTCATTCGAGTCCGCGGTCGCGCTCGACAGCGACGTCAGCTCCGAGTACGGGTAGTTGTCCAGGGTGGTGTAGCCGTCGACGATCCACACCATGCGCTTGTTGACGATGGCCGGGTAGACCGTCGAATCGGTGGTCAGCCACGGCGCCACCGCCTCCACCCGGTGGGCCGGGTCGCGATTGAACAGAATCTTACTGTTCGGCCCGATCACGCTGGAGAACAAGAAGTTCCGCTCGGCGAACTTCGCGGCGAAGACCGACCGGGTCAGCCAGTTGCCGATGCCCACACCCCCGGTACCGCCGTAGGTGTAGTTCTTGGTCTCGGTGTTGGTCTCGTAGTCGTACTCGCGGTCGACGCCGTTCTTGCCGACAATCGCGTAATCCGATGGCGCGCTGGCGATCACCGGGCCGAAGTAGATCCGAGGCTGCTCCAGCGGCGCCGGGCCGGGCGACACCGGCGCGCCGTTGGCGCCGACCACGCTGGCCAGGAACTCCGGGTAACCGCCGTTCTGGTTGGGGTCATTGGCGATGCCACGCACGGTGTTGGCCGGCGAAGCGATGAACCCGTTGCCGTGGGTGTAGACCGAGTGCTTGTTGATCCAGTCGCGCTGGTTGTCGATCAGCCGGTCGGGGTTCAATTCCCGTGCCGCCACGACGAAGTCGCGCAGCTTGCCGTCGGGCCCGTCATAGCGGTCGATGGACAGCTGGTCCGGGAAACTGTAGAAGTTCTTACCCTGCTGGAACTGCGTGAAGGCCGGTCCGACGATGGTCGGGTCGAGCAGCCGGATGTTCGACGTCGTAGCCCGGTCGGCCGCCACCTGCTCGGCGGTGGCGGGCGCGTTGCCGCTGTAGTCGCGGTAGGTCACCGAATCATTGGTCAACCCGTACGCGTCTCGCGTCGCCGTGATACTGCGACTGATGTAGTCGCGTTCCTTCTGCGCCGCATTGGGTTTGACGCTGAACTGCTCGACCAGCATGGGCCAGCCGGCCCCGACGATCACCGAACTCAGCAGCAGCAGCACCAGGCCGATTGCCGGAATCCGCAAGTCGCGCAACACCAGCGCCGAGAACACGGCCACGGCGCAGATCACCGCGATCGCGAGCAGGATCAGCTTCGCCGGCAGCACCGCGTTGATGTCGGTGTAGCCGGCGCCGGTGAACGGCTTGCCGGCACGGGTGTGGCTGAGCAGCTCGTACCGGTCGAACCAATAGGCAACGGCCTTGAGCAGCACCAGGATTCCCACCAGCGCCACCAGCTGCATACGCGCCGCGCGGCTGAGCGCGCCCTGACGACCCGACAGCCGGATACCGCCGAACACGTAGTGGCCCAACAGGTTCCCCACCAGCATCAGAAAGACGCCGACGAACAGATAGCCGAGCACCAGCCGGTAGAACGGCAGGTCGAAGGCGTAGAAGCCCAGATCCTTGCCGAATTCGGGATCGGTGATGCCGAACGACCCGCCGTGCAGGAACAGTTGCACCCGCACCCAGTAGGTCTGCGCCACGAATCCGGCCAGCAACCCGATGAACGCGGGAACGCCGATGGCGAACAACCGCAGCCGCGACAGCACGGTGGCGCGGTAACGGGCCACCGGATCGTTCGGCCCGGACGCCGGCACGAACACCGGCCGCGACCGGTACGCAAGTGCCATTCCACCGAAGGCCACGGCGCCGACGAAGACTCCGGCCACCAGGAAGACGACCAGTCGCGTCACCAGGACGGTGCTGAACACCGAACGGAAGCCGACCTCACCGAACCACAGCCAGTCCACGTACGCGTCGACCAGTCGCGGGCCGACCATCAACAAACCGACGATCAGCAACGCGATCCCGACCAGGATTCGGCTTCGTCGCGTCAGCTTCGGCATCCTCGCCGCAGGCCGCATCCCCACTCGTCAGCTCCAGTCTGTTGAAAGTCTGTATGAAATCCGAAAAGGCCAGCTTGACCTACGACTCTACGCAACCAGGGGTGATCGCACGCTCAGCAGCGGGGAGGTTCGCCACCAGCGGACACGGCGTGCAGCGCGTCGACCGCGCCGGTGAGGTTCTCGACCTTGATCAAGCTGAGCCCGTCGAGATGGGCCGACACCGCTTCGGCGCAGTTCTCGGCGGGCACCATGAACACCGTCGCGCCGGCCTCGCGGGCAGCCAGCATCTTGTGCGTGATGCCGCCGATCGGGCCCACCTTGCCGTCGTCGCCGATAGTGCCGGTACCCGCAACGAACTTGCCGCCGTTGAGGTTTCCGTCTGTCAGCTTGTCCACCACGGCCAGGCTGAACATCAGGCCGGCCGACGGGCCGCCGATGTTGGCCAGGTTGAAGTCGATGGCGAACGGCGCCCATGGCGCGTTGAGCACCGTCGTGCCGAGGTAGCCGTAGTCCCGGTCCTTGTTGGAGCCCAAAGTGATGGTCGCGACGCCGATCCCGGCATTCTTGCGCCGGTAATCGAGCACGACGTGGTCACCCGGCTTGGTTTTCTTCAGCAACGACGTGAACTCTTCGACGTTGGCCACCGGAACGCCGTTGACCATGTCGATGGCATCGCCGGGGCGCAACTGACCGGCCGAAGGCCCCGGATCGGCGACAGCCTGGACCGTCACCGCCTTCGGATACTTCAGGTAACTCAGCGCCGCGTACTCGGCGTCTTCCTCGGAGTTCTTGAAGTCGGCATTGTTGGCCTTGTCCACCTGCTCCTTGGACTTGTCCGGCGGATACACCAGGTCACGCGGGACCAGCTGCTCGCGGCCCGACATCCACAACGCCAGCGCCTGCCCCAGCGTCAGCCCGTCGCTCTGCGACACCGTCGTCATGTTGAGGTGCCCGGACGTCGGGTGCACCTTGACATCGCCCTTGATGTCGACGACCTTCTTGCCGTCGACCTCACCGAGCGTGTCGAACGTCGGGCCGGGGCCCAGCGAGACGAACGGCACGGTCACCACCGACACCAGCACGACGAACACGATGATCGGCACCAGAGCGACCACGAGCGTAGAAATCCGCCTGTTCACGCCGCCAACAGTAAAGCTCGTGCCTCGGTTCGCTGACAGCATGACCCGCGAAGCCACCCGCGGCCCGGGCTGGCAGTACCGTTGACGGTATGGCTGACCTGCCTTTCGGCTTCTCCAGCGGCGAAGACCCCGACCGCGACAAATCCAAGAAAGAGCCTGGACCAGGCTCTTCCGGTGGCTCGTCGGACCCGTTCGGGTTCGGTAACGCGTTCGGCGGCCCCGGCGGCGCCGGCATGCCCGACCTGGGCCAGATCTTCACGCAGCTCGGCGCCATGTTCAGCGGCGCCGGCGCGTCGATGAACAACCCGCAGGCCGGCCCGGTCAACTACGACCTGGCCCGCAAGCTGGCGTCGAACTCGATCGGGTTCGTCAAGCCGGTCTCCGAGCAGACCACCACCGCGATCTCCGACGCCGTGCGGCTCGCCGAGACCTGGCTCGACGGCGTCACTCCCCTGCCGGCCGGTACCACCCGCGCCGTGGCGTGGACCCCCAGCGACTGGCTCGACAACACCCTGAACACCTGGAAGCGACTGTGCGACCCGGTCGCCGAGCAGCTGTCGACCGTGTGGGTGTCGGCGCTGCCCGACGAGGCCAAGGCCATGGCCGGCCCGCTGATGGCGATGATGTCGCAGATGGGCGGCATGGCGTTCGGCTCACAACTGGGTCAGGCCCTCGGGACGCTGTCCAAGGAGGTGCTGACCTCCACCGACATCGGCCTGCCGCTGGGGCCGTCGGGCGTCGCCGCGCTGATGCCCGAGGCCGTCGAGGCGTTCGGCGAAGGCCTCGAACAGCCGCGCAGCGAGGTGCTGACGTTCCTCGCGGCGCGTGAGGCCGCCCACCACCGGCTGTTCAGTCACGTGCCGTGGCTGGCCAGCCAGCTGCTCAACGCCGTCGAGGCCTTCGCCAAGGGCATGAAGATCGACATGAGCGGCTTCGAGGAGATGGCCTCCGGCCTGGACCCGGCGTCGCTCATGGGCGATCCCGGCGCCATGGAGAAGCTGCTGAGCCAGGGCATGTTCGAGCCCAAGGCCACCCCCGAGCAGGCCGCGGCGCTCGAACGGCTGGAGACGCTGCTGGCGCTCATCGAGGGCTGGGTGCAGACCGTCGTCACCGCCGCACTCGGCGACCGGCTGCCCGGCACCTCGGCACTGAGCGAGACGCTGCGTCGTCGTCGCGCCACCGGCGGGCCGGCCGAGCAGACCTTCGCGACCCTCGTGGGCCTGGAACTGCGGCCGCGCAAGATGCGCGAGGCCGCGACGCTGTGGGAGAAGTTGACCGACGCCGTCGGCGCCGACAAGCGCGACGCCGTCTGGCAGCACCCCGACCTGCTGCCCGGCGCAGCCGATCTGGACGAGCCGGCGGCCTTCATCGACCGGGCGCTCGGCGGCGACACCACCGACCTCGACCAGGCGCTCGCCGACCTGGAGAAGGACCTGAAGCGGGACTCGGGAGACGACCAAGCCGAGGGCTGAACCTGCCTGTGGATAACTGATTCGCCGAATCGGCGTGCCGTTGGCACAGTTGGGCCATGATCGCGGCCCGTCAGACCTTGAACCCGGCCCTGCCGGTGCTGCAACGGCCCGACGGAACCGTGCAGGTCGGCTGGGACCCGCGCCGCGCCATCGGCATCCGGCCACCGGACGGGTTGTCGGTCGGTGCCCTGGCGGAACTGCTGCGCGGCATGCAGAGCGGCGTCGACCCCGAGAGCGCCCGGTCGCTCGCGCTGGCGGCGGGACTGACCGACGTCGACGGCTGGGCCGGGCTGGTCGGCGCCCTGAGCTCGGCAGGGCTGTTGCAGACAGCGCCGGATGCCGGCCGGCGACCGGTATCGGTACGCATCCACGGCAGCGGTCCCCTGTCGGACCTGTTGGCGGGCGCCTTGAGCTGTTCCGGAACCCGGGTGCGCACCAGCCGATTCGGCCACGTGGCCGTCACGCGCGAGGCCGCCGATCTGGTGGTGCTGTCCGACTTCCTGGTCGCCGACCGCCGCCTGGTCCGCGACCTGCACCGGGCCGGCGTGCCGCACCTGCCGGTGCGGATCCGGGACGGCACCGGGTTGATCGGCCCACTCGTCCTGCCCGGCGCGACGAGTTGCCTCAATTGCGCCGACCTCCACCGCAGTGACCGCGACGCGTCGTGGCCGGTGCTGGCCGCCCAATTGGAGGGCACCGTCGGCAGCGGCGACCGCGCGACGGTACTCGCCACCGCGGCGGTGGCACTCAACCAGGTGGACCAGGTGATCGACGCGATCCGCGGCGGCGGGGGCCGCGCCGAACCACCGCCGACGCTCGACGCCACCCTCGAATTCGACATCGCCACCCGAACCACCGTGGTGCGCCGATGGTCCCGTCATCCGCTGTGCGACTGGTGCGATCGGCTTTCGTGACAACGCACGTTGCCATGTCGCTGCCGTGCACTCAGCAACGTCATGGATGATGTGAACGTGGCTGATATCAAACGGGGCAGTGTGGCACGCAACGCGAAGCTCGCCGGCCTGGCCGGCGGCATGGCGGGACGGGCGGCGCTCGGCTTCGGCAAGCGCCTGGCGGGCAAGTCCAAGGACGAGGTGACCGCCGAGCTGATGGACAAGGCGGCCAACCAGCTGTTCACCGTGCTGGGCGAGCTCAAGGGTGGCGCGATGAAGGTCGGCCAGGCCCTGTCGGTCATGGAGGCCGCCATTCCCGAGCAGTACGGCAAGCCGTACCGCGAGGCGCTGACCAAGCTGCAGCGGGAAGCTCCGCCCCTGCCGGCGGCCAAGGTGCACCGCGTGCTCGATGCGCAGCTGGGTACGAAGTGGCGCGACCGCTTCCAGTCCTTCGACGACACCCCGGTGGCGTCGGCCAGCATCGGGCAGGTCCACAAGGCCGTCTGGTCCGACGGCCGTGAAGTCGCGGTCAAGATCCAGTACCCGGGTGCCGACGAAGCGCTGCGGGCCGACCTGAAGACCATCCAGCGTCTGGTCGGCGTCTTCAAGCAGCTGGCGCCCGGCGCCGATGTCCAGGGTGTGGTCGACGAACTGATCGACCGCACCGAGATGGAACTGGACTACCGGCTGGAAGCCGACAACCAGCGCGCCTTCGCCAAGGCCTACGCCGGACACCCGCACTTCAAGGTGCCGGCGATCGTGGCGAGCGCCCCGAAGGTCGTCATCGCCGAGTGGATGGACGGCATCCCGATGTCGGTCATCATCCGCGAGGGCACCGTCGAGCAGCGTGACCTGATGGGGACCCGGCTGTCAGAGCTGACATTTGACGCGCCGGCGCGCCTGGAGATCATGCACGGGGACACCCACCCCGGGAACTTCATGCTGCTGCCCGACGGCCGCATGGGCGTCATCGACTTCGGCGCGGTGGCGCCGCTGCCGGGTGGGCTGCCGACCGCGATCGGCGCGATGATCAGCCTGGCCCGGGACAAGAATTACGACGAGCTGCTGCCGTTGATGGAGGAAGCCGGGTTCATCCAGCCGGGCGAGCAGGTGCCGACCGTCGAGGTCGACAACATGCTGCGGCAGTACGTCGAGCCGGTCCAGACCGAGGTCTTCCACTACACCCGCCGCTGGATCATGAAGATGGCCGGCCGGCAGCTGGACAACGGTGTGAACCAGATCAAGATGGCCCGACAGCTCGACATGCCGCCGAACCTGATCATTCCGCTGCGGGTGATCGCGTCGACCGTCGCGATCTGCTGTCAGCTGGACGCCCACGTCCCCGTGAAAGCCATTGCCACGGAACTGGTTCCGGGCTTCACGCCATAACCCGCCGTCATTACGCGGCCGCTCGGCGCCCGCGAGCGGCCGCGTAATGCACACCAAACACGGTGTGTCGGTGTACAAACACGGCCGCTCGCGGGAAGTGCCCAGGCCGGCGCGCGGTCAAGCGGCTAGGCCGCGACGACGTCCTTGCGCGGACGACCGCGCGGACGCTTGCGTGCGATGACGGCGCCGCGCTCGAGGATCTCCCCACCCCAAACACCCCACGGCTCTTCACGTTCCAGCGCCTCGCTGAGGCACTGGCGCCGGATCGGGCAGTCGGCGCACAGCGCCTTGGCCTGCTCCAGCTGCGTGGGGTTATCGGCGAACCACATATCGGGGTCGCCGATATGACATGGCACCGCCAGCCTTTGTCGGCAAGTCTGGCTAGTCATGTCCTCATCACCTTCTTCCTGGTCGTCTTGCGTCTCATCTGTGTGATGGATCGGTGACCAGGTGGTGGTTTTGAGGTTGTGCCCCAAAAACATTGGCCACGGATCCGGTGGTTTCGGGTCCGTGGCCAGGTGGCTGAGGTGGGCGCTACCTAAGTAGTGCCCCGCTTCACGGACGCGAAGGTCTTGCCGTTGCGCTTGAGCTGCGGGATGTCGGCGACATGTCCGGCCGTCGCGAGACGTGCCGCCGGCATAGCGGCGGCTGCAGCGGCAGCGGGAACGACGGGGACGTCAACGATCTGATGCCAACCGGCGCCGACGCGCGATACCGCCTCATAGGCGGCAGCGGTCAACGGCGCACGGGATCCAGACACAGCGAGGACAGCGCCTCGGGACGCATCAAAACTGATCATCGGGGCCACCTCCTCAGCGGTCGACTGCGGATTCACAGGGTGCGAATTCGCGGGATTTCGTTGCGGCTTCGAGGCTAGACGTTACCACCAAAATCAGGCAAGCGATTTTTTGACCAGCGGTTTTGGCGCAATTTGCGTCATGTTTGGCGCAATTTAGGTGCGCTAACGGGAGCCGTTCACCAATGCCAGGACATCCGGGCCGTATTGCTCCAGCTTGCGCGCACCGATCCCGGGAATGGCCACCAGCGCGGCATTGTCGGCCGGCAGCGCCTCGGCAATGGCGATCAACGTGTTGTCGGTGAACACCACATACGCCGGCACCTTCATCTCCTGCGACGTGCGCAGGCGCCACTCCTTGAGCCGACCGAGCAACTCCTCGTCGAGGTTCGACGGGCACGATTCGCAGCGCCGCAACAGGATCGCGGTCGACGATGTCAACGCCGCATTGCACACCCGGCAGCGCGGCGCCGGGCCCCGTTTACGTTGCGGCTGTTGGGGTTCGCGGCGGCTCTGCGGTGTCAGGCCGTTGAGGAACCGCGAGGGCTTGCGACTCTGCCGTCCGCCGGCGGCCCGGGCCAGCGCCCACGAGATGGTCAAATGCACTCTGGCCCTGGTGATTCCGACGTAGAAGAGGCGGCGTTCCTCCTCGACGGGTTCGCTGTCCGCGCCATGCGACAAGGCATGCGAGATGGGCAGCGTGCCGTCGACGAGACCGACCAGGAACACCGCATCCCACTCGAGGCCCTTGGCCGCGTGCAACGACGCGAGCGTCACGCCCTGCACCACCGGTGGGTGCCGCGAATCGGCACGCTGGCGCAGTTCGACGAGCAGCCCCTGCAGGTCCAGGTTGGCCCGCACCGCGACTTCCTGCTCGACCAGTTCGACCAAGGCCAACAACGCATCCCAGCGTTCTCGGGCCTTGGTACCCGCCGGCGGCTCGGCCGTCAGGCCCAGCGGCTCGAGCAGATCCCGGACCAGCTGCGGCAGCTCGACACCGGCGACGTCCCCCTGGTGTCCGGCGGCGCGCTGCAGCGCCAACAACGCCTGCCGAATCTCCTGGCGGCTGAAGAAACCTTCGCCACCGCGCACCTGGAACGCCACGCCGGCCGCGGTGAGCGCCTCCTCATACACCTCGGACTGCGCGTTGATTCGGTACAGCACCGCGATTTCCGAAGGGGCCGTGCCAGATTGGATGAGCTTCTTGATCGCGGCGGCGACCGCGTTGGCCTCGGCGACCTCGTCGGGATGCTCCCGGAACACCGGCTTGGGACCGGGATCGCGCTGACCGATGAGCTGCAACCGGCTGGCCGCCATCCGGCCCGACGCCGCCGAGATCACCTGGTTCGCCAGTGACACCACCTGCGGCGTGCTGCGATAGTCGCGCTCCAGCCGGATCAGCGCCGCATCGGGGAACCTTCTGGAGAAATCCAGGAGGTACTGCGGAGTCGCGCCGGTAAACGAGTAGATGGTCTGGTTGGCGTCACCGACCACGGTCAGGTCGTCGCGCTCCCCCACCCAGGCGTTGAGCACGCGCTGCTGCAGCGGGGTGACGTCCTGGTACTCGTCGACGACGAAGCAGCGGTACCGGTCGCGGAACTCGCCGGCGACGGCGGCGTCGTTCTCGATGGCGGCGGCGGTGTGCAACAGCAGATCATCGAAGTCCAGCAGCGCCGATCCGTCACGACGGGCCTTGAGGCCCTCGTACCCGGCGTACACGGCGGCGACCTTGGCGGCGTCGAACGGGATGTCGCGCTCGATCTTGGCGACCTGCTCCGGGTAGAGCTCGGGACTGATCAGGGACGACTTGGCCCATTCGATCTCACCGGCCAGGTCGCGCACGTCATCGGTACTGGCCTGGATGCCCGCGCGGTTGGCTGCCTGCGCGACCACCGCGAACTTGCTGTCGAGCAACTCCCAGCCGGTGTCGCCGACCACCCGCGGCCAGAAGTACCGCAGCTGCCGCAGCGCCGCGGCGTGGAACGTCATGGCCTGGACGGCACCGGTGCCGGCAGCGCCGTCGATCTCCTGTTCCAGGCTGCGCAGGCGGCCGCGCATCTCGCCCGCGGCGCGCTGGGTGAACGTCACGGCCAGCACCTGACTCGGCGAAACATGTCCAGCGGCGACGAGATACGCGATGCGGCGGGTGATGGTGCGGGTCTTGCCCGTGCCGGCGCCGGCCAGCACGCACACCGGGCCGCGGGGCGCCAGGACGGCCTCGCGCTGTTCGTCGTCGAGGTCCTCGAGGAGCGTGGACGGCGGGGCCTCGGCTGGCATGGTCCCCATCATGGCAGGCGGGTCTGACACGTGCGGCACCGCCGACCTGTGACACAGTCGGCACCGCCGGGCGGCATGACCCGGCCATCGGATACGTTGAGTCGCGTTATGAGTGCACTCATCATGTACAGCACGACCTGGTGCGGCTACTGCAAGCGGCTCAAGACCGCGCTGAAGGCCGAAGGCATCTCCTACACCGAGATCGACATCGAGCAGGATCCGGCGGCCGCCGAGTTCGTCGGTTCGGTCAACAACGGCAACCACGTGGTTCCGACGGTGAAGTTCCCCGACGGCTCGACGCTGACCAACCCCAGCATCAAGGACGTCAAAGCCAAGCTGGGTTAGGGATTCGTGCACGATTTTCCGCGCCAGGCGCGGATTTTCGTGCACAAATCACTGGGCCGCCCAGGATTCGATGATCTCCCGGGCGATCGAGATGGAGCCGGGCAGCAGCAGCCGGGTATCGGCGGTGCTGTTCCAGTCGCCGTGCTCGAGCGCCTCGCGCACCTCGGCGCGGGTGAACCAGTCCGCCTCGGCGATCTCGCCGTCGTTGAACGAGAACGGCTGCTCGGGATCGCCGATGGCGTGGAAACCGACCATCAGTGAACGCGGGAACGGCCAGGGCTGACTGCCCAGATACTTGACGTCGGTGACGGCCAGCCCGATCTCCTCGGCGATCTCGCGGACCACGCAGGACTCGAACGACTCGCCGGCTTCGACGAACCCGGCCAGCAGTGAGAACAGCCGCTCGGGCCAGTTCGTCTGCCGGGCCAGCACGGCGCGGTCGTGGCCGTCGTGCACCAGGCAGATGATCGCCGGGTCGATGCGCGGGAATTCCTCGTGGCCGCCGATGCTGTTGGCGCGCGCCCAGCCGCCCTTGATCGGCTTGGTGGGTGCGCCGTCGATGGCGCTGAAACGGGCGCTGTCATGCCAGTTCAGCAGTGCCGTCGCCGTCGAGACGAGCTGGGCGCTGATGTCGTCGAAGATCGGCCCGGCCCGGCGCAGGTCGAGTACCTCGACGGGATTGTCCGACGGGTCCACTGGGTCTTCTAATGCGCCGCGCACGCCCCACACGTGCCGGCCGTCGGGCATCCGGCCCAGGAACACCGCGTGCTCGTCGGGCTTGTCCCCGAGTTCCGCCGCGCGACCGAGAACCACCTGGCCGCCAGAGATCAGCACCTGGTTGCGGCGGTCGACGCGCAGCAGCAGCGCGTCCTTCCAACCGGCGATCGCGGCGTCGACGTCGGTGCGCAGCGTGTCGGCCCGGTCGGCACCGACGCGCGACAGCAGCGGGACATTACGCAGGGTGAAATCGCTCATCGCCCTTACCGTTCCACTTCGGCGTTGCGGATGTAGAGCAGCCGGTCCCCGGCTGCCAGGGCGTCGACCTCAGGGGCGTCGACCCGCAGCAGCCGTCCGTCGCGTACCACCCCGAGCACGATGTCCGAGAGGTGCCGCGGCGAGCCGCCGAGCTCCTTGACCTCGACCTCGCGCTCGGAGATCGCGAAGCCGGCGTCCGGGGTGAGCAGGTCCTCGACCATCTCGACGACGCTCGGGGTCTGGGTCGCGATGCCCAGCAGCCGCCCGGCGGTCTCGGAGGACACCACCGTCGAGTCGGCACCGGACTGCCGCAGCAGGTGCTGGTTCTCGGCTTCCCGGGCCGAGGCGACGATCTTGGCCTTGGGTGCCACCTCGCGCGCGGTCAGCGTGACCAGCACAGCGGTGGCGTCCTTGTCGGTCGCGACCACGATGGATTTCGCGTGCTGGGCCCCGGCCAGGCGCAGCACCTCCGACTTGGTGGCGTCGCCGACCACGGTGACCAGTCCGGCGGCCCGCGCCCGGTCCAGTGCCGCCGGGTTCTCGTCGACGACGACGATGTCTCCGGGTGCGACCTCGTCACCGACCATGGCCTGGACCGCGGTGCGGCCCTTGGTTCCATAACCGACGACGATGGTGTGGTTGCGCACGGTGCTCCTCCATCGCTGAATCTTCAAGGCTTGCCGAGACTGCGTGGTCAGCGTCTCGACGGTCGTACCGATGAGCACGATCAGGAACGCGATGCGCATCGGGGTGATCACGAGGACATTCACCAGGCGCGCGCTCGGGGTGAGCGGCGTGATGTCGCCATAACCGGTGGTCGACAGCGACACCGTCGCGTAGTAGATGCAATCCAGGAGCGACATCTCGTTCTCCTGGGCGTCGCGGTAGCCGTCGCGGTCGAGGTACACGACGAGCACCGCGGCGGCGAGCACCAGCAGCGCGTAGATGACACGGCGCACGATCCGGCGGACGGGACTGACGAACGCTTCCGGAATCTGCAGCACATCAACCAGATCCGCGTTCTGGCGGCTCGTGAGGTTCTGTTCCATCGCGGCCATGCGCCGCGACAACCTAACGCGAGCCATGCGACTCCATTATCTGGCGGAGACTCACCACAGGACGGCTCGGCACAGCACTATGTAACCATGACCGCCCCCAACAGCACCGCCAACACCACTCCGAGCCAGGCGCCCGCATACCGAATGGGTGCGCTGCTCGTCGGAATGGGTGCCCTGCATTTCGTCGCGCCCAAGCCTTTCGACGGCATCGTCCCGGAAGAGCTGCCCGGCACGGCGCGGTTCTACACCTACGCGTCCGGCGTCGCCGAGGTCGCCACCGGCGCCGCGCTGCTGCTGCCACGAACCCGGAAGCTGGGTGCGCTGGCTGCTGTCGCGCTGTTCGTCAGCGTGTTCCCGGCGAACGTCAACATGGTCCGGCTGTGGTGGCCCAAGGGCTGGCCGGCCCGCATCGCCGCACTGTCCCGGCTGCCTCTCCAGATCCCCATGGTCACCCAGGCGCTCAAGGTCTACCGCAACTCACCCGAGGTGAACTAGCGCCGCCAGCTCGTCGGCGCCGGGCAGGTCGGTGGGTGCCACCGTCTGCCCGGCGCGCACGTAATGGAAGACCGCCCGCACCGAATCCACGGGCACACCTTGGATGGACGACCACGCCAGGCGGTACACCGCAAGCTGAATCGCCTTGTTGCGCATGGTTTCCGGGGTCGACGGCGGATCGCCCGTCTTCCAGTCCAGGACGGTGAAGCCACCGTCGCCGTCGGCGAACACCGCGTCGATCCGGCCGCGGATCACCCGGTCGCCGATCACCATGTCGAACGGCACCTCGATGTCGGTCGGGGTGCGGGACGCCCACTCCGACAGCGCGAACGCGGCCTGCAGATCCGCCAGTTCCTCGGCGACGGCCTGCCCCAGCTCGGCGTCGACCGCACCGGGCAGGTCGTCGAGGTCGAACAGCCGCTCGGCGGAGAAGTACCGCTGCACCCAGTCGTGAAACGCGGTGCCCAGCAGCGCCTGCGGGTCCGGCCGGGCAGGCAGCCGGCGCTGCAGCCGTTGCAGTGCGCCGGACCGGTCGGTGCCCAGGTCGACCAGCGTGCTCACCGACAACTGCGGCGGCAGGTCGAGCGGACCGCGCTCCTGGGCGCGTTCACGCTCGGCCAGCAGGGCGTCCACGTCGGCGGACCACCCGTGCGGATCATCGACGGCTTCGTCGGTACCGGCAGTGAGCGCCTGGGCCACCAGGGCCGCACCCCGGTCGACGTCGCCGCGACGGGAACCGGCCGGGTCGACGGGCCATGAGCATTCGACCACGTTGTCCCGCAACGGGTTGACGGCATTCTCGGCGGGTGCGGGTGCCCACTGCTCGATCTCGCCGCAGGGGTCGCCCTCCTGTGCGGCTCGTTCGATGATGTCGCGCATCTCGATGAGGAAGTCGGATGGCCCCGCGGGTTTCGCGGCCGTCGTCCCCCAGTGGTACCCGGACAGCAGCAGGGTGTCCTCGGCGCGGGTGAGGGCAACGTAGAGCAGGCGGCGTTCCTCGTCGGTGCGCCGCTGCGCAAGCAGGTCCTTGTGCGCGGCGATCTTGTCCGCCAACATCTTCCGGTCGTAGACGTCGGAGGTGTCGAGCACGGGCACCCCGTGTTCGGACAGCTCGGCGCGGTCGCCGCGCAGCAACGGCGGCAGGTCCCCCGCATCGGTCAGCCAGGTGCGCTGCGACGCGGTGGACGGGAACACCCGGGCCACCAGGTGCGGAACCGCGACGATCTGCCATTCCAGTCCCTTGGCCGCGTGCACCGTCAGAATCTGCACCCGGTCCGAGGCCACCGTCACCTGCGCCGGGGCCAGCCCGTTCTCCACCTCCGCGGCCGCCGTCAGATACGCCAGCAGTCCGGCGATCGGCGCGAACGTCTCGGCGTCGCCGGCCGGCCGCGCGGCGTATCCCGCCACCACATCGGCGAAGGCATCGAGATGCTCGGTGCCGCGCCAACCCTCGGAAACGCCACTGGCCGCTCGGGTTTCGGCGTCGATCCCCAGGACTCGACGCACCTCAGCGACGAGATCCGGGAGCGGCTGATGCAGGTGCGCGCGCAGCTGGCTCAATTCGGCGGCCAGGGCCAGCAGCCGACGATGTCCCTCGGGCGAGTAGCGGTCGGCCGGACCGGGATCGCTGATCGCGTCGGCCAGGCAGGCGTGGTCGGCGTCGGGGGCGACCTGTGCGACGGCCTGCTCGGCGGCGGATCCGGTCGTCCGCGCGGCGCCGAGCACATCGAGTTCCGAAGCGCGGCGCCACAGTGCGGCCAGGTCCGCGGCGCCGAACCGCCACCGAGGGCTGGTGAGCACCCGCATCGCGGCGACGCCTGCGGTCGGCTCGGCGACCAAGCGCAGCATCGCGACCACGTCGGCAACTTCGGGGATGGCCAGCAGCCCGGCCAGACCGACCACCTCGACCGGCACGCCGCGGGCGGTCAGCGCCTCGGCGATGGGCGCGGCGTCGGCGTTGCGGCGCACCAGGACCGCGGCCGTCGGCACCGGCTCACCCGCCGCCACGGCACCGTGGTACCGGCGCGCCAGGTGATCGGCGACCCAGTCACGTTCGGCGACAACGTCTTCCAACAAGGCGCACTGGATGGTTCCCGGCTCGGCACCGGGCCGCGGCAGCAGTTCGCGCACGCTGACGCTGCGGCGCCGGGCCTCGGCGGAGACCTCGTTGGCCAGCCTGAGCGCACGCGGCGGGTTGCGCCAACTGGTCCGCAGTTCCAGGGTCGGCGCCGGCGAACCGTCCGACAGCCGGAAGTCGGTGGTGAATCGGGGCAGGTTCGTGGCCGACGCGCCGCGCCATCCGTAGATCGACTGGATGGGGTCCCCGACCGCCGTCAGCGCGAGAGCGTCGTCGACACCGCCGCCGAACAATGACGACAGCGCGACGCGCTGGGCGTGCCCGGTGTCCTGGTATTCGTCGAGCAGGACCACCCGATACCGCCCCCGCAGCTGCGCACCGACCTGGGGGAACTGCTCGGCCAGGCGGGCCGCCGCCGACATCTGGGTGCCGAAGTCCATCACCTGGGCATCCCGCATCCGCTCGTGCACCGCATCGATCAGCGGCACGAGTTCGACCCGCTCGGTCTGGGTGGCGAGCAGATTGAGCAACCACTGGGTGGGCCCGCCGCGCTGCCCGGGTCCCGCCGGGAGGGTGTGGATGAGCCGTTCGAGCTCGTGATGGGTGTCGCGCACGGCATCGGTGTCGACGAGATGCTCGGACAGCTGGCCCGCCAAGCGCAGCACCATCTGGGTGATGACGGCCGGGGACTTATCGGTGTCCAGCCGGCCGGGGAAATCGGACACCACGCGAAAAGCCAACTGCCACATCTCGGTTTCGGTGACCAGCCGGGTGGCCGGCTCGATGGGCAGCAGCAGCCCGTACTCGCGCAGCAAGGTACCGGCAAAGGCGTGATAGGTGCTGACGGTGGCGTGCTCGTCGGCGAGCGACACACCGGGCAGCAGACCTGAACCCGCCAGCCGGGCCAGCCGGGTGCGCACGCGGCGCAACAACTGCCCGGCGGCCTTGCGGGTGAAGGTCAGACCCAGTACCTGTGACGGGGTGGCGTAGCCGTTGGCCACCAGCCACACCACGCGCGCGGCCATGGTCTCGGTCTTCCCGGCGCCGGCACCGGCGATCACCACCAGCGGTCCGGGCGGCGCGGCGATGACCGCGGCCTGCTCGTCGGTCGGGGTGAACAGCCCGAGCGCCTCGGCGAGGTCGGCGGGGCTGTAGGTCACGGGCATGCCCCCTTCGTACCCTGCGCCGGGCACATGGCCCGCACCGGGCACGTCGCACACCCGGAACCGGCGCGCGCGACGAAGTGCGGTCCGGCCGTCGCGGCGGCGGCGTCGGCGACCCGCTGCCGCCATTCGGCTTGCGCCGTCTCCCCCATGGGATCCTGCTCGCGTTCGGTGGCGCCGGTCTTGGCGGGCTTGGCCGGATACACCAGCCGGCCGCCGCCAGGCTGATCACCTTGCGGCACAACACCTTCGGCGATGGCCAGCTGGTAGAGCGCAAGCTGGGCGTGCTGTTGGGCGTCGGCCTTCGTGGCCGGGCTCTTGCCGGTCTTGACATCGACCACGACCAGGCGCCCCTCGCGGTCACGTTCCAGCCGGTCGATGCGTCCCTTCACCTGCACCTGCGGGCCGTCCGGCGAATCGACGATGGTGCCGGCGACCTCGAGTTCGGTGCCGACCTCGGTGAGTTCGCCGCGGCTCTCCTGCCGCCATGTGGTGAACGTCGCCAGCATGTCGCGATACCGCTCCAGCTCGTTGTCGGCATACCAGTTCGAATCGAAAGGCAGCTGCTGCCAGACCTTTTCGAGTTCACCCCGCAACTGGGCCTCGCTGCGGCCGGAATCGGCGACCAGGGCGTGCACCAGGGAGCCCAGTGCCGACCGCAGGTCGCGGCCGTCGCTGCCGCCGTGGCGCTCCAGCATCCAGCGCAGCGGGCAGTCGGTCAGGGTCTGTACCGTCGACGGCGACACCGTCACGACGTGGTCGTCGCCCGACCACAGCGGCTCAGCGGTGGACAGCTCCGTGCTGGCGTACCAGTGCGCCGGGTCGGCGCCCGGCACGCCGGCCGCGGCCAGCCGGGCCAATTGCGCTGCCGCACAAAGTCGATCGGTCTCCTCGACTGCGCCGTCGGGGGCGCACACCACCGATCGCAACCGGCCGACCAGGGCCGCCGGTGACAACACCGTGGGCGCGTGGACCGGCAGTTCGTCGGCGTCGGGGTCGGTGCCGCCGGCCAGGGCCGCCAGCTCCTCGAAGAAGGTCGACGGCAGCAGCGCCTCGTCGCCGTTGTCGCTGTCGACGGCCGTCACCAGCACCCGGTTGCGGGCCCGTCCCAACGCGGCGATCAGCAGCCGCCGTTCCTCGGCCAGCAGCGGCGCGGTGGCCGACATGCCGCGAACGTCGCCCACCCCGTCGACGATGTCGAGCAGCTGCTGGGTCCCGAGCACACCTCCGCGGGGAGCGGTGTTGGGCCACAACCCTTCCTGCATTCCCGCGATGACCACGAAATCCCATTCGCGCCCCAGCGCGGCATGCGCACTGAGTACCGCCACCTCGTCGGCCTCGGCGCGTTCGGGGGCCGACCCCGACCAGGACAGGGCGCGGACGTGGTCGATCAGGCCGGCGAGGGACGCGGCCGCGGTACGGGCCACGTATTGATCGGCGGTGTCGAACAGCGCGGTGACGGCATCCAGATCGGCGCCCGCGGCGGTACCGGCCGCACCCGGGCGCCCCGCCGCGGCCTGCCACCGGCGCGACAACCCGCTGGCATGCCAGGCCTGCCACAGCACGAATCGCGGATCCTGGCCCGCCGTCGCCGACCGGCGGGCCGCGTCGAGGACCGCGCGGACGCGGCGCACCGGGCGGGCCAGCTGGTCGGGCAAGGGCTGTTCGCCGCCGTCGGTCAGCGTCTCGACCAGCAGCGCACCGAACTCGCGGCCACTGTCGTCGGCCCGGCGCAGAGCGCGCCGCAACTGGCGCAGCGACACCGGGTCGACCCGGCCGATGGGACCGGTCAGCAGGTTCAGGGCACGCTCGCCGGTCAGCTGGTCGGCGACGCAGTCCAGCACCGTGAGCAACGCGCCCACCGCCGGATGCTGGGCCGGCGGCGCGATGCCGGCCTGCTGCTGCACCGGAACCCCAGCCGCCGTCAGGGCGCGGGCCAGCGCCGTCCCGGCCCGCGGCACCGATCGCACGATGACGGCCATCTGCGACCACGGCACGCCGTCGACCAGGTGCGCGCGGCGCAGTGCATCGGCGATGAGTGCGGACTCGGCGTGCGGCGAACCCGCGACGCGCACCGCAAGGGAGCCGAGATCATCCGTCGTCGCGGCGGTCAGCGCCCGGGACGCATCCACGCCGGGCAGCCGCCGCGCGACGGCCGCGACCGCGCCTGCCACCGCGGGTGAGCACCGGTAGGACTCGGTCAGCACCACCTGCGGCTGATCCTCGGGGCCGTACAGCAGCGTCGGCTCGGCACCGCGGTAGCCGAACACCGTCTGGCTCGGGTCACCGGCGATGACCGTCAACTGCGCACCCGCGGCCAGCACCCGCACCAGCAGCGCGGCCTGCGGGTCCAGATGCTGCGCATCGTCGACCAGCAACAGCTTGATGCGGGCGCGTTCGGCGTCCAGCAGCGCGGCGTCGACGGCGAAGGCCTCGAGCGCGGCACCGACCAGTTCGGCCGCACCCAGTGCCGGGACCGTCGCCTGCGGCGCGGCCATGCCGACGGCGCTGCGCAACAGCATCACCTGCTCGTAGACCTGCGCGAACCGGGCCGCGGCCACCCACTCCGGGCGCCCGGCCTTGCGGCCGATCCGGCGCAGATCGGCCGGGTCGACACCCCGTTCGGTGCAACGGGCCAGTAGGTCCCGCAATTCGGTCGCAAACCCGGCGGTGCCCAATGCCGGCCGCAGGTGCAGCGGCCAGCCCACACTCGCGTCGTCGCCGTCCTCGAGGTCACCGGCGAGGAGCTCGCGGATGATGCCGTCCTGCTCGGCGCTGGTGATCAGCCGCGGCGGCGGGTCACCGGCACGCTGGGCGGCCTGCCGCAGCACCGCGAAGGCGTAGGAGTGCAGGGTGCGCACCAGGGGCTCGCGGGTGACCTGGCCGGTATCGCCCAGCAGCGCCGAGGTGATGGCACCGCGGACCCGGCTGCCCAGCCGAGCCGAACCCGTGAGCAGGAGCACCGACTCCGGATCCGTCCCGGCCGCGATATGCGTTGCCGCCGTGCGGATCAGCAGCTCGGTCTTTCCGGTTCCGGGGCCGCCCAGCACCCGCACGACACCGCGTTGCCCGGGCTCGGTCAGGGCATTAACCGAGCCGGGCGCGGTGAGTGCGGAGTGCGGGGCGGCCATGGCAGGAATGCAATCACGGGGGTACGACAAGTGCGGGCAACTGGGCGAGCACAGCGACGGGACGGTCCGCGTCTGGCAGCATCATCAGGGTGAGCTTGCAGGTGTACCGCTACGGACCGGCGCGGCCGGCACAGATCCTGGCCCTGCACGGCCTGACCGGGCACGGAAAGCGCTGGCAGACACTGGCGGACGAGTATCTGCCCGAATATGCCGTGCTGGCCCCCGACCTCCTCGGACATGGCCATTCGTCGTGGGCGGCGCCGTGGAACATCGACGAGAACGTCGCGGCCCTGGCGGCCCTGCTCCACGACGAGGCCGACGGGCCGGTGGTCGTGGTGGCGCATTCGTTCGGCGGTGCGATAGCGCTCAATCTCGCTGCCGCTCACCCGAATCTCGTATCGGGCCTGGTACTGCTGGACCCGGCGACCGGGCTGGACGGCAGCTGGATGAGCGAGATCGCCGATGCCATGCTCGGCTCCCCCGACTACCCGGACCGGCAGGAGGCCCACGCCGAGAAGGTGAACGGATCGTGGGGTGAGGTCTCGACGAAGTACCCCGGCGAACTCGAGCGCGATCTGGACGAACACCTGGTCGCACTGCCGGGCGGGCGCGTCGGCTGGCGGATCAGCCTGCCCGCCATGATGTCGTACTGGAGTGAGCTGGCCCGCCCGATTGTGTTGCCACAGCAGGGCACACCGACGACGTTGGTCCTCGCCAAGCGCACCCATCCGGCCTACGTCACCGGCGAACTGGTGTCCGGCCTGCAGGCGCGCCTCGGTGCCGACTTCGTGCTGACCGAATTCGACTGCGACCACATGGTGCCGCACGCCATGCCCGCCGAAACCGCCGACGTGATCCGGCGTCACCTGGTCTGATCATGGCCGCTGTCACGGACGAACAGGTGGAGAAGGTGCGCGAGCTCGTCGCCGCGATACCGTCCGGCCGGGTGTCGACCTACGGCGACATCGCCGATGCCGCAGGGCTTTCCAGCCCGCGGATCGTCGGCTGGATCATGCGGACGGATTCCTCGGATCTGCCCTGGCACCGGGTGATCAGCGCATCAGGCCGGCCGGCGCCGCATCTCGCGACGCGGCAACTGGAAAACCTGCGCGCCGAAGGGGTTCTGGCGGTCGACGGCCGGGTTCGGTTGCGGGAGTACCGGCACGAGTTCTGAAGGTGCCGGGCCCCGGGCTCACCCGACGGTGATGGCGTCCAACCGTTCCTTGATGAACTCCGCGGAGACCACCGGCGCCAGCCCGGACACTGCGCCGATGGGCGGCGGCAACGGGGTGATCAGCGCATCGTGGTTGGCCTCGTAGAAGTAGATCAGCGACACCAGGTCCTCTTCGGGTGCGTGCGGTTGCGGCGGCAGCACGCGATGCCGGCCGGACGGCCAGCGTCGCCCGCTCCAATACTCCAGCAGGTCACCGATGTTCACGGTCAGCGCGCCGGGTTCCCACGGCGCGTCCTGCCAGCCCTCGGCGTCGGAATAGACCTGCAGCCCGCCGGCGCCCGGCTCGCGGTCGAGCACGGTGACGGTGCCGAAATCAGTGTGCGGCCCGATGCGGAACTGACCGGGCTCGGGTTCACCGACCACGCTCACCGGTGGGTAGTGGTTGATGTTCATCGTCCAGGTCGGTCGATCCGCCAGCGCGGCAAAAGGATTCGCCGGCAACCCCAGCGCACATACAAACAGGGCCAGGAGATCGTCGGACAGCCTGCGCATCTGGGCGGTGTAGTCATCCACCAACGTCTGTAATGCGGGCACCTCGGCGGGCCAGACGTTGGGGGCGAACCAGATTCGATCCACCTCTGGGTCCCCCGTCGCGGTCTCCGCGCCCAGGCTGAAACTCTCCTTGAGGTCGGGCGGCGTCGCGGTGCCCTCGGCGTAGCCGTTGGCCTCGGCGCCCGGGCCGATCCAGCCGTGCCCGCCGACCGGCACCGCATACCGCCGCTTCACCGCGTCGGGCAACGCGAAGAACTCCCGGCTCGCAGCCCGGACCGCAGCCGCCAGACCCTGATCCACCCCGTGACCGGTCACCACGATGAAACCGGCCCGCTGCAGACCCTCATCGACTTCGGCGGCCAACGCGTCGGCCTCGGCTCCACCGGCATACCAGCGGGAGATGTCCACCGTCGCAATGGCACTCATTCGCCGATGTCCTCCGCCCACAATTCGGGCCGGGCGCTGATGAACTCCGCCATCATCGCCACGCACCGCTCGTCGTCCAGAACCGTAACCGCCACACCATGTTCGGCCAGCCAATCGTGACCACCGTGGAACGTGCGGGCCTCCCCGATCACCACCGCGCCGATGCCGAACTGCCGCACCAGGCCGCTGCAATACCAGCACGGCGAGAGCGTCGTCACCATGATGGTCGAGCCGTAGCCGCGCTGGCGTCCGGCCGCACGGAACGCGTCGGTCTCGGCGTGCACCGAGGGATCACCGTCCTGCACCCGGCGATTGTGGCCGGCGCCCAGGAGTTCACCATCGGCCCGGAACAGCGCCGCGCCGATCGGAATACCGCCTTCGGCCAAACCATTTCGCGCTTCGGCGACCGCGACGTCGAGCATCTGCTCAGGGGTCATGCGGCGGCACATTCCGCGGCGATCTTCTTTCGACACAGCACCAGGTACGCGGCGCCGGCGATGACGAAGCCGACGAAGAAGGTGATGTCACCGAGCTTCGGCACCACCCGGGCGACGAAGCCGACGAACTTCTCCTGGTTGGAGAACAACAGCACCGAGAGGCTCAGTCCCAGTGCGAAGGACAGCAGCCCGGGCCAGTTGGAATACGAGCGGTCGTAGAGATATCCGGCTATCTGTTGCCCGCGGCGCAGGTACTGATCGGCGAAGACGACACCCAGCCAGGGTCCGATCCAGTAGGCGATCACCAGTAGGAACGCTTCGTAGCTGTGCGCGGCATCGGGCAACGCCCACCACGCGATCAGGAAACCGGCCACGCCGAAGAAGACAGTCACCAGCGCCCGCGCGATGTGTGGCGGCAACGTGATCCCTGTGGTCACGAAAGCCATTGCCCCGGAATAGATATTGAGCGCATTGGCGGCGATCGCACCGACCGCGATGGCCAACAGCGTCGCCTTGGCCAGCCAGGGCGTCAGCTCGGCGGTGAACGACGCCGTCGGGTTGCCCAGGCTCGCCGCGCCGAACGTCGTCGATGCCGCCCCGACGATCTCCAGGACCACGCACGAGACGAACAGCCCGGTGGAGGCGAAGAAGCCCGTCGCGAATGGGGACACCGCCGACGGTAGGTACCGGGTGTAGTCCGCGGCGTAGGGGGTCCAGCCGGCCGCATATCCGAACGCGGTGCCGACGGTGAGCAGGAAGCCTCCGAGCCCGCCGACCCCACCCGACGGCGCCGGCGCACCCAGATCCGCGTGCGCGAAAATTCCCACCGCTGCCGCGCCGAAGACGATGGCCAGCGCCGGGAATGACCACCGTTCGAACGCCTGCACCAGATTGTGGCCGAAGAACGCGAACGCGGTCTGCACCACCACGATGATGATCAGGCCGATCAGTGGTCCGAAGCCGAACAGGGTGGACAAGGCGAACGCACCGCTGACACTGTTGGTGGCGAACCAGCCGACGCCCGCGGTGATCGACATCAATGTCGCGGGCAGGGCATTTCCCTTGAACCCGAACGCCATTCGGCCCAGCACCATCTGCGGCACGCCGTGCAGCGGTCCGCGCGCGGACAGGAAATAGTGCGCGATCGCACCCAGCCCGGTACCGATGATGATCCCGGCGACCGCCTGCCAGAAGCTCATGCCGAACGCCAGGACGGCCAGCATGCCGACGAAAACCGTCGCGAATTCCATGTTGGGCGAGGTCCACGTCCAGAACAGCTGACTCGGCTTGCCGTGCCGGTCCGCCTCCGCGATGAACTCGTTGCCACCGGGTTCGACCGCAGCGATCCGGTCTTTGTAGGTTCCGTCGGTGGTGGGTTCGACAGCCGTCATGCGAGGTAACTTTCCCACCGAACGGCGCATGCTGCCATTCGAAGGACCGGACGCCGGCTACAGCACCAGGCGGACCAGGGCTGCGGTGCGAGCCAAACCAGGGAAGGCCGCTGCCGTCGACCGCGGGTGCAGCGCATGCACCGCGAGCCGGAAGATCAAGGCGCGCAACAACATCTGCGGCCACTCCGGCAGCGACGCCCAACGTTCGATGAGACCGTCGTCGGCCTCGCCCCACGACAGCGCGTCGACGACGACCACACCCGCGGCCCACGACGCCGGGCGCCAGTACGGCGTGATGTCGGTGATGCCGGGCGCGGCGGTGCCGGCGAACAGCACGGTGCCGTACAGGTCGCCGTGCACCAGCTGGCTCGGGTTGCGCGTCGGCTTCCGCAGGGACGCAAGCTGATTGATCAGCTCGACCGAACGGCGGCCGTCGGTGGTGGCGGGCGCCACCCGCGAACCGGGCGGCAACGACTGCAGTGGCCGGTCCTCCCAGGCGGCGCGGTCGGCGGCGATGAAAACGTCGACGTCGCTCCACGGCACCGCGGGCGGCTGCGTCAGGAAGCGCGGACGCTCGAGCTTGGCCGTCGCCTCGTGCAGGCGCACCGCCGCCGAGACGATCTCGTCGTGTCGCGGTTCCGGGGTTCCGGTGACGAAAGTGTCGGCACGCCAGCCGGCGACGACGTAGCGGCCGTCGGTGGCGCGCACCGGCCGGGCCAGCCGGACGCCGTCCACGAACAGCGTCTCCCGCACCTTCGCCGACCAGGAGGCCCGCGCGTTGTCGGCGACCATGGACAACACCACCTCGCCACAGCGCCAGCCGCCCTCCCAGCTCGAGCCGAGCGGCACCGGCCGGAGACCGGTCAGGCCGAACGCCGTGAGCACATGTTCAGGAGGACGGTCGACGGTCACCCGATCAGACTAAGGTGTGCCCGCCCATCCCTGACGTCAGTACATGACCATGTCGGGGTCGAGTTGCCGCGCCCAGGCCACGATGCCGCCCTGCAGGTGCAGCGCGTCGGCGAATCCGGCCTGTTTGAGCGCGAGCAGGGCCTCGGCCGAGCGGATCCCGGTCTTGCAGTACAGCACCGCGATCCGGTCTTGCGGCACACGGGCCAGCCCGGCCCCGGAGTCGAGCGTCGACTTGGGGATCAGTTCGGCGCCCTCGATGTGGTTGATGGCCCACTCCGCGGGTTCGCGCACGTCGATGAGCGCGACGGGCTTGCCGGCGTCGATCATGTCCCGCAGCTCCAGCGGGGTCACCGTCGCGTCCGCGGCTGCCGCGGCGGCGTCCTCTGAGACCACGCCGCAGAACGCGTCGTAGTCGATGAGTTCGGTGATCTTCGGCGTCGCCGGGTCCTTGCGGATCGCGATGGTGCGGTAGGTCATATCGAGGGCGTCGTAGATCATCAGGCGGCCCAGCAGCGGTTCGCCGATGCCGGTGATGAGCTTGATGGCCTCGGTGCCCATCACCGAGGCGACCGAGGCGCAGAGAATCCCCAGCACGCCGCCTTCGGCGCACGACGGCACGGTGCCCGGGGCCGGCGGCTCCGGATAGAGGTCGCGGTAGTTGAGCCCGCGCCCGCCGGGGGCGTCCTCCCAGAACACCGCCACCTGGCCGGAGAAGCGGTAGATCGAGCCCCACACGTACGGCTTGTGCGCCAGCGCCGCGACGTCGTTGACGAGATAGCGGGTGGCGAAGTTGTCTGTGCCGTCGAGGATCAGGTCGTACTGCTCGAACAGCGGCACCGCGTTGTCGGTGTCGAGCCGGAACTCGTGCAGATTGACGGTGACCAGTGGGTTGATCTCCAGGATCGAATCGCGGGCGCTGAGGGCCTTGGACCGGCCAACGTCGGACTGGCCGTGGATGATCTGGCGCTGCAGGTTGGATTCGTCGACGACGTCGAACTCGACGATGCCGATGGTGCCGACGCCGGCCGCCGCGAGATAGAGCAGAGTTGGGGATCCCAGTCCCCCGGCACCGATGACGAGCACCCGCGCGTTCTTGAGCCGCTTCTGTCCGTCGACGCCGAAGTCGGGGATTATCAGGTGGCGGCTGTACCGCGCCACCTCGTCTCGGGTCAGTTCGGCCGCCGGCTGCACCAGCGGCGGCAACGGGGATGCCATGCCCTCAACAGTAATCAGCGGGTTCGCATGACATTTCGGGGCCGCTCGGCGGCGACGAGGGTGCGCTCCGCGTACGCAGATTGCGGCGTGTCGCCGTGCAGACACGGGCGCTCGCGGGGAGATGGCTGGGGAATCCGGGAGATGGCTGGGGACTAGGGAATGGGGTACGGCCAGGAATTGACGTGGCAGGTCTTGCCGTCGGGCTTGACCGACTCCGGGTCGAACTTGGCGTCGTCGTTGTTGTTGGTCGAGAAGGTCTGCTGCATCATGATCGGCGCCAGCCCGCCGTTGTCGCCGCAGGGCTCGTGCATCCGGAAGCCGAGGGCGTGCCCGACCTCATGGTTGATCAGGTACTGGCGGTACGAGCCGATGTCGCCCTGGAACGGCACGGCGCCGCGCACCCAGCGCGCCTCGTTGATGAACACGCGAGACTGGGCCTTGCCGCCGTCGGCCGGGAAGTACGCCGGGTTGAAGCACGACGACTCCAGCTGGATGTCGTAGCCGCAACCCTCGCGCACCGTCATCGGCGAGGTCAGCGACACCCGGAAATCAGGCTGCTCCGGCGACGACGCGTCGAGCCGCGTGAAGGCGAACTTCCCGTCGTGCGTCCAGCTCTTCGGGTTGGCGAGGGTTTCGGCGACCATCCGGGCGAAGGCTTCGTCGCCGCCGAAGCTGGTGGTGTCGACGCCGTCTTCCACCTCGACGGTGTAGGTCACCGACTTGGTGGTGCCCTGGCCGATCTTGCCGGTGGTGCCCGGCACGACGTGCCAGGCCTTGGCGCCGGCCTCGGTGAACGGCCCGCCGTCGGGGAGGATGCCGGTGGGCAGGTTGACGTCGAACTGGGTCAGGCCCTTGGGCGGCGCACCGACGATCGCGGTGCTGGCCGAGTTGATGGTGGGCTGGCCGACCATCGGTACGTGCGGGTGCGCGGGTGTGACCGGTGTCGGACCGGAGATGCTCTGGTAGACCACGATTCCGGTGACGACGGCCAGGGCCGGCAGTGCGTACGCGCGCCACCCGTAGGTGGATACGAAGCGACCCAGCCAGGACTGTTTGCGCCACTGCTGCCGGTCGTCCCGGTTGGACCGCAGCCGTCCGGAGTCCTCGGCCACCGGATCCCGCTGCGCACGCAAGGGCTCACGCCACTCATTGCGCACCACAGGGACGCGACCGGTGCCTCGGCCCGGGTCGTAGGTCACCGAACCAGGATGGCACAGAGCTGCGCGTACGCCGGTAATGGCACGCCACCGGGTGTTCAAGTGGGACCGGACACAATCGCCGAACCGCTGGTAGCACGCGAATGCCGCGAACTAACGGTAGTAGTGTCGTGGCGATAAACTGCCGGGTCGGTCAACCTGAACAACAAGTTGGGCGGCCATGAACAACAGGGTCCGGACCGGTCCCTGAACAGTTGGTCACGGACATGTGTGCCGGACAATGCCAGATTGAGGACGTGATGAGCGAGGTTGCCAACACCTCAGACGCCAAAGGCACGCAAGCCGGAACCGACGGTGCGCAGGGCGGCCCGACCACGAATCGACGGGGCAACCGGCTGCCTCGCGACGAACGGCGCGGCCAGCTGCTGATCGCGGCAAGCGACGTTTTTGTGGACCGCGGCTATCACGCGGCCGGCATGGATGAGATCGCCGAGCGCGCCGGCGTCAGCAAACCCGTCTTGTACCAACACTTTTCGTCGAAGCTGGAGCTGTACCTGGCGGTGCTGCAGCGGCACGTGGACAACCTGCTGCAGGGTGTGCGCGGGGCGCTCAGCGCAACCACCGACAACCGGCTGCGCCTGCGTGCGGCCGTCGAGGCCTTCTTCGACTTCATCGAGCACGACAGCCAGGGTTACCGGCTGATCTTCGAGAACGACTACGTCACCGAGCCGCAGGTGTCGGCACAGGTCAAGGTGGCGACCGACTCGTGCACCGATGCGGTCTTCGACCTGGTGAGCAGCGATTCCGGGCTGGAACCCCATCGAGCCCGGATGATCGCCGTCGGCCTGGTCGCGATCAGCGTCGACTGTGCCCGCTACTGGATCAACAACGACCGGCCGATCTCGAAGGACGCGGCCGTCGACGGCACGGTGCAGTTCGCGTGGGGCGGACTGTCACACGTTCCACTCACCCGCTGACGCGCCCGGCACAAAAAACTGCCCCCTTCCGTGTGGAAGGAGGCAGTTTTTTTGCGTGCGGGCGGAATCAGTCCTTGCCGGTGACGCCGAAGCCGACCCGGCGGACGTCGGCGGCCCCGATCTCGACGTAGGCGATCTTCGCGGTCTGCACCAGGAACCGGCGGCCCTTCTCGTCGGTCAGCGCGAGCACGCCCGAATCCTGACCGAGCGCGTCGGTCACCAACTTCTCCACGTCCTCGGGAGTCTGCGCGCTGTTGAGGAACAGTTCGCGCGGGCTGTCGGTGACACCGATCTTGACCTCCACGCTGACCCCTTTCATTCGTTTTCAAGACTTCAGTCGAGCTGCTATCGAACTCTCCTCAGGAGGCTAGTGGACGACGCCCACCTCGGTACCTGCGGGCACGTTCGCCGGTGGCGAACCGGTGTTTTCGCCGCCGGCGAGGTCACGACGTCGTCACAGTTGTCGGCCCGGAAACACCGCCGGACAGGACCGCTTTTCGAGGTCGCGACGGGTCGTCTCGGTGTCGTCGACCGAACCGAGTCCCGACCGTTATCCGGCGGTCAGCGAGCCGACCTCATCCGTAACTTTTGCACCACTAGCATCGACGAGGTAAGTGATACTCGACCGGGGAAAGTCGCCATGAGCAGGACATATTCGCGATATTCAGCACCGTCGGGGGCGTCCACCGGCAGCTACGGGGACACCCCGGGCTACGAGGGCTACGACCGCGGCTACAGCTACGGCTCCAGCACCGCCTACGGCAGTGGGTACGGCAGCACCGACTACAGCAGCGACCGCAGCCACTCCTACGGCTCGTACAGCTCGTACAGCTCGTACAGCTCGTACGGTTCGGCCACCGACCTGGCCGACCGACCCACGCGTGAGTACGCGACCAACACCGACTACGCCGGCGGCGACGCCGACGCGGCGTACGACGACTACGACGACGACGAGATCTACGAGTACGACGACGGCATCGACCGGCGCTGGGTGTGGGTGGCCGGCGTCGCCGGTGCCATCCTGCTGGTCGCGGTCATCTGCACCGTCGTGATCCTCGGCGGCGGCGACAGCGGACCTGTCACCGCGCCGATCACACCGCCCAGCACCAGCCAATCGGCAACGCCGACGGCCTCCGCCGCGCCGTCGGCCGCTCCGCGCCCCCGGGTGACGGCGGCGCCGCCGACCGCGTCTCTGGCACCCGAGACCGTCACGACCGTCACCCCGACCGCGCCGGCCCCGACCGCCGAGGCCGTCCCGCCGGTCGACCCCGCGGCCGTGCCGGCGGCACCCCTCCCGAACACGGTCACCTACCGCGTCGCGGGCAACAAGTCGCTGCTGGACCTGGTGACGGTGATCTACACAGACGGCCAGGGCGCGCTGCAGACAGACGTCAACGTCGCACTGCCGTGGGCCAAGACCGTCACGCTGAATCCGGGCGTCACGCTGAGTTCGGTGACCGCGACGAGCGTCACCGGTCAGCTGAACTGCTCGATCAGCGACGGGTCGGGCGCGGTGGTCGCCCTGCAGAACAACAACACGATGATCGCCACCTGCACGAAGTAATCACCGCAGCTGCACCACGGAACCGGGTGTGTGAGCTCAGCCGAGGCCGAGTTCGCGCACCCGGTTCTTGTGTGTCTCCTGCAGGCGCTCGAAGAACTCGGTCATCTGGGTCAGGCCCTCGCCGCTGGACAGCACCAGGTCGACGAGTTCGTCATGCTCGGCCATCACGAACTGAGCCTGCGTGATCGCCTCCCCCAGCAGCCGCCGCGACCACAACGCCAGCCGGTGCCGCTGCCGGTCGCTGGCGCTGACCGCGGCCCGCACCTCGGCCACGACGAACTGGGAGTGCCCGGTCTCCGACAGCACCGCGCGCACCACATCGGCGGCTTCGGCGGGCAGCGAACCGGCGATCTCCAGGTAGAAATCCGCCGCGAGGGCGTCGCCGACATAGGTCTTGACGAGCGCCTCGAGCCACGTGCTCGGCGTGGTCAGCCGGTGGTAGTTCTCCAGTGCCGGAGCGTATTTCGTCATCGCCGGGACGACGTCGACGCCGCGGCGCAGCAGCGCGTCGCGCAACACGTCGAAGTGCCCCATCTCGGCGGCGGCCATGCGCGCCAGGTTGATGCGGCCGGCCAGATTGGGCGCCATCCGCGCCTCCTCGGTCAACCGGTAGAATGCAGCGACTTCGCCATAGGCCAACAAGGCGAACAGCTCGTTGATGCCGGGATGATCGCCGGACACCGCCGGCTGCACCGGAGTTGCCGTCTGCTCGGGCCGCGCCTGGGACGTCGAAGGCATGGCCCCAACTGTAGACCGCGACTCGCGTCACAGCCGACCGGCGATGTAACCAGCTACAATGGTCTCGGCTGTAGCCAGTTCCGAGCAAGTTCCGGATCCGAGAAGGGTCCGGCGCGGGCAACGCGCAACCGGCCACGACCAAGGAAATGTGCGTGCACGTGTTGGCCCGCCTCCATCCGCGACCGACGCGGTAGGCGGTTCTCCAGCTCGCCGGAACATCCGGCTGAATCGGCAGAATCGCCCCGAGGGCCCAAGTGTTGATCGTCAGACTCGTGCGCGCGTGGACAAACAGCGAGCACTGACTCCGATGACACTGGAAGGCATCCACGCCACCTCATGACCGCATTGACTGCAAAGACAACCGAAGAAAAAACATTCTCTGACCTCGGCGTTCGCGACGAAATCGTCCAGGCGCTCGCCGAAGACGGCAAGGCCCACCCGTTCGCCATCCAGGAGCTGACCCTCCCGCTGGCACTCGCCGGCGACGACCTGATCGGTCAGGCCCGCACCGGTATGGGCAAGACGCTGGCATTCGGTGTGCCGCTGCTGCACCGCGTCGCCTCCGACGCCTCGCTGCCGCTGACCGGCACGCCCCGCGCGCTCGTCGTGGTCCCCACCCGCGAGCTCTGCATCCAGGTGTACGGCGACCTGACGATGGCCAGCAAACACCTCAAGGCCGGCGAGAACGGGGAACGCAAACTCCGCGTCGAAGCCATCTACGGTGGCCGCCCCTACGAGCCGCAGATCGAGGCCCTGCAGCAGGGCGTCGACGTCATCGTCGGCACCCCGGGCCGGCTCCTGGACTTGGCTCAGCAGGGTCACCTCCAGCTCGGTGGCCTGAGCGTTCTGGTCCTCGACGAGGCCGACGAGATGCTGGACCTGGGCTTCCTGCCCGACATCGAGCGCATCCTGCGGCTGACCCCGGACTCCCGGCAGGCCATGCTGTTCTCGGCGACCATGCCGGACCCGATCATCACGCTGGCGCGCACCTTCATGAACCAGCCGACGCACATCCGGGCCGAGGCCCCGCACTCGGCGGCCACCCACGACTCCACGAAGCAGTACGTCTACCGCGCCCACGCGCTGGACAAGGTGGAGATGGTCACCCGGATCCTGCAGGCCAACGGCCGCGGCGCGACCATGATCTTCACCCGCACCAAGCGCACCGCGCAGAAGGTGTCGGACGAGCTCGCCGAGCGCGGTTTCAAGGTCGGCGCCGTGCATGGCGACCTGGGCCAGATCGCCCGCGAGAAGGCCCTCAAGTCGTTCCGTAACGGCGACATCGACGTGCTGGTCGCGACCGACGTCGCGGCGCGCGGTATCGACATCGATGACATCACGCACGTCATCAACTACCAGATTCCCGAAGACGAGATGTCCTATGTGCACCGCATCGGCCGTACCGGCCGCGCCGGTAAGACCGGCATCGCCGTCACGCTGGTCGACTGGGACGAGCTGACCCGCTGGTCGCTCATCGACAAGGCCCTGAACCTGGACTGCCCGGACCCGGCCGAGACCTACTCGCGCTCGCCGCACCTGTACGAAGAGCTGGACATCCCGACCGATGTCACCGGCTCGGTCGGTGCCTCGCGGGCCAAGCCCGCCAAGAAGTCGGCTTCTGACCCCGAGGTCAAGCGCGAGTCGAGCGCCGACAAGGACCGCCCGGCCCGCAGCCGCAGCCGGTCGCGCCGCCGGACCCGCGCCGGCGAATCGGCCACGGGTCATGTCGAGGCTTCCGGTGCCGCCGAGGGCGACACCCCCGCCGAAGCGAGCGCACCCACCGGCGACACGCCCGCCGAGTCGACCCATTCGGGTCGTCGCCGCCGGCGTCGTCGTCCGAGCAAGGCCGGCGCAGAGGCCGCGGCCGTCGCCGCACCTGCAGCCGAATAGCCGCAGGTCGTCGGCGCCCTATGGTCAAACCGGAACGACGTACCAAAGCTGATCTGATCGCCGCCGCGGCCATCGTTGTGGTGGTCGCGGTCGGCGCCGCGCTGATCTGGTGGAACAGCGACGCGCGGGCCACTGTCAGCCGGCCCGCCGAGCGTCCCATCCCGGCGCTGCACGCCGCGAAAACAGTGCCCACGACGCTGCGTCAACTGTGGACCGCCGCCAGCGGCAAGACCACCCAACCGGCGGTCGTCGGCGGCGTCGTGGTGACCGGCGACGGCGACGAGATGCTGGGCCGGGACCCGGCCACCGGCAGCACCGTCTGGAGCTACTCGCGTGCCCGCGAACTGTGCGGCGTCACCACCGTGTACCAGTTCGCGGTGGCGGTGTACCCCGACGGCCGCGGCTGTGGGCAGGCCAGCGCGATCGACGCGAGCACCGGTCGCCGCGGACCCGCCCGCAGCAGTCTGGCCGACGCCGAGGTGAGGCTGTCCACCGACGGGACGACGATCCTGTCGTACGGAGACAGCCGCCTCGAGCAGTGGCGCTCGGATTTGGTCCGGATGGTCAGCTACGGCTACCTCGACGCCGTCGTGAAACCCGGTGTGCCGGCCTCTCCCCTGTGCCGGTTGACCTCCGCCGCGGCCAGTCCGGCGTCGGTGGCCGTCATGGAGGCCTGCCCCAAGCAGAACGACCTGCGGTTGACGCTGCTCAAGGCCGCCAAGGAAGAAGACCAGCCGGACGTCAAGCGGGTGGCGTTGCCCGGTGTCGGTGTGGACTCCGACGCCCAGGTGATCGCGGTGTCCGAGACCAAGGCGGCCATCTACGTGCCGACGCCGCAGCCGTGCGTGAACATCGTCGACGAAACCGGCAACACCATCGCCAGCACCCTGCTGCCGCATCCGCCGACACCCGTGACCGCGACGACCCGCGTCGGTGACGTCGTCACCTGGTACACCGGCGACTCGGTGCTGGTTTTCGACGCCAACGGGTTGCGCTACAAGTACACCGTCAGCGCGCAGGGCGCACAGGCGCCGATCGGCCCGGCGACCATGTTGGCCGGCCATCTGCTGGTTCCCGTGACCAGCGGCTACGACACGTTCGACGCCCAGAGCGGCGCCGGCCAGACGCACATCGCGCTGGCCAGGCAACCGGTCAACACCGCGGTCATCCCGGCCCTTGCCGGCTCGGTGCTGCTGGAGCAGCGCGGCAGCCAGTTGGTGGCGCTGGGTCAGTGACCCTCAGGATCACAAATGATCACACCTCAGGGGTGAAGACGGGCAGCGCCTTGTTCTTCTTCCAGTGCTTCAGCAGCGACTGCGCCAGTTCGCGATAAGCGATGGCGCCCTTGTTCTTTCGGCCTGCCAGCACCGACGAACCGGAGGCGCTGGCCTCGGCGAACCGCACCGTGCGCGGGATCGGCGGGGCGAGCACCACGAGGCTGTAGCGATCGGCCACATCGAGCAGGACGTCGCGGCTGTGTGTGGTGCGGGCGTCGTACAGCGTGGGCAGCGCGCCCAGCAGCCGCAGGTCCGGGTTGGTGATCTGCTGCACGTCGTTGACGGTCCGCAGGAACTGGCCGACACCGCGGTGGGCCAGCGTCTCGCACTGCAGCGGCACGACGACGTCGCCCGCGGCAGTCAGGCCGTTGAGCGTCAGCACGCCGAGTGACGGCGGGCAGTCGATGATGACCACATCAAACTGGTCGGCGACCTTCGCCAGCGCGCGCTTGAGCGCGTACTCGCGGCCGGCCCGCATCAGCAGCATCGCTTCGGCTCCGGCCAGGTCGATGTTGGCCGGCAGCAGGGTCATGCCCTCGGCGGTCGAGACCAGCGCGACGTCGGGTTCCACGTCGCCGAGCAGCACCTCGTGCACCGAGACCGGCAGCTTGTCGGGGTCCTGGCCGAGAGAGAAGGTCAGGCAGCCCTGCGGATCGAGGTCCACGAGCAGAACGCGCTGCCCTTCCTCGGTCAGCGCTGCACCCAGCGACGCCACTGTCGTCGTTTTTGCGACCCCACCTTTTTGGTTGGCGACCGCAAGTACCCGTGTCACGGTGCCCATCCTGACACGCGGCCATGTGGCACCGCTCACCGTGGGGCAGAATCTCGGGCGTGAGTATTGGCGTCGACCCGGCAGGCGAACTGCTGACACACCGGCTCATCCTGCTTCGCCACGGCCAGACCGAATGGTCGCGCAGCGGCCGGCACACCGGACGCACCGACCTCGAACTGACCGAGGAAGGCCTGCAGCAGGCCCGCAGCGCCGCGTCGGCGCTGGCCGAACTGAAGCTCGACGATCCCTTGGTGATCAGCAGTCCGCGCCGGCGGGCCGTGGTGACCGCCGAACTCGCCGGGCTGAACGTCGCCGAGACCACCGAACTGCTGGCCGAGTGGGACTACGGCGATTACGAGGGCCTGACGACGCCGCAGATTCGCGAGCAGGTGCCCGACTGGCTGGTGTGGACGCACGGCTGCCCCGGCGGCGAGAGCCTGGCCGATGTCAGTGCCCGCGCCGACCGCGCCGTCGCGCTGGCCCTGGAGCACATGGCGACGCGCGACGTGGTGTTCGTCGGGCACGGCCACTTCTCACGCGCCGTGATGACGCGGTGGATGGAACTTCCGGTGACCGACGGTATCCGCATCTCCATGGCGGCGGCCTCGATCTCGGTGTGCGGCTTCGAGCACGGCGTGCGCCAGTTGGTCGCGCTCGGTCTCACCGGCCACCCCAACCCGTGCCTGCCCGAGTGACGCCGGTTTTCGTGCTGGCGGGTCCCGACGGGGTGATGCTGGCAGACGGCCCGGCCCGGGCGTTCCCCGATCTGGCCGAGGCACGACGGGCGCTGGCCGCCGGCGAGGTGCCGATTCTGGTGGGCGCCTTGCCTTTTGACCTCGACTCCCCCGCCGCACTGATGGCGCCGGACTCGGTCACCTATGCCGACGCGCTGCCGTTCACCGATGACGGGCTGCCTGCGGTCCGAATCGCGGCCAGCCTGCCGTCGCCCGCCGAACACCGGGCCCGGGTGGCCGCGGCGGTACGGGCCCTGCGCGATCCGACGGCAGGCCTGCACAAGGTGGTTCTCGCCCGGGCGCTGGAACTCGTCGCCGACGACGTACTGGACCCCTACGTGGTGCTGAGCCGTCTCGCCGACGACCACAGCGCCACAGCGTTTTTCACCGATCTCAGCGCGGCCGGCACGGCGTACTCCGGCACCGCGCTGCTCGGCGCGAGTCCCGAACTGCTGGTCGCCCGTCGCGGCGAGGTGGTGACGTGCAAGCCGTTCGCCGGCTCGGCGCCGCGGTCCTTGGACCCCGAGACGGACGCAGCCAACGGCGCCGCACTGGCGGCGTCGGCCAAGAATCGGCACGAGCACCAACTGGTGGTCGACATCATGCGTGAGGCGCTCGAACCGCTGTGCAGCGAACTCGACATCGCCGCCGAGCCCCAGGTGAGCGCCACCGCGGCCGTCTGGCACCTGAGCACCCCGATCATCGGACGACTGCGCAAAACATCCACCACCGCACTCGATTTGGCCATCGCACTGCATCCGACGCCAGCCGTCGGCGGGGTCCCGACAGACGCGGCGGCGCGGCTGATCAACGAACTCGAAGGCGACCGCGGGTTCTACGCCGGTGCGGTCGGCTGGTGCGACAGCGCCGGCGACGGCCGGTGGGTGGTGTCGATCCGGTGCGGACAACTGGCCGCCGATCGGAGATCCGTCTGCGCCCGCGCCGGCGGCGGTATCGTCGCCGAATCCGACCCCGATGACGAAGTCACCGAGACCACAACAAAATTCAGGACGATGCTGACCGCGTTGGGAGTACCCGTATGACCGTGACCATCCGCCCGGTGCAGCCCGGCGACGAAGTCGAGATCACCGCGATGATCCACGAACTGGCCGCATTCGAGAAGGCTGCCGACCAGTGCACCGTGACCGAAGCGCAGATTCGGACCGCGCTGTTCGGCGGCGCCGAATCGGGGCAGGCCGCCGTTTCGGGTCATTTCGTCGAGGTCGACGGTCGGCCGGCCGCGTTCGCACTGTGGTTCCTGAACTTCTCGACATGGGACGGCGTCTCCGGCATCTACCTCGAAGACCTGTTCGTGCGCCCCGACTTCCGGCGCCGCGGCCTGGCCCGCAAGCTCCTGTCGACGCTGGCACAGGAATGCGTCGAACGCGGATACACGCGACTGCAGTGGGCGGTGCTGAACTGGAACGTCAATGCCATCGCCCTGTACGACGAGGTCGGCGGCAAACCGCAGACCGAGTGGACGACCTACCGGGTGTCCGGGCCGGAGCTGACGGCGCTGGCCGAGGGCTGATTCGGTCACCGCTGACGTTCCACGCAAATTTCTTCCCCAATTCCCTTCTGCACGTGGGCCTCAGCTGCCACCATCGGTGGTGATCCGCGGCCCGACCGATGAGGCCGGGCCGGAGAAGGGACGGCAATGCGATTCCAGCGTCGCCAACTGCTGTCCAGGGTGAGTATCCAGTCGAAGCTCGTGGTGATGCTGGTGCTGTGCACCATCATCGCGGCGACCGTCGTCGGTGTCATCGGGTTCCGGGCCGGTCGCGCCTCACTGCGTGACTCGGTCCTGAACCGGCTCACCGAACTTCGGCAGTCGCAGTCGCGCGAACTGAAGGATCAGCTGTCCGATCTCAAGAACTCGATGATCATCTATGCACGCGGCGCCCATACCCAGGGTGCGCTGGCGGAGTTCACCGCCGGCTTCGACGCGCTGGCGGACAAACCCATCAGTCCGGCGCAGTCGCAGTCGATCACCGACTACTACACCAACACCTTTCTCAAAGAGGTGCAGCAGGCCAGCGGTGCCAAGCTGAACGTCGACCAACTGCTCCCGAGAGACAACGCTCAGCGCTATCTGCAGGCGAACTACACCGCCGTCCGGAAGGACGACGACACCGCGGTCAAGGTCGACGACGCCCATGACGGCAGTACCTGGTCGGCGGCGAACGCGCGATACCAGGACTTCTTCCGGCAGATCGTCAACCGATTCGAATTCCAGGACGCCATCCTGCTCGACAACCGGGGCAACATGGTCTACAGCGCGTACAAGGACGTCGACCTGGGCACCAACATCCTGACCGGCCCGTACAGCGGCTCCAAACTCCGTGCCGCCTACGAGAAGGCGATGTCCGCGAATTCCGTCGACTACGTGGGCATCACCGATTTCGAGATATACCAACCCGCGGAGAACCAACCCACCGCCTGGATGATCACCCCGATCGTGACGGCCGGCCGCGCGATGGGTGCGCTCGCCCTGCAATTCCCGGTCACGAAGATCAACCGCCTGATGACGTTCGACCAACGCTGGAAGGAATCAGGCCTGGGCAACACCGGGGAAGTCTTCCTGGTCGGGCCCGACGACCTGATGCGGTCGGATTCCCGGATGTTCCTGCAGGATCGGCAGACCTACAAGAACGACGTCGTCGCGGCCGGCACCCCGGCCGATGTCGCCGACCGGGCCATCCAGCTGGGCGGCACCACCCTCGTGCAACCGGTGCCACCGACCACCAACAAGCAGGCCTTGCGGGGCGAGTCCGGAACCCGGCTGGCCACCGACTATCTCGGCCATGAGGTGCTGTTGGCCTACGCCCCCATCACGATTCCCGACGCCGAACTGCACTGGACCATCATCGGCAAGATCGACACCGCGGAGGCGTTCCAGCGGGAGACCGCGTTCACCAGGACCATCGTGCTGACGACCGTCGGCATCATCTTCGCCGTGTGCATCGCCGCGATGTTCCTCGCCCAACTCTTCGTCCGGCCCATCCGGCGGCTGGAGGCGGGCGCGCAACGCATCAGCGCCGGCGACTACAACATCAACGTGCCCGTCGAGACGCGCGACGAAATAGGCGAGCTGACAGAGGCTTTCAACGAGATGAGCCGAAGCCTGACGGTCAAGGAAGAGCTGCTCGTCGAGCAGCGCAAGGAGAACGCCAAGCTATTGGCGCTGTTGATGCCCGAACCGGTTGTCGAGCGCTACCAGCAGGGCGAGGAGATCGTCCCTGAGGAGCACCAGAACGTCACGGTGATCTTCACCGAGGTCATCGGGCTGGACCGGCTCCAGGCACAGTTGACGTCACAGGGGCTCGCCGTCGTCACCGAGCTCGAGCGCCAATTCGACGCGGCCGCAGATGACCTCGGCATCGAGCGCGTCCGCGCGATCCGTAACGGCTACCTGGGCAGCTGTGGCCTCAACACCCCGCGACTGGACAACGTCCGGCGGACCGTCGACTTCGCTTTGGAATGCCAACGCATCATCGACCGGTTCAACAGTGAAACCGGTAACCATCTGGGCCTGCGGGCCGGTATCGACACCGGCACGGTCAGCAGTGGTCTGGGCGGGGAGTACTCCGTGGTCTACGACATGTGGGGCGCCGCGGTCAACGTCGCCTACCAGGTCAAGAGCGGTTCGCCGCAGCCCGGAATCGATGTCACCGACCGGGTTTATCAGGCGCTGCAGGCCACCATGACCTTCACTTCCGCAGGCACCATGTCCGTGGACGGGGTGGAAGAGCCGATCTGGCGGCTGGTGACGCCGCAGTGATCGCCGACGTGTTCACCTCGGCCTGGTTCTACTGGGCCGTCGGCATCGCGGTCGGATTGCCGATCGGACTGGTCGCGCTCACCGAATGGCAGCACGCGCTGCGCCGCAGGCAGAGCTTCCTGGTCCGGCCCGTGACCGTCCTACGCAACTACCTCCTGCCCCTCGGCGCACTGCTGCTGCTGTTGACCGAAGCCCGGCAGGTACCGGCCGGAGCCACCTCCGTCCGCACCGTCGCAACACTTTTCGCGTTCGTCGTGCTGATCCTGCTGTTGTCCGGAGTGAACGCCACCCTGTTCCAGGGCGCACCCGCGGGGACCTGGCGCAAGCGGGTACCGACGATCTTCGTCGACGTCGCCCGCTTCGTCCTCATCGCGGTCGGACTGGCGGTGATCTTCTCGTACATCTGGGGAGCGAACGTGCGCGGCCTGTTCACCGCGCTCGGCATCACCTCGATCGTCATCGGCCTGACGCTGCAGAACTCGGTGGGCCAGATCATCTCCGGCCTGCTCATGCTGTTCGAGCAGCCGTTCCAGATCGGCGACTGGCTGGACACGGCCGCCGCGCGCGGCCGGGTGGTCGAAGTCAATTGGCGGGCAGTGCATCTGGAGACCGGCGCCGGCACCCAGATCACCCCGAACTCCGTGCTGGCCGGGGCGTCATTCACCAATCTGAGCCGGCCGGTCGACGCGCACTCGCTGACCGTGACCACCATCTTCTCGCTCGACGATCCGCCGAACCAGGTGTGCGCGCTGCTCACGCGACTGGCGGCGGACCTGCCGATGCGGCGGCCCGACGGCATCGTGTCGGCAACGCCCGCGGGCGGACTCGAATATCAGACCACCATTCCCCTGCACTCCCCCGCCGACGATGGCGACACCAAAAAGCTTTTCCTGCAATGGGTCTGGTACGCCTCCCGACGAGCCGGCCTGCACCTCGACGAAGCCGAGGACGATTTCGCGACAACCGAACGGCTCACCGAGGCGGTCGCCGAAGTCGTCGCACCGACACTGCGGCTCAACCCCGACGAACAACGCGAACTGTTGGGCGCCGCGAACCTGGAACGCTATGGGATCGGCGAATTGGTCCAGCGGGTCGGCGAGGTACCGGAGCGGATGACGTTCATCCTGTCGGGACGTGTTCAGCTGACCGCCAGCAGTGACGACGGCGCGGAAACCTTGATCGGAATTCTCGAGAACGGCAGCTATCTCGGTCAGAGCACACTGACCCGCCAACCGGTCATCGGCAATGCGCACGCGCTCGACGAAGTCACCGTTGTGCACGTCGAACGCGACCACATCGAGACGGTGGTACAGCGGAATCCGGTGCTGCTACAGGAATTCGGCCGGATCATCGAGGACCGTCGCGCCCACGCCCGACGGCTCCTGAGTGCCGACTGAAACCGTCACTCCCGCTTGGAGATCCACTCCACCGTGGACGGGCTGAACAACAACCCCAGCGTGACGACGGCGACCAGCGCGACCACGATGGCGTACTGCAACTGGCCGGATTGGAAGACGTACCAGGCGACTCCGAGCAACAACAGGTTGGCGAACACCCCGATGCCGCGGCCCCAGCGCCGGCCGGTGATCAGTGCCCAGCCGCCGGCGAGCACCGCACCGCCGACGCACGCCAGCCAGATCGCATTGCCGTAGCCGTTCACGATGTGCTGGTCGGCACCGGCCAACCCGCGCACCACATACACCGCGGCCCCAATCAGGCCGAGCGCACCTTCGGCGGCCACCAGGAATCCGGCCCGGCTGACGGCCGGCGGGTGGATCGTCGGATCACTCACCGCGACAACCGATCTGCCAGGTATCGCACCGCCAGCTCGTAGCCGATGGGTCCGGCGCCGGCGATCACCGTGTCCGCCACCGCGGACACGTAGGAGTGGTGCCGGAAGGCCTCACGCCGATGGATGTTGCTCAAATGCACTTCGGCAACCGGCAATTCGGCCGCGGTGAGGGCATCGGCGATGGCCACCGACGTGTGACTGTAGGCGGCAGGGTTGATCACGATGCCGACGCAGTCGGTCCGCGCCGCCTGGATCGCGTCGACCAGTTCACCTTCGTGGTTGCTCTGTACCGCGCGCACGGAGAAGCCCAGCTGTGCCGCGAGATCGGTGACGGCCTGCTCGATCTGCCCCAGCGTGGTCGAGCCGTAGATTTCCGGCTGGCGAGTGCCCAACAGGTTCAGGTTGGGCCCGTTGACAAGGAGCAGGCGGCGATCGGTCACCCAATTACGGTACCGGCTGCGAACAGGCAGAATTGGCCGGTGCCGACCAACAATCAACCGTGTCGCTGCGACACGGGGGCCGAATACGACGCCTGCTGCGGCCCGCTGCACCGCGGCGAGCGGGCCGCCGCCACCGCGGTGGCACTGATGCGTTCACGATTCACCGCGTTCGCCCTCGGCGATGTCGACTACCTGTTGGCGACCTGGCATCCGAGCAGCCGCCCGGCCGATCTCGACCTCGACGACGCCGTGGTGTGGCGCCGGCTGCAGATCGTCGACACTGACGCCGGCGGCGCGGACGACCCGACCGGTGTCGTGCAGTTCCGCGCCCAGTACGTGCGGGACGGCGGTCGGCACATCCTGCACGAGCGCAGCCGCTTCACCCGGGGCCGCGACGGCCGCTGGCTGTACGTCGACGGCGACTTCGTCGACTAGCAGCCGGGCGACCGAGTTGCCGACGGTCCCAGCGCGGATAGGCTCGTCACCCGTGCGTGCCGTGCTGATCGTGAATCCGAACGCAACCTCGACGACCCCGGCAGGCCGGGACCTCCTGGCCCACGCGCTGGAGAGCCGCGTCGACCTGACCGTCGCGCACACCGACCATCGCGGCCATGCCATCGAGATCGGCCATCAGGCCGCCGCTGACGGCATCGACGTGGTGATCGTGCATGGCGGCGACGGCACGGTGAACGAAGTGGTCAACGGCATCCTGGGGCACGCGAACGGCGTGCCGGGCGCCTCCAACACCGCTGTCGGCGTCGTGCCCGGCGGCTCGGCGAACGTCTTCGCCCGGGCGCTCGGCATCAGCCCCGACCCGCTGCAGGCGACCAACCAGCTCGTCGACCAGCTCAGTGCCTACCGCAGCGGCGTGCCCTGGCGACGCATCGGGCTGATGGACTGCGGCGACCGCTGGTCGGTGTTCACCGCCGGTATGGGCGTCGACGGCGAGGTCGTGGAGGCCGTCGAGGCGCAGCGCGCCAAAGGCCGCAAGGTGACGGCGTCGCGGTACATCCGGGTGGCGATCCGCGAGGCCGTCGGCAGCGCCCGCAAGCCCCCGCGGCTGACGCTGCACCTGCCGGACCGGGAGCCGATCTCCGGCGTGCACTTCGCGTTCGTCTCGAACGCGAGTCCGTGGACCTACGCCAACAGCCGACCGGTCTGGACCAACCCGACGACGACGTTCGAAACCGGGTTGGGCGTCTTCGCAACCACGAGCATGGGCATCTGGGCCAACCTCCGATTGCTACGACGGATGCTGTCGCGTACGCCACAGATCGAGGGCTCGCACCTCATCCGCGACGACGACCTGCCGTGGCTGCGCGTGACAAGTGACACACCTATCGCGTGTCAGATCGACGGAGATTTCGTTGGCCTGCGCGAAAGCATGACGTTCACGTCGGTGCCGGCGGCCCTGAATGTGGTCGCGCCCCCAGCAATAACACAGTGACCAGCGATCTTGATAACACTTTGCAATATTTAGGGCGCAGGTGGGCCAAGTGTAGTACAACTGGTTCAGGGGCCTGCCAACGCGGGTCCGCAGTGACATTGCCCACGAGTTAACGCGCCGCTATTGACATCTGTCCAGCCTGTGAAAACATCAGATGCAACAGTGCAGAAACATTTCGTGTGCACCCGTTAACAGCCGAAGTGAAAAAACATGCGCGCTTTGCTGCGCGCCCAGTGAGGAGTGTTGACCATGGATTGGCGCCACAAGGCGGTCTGTCGCGACGAGGATCCGGAACTGTTCTTCCCCGTGGGAAACAGCGGCCCGGCCATCGCTCAGATCGCTGACGCGAAGCTCGTGTGCAACCGCTGCCCGGTGACCACCGAGTGCCTGAGCTGGGCACTCGAGTCCGGCCAGGACGCGGGCGTCTGGGGCGGCATGAGCGAAGACGAGCGTCGCGCGCTGAAGCGCCGCAACGCCCGCACCAAGGCTCGCACCGGCGTCTAGCCACCACGGCATCCGAAAATGACCCCGGCGATCCGCCGGGGTCATTTTTGTGGGTCGAGCAGACGCCGAGCACCGGCACCGCGAGTGTGCCGTCAGGTCGCGGATTTTCGGGAAATCGCGATCTGTGTGCACGCTCGCGGTGGCTGACCCAGTCCCGAAATACCTTGTGCGGCTGGGCTACTGCGCAGCCCTACCGCGGCGGCCGATCGGGACACGCAGCACCACATCCGTGCCGCCACCCGGCGCCGCATCCATACTCAGCGTGCCGTCGAGAACCGACGACACCTGGGTCTGCACGATCTGCAGCCCGAGCCGGTCCGAGTTCTCGAGGGTGAAACCGTCGGGCAACCCGTGGCCGTCGTCGTGCACCACCACGTCGAGCCAGCGCGCCGACCGGTCCGACTTGATGGTCACGCTCCCCTGTTCCGTGGTCGGGTCAAAAGCGTGCTCGATGGCGTTCTGCACCAACTCGGTGATGACCATGATCAGCGCGTGCGCGCGGTCGGCATCCAGGACGCCCAGATCGCCCTCCCGCCGCACCCGGATGGGCGCACCCAGCGAGGCCAGGTCGTTCATCATCGGCAGGATGCGGTCGATGACCTCGTCGAGGTTGACTTCCTCGTCCACCGACAGCGACAGGGCGTCGTGCACCAGCGCGATCGACGACACCCGGCGCACCGAATCCAGCAGCGCCTCGCGCGCCTCGGCGTTGTTCATGCGCCGGGACTGCAGCCGCAGCAGCGCCGCCACCGTCTGCAGGTTGTTCTTCACCCGGTGGTGAATCTCACGGATCGTGGCGTCCTTGGACAACAGCGCGCGGTCACGCCGCTTGATCTCCGTGACATCGCGGACCAGAACCGCCGCGCCGACGGCCTGACCGCCCACCGACAGCGGGATGGTGCGCAGCAGCACCGCAGCGCCGCCGGCGTCGATCTCCATGCGCATGCTGGAGCCGCCCGCCAGTAGATCCCGGACGTGGTTCGCCAGTTCCTGCGCGTCGAAGGGGTCGGAGATCAACGGACGGGTGACGCTGATCAGGTTCTGACCATCCAGCTCGGTGGCCAGCCCCATGCGGTGATAGGCCGAGATGGCGTTGGGGCTGGCGAACACGACGACCCCGTCGACGTCCAGCCGGATCAGGCCGTCACCGACGCGGGGGCTGGATCGCGACATCGGCACGTCCCCGACGTTCGGGAACGTCCCCTCGGCCAGCATGCGCAGCAGGTCCCGCGCGCAGTCCAGGTAGGCGCGCTCGAGCGGCGCCACCTTGCGGCGGTCGGCGAGCGCGGTCTGGTGGGTGAGCACGGCCACCACGTCATTGCCATACCGGACCGGGACGGCCTCCAGATTGAGGCGCGAATCACCTTGCGCCGCAGAGCTTTCCGCTCCCCGACCGATGAGCCCGGTCTCGAAGGCCGCCGTGACCGCGGGCATGTCCGCAGCAGAGTTGGTGGTCCCGACCGCATCGGCGAACAGCACCGTCAGCGCGGTGTTGGGCCGAATCTGGGCCACGCACACCAGCGCACCGTCGTCGCGCCGGACCCACATGAGGTAATCGGCGAACGACAGGTCGGCAAGCAGCTGCCATTCACCGACCACGGCATGCAGGTGGTCGACCGCATTGCCGGGCAGGACAGTGTGCTCGGCGAGCAGATCACCGAGTGTCGACACGTCGCGTTATCCCGTTCTGGGGGTTGCCTAGCCGATGACGGCGATCAGGTCGCCGGCCTGGATCACGTCGCCGACAGCCACGTTGACGGACGTCACCGTGCCGGCGACCTCGGCCAGCACCGGAATCTCCATCTTCATCGACTCGAGGAGCACCACCGTGTCACCCTCGCCGATCTGGTCGCCCTCGCGAACCACGACCTCGAGCACACTGGCCACGATTTCAGCGCGAACGTCCTCGGCCATCTTCACCCCACTCGTCTACGTATCTGTACGCAGGCGGTGCCTGCGGCCTCTATTGCACCACAGCACCACGGTTTGCAATTGGGTGGCGTGGCCGTGCGACACTGTAGGGCGAGCAACCCGAACCTTTGGAGGACCATCATGGCCAAGCGTGGCCGCAAGAAGCGTGACCGCAAGCACTCGAAGGCCAACCACGGCCGGCGTCCCAACGCCTGACCTACGCCTTCAAAAAACCGCCCGGCTCCTCACGGAACCGGGCGGTTTTCGTTTTCAGCCCCGCACGATGGTGGTGCGGCTGATCTCCAGCTTCAGGCGCGCACGCAGGCCCTCAGGAGCCTTCTCGCCGCTGCACTTGGTGGCGATCAGCGCCTTCACCCGCTCCTCGATGCCGTACTGGCGCAGGCAGGTGGGGCATTCCTCCAGGTGGAACCGCAGCTTGTCGCGCGTCTCCGTGGTGCATTCCCCGTCCAGCAGCGTCCATACCTCGGCGATCACCGCGGCGCATTCGGGATGCTCCGGGTCGACCGGGCCGATCGGCGGCTGGAAGTCGTGCCCCTCGGGACGGGTGTACTCGTCGCCCATCAGGACACCTCCTGAGTGTCGAGGCTCTCCCCACGGAGGAAGCCCCGGTCCCGGGCGACGCCCGTCAACAGTTCACGCAACTGCTTGCGGCCACGGTGCAGACGGGACATCACCGTCCCGATCGGGGTATCCATGATTTCGGCGATCTCCTTGTACGGGAAGCCCTCGACGTCGGCGTAGTACACCGCCATCCGGAACTCTTCCGGCAACGCTTGCAGCGCCGCCTTGATTTCAGTGTCCGGCAGCGCCTCCAGCGCTTCAACCTCAGCTGACCGCAGACCGGTCGACGAGTGCTCGGCGTTGGACGCCAGCTGCCAGTCGGTGATCTCGTCAGTCGGGTATTCCGCTGGCTGCCGCTGCTTCTTGCGGTAGCTGTTGATGTACGTGTTGGTCATGATCCGGTACAGCCACGCCTTGAGGTTGGTGCCCTCACGGAACGAATGGAAGGCCGAGTAGGCCTTCACCATGGTTTCCTGGACCAGGTCCTCGGCGTCCGCAGGATTGCGCGTCATGCGCAGCGCGCCGCCGTAGAGCTGATCGAGCAGCGGAATCGCATCGCGCTCGAACCGCGCCGTCAGCTCCGCGTCGCTCTCGACCGCGGAACCCAGCCCGTCGATGTCGGTCATCGTGATCGAGACCGTCCCTTCTGTCGCGGCGCCACGCAACAGGTCCGGCAACTCGACCGGACGTTCCAGACATGCCGTTGGCACCTATGTCCCCTTCCGTCCGATCCTAGAGGCTGCGACCGACATCTTCGCGAGCCATTAATTGACCATGCTGACGGGAGTAACAGCGCCGGGCCGCACACTTGTTCCCGGCCTCTACGCTCGCAGCCATGGCGAGCGCGGCAACCCCGGCGATCAAGGCCCTGCAGGCCGCGGAGATCAGCTACGAGATTCGGCAGTTCCGGCACGATCCGCGGGCGACGTCGTTCGGCGACGAGGCCGTCACCGAACTCGCCGCGGAGGGGTTCGTCGCGGCGCAGATCTTCAAGACGCTGGTCCTGGCGATCCCCGGCGGCCTGGCCGTCGCGGTGCTGCCCGTGCCCGACAAGCTGTCGTTCAAGGCCGCGGCGGCGGCGCTCGGCGTGCCCAAGGCCGAGATGGCCGAGCAGGCCGCCGCGCAGCGCGCCACGGGCTACGTCGTCGGCGGCATCTCCCCGCTGGGGCAACGCAAGTCGTTGCCGACGGTCGTGGACCGCTCGGCGCTCGGTTGGGACCGGGTGCTGTGCAGCGCCGGCAAGCGCGGACTGGACATCGTGCTGGCCCCCGCGGACCTGGTCACCGCCACCTCGGCGGTGACTGCCGAGATATGTACTCCGCGGTAACTCCGGCGGCATAGGGTGTGCGCATGACACTGTCCGGGAAGACCATGTTCATCTCCGGTGCCAGTCGTGGCATCGGCTTGGCCATCGCCAAGAAGTTCGCGGCCGACGGCGCGAATGTCGCGCTGCTCGCCAAGACCGCCGAGCCCCATCCCAAGCTCGACGGCACCGTCTACACCGCGGCAAAGGAGATCGAAGAGGTCGGTGGCCAGGCGCTGCCGATCGTCGGCGACGTCCGTGACCCCGACTCCGTCACCGCCGCGGTGGCTCAGGCGGTCGAGCAGTTCGGCGCCATCGACGTCTGTGTCAACAACGCTTCCGCCATCAACCTCGGCTCCATCGAAGAAGTGCCGATGAAGCGCTTCGACCTGATGAACGGCATCCAGATCCGCGGCACCTACGCCGTCTCACAGGCCTGTATCCCCCACATGAAGGGCCGCGAGAACCCGCACATCCTGACCCTCTCGCCGCCGATCCGGATGGAATCGGAGTGGCTCAAGCCCACCGCCTACATGATGGCGAAGTACGGAATGACGTTGTGCGCGTTGGGTATCGCCGAAGAGATGCGCGAGGCCGGCATCGCCTCGAACACCCTGTGGCCGCGCACCCTGGTCGCCACCGCCGCGGTGCAGAACCTGCTCGGCGGTGACGAGGCGATGGCCAAGGCCCGCCGCCCCGAGGTGTACTCCGACGCCGCCTACGCCATCTTCAACAAGCCGGCCCGCGAATACACCGGGCAGAGCCTGCTGTGCGAGGACGTGCTGCTGGACTCCGGCGTCACCGACCTGTCGGTGTACAACTGCACGCCGAACGCCGAGCTCGGCGTCGACCTGTGGGTGGACACCCCCAACCCGCCCGGATACACCGGGCCCTGAGCCGACTACGCCAACTACTCGGTGGCCGGGCAGATCTCCACGCCCGTGACCATAGGCGGCCACGCCACCGTCACCTCGACGAGCGCGGCCAGCGGCGCGACCGCGGGAAATGCCCGGTCCCACTGTTTCTGCACCTGCTGCACCGCGTGCGGGTGCAGAAACGTCCAGGCCATCCCGATCAGCAGGTACGGCAGCGCCATCCACAGCAGGAATTCGGCCATCGCGCCGACGCTGACGCGGCGGCTGAGCAGTCGGCGCATCAGATCAACTCCCCGTCCCGGCGAATCTGCCTGCGTACGTAGGCCAGCAGCACGTAACTACCGGCCTGCCGCACGAAAAGCGGCAGGAACCGGTTGACGAAAGCGACCAGCCGGAACAGCGTTTCGAACAGATACTGGCGGCCGCTGCCCCACGACATGCGCATCGCGTCGCGGAACACCGGCGCCAGGAAGCCGCCGGTGAGGAACACCAGCAGCGGCCGAAACGGCAGGGCCAGAACCGGATTGATCATCTTGAGGCGCACGAGGTCCGTCAGATAACCGCGGACGGCGTCATCCATGGCGACCTTGGCACACGCCGCGGTCCAGTAGTCGTCGAACTCGGCCCGGGTGGCCGGCCACTGCTCGGTGGTGACCTGCAGCGTCGTGCCGAGCGGGGCCGCCGACCGGTAGAACTGTTCGGCCAGTTCGGGTGTCAGCTCGCCGCGCAACAGTTGGTAGACGTCCTCCATGCCCACGAACAGGCACGCCGCGACCCACATCTGCAGATGACGGTCAAAAGCGTTGTAGCGCACCGGGCTGTCCGGCCCCGACTGCACCTGGCGGTGCGCGGTGTCGACCGCCGCGCGCATGGCCGTCCGGTCTTCGTCGTTGCCGAGAATGGCCACTGCGAGGTACTGGAACGTGGTGCGGGCGCGCTTCCACGGGTGCTTGAGCAGGTTCCCCGAATCGACCTTGCTCTCCACCACGCCGTATCCGACACCCGGCCACGACAGCTGCATGATGACGTTGGCCGCGCTGGCCGCCGCGCCCCAGAAATCGGCCGCGTCGGCGATGGTCACCGGGTACTCGTCCCAGCGCGCGGTGCGGCGCCGAATCTGGATGCGGCAGTCTGCGAGGGTCAGCGCGGGCGAATCGCCGGTCATGGCAGGCACATGTTCGTCCGCAGCAGCATCGGCCAGAACACCACGGTCCGAGCGAAGACCAGCACGCGCTCGGTGCCGTGCGCCGCCTCGAACGCGGCGGTGTGGGTCACGGCCCACAGCACGCCGAGCACGAGGTACGGCGCGGCGAGCATCGCCGCGGTGCCGAGCCACTCCGCGATCGTCATCTCGAAACCGAAGATGCCCGGTGCACGTTCTTCGTCGTCGGTCATGGTGCTTTCAACCTAGGCATACAGTGGCCGCATGTCGACGTGGTCAGTCGGACGGTACGAAGCCGTCGCCGAATTCATCGCCCCCATCGCCACCGAAGTGGTCGCCGCGGTACCGCACGGACCGGGCACTGCGCTGGTCGATCTGGCCTGCGGGACCGGTAATGCGTCGCTGCACGCCGCCGGCCTCGGCGCCCGGGTCACCGGTGTCGACATCACGCCGGAGCTGCTGGCCATCGCAGCCACCAAGCCCGGCGGCGACGCCGTCGAGTGGGTGGCCGCCGACGCGTCGGCCACCGGACTGCCCGACGCCTCCTTCGACGCCGCGGTGTCGAACATGGGCATCATCTTCGTCGAGCCGACCGCGATGGTCGCCGAGCTGGCGAGACTGCTCAAACCCCATGGCACTCTCGGGTTTTCGACATGGGTCAAGGCCGGGGACAATCCGTTCTTCACCCCGGTCGTCGAGGTGTTGGGCCAACCGGAACCGGGCCCGTACTCCCCCGATCAGTGGGGCATACCCGACCTCGTCCATGCGCGGCTCGATGCCGATTTCGCCGATGTCGCGATCGAAAGCGGCACGCTCACCTGGCGATTCGGCTCGGTGAAGGACGCGGTGCACTTCGTCACCGACGAATCACCCATGCACGTCACCACCTTGACCTACCTGGACGACGAGACCAAGAGCCGGCTCGTCGGGGCCTACACCGCAGCGTTCACCGCTCACGAGTCATCCGACGGCACCGTCGCTTTCGACGCGCCGTACGCGGTGATCACGGCGCACCGGCGCTGATCAGTTGGCCTGGTAGAGAATTCCCCGGGCGATGGCCTCGCGAATCTCCGGCAGCGCCGCCTCGGCGAGGGCATCGGCGTCCACGCCGTGGTGCGCGGCCAGCAGTCCGATGAGCGTGCCCAGCGGCACTTCACCGCGGCAGCCGGCGAGCAGCGCCGTGAACACCTCGTCGACCCCGAGCACCGCACCCGGCCCGCCGGGACGACGGACCGCGCATCCGATCTCCTGCCAGCCGTCCGGCCCGGGCAGTGAATGCTGTTCCAGCAGTACCGGAGCGGTCGACAGGCGGGCGGCCAGCAGCGCGCCGTCCGAGGTGTCGCGCAGGTAGGCGCGACGGGCGAAGAACGCCGCCACCTCGATGCCCGTGATGGGTTCGTCGGTGATCTCCTCGAGGTTCTGTTCGGGCTTCTCGCCGGGACGCGGCACGCGCAGCGAGATCAGTCCCATGCCGATCCCGGTGATGCCCTCCGCGTCGAACCAGTCCAGCCAGTCCGCGCCGCGCTGCGCGATCTGTTCCGCGGACTCGCCCGCGTCGGCCAGCCACAGCGACACATAGCTGACCGGGTCGGCCAGTTCGCGCTGCACCACCCAGGCGTGCAGGCCGGTGCCGCTCAGCCAGTCCTGCACCCGAACCCGCCAATCATCGTCCCGGACAATCCAATTGGCCATGATCTGGGCGGTGCCGCCGGGTGTCAGGTAGTTGCCGACGTTCTCGATGATGGTGCGGCACAGGCCGTCTCCGGCCACCCCCGAATCGCGGTAGATGTACTCCTGGGCCCCCGCGCCCACGACGAACGGCGGGTTGGACACGATCAGGTCGAACCGCTCCCCCGCCACCGGCTCGAACAGGCTGCCGGGCCGCAGGTCCCAGGACATCCCGTTGATACCTGCGGTGGCCTGCGCCAGCTTCAGTGCCCGCGGGTTGGTGTCGGTGGCCACGATGTCGGCGCAGTGCCCGTTCAGGTGCAGCGCCTGGATGCCGCACCCGGTACCCAGGTCGAGCGCGCGTTGCACCGGAGTACGAATCACGGCCCGCGCCAACGACATCGACGCACCGCCGATGCCGAGCACATGCTCATGCTCGACCGGTCCAGCGCGCAGCGCGGCATCCTGGTCGGAGACGACGTAGAAGTCACGTTCACCATCGCTGTGCGGGCGGATGTCGAGGACCGCTCTGACAGTGTCGCCCACCTCCAGCACGCCGGCCGCCGCCAATTCGGCCAGACGGGCCGACGGGAACGCCTCCTGCACCTGGTCCGCGGGTTCGTCGGTGCCGAGCAGGAACAGCCGCACCAACGTGGCCAGGCGGCCACCGTCGGCAGTCGCCCGCAGCGCCGGCCACCACACACCCCGGCCCATCGCGGCGTTCGCGTCGTCGCCGAGCAGTTCGGCCACGCCGTCGGTGGTGTATCCGGCCGAGCGAAGATCAGCGCCGAGGGCTTCCACCAACAACGGGTCCAGGGCGGTCAAAACAGGGTCCCTTCGGATTCGTCCTTCGCGGGCTCGATGAGTTCGGGGCCGTTGTTGCGGATGCTGTTGACCAACTTGGACACCTCACGGGTGACGATGCGGTCCAGGTCGCCGTGCCCGCGCAACAGCCCTTCGTCGATCGGTGCGTCGGGATCGAGCCAGCGGTCCCAGTCGCCGGCGCTGATGGTCAGCGGCATGCGGTCGTGGATACCGGCCAGCGGACCGACCGACTCCGTCGTGATGATGGTGCAGCTGACGAGCGGCAGGCTGTCCTTGGGCGCGCCGGCCGGCCGCCACGTCGACCACAGACCCGCCATGAAGAGCAGGTCGTCGTCCGCGGCGTGCATGTAGAACGGCGTCTTGGTGGCCTTCTTGCCCTCGGCGGCCGGGTTGGGCCGCCACTCGTACCAGCCGTCCATCGGGACGAGGCAGCGCTTCGACTTCGCCGATCCGCGGAACGCCGGCGACGTGGTCAGCGTCTCGGCACGCGCGTTGATCAGCAGCGGTCCCTTGGTGTCCGGCGCGCCGTCGGCCGTGGTCTTGACCCACGGCGGGATCAGGCCCCAGCGCATCGAGCGGATGCGGCGGGTGGCGTCGTCGTCTGGTTCGGAATGCCGCCGCACCACGGTGCTGATGGTCGTGGTGGGCGCCACGTTGTAGTTGGCCGACGGCAGGATGCCGCCCTGTTCACCGCCGTCTTTGGCGGCTCGGGAGGCGGTCTCTGCCGTTTCATCCAAAGCCTGGATTTTCTCGGCCAGCAGCGCCGGGTCGGTGGTGACTGCAAATCGCCCGCACATACCAGGCAGGATAGGGGCATGGAACTCTGGCCCGCACCGTCGGTGACCGGTCCGGTGGAGGCCACTGTCACCGTGCCGGGATCGAAGTCGCAGACCAATCGAGCGCTGATCTTGGCAGCCCTGGCCACACCGCAGGGATCCTCGACCATCAGCGGCGCGCTGCGCAGCCGCGACACCAACCTGATGATCGGCGCACTGCAGGCGCTGGGCGTGACGATCACCGGTGACGGCACCGAACTGACCGTCGGCGGCGCGATCTCCCCCGCCGGGGACGTGCGCATCGACTGCGGGCTCGCCGGCACGGTCCTGCGGTTCGTCCCGCCGGTGGCCGCGCAAGGCAGCGGGCATGTCATCTTCGACGGTGACGAGCAGGCCAAGACGCGTCCCATCACGCCCCTGCTGGACGCGATGCGCGGTCTCGGCGTCGACATCGACGGCGACGGCATGCCGTTCACCGTGTCGGGCACCGGGTCGGTGGCCGGCGGCGAGGTGCGGATCGACGCGTCGTCGTCGTCGCAGTTCGTGTCCGGACTGTTGTTGGCGGGAGCCACATTCCGCGACGGCCTGACGGTGATCCACACCGGTGCCACAGTGCCGTCGCAACCGCACATCGAGATGACCATCACGATGCTGCGCGAGGCGGGCGTCGAGGTCGACGACAGCGAGCCGAACCGTTGGCACGCGGCGTCGGGCCCCATCGCGGCGCGGCACTGGGCCATCGAACCCGACCTGTCGAATTCGGTGCCGTTCCTGGCCGCCGCCGCGGTGACGGGCGGCACGGTGCGGCTGGCCCACTGGCCGCAGCAGAGCGTGCAGCCGACCGGTGATGTGTTGGAGCTGCTGGGCAAGCTGAATACCGTTGTCCAGGTGGTCGATTCGTGCCTGGAGGTGCGGGGTGCGCAGAGCTACGGCGGCTTCGCGGCCGACTTGAAGGCCGTCGGCGAGCTGGCACCGTCGATGGCCGCGCTCGCCGCGCTGGCCGAGCCGGGCTCGGTGTCGACGCTGTCGGGCATCGCGCATCTACGTGGGCACGAGACCGACCGCCTGGCCGCGCTGACCGCCGAGATCAACGGGCTGGGCGGTCAGTGCCGCGAGACCGACGACGGTCTGGTGATCACGGCGGTGCCGCTGCACGGCGGCACGTGGCGGTCCTACGCCGACCACCGCATGGCCACCGCCGGCGCGATCATCGGGCTGCGGGTGCCCGGCGTCCAGGTGGAGGACATCGCCACCACGGCCAAGACGCTGCCCGACTTCCCCGGTATGTGGGCCGACCTGCTGACCGGGAATTAGCTTGCGGGAGTACGACGAATCCGATGTCCGGGTGCGCTCGGGCAAAGGTTCGCGTCCGCGCACCAAGAATCGGCCGACGCACGCCGACGCGCGCGAGGCCATGGTCGTCACCGTCGACCGCGGCCGCTGGGGCTGTGCGCTGGACGGCAATCCCGACCACATCGTCACTGCGATGCGGGCCCGCGAACTGGGCCGCACCCCGATCGTGGTCGGCGACTCGGTGGGCATCGTCGGCGATCTGTCCGGCAAGCCCGACACCCTGGCGCGCATCGTCCGCCGCGACGAGCGCCGAACGGTGCTGCGCCGCACCGCCGATGACACCGATCCCACCGAACGGGTGGTGGTCGCCAATGCCGACCAGTTGTTGATGGTGGTCGCGCTGGCCGATCCGCCGCCGCGTGCCGGGCTGGTGCAGCGTGCCCTCATCGCCGCGTATGTCGGTGGGCTGCGGCCCATCCTGTGCCTGACCAAGCAGGACCTGGCTCCCGCCGAGCCGTTCGCCGCCGAGTTCACCGGCCTGGATCTGACGATCATCACCGCTGGCCGCGACGACCCGCTCGACGCCGTGGCGCCCCTGCTCGAAGGTCAGATCACCGTGCTGCTCGGCCACTCGGGCGTCGGCAAATCGACGTTGGTGAATCGTCTTGTGCCGGAAGCAGACCGGGCCACCGGTGACGTGTCGGGTGTCGGCAAGGGCAAGCACACCTCGACGCAGTCGGTGGCACTGCCGCTCGACGACGGCTGGGTCGTCGACACGCCGGGTATCCGCTCGTTCGGGCTGGCGCACATCAAGCCCGACGACGTGCTGATGGCTTTTTCCGACCTCGCCGAGGCCATCGAGGACTGCCCCCGCGGCTGCGGGCACATGGGCCCACCGGCGGACCCCGAGTGCGCGCTCGACGCACTCACCGGACCGGCCGTCGACCGCGTCGCGGCGGCCCGTCGTCTCCTCGCGGTCCTCAACGAGCCGACGTACTAACGCGCCACCAGCATCGTCGCGCGGTAGTCCGGCAGCGGGATGGTGCCCGGCGTCTCGGGATACGGGTCCAGCGACCGCAGTTCGACGGTGAACCCGCCGACCGTCTCGGTCAGGTGCGTCTGCCCCGGCGCGGGGTTGGTGTTGAACTCGAGCGTCGTCGGCAGCTGACCGTCGAGCGTGGCGACGACGGCGATCCGTGCCGCACCCGTCCAGACGCACGACACCCGCTTGGGGCAGCGTGAATCATCAAGCACCCGATCGAATTTCAATCGCAGTCCGGCGCCATCGACCACCGCGTCCTGCCCGCCGGCGAGGACGAACTCGTGGCCCAGTTGTGCGGTGGCGGTGTCGGGCCGCGCCTGCCCCGGCGAGCACGCGAGGGCGAGTGCCACGCCCAGAAAGACCGCAGAAGAACGCGAAAACCCCCAAAACCGTGAGGTTTCGGGGGTTTTCACGAGTGCTTTACGCAGCGGCTGCGGCGCGCTTGGCCCGACGGCGGCTACGCACGGTGGCGATGGCCGTCTTCAGACCGCGCTTGTTGCCGGTCGCCGGATCGACGGCGCCGAAGCTGTCGTCGAGCTCGACGAACATCCGCTCGCTCCGGGTTTCCGGGGCGTCGTCGACGGTGTCGGTCAGATACTTGTTCGGCACCGACAGCTTGGCGATGGTGCGCCACGTCTTGCCGTACTGGACCAGGAAGTTTCCGGTGGTGTACGGCAGGTCGTATTTCTCGCACAGCGCCCGAACGCGGATCGAGATCTCGTAGAGCCGGTTGCTGGGCAGGTCCGGGTACAGGTGATGCTCGATCTGGTGGCTCAGGTTGCCGCTCATGAAGCGCAACACCGGACCCGAGTTGAAGTTGGCACTGCCCAGCATCTGGCGCAGGTACCACTCGCCCTTGGATTCGCCGACCATGTCGGTCTTGGTGAACTTCTCGGCGCCATCGGGGAAATGGCCGCAGAAGATCACGGCGTTGGCCCACACGTTGCGGATGACGTTGGCCAGGAAGTTGGCCTTCATCGTCGACTTGAACGTGGCACCCGGAGACAGGGACGTGAGCGCGGGGTAGGCGACGTAGTCCTTACCCAGCTGATGCGCGGCCTTGGTGCCGAACTCACGCACGCGGATCATCGTGGCCTTGCGGTCGTCGCGGCCCTTGAAGATCTTGCCGAGCTCCAGGTGCTGCAGACCGACGCCCCACTCGAACAGCAGCGCCAGGACGGTGTTGAACCCGAGGTTGAACAGGTGATGGGGCTTCCACCGGATGTCCCGGGTGACGCGAATGAGGCCGTAGCCCACATCGTCGTCCATCCCGAGGATGTTCGTGTACTTGTGATGCATGAAGTTGTGGGTGAACCGCCAGTGCTTGGAGACCCCGTTCATGTCCCACTCCCACGTCGAGGAGTGAATCTCGGGATCGTTCATCCAGTCCCACTGGCCGTGCATGACGTTGTGGCCGATCTCCATGTTCTCGATGATCTTGGCCACGCCCAGGGTGCTCGCCCCGGCCCACCAGTACGACCGCTTCGAGCTGCGCAACAGCAGCAGGCGGCCGGCCACTTCGAGAGCACGTTGTGCCGCGATGGTGCGGCGGATGTAGCGCGCGTCGCGAACGCCGCGGCTTTCCTCGATGTCTTGCCGGATCGCGTCCAACTCGACGCCCAGAGCCTCGATATCGGCTTCGGTCAAGTGCGTGAATTCCGGTACGTCAGTGACTGCCATTATCGACCTCCTTCCAATTACCTACGCTAGCGTAACCTACTCAACCGTAGGTTGCTAGACAGCAAATTCTATATTTCCCAGATCTGCGGTTTTGTTAAATATCCAACACACAGTCGCCGGCCGCAGCCGAAACGCATGTCTGCACCCGACTTCCCGGTTCCCGTTCCGCTCCGGTCCGCAGATCCCGCGCATGCCCCTCCAGCAAACTCACCACGCAGGACTGGCAGATACCCATCCGGCAGCCAAACGGCATCTGCACACCGGCCTGTTCGCCGGCTTCCATCAGCGATGTCGCCGCATCGGCGACGACGGTCTTTCCGCTGCGCTGGAAGGTCACCGATCCACCGGTGCCCTCGACGGCAGCCCGCGACGCCGCGAAGCGCTCCAGGTGCAGGCGCACCCCGAGCCCCGCCGCCCCGTATTCGCGCTCGGCGTCGTGGAGCATGGCCTCCGGGCCACACGCCCACGCTTCACGCGTCCGCCAGTCGGCGACTTCCTCGTCCAGCTTCGACAGGTCCAGACGCCCCTCGGTACGAGTGGCGCGCACCCGCAACTGGTAGCTCGGGTGATCCTCGGCCAGCTTGGCCAACTCGTCGGCGAAGATGACGTCGGCCGCGGTCGGGGCCGAGTGCAGGTGGACGATGTCGGTGATCTGGTCCCGGCGCGCCAGGGTGCGCAGCATGGACATCACCGGGGTGATGCCCGACCCGGCGGTCAGGAACAGCACCTTGCCCGGCGCGGGGTCCGGCATGACGAACTCGCCCTGCGGTGCAGCCAGCCGCACGATGGTGCCGGGCGCCACGCCACCGACCAGGTGGGTCGACAGGAAGCCCTCGGGCATGGCCTTCACCGTGATGGTGATGGTGTGGTCGCCGCGCGACTCCACCGGGCTCGAGGTCAGCGAGTACGAGCGCCACCGCCAGCGGCCGTCCACCAGCAAACCGATGCCGATGTACTGCCCCGGGTGGTAGTCGAACGAGAAGCCCCAGCCCGGCTTGATGACCAGGGTTGCCGAATCCTCGGTCTCGCGGCGCACCTCGACGACCTTGCCCCGCAGCTCCCGCGCCGACCACAGCGGATTGACCAGCTTGAGGTAGTCATCCGGCAGCAGCGGTGTGGTGATACGTCCGACGAGGGTGCGCAACGCATGCCACCCCGGCCGTTCCTTGGCGCCGGCAACCTTGGGCCGCACCGTGTCGACCACATTGGCCGAGACCTTGATGGTGTTCTTGGCCACGTTCACTCCCGCTCAGGTGGTCACTGCTGGTCGCGTCCCGACCAGCCCGTCCTAACCTACGGTACCGTAACCTACGCGCAAGTAGCTACCCCTGCCAGCCAGGCGCGAGCGCTACAGCAGCTCCAACAAAAACGGTAACTCCTGAGCGGCATACCACGCCAGATCGTGATCCTGAGCATCTCCGACCGTGAGCTCGGCATCCTCGTCACCGAGGTCGGCGGCGTCGACGACCGCCACCGCAGCAAGCACCGCCGGCTCGGCCGCCGAGTTGTCGACATACGCCGCGATCACGTCGGCCAGCTTCACCGGCCCGGACAAGCGCACCACCGCGTCGTCCAGATCCGGGCGGAGTACGACGCCGTCGACGTCCTCCACTTGGGCCACCAGCACCGCCCGCCGCGGCGGCAACCCGGCTTCGGCACCGACCCCTTCGCCGGCCAGCAGCCGCAGTGATGCGAGCGCCGCTTCCTGCAGCGCGATCTCGCCGAGCTCGTCCTCGTCGCCGTGCGCGTACGCCTCACGCAGCGTCGGCGTCACCGCGAACGCGGTCCCGCTGCGGGCCGGCATCACCCCGTCTGCCACAAGTTGCGACAGCATGGCCAGGGTCGCCGGAATATAGACACGCACCAGGGCACTCTAGAGGGATCTCTCGGGATCGCCCATCAGCGCGCCACCTCGCGCAGCTCGTCGAGCGCCTCGCGCAGCAGGCTGGGGAACACGTCGACGTCGCTCATGGCCTCGCGGTCGGCGTTGATGCCGTAGTAGAGGCTGCCGTTGTACGACGTGATGCCGAGCGCCAGCACCTGGTTGTTCAGCAGCGGCGGCACCGCGTACGTATCCAGCAGCTTGGTGCCCGCGACGTACATCTGCTTCTGCGCGCCGGGGACGTTGGTGATCAACAGGTTGAACTGGCGCGCCGGGAAGCTGGTCGCGACCCGGGTGCCCATGGCGTGCAGCGTCGGCGGCGCGAAACCCGACAGCGTGACGATGGTGCGCGCGTCGACCGGGGTGGTCGTCGTGGCCTGGGTCTCGGTGGCGTGCGCGATCTGGGACAGCCGGACGAGCGCGTTGTTCTCGCCCACCGGCAGGTCGACCAGGAACGGCGTCACCTCGCTGATCGCCTGGCCAGGGCCGGCGGTCTCCAGATGATCGGTTTCGGGATAGACCGACATCGGTGCCATGGCACGCACCGTCAGACCCGTCGACACCGATTGACCGCGGGACATCAGCCAGTTCCGCAGCGCGCCGGTCACCACCGACAGCACCACGTCGTTGACGTCGCAGTCGAAGCGCGTCCGCAGCTGGCGGTACTCCTCCAGCTCGTGTTTGGCGACAGTGAACCGCCGGTTGCGGGACACGGTGGCGTTCAGCGGGCTGCTCGGGGCGGTACCCCGCACCAGAGTGCGGGCCATGTCGATGACCCGCCGGCCGGCCTCGACGAACTGTTCGGTGCTGGAGATCATGTCCGCCGCCGCCGACTGCACGGCGGCCAGCTGCGCCGTCGGGCGCGTGATCCACTCCCCGATCGCGCCCAGCAGCAGCGACGCGTCACTGGGTTCGCGGCCCGGGATCCAGATGTCCTCGCCGAACTCGGGTGGCTTCTGCGTCCGGTCGGCGATCACGTGCCCGATCTCCAGGGCTGTCATGCCGTTGACGAGGGCCTGGTGGGTCTTGGTGTAGATCGCGAGGCGATTGTCGGAGAGCCCTTCGACCAGGCACATCTCCCACAACGGCCGGGTCTTGTCCAGCGGCCGCGAACCCAATCGGGCCACGAGATCATGGAGCTGGGCATCACTGCCCGGGGACGGCAGCGCCGAGCGCCGGATGTGGTACGTGATGTCGAAGTCGCGGTCGTCGACCCAGACCGGCCGGGCCAGGCCGAGCGTGACCTCGCGGACCTTCTGCCGGTAGCGCGGGATCTGCGGCAGCCTGGCCTCGACGGTCGCCAGCAGCGTCTCGTAGCTCAGGCCGGCCCGCGGCTTACGCAGGATGGACAGCGTCCCGACGTACATGGGTGTCGATGAGTCTTCCAGCCCGTAGAACGACGCGTCCGACGCCGACAACCGGGTCACCATGCAGCCGCTCCCCCTTCACCTCCTGAACGACCCCGTCACGGTATCCCCGGGACCGGTCCCCCGCAGCACCGGATCGGCGAATTGGCGTCGAGCACCTGGTGAAACCGGTGCGATGATTTAGCGGTCTGCAACTCTCCAGCAGATGCGTCACGCACCTGACCGACCGCTGGAGAGATTTCATGACCGCATCGACCCGCATCGACATCGACCTCACGGCGCCGATCGTCGACTACGAGCCGCCGCCCGTCGCGACAGACGCCGTGACGCGCGCCATCGACCGGTTGCGGGTGTTGGCCGACCCGGGCGTCGAGTCGCCCGTCGAATATCCACTCGAGACACCGCCACCCACAGCCGCGCTGATGTTCGCCGACGCCGCGCTGCGCCGGGTCCTGGAGGTCAGCGACCGGCGCCGGCCGCTGGCGCAGCTGCGTCCGCTGGTCACCCCGACACTGTTCGACGCCATGTCGTCCTGGCCCCACCACACCCGGACCGACGGCACGGCAGCGCTGCGCAAGGTGCGGCTACGCACCGCCCGCGAACAGGACGGATTGCCCACAGCCGTCGAGGTGTTCGCCACCTTCAGCCGCGGGCCACGACTGCACGCCGCCGCCGGACGCATCGAAATGGTCGGCGGGCGTTGGCAATTCGTGGCCCTACAGCTGGGTTGAGCGGGTTACCGCCGCTTCTGCTTGCGCGCGGCCTCACGACGTTCCCGACGCGATCCCGGGCCTGCCGCGTGCCGGCCACCCTCGCGACGCACCTCGGCGGACCCGTCCTCGGCCGGGCCGCTGTAGGTCATGGCCGGGGCCTTGTCGTCGTCAATTCCCTTGGCACGCAACGCGGCCGGTGCGGCCTGCTCCTGGGCCGCGTTCTGCTCGGCCTCCGCGGCGAACTGCGCGAGCCCCTGCGGCGCGGCGACCGGAGCCACCTGCGGCGCCTGCTGAGCCTCGACCTGCACGTTGAACAGGAAGCCGACCGACTCCTCCTTCAAGCCTTCGAGCATGCCCGTGAACATGTCGAAGCCCTCGCGCTGGTACTCGACCAGCGGGTCGCGCTGCGCCATGGCCCGCAGGCCGATGCCCTCCTTGAGGTAGTCCATCTCGTAGAGGTGCTCGCGCCACTTGCGGTCGATGACGTTCAGCAGGACGCTGCGCTCCAGCTGCCGCATGGCACCGGGACCGGCGATGGCCTCCAGGTCGGCTTCGCGCTTGGCGTAAGCCTTTTCGGCATCGGCGATCAGCGCCTCGCGCAGCTCGTCCTGCGTCAGCTCGCCCGGCTCGCCGACCTCGTCGGAGTCGATCAGGTTGTGATAGTCCAGGCCCACCGGGTACAGCGTCTTGAGCGCATCCCACAGCTTGGCCAGATCCCAGTCCTCGGCGTAGCCCTCGGCGGTGGCGCCGTCGACGTAAGCGGTGATGACGTCGACCAGCATCTTGTGCGCCGTGTCCTGGACGTCCTCACCCTCGAGGATCGCCTTGCGCTCGCGGTAGATGACCTTGCGCTGCTGGTTCATCACCTCGTCGTACTTGAGGACGTTCTTGCGGACCTCGAAGTTCTGCCCTTCGACCTGGGTCTGCGCACTCTTGATCGCGCGGGTCACCATCTTGGCCTCGATCGGCACGTCGTCCGGCAGGTTCAACCGGGTCAGCAGCGCCTCGAGGGTGGCGCCGTTGAAGCGGCGCATCAGCTCGTCGGACAGCGACAGGAAGAACCGGGACTCGCCCGGGTCACCCTGTCGGCCGGATCGGCCACGGAGCTGGTTGTCGATACGGCGGGACTCGTGACGTTCGGTGCCCAGCACGTAGAGGCCACCGACCTCGCGGACCTTCTTGGCCTCTTCCTCGACCAGCTTCTTGACCTTCGGCAGCTCCTCGTGCCAGGCCGCTTCGTACTCCTCCGGGGTCTCGACCGGGTCCAGACCGCGCTTGCGCAGGCGCGCGTCGGCGATGAAGTCGACGTTGCCGCCGAGCACGATGTCGGTACCGCGGCCGGCCATATTGGTGGCGACAGTGACGGCCTTCAGCCGGCCCGCCTCGGCGATGATGCTCGCCTCCTGCTCGTGGTACTTGGCGTTGAGCACGTTGTGCGGGATGCGGCGCTTGGTGAACTGCTTGGAGAGATACTCCGACCGCTCGACGCTGGTGGTACCGATCAGGACCGGCTGGCCCTTCTCGTAGCGCTCCTGCACGTCGTCGACGACGGCGATGTACTTGGCCTCTTCGGTCTTGTAGATGAGGTCGGACTGGTCCTGTCGGATCATGGTCCGGTTGGTGGGGATCTGCACCACGCCGAGCTTGTAGATCTCGTGCAGCTCGGCGGCCTCGGTCTCGGCGGTACCGGTCATGCCGGACAACTTGTCGTAGAGGCGGAAGTAGTTCTGCAGCGTGATGGTGGCCAGGGTCTGGTTCTCGGCCTTGATCTCGACGTGCTCCTTGGCCTCGATGGCCTGGTGCATGCCCTCGTTGTAGCGGCGGCCGACCAGCACGCGGCCCGTGAATTCGTCGACGATCACGACCTCGCCGTCGCGAACGATGTAGTCCTTGTCGCGCTGGAACAGTTCCTTGGCCTTGATGGCGTTGTTCAGGTAGCTGACCAGCGGCGAGTTGGCGGCCTCGTAGAGGTTGTCGATGCCCAGCTGGTTCTCCACGAACTCCACGCCGGCTTCGTGCACACCGATGGTGCGCTTCCGAATGTCGACCTCGTAGTGGACGTCCTTCTCCATGAGCGGCGCGATGCGCGCGAACTCGGTGTACCAGTTCGACGCGCCATCGGCCGGACCGGAGATGATCAGCGGGGTACGGGCCTCGTCGATGAGGATCGAGTCGACCTCGTCGACGATCGCGAAGTTGTGGCCGCGCTGGACCATGTCGTCGACCGAGTGCGCCATGTTGTCGCGCAGGTAGTCGAAGCCGAACTCGTTGTTCGTGCCGTAGGTGATGTCGGCGTTGTACGCGGCGCGACGCTCCTCCGGCGTCAGCTGCGACAGGATCACCCCGACCTCCAGGCCGAGGAAGCGGTGCACGCGGCCCATCCACTCGCTGTCGCGCTTGGCCAGGTAGTCGTTGACGGTGACGACGTGCACACCCTTGCCGGAGAGCGCGTTGAGGTAGGCCGGGAGCACACAGGTCAGGGTCTTGCCCTCACCGGTCTTCATCTCGGCGACGTTGCCGTAGTGCAGCGCGGCGCCGCCCATCACCTGGACGTCGAAGTGGCGCTGGTCCAGCACGCGCCAGGCCGCCTCGCGGGCGACGGCGAAGGCCTCGGGCAGCAGGTCGTCGAGCGACTCGCCACCGGCGATGCGCTTCTTGAACTCTTCGGTCTTGGCGCGCAGCTCGTCGTCCGACAGCTTCTCGACGTCATCGGACAAGGTGTTGACATAGTCGGCGACCTTTTGCAGGCGCTTGACCATGCGGCCTTCACCGATGCGGAGCAACTTCGACAGCACGCTTTTCCCCTGTGGGTCTGGAACGGATATACGTCAGCGGGTTAGACGTGACCATCGTAGGTGACCGGCGGAATCGGCAGATAAGAGTGCGCCCCCGGCGGTTCGGCCGGGGGCGCATCAGCGGGACCTCAGGACAGACGGATCAATCCGTAGTCGTAGGCGTGTCTGCGGTAGACCACCGTCGGCCGGTCGCTCTCCTTGTCGTGGAACAGGAAGAAGTCATGTCCGACCAGCTCCATCTCGTAGAGCGCATCATCGACCGTCATCGGGTTGGCCGGGTGCTCCTTGACGCGGACCACCTGACCGGGCACATGGTCGTCGAGCTCGGCGGCTGCGGTCTGGTTCGGCACCTCCGGCAGATCCTCGGGCGGGACGATGGACGTCGCTTCGGCCAGCCCCACCGGCGTCTTGTCGCCATAGTGGATCTTGCGGCGGTCCTTACTGCGCCTGAGCCGGTTCTCGAGTTTGCTCACGGCCCCCTCGAGGGCGGCATAGAAGCTGTCGGCACACGCTTCGCCGCGCACCACCGGACCGCGACCGCGTGCCGTGATCTCGACATGCTGGCAGTTCTTGCGCTGGCGCCGGTTCTTCTCGTGGTCGAGTTCGACGTCGAACAGGTAGATGGTGCGATCGAAGCGCTCCAATCGAGCGAGCTTCTCGGAAACGTAGATGCGGAAGTGTTCGGGGACCTCGACGTTGCGGCCCTTGACGACGACGTCGGCGTGCGGCTCGGGCGCAGGCTCGGTGTCGTCGGCAAACATGGTCGAGCGGGCAGAATCCACGGATTGGGTTGTCATGCTTAGCAACTCGCTTCTCTCTCGCAGTGCACGTGTGGCTCTTCTTGCACACGGTCTGAACTACGCGCCGGGCGGGTCTGCAAGTCGCCGCAGCCCGGCGCAAGGTGTTGACTACTCACCTCCTACCGCTGTCAGCGATTTGGTACCGAGTGAATATGTCGGTACCGCCGTGAGGCTTCACGGGTGGTTGCAGCCGACGGTAGTCCGAGTTCACCTAGTCGTGCCACCGATTTCGCATACCGGTTTTGAGAACTTCATATCGAGTTGATGTAGGTACTGCTCCGGCCGTGTCGTGCCGTCTCGAGGCTCACGCGTGTGCTATCGCGAGCACCGCCGCCACCTGTGCTCCGGATGTTTGCAGGACCCGAACGGCCTCGGCCGCCGTCGTACCGGTCGTCACCACATCGTCGAACACGATGGCCTCCCCCGCCACCGGTGTGCGCTGCCGAACCCGGCCGCGGATGTTGCGCTGTCGTTGCGCGCTGGACAGGCCGACGGAGTCTCTGGTGAAGGCCCGCATGACCAACGCCGGCTGGACCGTCACTCCCGGGAGAGCCGCGGCCGCGGCGCGGGCGATCTTCGCGACGGGGTCGCCGCCGCGTTTGCGCGCGGCCAGGGATCTGGTCGGGGCCGGCACCACCGTGAGCGGCGGCACGATCAGGCCCCAGGTGATCAGGGTCTGCAGCGCCGCGGCGACCGCGGCGGCCAGCGGCGCGACCAGATCGGTGCGGCCGTGCTCTTTGAGCCCGACGACGGCCCGCCTTCTGGCCCCGGCGTAGCGCCCGAGCGCGAACACCGGCACCCCCGGGTCCTCACGCGGCGTGACGACGTGCGGCTCGTCGGGGCGGACCGTCAGTTCGGCCGCGCAGGCCGGACACCAGCTGGTTGCCGGCGCGCCACAACCACCACATTCGATGGGCAGGACCAGGTCGAGCATGGCGTCAGCATGACTCGGGGGTACGACACCAGTTGGTGTCGGTGCGTCCCCGATTCTGGCCATATCCTGGGAATCAACTGAATGGGGGGCAGATGGGGCGGCTCGAAGTTGAGGTGTCGGCGTTGGCGGCTGCCTCGGCACGGTTCAAAGACGCGGCGCAACAACTGCAGGACGGGCTTTCCAGCGTGGATTTGGAAACCACGCAGTTGTTGGGATCGGGCTGGAAGGGCGGCGCGGCAACGGCTTTCGGGACAGCATGGGACGGCTGGCACAACGGGGCGGGCCAGGTTGTGCGCGGTTTGCAGTCGATGGGTGACATGTTGTCGCTGGCAGGCAAGGAATACGCCAAGACCGACTCGGACAGTGCGGGTGCGCTGAACTCAACGATGGGAGGCGCCGGCAGCGGCGGGGGCAGTGCTGCCGGCGGCGCCGGTCTTGGCAGTAGCTCGCCTTCTGGCTCCACCGCGGGCTCGGGTTCGAGTGCCGGTGCGGCCCAGTCCGGCGGAGCCGGTGGAGCCGAGCAGTTGGCGAGTCTGGCCCAGCAGATGGTCGGTGCGCTGGGACAGGTCGGCCAGTTGGGCGAAGGGCTGTCCCAGGCCGTCGGACAGGCCGCCCAGGTGGCGACCGGGATCGTGCAGGCCTCGACGCAGGCTGCGGCGCAAGGCCAACAAGGTGGCGCGGATCTCGCCGGCAAGGATGTTGCCGGCGACGGCAAGACCGCCAAAGACGAAGACGGCAGGGACAAAGACGAGAAGGAGAAGGCCGAGGAGGACCGCGACAGCGAAACCGATGGCGCGGCAGGGCCATCGGTAGAGCAACCGGGATTGAAGGCTCCCGTCGATGGCCCATCCGATGTCGCAGCACCCACTGGACCACTTCCAGCCCGGCCGCAGACACGACCCGCTGACGGCCAGGAGGTGTGAGAGTGCTTGTCGTCGATTTCGCGGCAATGGAGGGCGCGATCACACATCTGGAGCAGTTCGGGAAAACCGTCCAGGAAGTCTTGGAGGACGTCGACCAGGCGATGGCGGTGTTGCACGCCACCTGGCATGGCGAGGCCTCGGACGCCCAGGCCCAATTCCAGCAGCAGTGGGAAGACGGCGCTCGCCTGATGAACGAGCAGCTGACGAAGTTGAAGGAAGTTCTGGCCGGAGCGAAGAAGAACTACAACAGCGCCGTCACTCAAAACGGAGAGATGTGGAAGCAGTAGCGGACTGGGGGGTGTGCAGTGCCCGGCCGCATTGAAGTTGAACCCGATGCGCTGATCGCCGCGGGCCAAATTGTGCTGGCGGCCGGCGAGCAGTTGGGTGCGCTGTCGGAGGCGGTCAAGCCCATGGTCGCCGAAGGCTTGGCCTCGGGGATCGACCTCGCTGGGTTCAACGTCGGCGTGCAATATGGGCGGCAAAGCCAGGAATTCACCAACGCGTTGGCCGGCGCGGCGAACGCATTCAAAAGTGTCGGCTACCGACTGATGGCCTCGGGCCACAACTACCGCGATGCTGATGCGGCATCCACCATTGGTGGGGCAGGGCCGTCGGGAGGACTCGGCCCCGCGCCACAGGAATCCCACCCTGGCGACGCCGCGCGGGTGCCACAGAACTTGCTGGTTCCGCCACCGCCGAAGTGGTCGTTGATCACCTTGTTCTTGCCGACGTCGATGTGGCCGAACGGTCATGCCGGGTTGATGAAAGTCACGGCCGCGCAATGGCACAACTTCACCAATGGATTCAAAGTCTTCGAGAAGATGCTCGCCGCGCCAACGGCCGTGGTCGGCGGCCAACACATCGACGAGTCCGGGAAGATGCAGGACGAGCTCACCAAGCTCGGCAACAACATCGCCTACTTGACGCAGGTTTCCGGTGACGTCGCCAAGTTGGTCGACGACTACGCCAATGGGGTGCAGGAAACCCAGAACGCGATCCGCAGCATTCTGGACCGGCTATCCCTGGACGGCCTGTTCGATGCCGCAAAAGACATCCTCACCGGTGACGGCATGAAACTTGTGCGGGAGGTCGCCAACGACATCAAGGCGTTTTGGAATTACTTCCAGCGAAACGTCAAGGCGGTCACCGGACTGCTGAGCGAGGCGATCACACTGCTCGGCGAAGCGGCCGATGAGTTCCAGAAACTGATCCGCCCGGTGCTGATCGCCGCGTTCGGCGAGGACATCGGCGGCGCGTTGGCCGAAGGGATCAAGTTCTACACCGATGTGCAGGTCGGCCTGATATCAGGGCTGGTCGGGACCGTCTCAGGGCTGGTGTCGCTGGGTGATTTCGACACCTGGAAAGGGATGTACGACGTCGCCACGATGATCGCCAAAGATCCGTCCAAGACCGACGACGTGCTCATCGCCATGGGGAAACAGTTTGTCGCGTGGGACAAATGGTCGGGCGATCATCCAGGGCGGGCGTTGGGTGAAGCGGGCTTCAACATCGGTTCGTTGTTCGTGCCCGGCGGTGCTCTCAGCAAGACCGGGTCGGTGGCCAAGGGCGCAAAGCTCGCCAAGGATCTGGCCAGTGGGGAACGCAAGCTGTCCGACCTCGCCAAGTTCGGATCTCGCGGGCGTGGTTCGGTTGAGGCCGGGGACCACGACGGCCTGGAAGGCCTCAGCGATCTCGGCAGCCATACCCAGCCCCCACGCTTTGACGCCGGAGCGATGCCCGAGATCGGTGACGCCCCAAGGCCTCCCACGATCGGCGACTCACCTGGGGGTACACCGCGCGGGCTGGGTGGGCCGCCGGACCCACCCGGTCCTGACCACACCCCGGTGCGGCCCGGCGGGGACGGGCCTGGGCAGCATTCGGCCCCGCCGGAGCGCACATCGGGACCCGCCGATGCAGGACCGTCGCGCCACGAGGGTCCTCAGTCCTCAGGTGGACCAACACATTCCGGCGACGGACCGCAATCGAGTAGCGGTCCCAGCTCCGACGGGCCGCGATCGAGTGACCCGCCCGCCGCTGCCCACACTCCATCTGATTCGTCGCATGGGCCATCGCAATCGCAGCATTCGCCGCAGAACTCCACGGACACAAGCACACACGATCAGAGCAACAATTCGCCGGCCAACGATCAGCGGGGCAGTCACGACACCGCCGGCTCCCGCGACAGTGGCGGACACACCCCCAGCGATACCGGGCACCACAGCGACCGCGATAGCAGTCCCAGCGATCACACCCCCGGCGCGGAGCACCACTCCAATGCCGGCGAGCATTCTGGCCGCAGCGAAAACCCCTCCCCCACAGACCATTCCCGCCCTCACGACACGCCCGCCACCGACGGTGCGCACCGCACCGACCACACTGCGCCATCGCACCTGACTGACGCTCCTACCCACCACGACGCCGGCACCAATGGTTCCACCAACTCCCTCGCCAATGCGATGAACATGGGCGGTCCGGTCGGCCCAATCGGGCATCCCGGTGGCCACGCTCCCGGTAGCCACGGCCCGAGCCCGAGCAGCAGTCACACCCCCACCCCTAACACGGAACGACCCGCGGGCACCCCTACCCCGCGCGACACGACCGCGAAGAACCCGCCGCCGCAGCGTCCAGCAGACCGCGCTGCCGCCGGCCCGGCCCGCGACACCAACCCCAGCCCGCCGGTGAAACCCGCTGCGGTGCAGGAAGAATCACACGCTCCCGAGCGCAAGCAGCCCAGCGCCGAGCAACCTCAGCGACCCGCGAGCCCGACAGAGCCTGGTCACGAGTCAGGACCCCAGACCGGTCAAGGCGCGGAGAGTCCACGACCGGCCGCCGAACACCCACGACCCGCGGCCGAGCATCCTCAGACCGCACCGACGGGTCCGCACCCGGAGGACCATGCTCCAAGCGGCACGCCCAGCTATGCCGGCGACGGACCTGATGCTCCGCGGCCCGACCCGGTTGATGCGGTCACTCCGGTACTCGACCGGCACGGGGTGACCCTCGACGAGTTCATCGATTGGCAACGAACAGCCGCGGTCGTCGGCCGCGAACATCTGGCCGAACATTTCACTCGCGAGCAACTGCAGGTGATGTACGAGGCTCGGATGGCCCACCCGCACCCAGGGCCCAACGACACCATTCAGAAGGTCGTTGGCGACGGCGTCGTGGACTCGATTCTGAATCAAGTCCGGAACCCCGGTGCGCCCTACAGTCCGAACCCGGATTACCACGCCAACTCCGCGGGCGGCTGCGTCTCCGTGCGGTCAGACGCAGATGGGTTGCGAACTCCCTCTGATCTGCTGCACGGCCTGCGTCTGGACTATGGGGAGTGGTCGCCCTACGAGGTGTTCACTACCACCGATCACGCTTACGTCATCGAGGGCCGCGTCGGAGAAGGTGAATTCTCTGTTCCGAATGGTCACGTCATCCAACAACTCGACATATCTGATCGGCACACCCGTGACTTAAGCGCCGGAGCCCCACCGCACACCGGCACCGGGTATACCGGCGCCTCACACGGCCTGAACCCCGAATACCAACTCACTGACGGCACATGGCAGCCCGGTGCGGAACTGGTCCGCATCGATGCCGACGGATCGCGACACACGGTGGCGCGTCTGGCGGACGAGGACAACTGGGTACCTGCCAAGGCCCCAGACGATCACGTCGTCGATGGCTGGCCGCAGCACAAGGGCGGCGACTGGGTCTTCCCGGATTCCACACAGCATGGGCCACACCCAGAACCACCCGACGCCACACACCGCGGTCCCGAACTGGGCGACACCGGGCCACCGCCTGATCGACATTCCAGCGCCGGCGCCGCAGATGCGTTCCGGCACTCCACTTTCGAGACACCCGCGGGCGCCGCATTCTTCGATCCAGCGGATGCACACATGCGGTCTGCGGCCGGCGACGTTCCGAGATTCCCCGGCGAGTTCACCGTCGACGTACACGGCGATCACCACAGCGTCTCGGTGTACGACAGCGCCGGAAATCAGCATCAGCTCTCGCCACACGATTTCGCCGATGCGATTCGCAACAGCGGATGGGACGGGCAGACGCCCATCCGGCTGATGTCCTGCGATACCGGCGGTGGACATCATTCGTTCGCCGCCGACCTTGCCCGCGAGCTCGGGGTGCGGGTCACGGCACCGGACCGGCCGGTATGGAGCTATCCCGATGGGCGCCCACCCGTGGTCACCGGTTTCGATCGCGGCCCCGACGGCGAACGCGTACCGCGGATACCACCGGACGGTAGTTGGCATCAATTCGAGCCCGACGGCACCACACGGCAGGCACCCGACTTGCCAGGACCGGACCACGCCCAACCTGACGCTCATCACGGCAACGAGACCCCCGACAGCGCGGACCCGCAGAGCCGTGCCGGGCGGGAGATCTCCGACGATCCGATCGATGGTTTGGAGGGGCGGCACCCACCAGCCGGCCTCCAGGAAAAGGTCGACGACTCGCGCTACCGGGAGAAGTATTACGACGAGGTGCGCACTCGGGATTCGTTGCGTGAGGGCAGCACATCCACCGAGCCGGAATACCGGCGTAGAAATGAGAACCAACTCGACTTCGACGGTGACCAGGTCCCCCTCATCCGCCGCGACGAAGGCGGCGCCCCGGTCGCCGTGCCCGACGGCTACGAGCGCGCCACCTTCGCCGACGGCGAGACGCTGATCCATGAGGCCAATCCACAAGAACGCCACGCCGCGCAAGAGCTGATCGACCGACGCGAAGCTGCGCGCGAACACGTTGTCACCGCGGATGCCGCTTACCAGGCGGAGCGAGCCGGCGGTGGTGAGGCGTCCCCGGAGACGATCAGTGAGCGTCAGGCCGCGTTCACCGAGCAGACCTCCGCCGGTGAGGCGTTGGGCGAGCACGCGGCCACCCACGCCATGGAGAACACATTCCCCGGCAGCCAGTTCGACGTGACACCACTACACGAAGGACAAAAGGGCCCCGGCACTTTCGACCACGTCTACGAAGTTCGGGACCACGAGAGCGGCGAAACACGTGTCGTCGTCGTGGAGGCCAAAGGGCCCAGCGGACACCTCGGCACACGCCTAGGGCTCGACGGGGTCAGCTACCAGCAAGGACATCGCGAGTATGCCGTGAGTGTCATCGATGCAATGAGGAACCATGGGCCGGAAGGACGACAATTGGCGCGTGATCTGGACGCGGCACTGCAAACCGGTCGGCTCGATTACTATTTGGTAAGGGCACGGGTAGATATCACGCCAGATGGCGCCGAGTACGGCGGATTCCGCATGGACCGATTCGCGTTGGACTAGAACGGGGCGAGTGAAATTGCAATGGTAGTGATAAATCGGCACCAGATCGACCTGGATGACATTGAAGAGAGAATCCAAGAACTCGTCGAAGATATCGATTTCACCCGAGGTCTGATCGAATCAAAACCTCGATTGACTGAGCGGCTCTTTAGCTACTCAAGCTGGATCGCGGCCTATTCATCGGTCGACGACCCCGACGCGGCACTGCTACGCATCTGGGATGCAACGTGGATGGCGATGCAGGCCGGCTCAGCGATGTTCCTCAACGCAAACAACAAGGACCGCGAGATCACGTTCACGATCGGCTTCGACGACAAGGTCACCACCGCCGGGACCGGTCCTAACTCCAGCGCCACGGCTGGAAAATGGCTCGCGGCAATGTACTTCGCGATCGTCTGCCGCCGACATGACCGCATAACGTCCCTCTGCGCGACCCCCATCGAGACGCTACGAGCCTCCGGCGCGGTGTACGACGAATACATCTACGACTGGGTGACCGCATTCCAGAAATTCTTCCACCGTGACAACGACGTTGTCCGGGCGATCATCACCGCGATGGAGGGCGCCGACCCGGAACGCGTGAAAATTGCAAAACCGGAACTACTCTTGCTGTTGCTGTATCCTCCGATCGAATTACTTTATTTCGTCACCCAAGGCAACGCGGAAGAATTCAACGCCCGATTGGCCAGAGCAATCGAAGACCACAAGAAGTACTGGTCGAAGACCGCCGAAAGACGCCGAGACGTCGAAGGATTCATCGCGTGGGGTCCGCTGGCGATGGCGTGTATCGCCCACGATATGGGTATGGCAATTACGGTCGAAACGCCGTACCTACCGAAGCACCTGATACTCGGGAACCGCGCGACCGAATCACAATTCATGAGGGAAAGCCGTCAACGCCGTGAAACACCTGGCATCAGCCAGGGCGAAGGAGACGTGTAGGTGACGAGAGCCCTATCGGTGTCCCGGCCCGATCCCACTGCCCCAGACGGAGTCTCGCCCGATGCTTCGCTCCCACGCCTCTCGCGCGAGGACGCCGCACGCGTCGCCGACTATCTCGACGCCGGTGCGGTCGTGGCTCGCACCACGGCTCGGGCCATCGACCCTTGGCTGAACCCACCCGCCGCCCGAGTGCCGTTGACCAAACGCACCGACGGCGTCTGGCGCTGGGACGACGAAGTCAGTTACTACGTCCGCAACTACGGGCTCTCCCCGGGAGCCGAATTCCTCAACTACCTCCACCAACGCAACTTCACCCCACCCGCGGTCAGCCCCGAGCAAGTCAGCGCCGTCATCGATGAACTCTTCGGCAACCAAACCCAAACACCACAACCCCGACTCGCCCTCGACGGCACACAGTTACTACCCCGGGGCTACTACTGCGTCTATCAAGGCCGGGCGTTCCATTGCCGCAAAAGCGGCCAACAATTCCGCCTATCGGTGGACCCCGGCGAACCGATCCCCGAAGGATTCGAACCCAAAGACGACCGCAACGCCGGACCACCAGCAATCGCCTACAAAACCGTGCCCGCCACCGACATAACCGCCTTCTACCGAGCAATCACCACCTGCTGGTACAAAGGCGACCCGTTCTCGATCATGGGCATTGCCGGCACACGGCTTAACATGAGCATCGGCGGTGGGCGCCGCGAACAAATTGTGCGACCCGAGCCACCCCATCCCACCAGGGATGAATGGGGTCATTTCCCCAATGCACAGGTACTCGGTATCGGGGAAGTCTGGGCGCAGATCGACATCGTCGAAGCAGCCCGGCTCACCATGGCGATCGTGCCCTATCACCTGTTGGACAACCGCCTACGGCCGGTCAACGACCCCTTCGGAGACCATTACCCGATGCCGAAAGCCGACGAAATCTTCTACTTCCCATCGCCACTCGACAGCCCCTTCCTGCCCAGCAAAGACGCCGTCACCACCATCACCAACCACCTCGCCACCCACGACCCCGGCTATCCCACCACCGGACTCACCACCGAACGACTACGCGACGGATGGCGCCTCAACCCCACCACCGAAACCCCAACCATCTACTACATCACCGACGACAGCCACATCATCACCGCACCCGCAACCACACCCACCCCATACATCGCCAGCCAAATGTCCGCAGAATTCCGCAGCCGCCACCCCATCGTGAACCCACCACCAGCCCACGACACCGGCACCGACATCTTCGACTGAACAGCCAGGATGAACGACGCCGAGCCGGCCAAAGGCCCGGCATGCTGAAACCGATGCTCACTCTCGACGGCACACAACTACTACCCAGCAGCCACTACTCCATTTATCAGGGCCAAGCTTTCCGCTGTGACGTCAACGCTTCGCAAGTCACATTGTTCGTTCCCCCAGGAGAACATGTGCCTGAAGGGTTCGAGCACAAGGATGACCGCGATCAGTTTGTTCAGGCGATCGCCCACAAGCGCGTGCCCGCTAATGACGTCGAGGCTCTATACCGTGCGATCACGAGTTGCTGGTACAAGGGCGGCCCCTACTCCATCCGGCGAATTGACGGGCCACGCCTGCGACTCAGCCTCGATGGCGGACGTCGGATAAAGCGCACTATGCCCGAGCCGCCACACCCAACACTCAAGGAGATCGCGCAGTTCCCGAACACCGAGGTTCTGGGCCAAGGTGACGTCTGGGCCACCATCGACATTCAGGAGGCCGCCCGTCTCACCATGGCGATCGTCCCGTACCAGCAAGTCGGTGGCTACTTGAAGCCGGTTCGGGACGTGACAGGCGCAGGGGTAGCCGTACCCAAAGCCGACGAAATCTTCTACTTCCCATCGCCACTCGACAGCCCGTTCCTCCCCAGCAAAGACGCCGTCACCACCATCACCAACCACCTCGCCACCCACGACCCCGGCTACCCCACCACTGGACTCACACCCGAACGCCTACGCGACGGATGGCGCCTCAACCCCACCACCAACGCACCAACGATCTACTACATCACCGACGACAGCCACATCATCACCGCACCCGCAACCACACCCACCCCATACATCGCCAGCCAAATGTCCGCAGAATTTCGCAGCCGCCACCCCATCGTGAACCCACCACCAGCCCACGACACCGGCACCGACATCTTCGACTGAACCAAGTCAGCCCAGGACGATCGAATCCCCCTGCACCTTGACGGTCTTAGCCTCCAGCGGCTTCTTGGCCGGCCCTTGGGCCACCGTCCCGTCGAGGTTGAACTTGCTGCCATGGCACGGGCAGTTGATGGTTCCGTCGGCGATCTCGCTGACGGTGCAGCCCTGATGGGTGCAGATGGCCGACAGACCCTTGAACACGCCCGCCGTCGGCTGCGTCACCACCACCTCGCCGACGATCACGCCCGAACCCACCGGCACCGCCGAGGTCTTGACCAACCCGCTGTCAGCCGTCGGGGGCGTCCCGCCGTCGGGTGTCGGGGGCGGCACCTGGCTGGTCGCCCCGGGCGGCTTGCCGTAGGTCTGGCAACCCGCTATCACCGTGGCGCCCAAGGCAATTCCCGTGCCGGCAAGTACCTCCCGGCGGCCCATTTTCTCAGCCATCAGAACTTGAGCCCCTCTCCGACGAACAGCCACAGCGCCGAGGTCAGCCAGAGATACACCAAGCTGGTGAACACCGCACCGCCGAGGACTGGGATCACCCAGCCGGGAACACCTTTGCGCGTCAACAACAGCATCTTCGCGACGAACGCACCGTAGAAAAAGCAGCCCAGCAATGAGTGGGTGAGCACCCGGATATCGGTGGTCTGGAAACCCACGGCATACAGGCAGTGCACCGCGACCGGGACGGTGGCCAACACCGCGAGCCGTCCCGACCACACATGTGCGGCACCGATCCACGTCGGCGCCTTCACCGGCAGCCTGCCATACATCACGAGGGCCGAGAACACTTGAAACAGGCCCAGAACCGCGGCCAACGTAGCCAACCACGCCTTCGCATACAGTCCGCTCGAGAAGCCGGCCAAGTTGACCGAGAAGAACTTCGGCTCATGGACCGAACCGAACACGCCCAGCCCGACCGCGACGACGGCCCCGACCAACAAGGCGACGACGAGACCGGCACCACGCGAAGGGATTTGGGCACGCTGCGTTGGTGTGTCCGCTGAGGAATCAAACGCCATCGCTGTCACCCTCCACACGCTTGGCGTCCGGGGACAGTTCGGGGGCCGGTGACGTCGCACCGTCGGCCGAACGCTGCACACCCGTCACCGCCTTGTCCTCGCCGACGATCCAGCTGTTTCGCACGCCGTTGTTCTGGCTCACGTACAGGCCGGCCGGCGGCTGCACCGCGGAAGCCGTGAAAGGCCAACTCTTTTCGCCGATCGTCAAGGTGCCGGCCACGCTCTTGCCGTCATGGCGGCCCTCGAGGCGGCTGGTCTTGTCCTTGCTCGTCAGGTTGACGGTGCCGGCTTCGGCGGGCCCGCTGAGCCAGGTTTCGACGGCCTTCCCATCGCATGCGTAGGCGCGGGCCGTCGTGCCCTTGACCGAGATATCCAGCGTGATGACGCCGGTCTTGGTCGCGACCTTGCCTTGGTAGTCAGCGGCCGCGGGGAACGGCACAGCAGCTGGGGCGGCCGGGGTGATCGGTGCTGCTTGACTCGTCGGCGGCGCGGCCTGACTGGTCGAGATCGTCGGTGCCGCTGGTTGCGACTCCTTGGACGCATTCACGGCATAGATCCCGACGCCCAGGGCGGCGACCGCGCCCAGGGTGACAAGCGGACCCGCTACCTTCATGTTCACTCCTCATCGGCTGTGAACCCGATGGCAACAATGATCCACCCACGGCGACACGCGCTCATCGGATTCGGTGACATATCGGACCGATTTCGGTTAACGAATGGCCGACTCAACCGGAACAACGGAGCCGAGTCACAGAAGGTTCAAAGCTACTTTTCAGCCCGGCAGCACCGGCAGCGCGCCGGTGACCATCAACGGCCGGATATCGGTCCACATCAGGTTGTTGTCCGCTGCAGAACCCGACAGCTGCAGAATCCCGCGCTGATCGGCGAGGTACACCGTCGAGGTATTGGCCGCCACGGTCGACACCGGGACGACCAGGTTCCGGGTGGGTCCGTCGGAGTTCACGCCGTCGAGGTTGACGTATGACACGGGGTGCGCGCCGTCGGTGCGGGTCACCACGATGTCGTCGCCGGTCCGCCAGGACAGCGACAGCGCCGTGTTGCCCAGACCGAAACCGAGCCGGCGCGGATAGGTGAGCGCGAGCTGGCCGCCCTCGCGCAACTCGACGCTCGCCAGGATCACCTGGCCGTTGATCACCATGGCGGCGCGGGTGGCGTCCCGGGACAGCTGCAGTGCGCTGATCGGCCCGGGGAACTTGGTTGCCACAGCCGACGAGTCGACGGGGATGCGGGCGGGCTGGCCCGACGCCGCCTCCTGGATCGCGCGCACGACATTGGTGCCGTCGACGACGATCCAGATCGCATCGTCGAGCGACCAGCTGGGACGGGTCAGCGTATGCGCGTCGAGCGCCTGCGCCGCGTCGCCGTTGACCGGACCCACCCACAGCGACTGCGCCATGTCCGGGGCCCCGGGCCGCAAGGTCACCACCGAGGCGACCTCCTGCCCGCTGCGCGACAGGGCAGCCGACGTCTGCCCGGGCAGTTGCCCGAACGCGCCGGCGACCCGCGGCGCGTTGTCGCCCTCCAGCGACACCAGCGATCCCCCGGCCAGGGCATGCAGGCCGGCAGCCGCGCCGGGATCGGCACCCGGATCGGTGGCCGCGACATCTGAGGTGTTCCAGCCTTCGGCGAACCGGTCGTCGAGCGCGGCGCCGTCGGCGTTGATCACGTACGGGCCATTGACCCCGGCGCGGAACAGCGTCCAAATGATCTGTGCCGCAAGCAGTTGCCGGCTGTGCGGGTCGGTGGTCGACAAGCTCTCGAGGTCGATGCGGGCGCCGCCGTAGCCCCGCCCGACACCGGTCTTGCCGCCGTCTGCCCGCGTCACCGGGCCACGCAACCGCAGCGGTGCAGCCATCAGATTCCGCACACTGCTGGCCATCTCGGGGCGTGGCCCGGACAGCAGCTTGGTGACGAGTTCGGTGGCCAGCTGGTCCGGGTCGGACACCGCGACGTAGCGCGGATCGGGTACGACGGTCTTGCCGGTCGGGTCGACGAAGTACAGCGTGTCCCGTTTGTAGGTGGACTGGAACTGTTGCCAGTCCAGGAAAACCCCGTTGGGCAGCTTGTCGATGCGCCAGCCCCGCGGCGTCTTCACCAGGTCGATGGGCCCCGGATCGGGCAGCGCACCCTCGCCGGTCTCGAACACCCCGACATCCGACAGCGAGCCCAGGATGTCGGCGTGCATGGTCACCGAAACCTTGTCGGTGCCACGGGTTTCCACGAATACGACGCGGTCGATCAGCAGGGCGCTACCGGCGTCATCCCAGGAGCGCGAGGCCGATTCGGTGAGGAATTGGCGTGCGGCGAGGTGCCGGTTCGCGGGATCGGCGGTGGCTTTGAGGAATTCGCGCAGCAGCAGGTCCGGGTCCATGCCGGGCGACGGCGTCGGCAGATTCCTCGGGGCCGGCCGGTCGACCGTGCCCACGGCTTGCGGCGCCGACGAACTGGGTACGCCGGCACATCCGGTCAGGACCAGCATCAGCACCGCGCAGAGCGCCAGTGCCCCTTTCACGACGTCTCCCCCGCGGGCAGTTCGCCGGACGAGAGGGCCGTAACCGATTTGGGGCCAGTGGGTTTGAGCGGCAGTGGGCTGGTGGTCACCTTGTGGCCACGCACCAGCGGCAGCGTGAGCCGGAAGCAGGCGCCGTGACCGGGCTCGCCCCAGGCCTCCAGCCGGCCCTGGTGCAGACGGGCATCCTCGATGCTGATGGCCAGGCCGAGGCCGGTGCCGCCGGAGCGCCGCACCCGCGAGGGGTCAGAGCGCCAGAACCGGCTGAACACCATCTTCTCCTCGCCCGGTCGCAGACCCACGCCGAAATCGCGGACCGTCACTGCCACGGTATCCACATCGGCGGCCATCTTGATCTGAACGGGCTTCTTCTCAGCATGGTCGATCGCGTTGGCGATGAGGTTGCGCAGAATGCGCTCGACGCGGCGCGGATCCACCTCGGCGATGACGGCCTCGTCGGGAAGATGCACGGCGAGCTTGATGTTCGCGTCGTCGGCCAGGTGGCCGACGTTGTCGAGCGCGCTCTGCACGGTGTCGCGCAGGTCGACCGACTCCACCGACAGCTCGGCCACGCCGGCGTCGTGCCGGGAGATTTCCAGTAGATCGGCCAGCAGCGTCTCGAAGCGGTCGAGCTCGTTGACCATCAACTCTGTCGAGCGCCGCAGCGCGGGGTCGAGTTCCTCGCTGTGGTCGTAGATCAGGTCTGCGGCCATGCGCACCGTCGTCAGCGGTGTCCGCAGCTCGTGGCTGACGTCGGAGGTGAAGCGGCGCTGCAGGTTTCCGAACTCTTCGAGCTGGGTGATCTGCTTGTGCAGGCTCTCGGCCATGTCGTTGAACGACACCGCCAGGCGCGCCATGTCGTCCTCACCGCGCACCGGCATGCGCTCGGTGAGGTGCCCCTCGGCGAACCGCTCGGCGATGCGCGACGCCGAGCGGACCGGCAGCACGATCTGCCGCGCCACCAACAACGCGATGGCCGCGAGCAGGCCGAGCAGCACGATGCCGCCGGTGGCCATGGTGCCGCGTACGAGAGCGATGGTGCTCTCCTCATTGCTCAGCGGAAAGATCAGGTACAGCTCCAGATTGGTGACCTGCGACGACGTCGGGCTACCGACGATCAGCGCCGGACCGGAGAACCCGTCGGTGTGGACCGTCGCGTACTGATAGCTGACCTGACCGGCTTTGACGAAGTCCCGCAAGGAGTTCGGAATCTCGCCCACCGGACCGGCTGACGTGGCCGCGCGCGGACCGTCACCAGGAACAACCAGCACCGCGTCGAAGGCACCGGCCAGCCGCGAGCCCGAATCGACCTTGCGGTCGATGAGAGTGTTGCGCGCCAGCTGCAGACTGCTGTTGAGCGAGCGCGTCTCCTCGCCGCCGACGATGCCGCTCACCGTCGTGCGGGCGTGCTCGACCTCTTCGGTGCCGGCACGGACCTTGGCTTCGAGGATCCGGTCGGTGATCTGACTCGTCAGCACGAAACCGAGCACGAGAATGACCGCAAGGGACAGGCCCAGCGTCAGTGACACCACGCGAAGTTGCAGCGAGCGACGCCAAGCGTAGCCGACCACCCGGCCGACGGCACCCAGTCCGCGCACGAAAGCGCCCGAGCCGAAACCGCCACGGATACGCCGTCGGGATCCCCAGATCACCGGCGCCCTACGGTCTCAGGCTCGGGCGTGACGAGCCGTCCGATCACGGCGGTCCGGCCTTGTATCCCACTCCTCGAACGGTCAGCACCACCTGGGGGTTCTCCGGGTCCTTCTCGACCTTGGCCCGCAGGCGCTGCACGTGGACGTTCACCAGGCGGGTATCCGCCGGGTGGCGGTAGCCCCAGACCTGTTCGAGCAGCACGTCACGAGTAAATACCTGGCGCGGCTTCCGGGCGAGAGCGACGAGCAGGTCGAACTCCAGCGGCGTCAGCGAAATCTGCTCGCCCTGACGCGTCACCTTGTGGGCCGGCACGTCGATGTCGACGTCGGCGATGGACAGCATCTCTGCCGGTTCGTCGTCGTTGCGGCGCAACCGTGCCCGCACCCGCGCCACGAGTTCCTTCGGCTTGAAGGGCTTCATGACGTAGTCGTCGGCGCCGGACTCCAGGCCCAGCACCACGTCGACCGTGTCGGTCTTGGCGGTCAGCATGACGATCGGCACGCCCGAGTCGGCGCGCAGCACACGGCACACGTCGATGCCGTTCATTCCGGGGAGCATGAGGTCCAACAGCACCAGATCCGGACGCAGCTCGCGGACCGCGGTCAGCGCCTGGCTGCCGTCACCGATGACGGCGGTGTCGAAGCCTTCGCCCCGCAGCACGATGGTGAGCATCTCGGCCAGAGATGGGTCGTCGTCGACGACCAGAATGCGTTGCCTCATGGCGTCCATGGTGTCACCAGATCGCGATAAAGCTGTGATCTCCGATGGGTGTTTTGCCTCTTACCTGACAACTTCCTGGTAGACGACGTGGCCGGATCACCCCAGCAGCATGGTGGCCAGCTCCCCCGGGTCGACGTCGGGCGCGACCAAAGCCCAACGGCCGACCCAGTTTTCGGCCGCGAGCGCGGTATATACCGCTGCGGTACGGCCCTGCAGGCCGCCGTCGCGCTCGTAGGCGTCGCGGGTCCGCGTCGCGTCCTGAGCCTCCCGGCGCGCCGCCCGTTCCGCAGCGAGATCGGTCGGCACGTTGAGATAGAGCTGCCAATCCGGCACCGGCAGCGCCAACCGCTCGAACTCCAGCTGGCGCACCCAGGCGACGACGTCCCCGCCGGCGCCCTGGTGCAGCCGGGCCGCGCTGTAGGCGGCGTTGGAAGCGACGTACCGGTCGAGGATCACCACATCATGCGCGTCGCTCAGTTCCGCGATCTCCGCCTTGGCGCCCGCGCGGTCTAGCGCGAACAGCATCGCCATCGCGTACACCGACTCCGCCAGGTCGCCGTGCTGGCCGTGCAGCGCCTCGGCCGCGATGTCCGCCTCGACCGAGCGGCCGTACCGCGGGAACGCCACAGTGGTCACCGACTTGCCTCGGGCCTCGAACTGCGCCCGCAGTCCCTGGGTCAGGGTGTTCTTCCCGGCACCATCGACGCCTTCGATTGCGATCAGCACGTGGCGAGACTAATTGCTGAATTCGATATATCTGCTGCGCGACGTCACAGAAACATCGCAGAAATCGCACGGTGATGCCTGATCAGTACTTTCGCGCGATGGCGACCAAGATCGAACCTCCCAAAAGCGAGATGATCCGGCTCGCGAACAAGCCGCCCTGGTACACGTCGCTCTTCGTGCAGTTGCTCGTCGCGATCGTCGCCGGAATCCTGGTCGGCTGGCTGCAGCCGAAAGTCGGCGCGGACCTCAAGCCTCTTGCCGACGGCTTCATCAAGCTGATCAAGATGCTGATCGCACCGATCATCTTCTGCACCGTCGTGCTGGGCATCGCACACGTCGGTGACCTCAAGTCGGTCGGGCGGATCGGCGTCAAAGCGTTGATCTACTTCGAAGCGGTGACCACCTTCGCGCTGCTCTTCGGGCTGGTGGTCGGCAACATCGTCAAACCCGGGGCAGGCTTCCACGTCAACGCCGCCACGCTGGCGGCCGGGGCCGACGCGATCGCGAAGAAGACCCAGAACAAGGAACTGCCGCACACCGTCGACTTTCTACTGAACATCATCCCGGAGTCACTGTTCAAGGCGTTCACCGACAACAACCTGCTGCAGGTGCTGTTCTTCGCCGTCCTGTTCGGGCTGGCGTTGGCCAAGTTCGGCGAGAAGGGCCCGCCTGTCATCCTCGAAATCGTCGACCACCTGAGCCACGTGTTCTTCACCGTCATCGGGTGGGTGATGCGACTTGCGCCGATCGGCGCGTTCGGGGCGATGGCCTACATCATCGGCCAGTACGGCATCGGTTCCCTGAGCAGTTTCGCGAAGCTGATCGGCTGTTGTTATCTCGCGGCCGCGCTCTTCATCTTGGTGCTCGGTGTCGTTGCGAAGGTCCTTGCGGGAGTCAACCTGTGGAAGTTCGTCATGTACATCAAGGACGAACTGTTCCTCGCACTCGGCACCGCCTCGACAGAGGTGGTGTTGCCGCGCATCATGACCAAGCTGACCAATGCCGGTTGTTCACGCACCACAACAGGTCTGGTGGTGCCGACCGGCTACTCGTTCAATCTCGACGGAGCGACGCTCTACCTGTCCATCTGTGTGCTGTTCCTGGCCCAGGCCTTGGGCGTGAACCTGAGCCTGGGCGAACAGATCACCGCGGTGCTGGTGCTCATGCTGACATCGAAGGGCATGGCAGGAGTCCCCGGATCGTCATTCCTCGCGCTGTCGGCGACCGTCGCCGCGATCGGCCACGGGGCCATCCCGGTCGCCGCGGTGGCCCTTCTCCTCGGTGCCGACCGCATCATGGACTCGATGCGCGTCTCGGTGAACCTGCTGGGCAACTGCGTCGCGACGTTTGTGGTGGCGGCATGGGAAGGGCAGCTCGACAAGGACCGCATGCGCAAGGTGCTCGACGGCCAAGACGTTCCGCCGGTCGACGAGCCTGACCCGATGGTGGATACGGCTGCACGCGATCTTCCTACGTCCACGACCGCCTGATGGCGTTATCGAGCCGCGGGTAGCCAGTCCCATCGACGAGCGACAAGCGTGAACACCCCTGAAAGTCTTGCTTTCCCAGGGGTATTCACGTGTCGCTCAGAGTGGCGGTGGGATATCGCTGTCCGCAGGCGGGTGCTCGGTCGCCTCCTGCGATTGCTGTTGTTCGTCGGCCTCGCGGGCAGCTTCGCGTTCCTGGCGTTCTTTGCGTAGGCGGTCGAAGGCTTCTCGGGCGGCTTCGCGCTCGTCGATGTCGGCTTGGTTGAGCGCGCGCTCGTAAGCGATCTGCTGGGCTTGGTCTTGCGCGCGGGTTCGCCGGCGGGTGGGCATCATGATGTCCCGGCCGGAGGCCGTTGCGGTGTCCAGATCGGTGGCATCCGGTGGCGGGTTCGGCAGTGGTGTGTCGGTGACCGTGCGGGGGAACAGGATTCGGCTTTCCGGCACGCTGATGTAGGTGTGCCCGGTGGGTGCGGTCCACACGATGGTGCCGTCGGGTTGTTGACGGTCCCGCCACCCGTCGGGGCCGCCGTAGAACGTTTTCAGTAGGTGGTGTTTGCGGCATTTCGGGCTCAGGTTGCCCGGATGGGTGGGCCCGGCGGGCCACGGCACCGTGTGGTCGATATCGGAGGCGGTGGCCGGGTGATCACACCCCGGGAACATGCACGTCATGGCCCGCATCCGCACGAATTCATCCATCGCGGCCGACGGCCGATACCGCGGCACGCTGTCGAGGTCGGTGGCGGAGGCGACGGTGCGGACTTTCGCGCCCCGGGCCACCAGATCCGCCAGCACCGCCGGAGGCACCACGCCGCCGCCCAGCACGTAACCGACCGGGGTACGCACCGGCGCCGGGGGCTTAGCAGAAGTCGGGGCCGGCGTGGACGCCGTGTCGCTGGCCGCTTCGAACGCCGGAGGCGCCGGGGTTTCGGCGGGCCGCGAATCGGCCACCGGCGCCGAGTCGGGCATGGGCATGGGCAAGGTGTCGTTCGCCGGTGCGGGCACGGGCTCAGGTTCGGGTGTGAAGACCGGCGCGGGCGCGGCCTCAGGTTCGGTCCCGAAGACCGGCTCAGATGCTGACCGGGTCGATGCCGGAGTCGGAGGCGCGGTCGGGTCCCCGCTGAGCAGCGGGTCAGCCACC
>Ga0209051_1000108_pt1 | contig 155280 bp, 155 predicted proteins | sample AraplaCvi_mMS_r2_2_FD_184286 | JGI IMG/M metagenome (GOLD analysis project Ga0209051, IMG submission 184286) | Arabidopsis root microbial communities from North Carolina, USA - plate scrape MF_Cvi_mMS_r2 (SPAdes) (version 2) | ecosystem: Host-associated > Plants > Roots > Endosphere | place...
GCGGGTGCTGCGCCCGGCGCCGATCGGCTGACCATGACGCTCCAGCCACACCTCGCACGTCGCATCGCACAACAACAGCCGGCGCTCATCGTCGGTGAGCACCGACCCCACATGCAATGCAGCCGTATGCTTTTCGAGGTCAAAGTGCACCACCACGGCGGTGTGCTGCCCATGCGGACGACGTTCCACATCGCTGTCCCAGCCGGCCTCGACCAGGCTCATGAACCCATCGACCTGGTTCGGGAACGGCGGCACCACATCCGACACCGGCTCACCGGTTTCTGAATTCTCGTGATCGCGTTTCCAGTCCGCCACCAACGCGTCCTGATGCGACGCCACCGCGGCGTCGAACTTGGCGGCCTCCAGCTTGGGCAGCCGAATCTTGTATGTCGTGGACCCGTCCTCGTGCGTGGTCTTGGTGATCGACCGCTCCGGCTCCGGCTTCGATCCCGGCTCGGGCTCGGGGCGCGGCTCCAACTTCACCGCAGTCCGCAACTGCGTAACCGTGGCCGATTCAGCGAACTGGACGTAATGCTCATCAGACCCGTCAGCGGCATGCTCGGCAACGACGCCGACCTGATCCAACGACAACCGGCCCTCCCGCATCGCCTCGGCGCAGCGCGGGAACTCCTCGATCCGGTGCGCGACCGCCACCATGACTTCCGCATTGCGCGGCGAGACACCGGTTTTCCACGCCACCAACGCAGGAAGCGACCGCGCCCCGGTCGCGCCCCACAACCCGTCGCGATCGATCTCGGCCACGATCTCCACCAACCGGCCGTCGATCGCATTGCGCTGACCGATCAACTCACCGATCTCCGCGACGAACGCATCAAGACGCTCACACGGCGACGGCGTCTCAACATCGAAAGCCGTTGCCGTGGTGGACATAACAACATCAAAGCAGAGGGCACCGACAAGTTTGGCCGTGGCGAATCAACCCAACAGATTGTCAGCAGTTAGGAGCTCAAATCCAGCAGCCGCTTCGGGTGCATGCCGTCGACCTGCCCGATGAATGGCGGATGGATGCTGTAGCCGAGCATGCGGCGAATGTCCTCCGACACCCGGCGGACCGTGTCGCGGGTCATCGACAGCGTGAACGCCTCCTGCGGCCGTAGCCACGGCTCGCAGTATTGGGCGGTGACGGCCAGCCGCGGACGGTCGGTGCGGTTGGCTCCGCCGCCGTGCCACAGCGTGCCCGGGAAGAACACGCACGAACCGGCTTTCATCACCACGGGCCGGCGCTCGACGTCGTCGCCGGGTAGCTGATCGCCCCACAGCTGGCTGCCGGGCACGACATCGGTGGCGCCGTTGTCGGCGGTGAAGTCGTCGATGGCCCAAATCGTCGCCGCGCCCAACGCGGCCCGCGGCCGCGGCAGCGGGTAGAAGCCGTCGTCGGTGTGCAGCATCTGCGCCTGCTCCCCCGGCAGAATGTTGATCACCTGGAGCATGGACAGCAGGTAGTTCGGCAGGAACATCCGGTCGAGCAGGGCGAGCACGCGCGGGTGGTCGGCGATGACGTCGCACGCCGCGGTCTTGTTCAGCACACTGTAGATGCGTTGGGTAGCGCGCCCTTCAAATCCGTTGCGGCCGTGCAAATTCAGCAGCGGCATGACGGCTTCCCGAATCTCGTCGAGCTGCTCGGGCGTGAGCAGGTCCGGCAGGATCACGTACCCGTCGCGCGTCATCGCGGCGAGATCGGCGTCCACGATCGCGGGGTCGACGGTCGTGCCGTTGCTCTCGGTGCGGCGATATGTGCCGGCCAGGTCGCCGTTCAAGTCCGCCAGCGATGACACATCAGTGCTCATGGGCCCACTCCCGCCGAAACATAACTGAATTCTGTTATGTTTTGGACTATGGCACGTGCCCCGATCGGACGTCAACAACTTCTGACCGCCGCGCGCGACGAACTCGTACGCGGCAACGGGGTGCTCGAACTCAGCGCACTGACGCGCCGGGCACAGCTGAGCACCGGCGCCCTCTATCACCACTTCGGTTCCAAAAGTGGGCTTCTGGCCGCGGTTTACGACGACTTCTATCACGGACTGCGGCACGCCATTGCCGACGCGCACCTGCCCGTCGGCGCGGACTGGGGCGTCCGGGAACGGGAGCGCACCCGGCGTTTCGTCGCCTACCACTTCGACGTCGACCTGGCACCGATCCTGCTCGGCCGCGCGACGCTGGACCCCGAACTCGCCGAACTCGAGGCGGTTCATCTCCAGACGATGAGCGAGGCCGCGGCCGACAACATCCGCGCCGGACAGGAAGCCGGTGAACTACCCGACGACATCGACGCGGACAGCGCCGGCGCGTTCGTCATCGGCGGCCTGCGGCACAGCATCGCCCAGCAACTCAGGACGACGCCGCGTCCGGACCCCGACCTCGCCGCCGAACGGCTCTGGCATCTGACCGCCGCCGCACTCGGTATTTCTTGACCGGCCAGCTAGTACGCGCCAATTTCGTTGTCTCAAAAGGTCATTCGGCAGTCAGACGGTCCCGCACGCCGCCCAGGCCGTGGCGGAGACCGTGAAAGGCCCGTCTCCCAACCGGTCGCGCGCCACCGTCTCCAGCCGGGCGCGGCCGTCGTCGTCGAGGCGCTGCACGTAGTCGCCGGCCGGACCCACGCCGAACGTGTACGGCTCCCACCATTCGGCGAAGGTCGGGTGCTCCACGTCGATCGCGATGGCGTCCTCTGCCACGTCGCGGAGCCCGGCGGCTTTGAAGATCTCCGTCAGGTGGCCTCGGTGTGCGCCAGAGAGCAACGCCTCGTCCTGCGCGCCAGGGTCGATCAGGTGGACGACATCCCAGAACGGCGCCAACGCGCCGGTCGGTCCATCCCACACGCACGCCGCGACGACGCCGCCGGGTCGCACCACTCGCGCCATCTGCTTGATGCCGGCGACGGGGTCGGTCATGAAATGCACCACCAGCTGCGCCAGCGCAGCGTCGAAAGCACCCGCGTCGTAAGGCAATTCCTCAGCGGTACCGATACGTGCATCGATTCCGGGAAACCGCGCACGGATCGCATCGACGAACGGCGGCGACGGGTCGATTGCCGACACCTCGGCGCCTCGCGATCGGGCATAGGCCGTCAGCGCACCCGGACCGCAGCCGACGTCGAGAATCTTGCTACCGGCGGCTATCCCGGCGAAGGCACCGAAGACCACCGCGAGCGGTTCGGCGTAGCGGCCCATGTAACGGCCGTACGCGTCCGGCGAGACAACGAAGCTCACCACCGGATGCTAATCCAACAATTCGCGCAAATGTTGCCATATTTGCGTATTGCTGCGCCAAAAACTCTATATATACGCAGGCCAAGGGCTGGATACATTGCCACTAGCGAATACGAAATGTTTGCTATACGGTGGCCCCAGATAACGTTCGTCATCGAGGGTTGTCGCCGTCGGGGGGCGGCGCGGGGAGGTACTGGGCCAGTGTTGGTTCGTTCGCTGATAGTGATGGGGATGGCATCGCTACTGGGGGTGTTGCTTGCGCTGTCGATACCGATCCATCTGAATTCCGTTGACCGAAGCGGCAATCCGATTCCTTGCGGCGACGGCATCCATCCGCGGTATGACGTCGCGCGCGATCAGGACGCAATCAGCCTTGCCGAGCACGTCAACCGCGGACCCGCATTCGTCGCCAGCGATTACGCCGGCCAGTGTGCTGCGATGCACGCACGGCGCCGTTCGATCGCCGTTCCGGTGGGTGCAGCCGGGATCATCATGACGCTGTCGGCCATCGGTCTGGCGCTGCGATCTGGCCTGAAACCGCGTCGACGCACCACGTTCCCGCGGCACGCGTTGCCGGGCGCGATCACTGATGTGCCATACCATTCGCCGGCAGTGCCAGCATCGGCGCGTACCGCCTTCGGTCGCCTATCTCACATCCGGAATTGAGCCGCTCGGCGTCCAGCCAGTCGCCTGCCGAAGCCCGGCGCAGTTCTTCGCGCCTCAGACCGCGAACTTGGCCTTCGCGTCGTCGCTCACCGGCGTGAACAGGTTGATCAGATTGCCGTCCGGGTCGCGGAACAACAGAGCGCGATTGCCCCACGGCATGGTGGTGGGCTCGGTGACGACCTCGTCCAATCGAGCGCGGAGCCGTTCGTATTCAGCGTCGACGTCGTCCACGATGAACTCGATGATGGCGCTCCGGTTGGCCGCGGGCTCTGCCGAACCCGCCCCGAACAAGGGCACGGTCTTGTCGCTGCCGATCGCCAAAGTGCCCACCGGCGTGGGGATTTCCGCGAACATCTCGTTGGCCCAAACGGCTTCGGCCCCGGTAACCAATTCATAGAACCCGACCAGGCTCGGCACGTCGGCGGTGATGATGCGGGTGGATACGAGCTTCATGGCGGGCACATTATCGGCAGGCACCGACAACCTGCCCGGGCTGAACGTGGGTGTTCCGACGGATCGTCGCGGTTTACGTTGCGGCTCCAGAACCGCTTTCCCACGACGACCACCGAGCGCATGATTGGGTTCACCGTTGGAGGGATGTGCCGGAGTGCCGAATCAGTGGTCGGGAGTGACCATCGACTGTGTCGATCCGGTCCGGATGTCGACGTTCTGGGGGCAGCTGCTCGGCATCGAGCCGTCCTACGAGCACGGCGACGACCCGGACTGGGCGACCCTCGGTTCCCGCAAAGGTGCGACGCCGCGGCTGACCTTCCAGCGTGTCCCGGAAGCCAAGGCGACGAAGGTCCGCATTCATCTCGATGTCGAAGTCCCCGACATCGAGGCGGGCCGCCGACACGTCGAGGATCTCGGCGGAAGATGGTCAGGCACCCGGCACGACTACGACGAGGGCATCGTACTCGTGATGTTCGATCCGGAAGGCCACGAGTTCTGCCTGGTGCAGTACTTCGAAACACCAAGCACCACAAGCTGAATCACTCAGGCGCCGGCCGCGGTGTCAGAGCGTGTTCACGAGCAGCACGTAGGCCAGCGTGCCGGCTCCCACGCTGAGCAGGGTCCGTCGCCCGCCGAGCAGGTGGACGCCTACCGTGAGCACCACGGCGAACGCTGCATACGCCAAGCGATTGGCGTCGCCGGCGACAGAGCGCAGGGTGCTCGCCGCGAGGATCACCACGATGCCGACCGGCATCCAGGCCGCCATGGTGTTGACGAAGCGGGACTTTCGCAGCGGTTGGAGGATCGCAAATGGCACCGCACGCAGGGCCAGATTGATGACGAAGACGGTCGCCAGGACGGCCGCAAGGTACTTCAGATCAAGCATCGGCCGGCTCCCGCCACCGCATCAGGAGGTAGCGCCCCACGAGCGTGGCGATGAACAGCACCAGCCCGACGAACAACGCTGCGTGCGGCGCAACCATCACCGCGACCGAGAAGCTCAGGGCAGCGAGCAGGAGCGAGGGCACACCGTCGCGAGATCGGCAGGCGTCGAGCGTGAGGGTGACGAACAGTGCGCACAGCGCGAACTCGAGCCCTTCGATGCGCGCCGGCAACATCGAACCGAGCAGGACGCCCGTCAAACCGCCACCGACCCAATAGATTTGGAACGCGGCCTGCATCGAGACCAGGCGCCACGACGTCCAGCCGCGCGGGTTGGCGGCGGTCACCGCGTAGGCCTCGTCCACGAGGGTGTAGACGGAATAGGCCCGGGCGATCCGGTTCCGCACGACGTGCAGCGGGAACGTGAACGCGTAGAAGACGTGGCGGAAGTTCACCAGGAACGCGGTCAGTGCGATGGTCGCCAGCGGGGCGACCGCGACGATCATGCCGATCAGCAGCAGTTCCAACGACCCGGCGAAACACGCGATGGACAGCGCCGGCGCAACCCACCACGGCAGGCCGGCCTGGATGACAAGCAAACCGAACGCGACGCCGATCGGATACATGCCGAGGCCGGCGGCGAGCGACGCCCGCACGCCGGCGGCAACCTCCAACTTCCGAGACGGCGGTGCCAGCGTATCCATGACAACAATGATCCCAGGTAGTGCGCAGAATATGGTTGCCACTTAGTGCCCTACTGATCAGTTATGGGCAATAATCAGCTATGGACAAGCTTGATGCAGCAATAATCGACGTCCTACGTCAGGACGGCCGCATCGCGAACGTCGCCCTCGCCGAACGAGTCGGCCTCACGCCGGGCCCGTGCCTGCGCCGGGTGCAGCGCCTCGAGGCCGACGGCGTCATCGTCGGCTACCAGGCCCAGGTTTCACCCGCGGCCGCGAACCAGAGTTTCGAGGTCCTTCTCGACATCGAGATCACCGACTTCGACATGAAGAGCATCGAGACCTTCGAAGACAAGATGGCTGCCTATCCTCAGGTCCTCGAACTCCATCGGCTGTTCGGTTCGCCGGACTACCTCTGCCGCGTCGCTGTCGCGGATCTCGCTGCCTACGAGCAGTTCCTGACGAGCAAGGTGCTCGCCATCCCCGGCATCCACCGCGTCTCGTCGCGGTTCCCGATGAAGACGATCAAGTCACTGCGGCCGCTGTGAGCCGTCGATGCGTCAGTGCACCAGCTTGAGCCCGACGACGCCGCCGATGATCATCACCAGGAACACCGCCTTGAGGACGGATGCCGGCTCGTCACCGGTGGCCATCGCATAGACCACGGTGAGGACCGCGCCGATGCCGACCCAGACGGCGTACGCGGTGCCGACCGGCAGGTCACGCATGGCGTAGGCCAGCCCGGCCATGCTCGCGACCAACGCGACCGCGAACACGACGCTCGGCGAGAGTCTGCTGAAGCCTTCGGACTTACCCATCGCGGTAGCCCAGACCGCTTCGAGGACACCGGAAATGACGAGGACGATCCACGACATGACGTTGCTCCTGGGCCGTCTTGTCGCACACCGGGTACGGCACCCATCGTCCGGAAGCCTGCGTTAAGGCTCTGTTACCAAGTTCTCACAGGCGCTGGCAGGTGGCAATGTCAGATCAGTCACCACCGCGTCGAGCCCATAATCGGCAGATGATCGCTACTCGCCTGACCGATCGCCTCGGGATTCGACATCCGGTTGTTTCGGCGCCGATGGCATTGGCCGCCGGCGGCGCACTGGCTGCGGCCGTCAGCCGCGCCGGCGGGCTCGGGCTCATCGGCGGCGGCTACGGCGATTCCGATTGGCTCCGTGCGCAATTCGCAGCCGCCGGTGATGAGCGGGTCGGCGTCGGCTTCATCACGTGGTCGGCGCAGCGCTCACCCGATGTGGTGGCCGAAGCACTCGAATTCCGCCCCGCCGCGGTGATGTTGTCGTTCGGTGATCCCGGTGTCTTCGCCGCTCAGGTCAAAGACGTTGGCGCCGTACTCATTTGCCAATGCCAGGACCTCAGCCATGTCGAGCGCGCAATCAGCGTCGGTGCCGACGTTGTCGTGGCACAGGGCGCCGAGGCGGGTGGCCACGGTTCCTCGCGCGGGACGCTGAGCCTCGTCCCTGAGGTGGCCGACTACCTCGCTGCCCGCTCCCCCGAAACGCTGTTACTCGCAGCCGGCGGCGTTGCCGACGGCCGGGGTTTGGCCGCATCGCTGATGTTGGGCGCCGATGGGGTGCTGATCGGGACCCGGCTGTGGGCTGCCGAGGAAGCGCTGGTGCACCCGCGCCATCACCGTACGATCGTTGAATCCAATGGGGACAGCACAATTCGCTCGACGGTCGGCGACGTCGTCCGCGGCCTCGCCTGGCCGCCGGAATTCACCATGCGGATGCACCGCAACGCTTTTACCGACCGCTGGCACGGCAATGAGACTGCGTTGGCCGCCAACTCCGACGTCGAAGGGCCGCGATACCGCGCCGCGTTCGCCGACGGCGATCCCGGCAACGCCGGGGTTGTGTTCGGCGAGGCTGCCGGACTCATCCACTCGATCGAGCCCGCAGCTGCCATCGTGGAGCGCATCGCCGACGAGGCGGCGCAGCTGTTGCAGTCCGGGCCGCCGACCGTGCACGGACCCCGTTTGTAGCCTGGGTGGATGGGCGAGGTACTGGACGAGGGGCCGTTCTTCCATGGCACGAAAGCCGATTTGCAGGTGGGAGACCACCTCACCGCGGGATTCCGCTCCAACTACCGGCCTGAAATCGTGATGAACCACATCTACTTCACGGCATTGCGCGACGGTGCCGGGCTCGCGGCCGAACTCGCCGCCGGCGACGGAGCGCCACGGGTCTACGAGGTGGAACCGCTCGGGGAGTTCGAGAACGACCCCAACGTCACGGACAAGAAGTTCCCCGGCAATCCCACGCGGTCGTACCGCAGCACGGAGCCGCTGCGGGTCGTCCGCGAGGTCACCGATTGGACGCGCCTGACGCCCGAAGCGCTGCAAATGTGGCGCGACCGGCTGGCCGCGGTCCGTGCGGATGAGCGCGGCGAGATCATCAACTAGTGCCTCGAACGTGAGCAAGATTGCGAGATTTCACGAAAATCTCGCAATCTGCTCGACACTCGGCCCGCTGTTCGGGGCCCCAGCTAGCTGCGGTTGGCGTTCACTGCCTCGCGAATCAGCGCTTTGAACGCGTCTGCGTCCAGCTCATCGCCCTCGTGCAGATCGATGGCGCGCCGGGTTCCCGCGTCGAGACTCGCGTTGAACAAACGACCCGGGTCCTTCAAGGACGCGCCTTTGGCGAAGGTCGCCTTGACCTTGTCCTTGTACGTCTCCACAGTGCAGATGAGGCCGTCCAGTGAAAACGTCGGCACGCCATCAGGATTGGACGGCTTGCGCCACTTGGACTCCTCGACGACGTCCGGTTCGGCTTGTTTGATCAATGACCGAAGTTCGTCGACTCGATCGGTACGCCAATCCCCACTCACAGCCGCCAATGTACTAGGCAGACCTGGCTGTCGAGGCCTACACGTTGAAGCGGAACTCCACCACGTCCCCGTCGACCATGACGTAGTCCTTGCCTTCCATCCGGACCTTGCCTGCGGCTTTGGCGGCGGCCATGGAGCCGGCTTCGATGAGGTCGTCGAAGGCCACGATCTCGGCCTTGATGAAGCCCTTCTCGAAGTCCGTGTGGATGACGCCGGCCGCCTTGGGCGCGGTGTCGCCCTGGTGGATGGTCCACGCCCGCGATTCCTTGGGACCCGCGGTCAGGTAGGTCTGCAGCTTCAGCGTCCGGAAACCGGCGCGCGCCAACGCATCCAGGCCGCGCTCGGTCTGGCCGATCGACTCCAGCAGCTCGGCGGCGGACTCGTCGTCGAGCTCCAGCAGCTCGGCCTCGATCTTGGCGTCCAGGAACACCGCCTCGGCCGGGGCGACCATCGCGGTCAGCTCGGCCTTGCGGGCCTCATCGGTCAGCACCGACTCGTCGGCGTTGAAGACGTACAGGAACGGCTTGACGGTCATCAGGTTCAGCTCGCGCAGAATCGACCAGTCCTTGCCGGTGGAGAACAGCGTGTGGCCCTCGTCGAACACGGCCTGGGCAGCCACCACGGCTTCGAGGATCGGCTTGCGGTCCTTGTTGGTGCGGGCTTCCTTCTCCAACCGCGGCAGCGCCTTCTCCAGCGTCTGCATGTCGGCGAGAATCAGCTCGGTCTCGATGACCTCGATGTCGGACTTGGGGTCGACACGGCCGTCGACGTGCACGACGTCGTCGTCGGCGAAGGCACGCACCACCTGACAGATGGCGTCGGCCTCGCGGATGTTGGCCAGGAACTTGTTGCCCAGACCCGCGCCCTCGGACGCGCCCTTGACGATGCCGGCGATGTCCACGAACGTCACTGGCGCCGGGACGGTCTTCTCGGAACCGAAGATCTCGGCGAGCTTGTCGAGCCGCGGGTCGGGCAGCGGCACGACACCCTCGTTGGGTTCGATCGTTGCGAACGGATAATTAGCCGCGAGCACGTCATTACGTGTCAACGCGTTGAACAACGTCGACTTTCCGACGTTCGGCAGACCGACGATTCCCAGGTTCAGACCCACGAGTTCACTAGTTTAGGAGACGCCACACCGTCCCAACGCCCGCCTGCAGGCACAGCGGCCCAGATTGCCGGTACGGTCTAGGAGTGTCAGCAGAGCATCACGGGCCCGAAGCCGCCCTCGATCGCCGCTCGGCGCTGCCCAGCATCCCGGGAATCCCCTGGTGGGGAGGCATTGTGCTGGCCGTCACAGCCACCGCGATCGGCTTCGCCTACGACGCCGGCACCGGTGACAAAGAACTCAGCGCGTTCTTCACTTTCTGCTACGTGGCCGGCTGTGTACTCGCTGTGCTCGGCGTGCGTCGGTCCGGAATTTTTACCGCGGTCATCCAGCCGCCGCTGATCCTTTTCGTTGCCGTGCCGGGTGCGTATTTCATGTTCCACAGCGACAAGATCGCCGGCATCAAGGACCTGTTGATCAATTGCGGGTATCCGCTGATCGAGCGTTTCCCGACGATGTTCTTCACCGCGGCGACGGTTCTGATCCTCGGTTTGATCCGCTGGTTCGTCCTGCCGCAGTTCCTCACCTACACGGAGGACGACGCGGAGGAGGAGGCGGCCGCCGAGCCCAAGCCGCGCCGCAGCCGCCGTCAGGCCGATGACGAAGACGTCGCGCCCGCCGGACTCGCCGCGACGCTGTCGGCCAAGCTCACCAAGCTCACGACGGGCCAGACGCCCCGCAGCTCTCGCACCCGTGCCACCCCGTCACGTCGGTCGGCGGCCGAGTCGCCGCGCCGCGGCGCCGCCGATCCGCAGCGCGCACCGCGTCCGTCCCGCGCTCGGGCGCAGGCCGGCGACACCGAGCTGATCGAACCGGTGCCCGGTCAGATGCGTCGGCCGCGGCCCGCACGTCCCCGCCCGGCCGCCACCGATTCGTACGCCGTGCCCGACGAGCCCCGGCGCCGTCCGCGTCCGGCCGGTGAGCCGCGCCGCGCCGCGCAGGAGCGCTATGACTACCGGGAGCCGCGGGAGCGGGATCGCTACGAGCGGCCGACACAGCGCCCGTCCACGGCCGAGCCGCGGCGTCGTCGCTACGCCGACGATCCGTACGAGCCCGGCGACCGCTACCAGTCCCCGGCCCGTCCGTCGCGCAGCGCGCCGCCCAGCGGCGCCCACCACCCCGTCTCCCGGGTGCGGTACCGCGGTGCCGACGACGACGTCGCGCCGGAGCCGCGCGAACGCCGGCCGCGTCAGCCCCACAACTGGGACTGACCGACCGCGTCTGCGCCTGAAGGACTAGTGCCGGGCCGGACGAATCTCGCGCGGCAGCGCGAACACCAGCGTCTCGTTGGCGGTGGTGACCGGCTGGACGGTGTCGTAGCCGAATTCCGCGAGACGCTCGAGCACCCCGCGCACCAGGATTTCCGGCACCGACGCACCTGAGGTGACGCCGACGGTCGTGACACCCTCGAGCCAGCCCGGGTCGATGTCCTCGGCGTAGTCGACCAGCTTGGCCGCGTTGGAGCCGGCGTTCAGCGCCACCTCGACCAGCCGAACCGAGTTGGACGAGTTCCGCGAGCCGACGACGATCACGAGCTCGCACTCGGGAGCCATCGCCTTGACCGCAACCTGGCGGTTCTGGGTGGCGTAGCAGATGTCGTCGCTGGGCGGGTCCTGCAGCGTCGGGAACTTCTCCCGAAGCCGCCGGACCGTCTCCATGGTCTCGTCGACCGACAACGTGGTCTGCGACAGCCAGATGACCTTGTTCGGATCGCGGACGGTCACCTTGTCGACGGCGTCCGGGTTGTCGACGACCTGCACGTGCTCAGGCGCCTCGCCGGCGGTGCCGACGACCTCTTCGTGGCCCTCGTGGCCGACCAGCAGGATGTCGTAGTCGTCGCGGGCGAAGCGCTTGGCCTCGTTGTGCACCTTGGTGACCAGCGGACAGGTGGCGTCGATGGTCCGCAGATTGCGGGCGGCGGCCTCCTCGTGCACCGTCGGCGCGACGCCGTGGGCCGAGAACACCACGATGGCGCCCTCGGGCACCTCTTCGGTCTGTTCGACGAACACCGCGCCGGCCTTGGCCAGCGTGTCCACCACGTAGCGGTTGTGCACGATCTCGTGGCGCACGTACACGGGCGCGCCGTGCTTCTCCAGCGCGCGCTCCACGGTCTCGACGGCGCGGTCCACGCCGGCGCAGTAGCCACGCGGCTCGGCGAGCAGCACGCGCTTGCCGGTTTTGCTCATAGCTTCTCCGGCGACCGAAACGGTGGCGCCGGGAATGCCCATATTGATGGTCGGTGGCATAGCACAAGGGTACTGATCACCGCAGGGCCACAGCCAGCCGTACTCTGGCAGGCATGTCTACTGCGCCCTACGGAGTCCGGCTGCTGGTCGGCGCGGCTGCGACCGCGCTCGAGGAGACCATTCGGCTCCCCCACACCATCCTGACCTACCCGATGACGCTGGCCAGTCAGCTCGCCCAGCTGGTCATGAAAATGCAGCAGGACCTGGCCGAACTGGTCAACAAGGGCGACGAGACCCTCGAGCAGTGGTTCCCACCCAAGGACGAGCAGCCGGAATGGGCCACTTTCGACGAAGATCTGCTGGAGCCGGGTGCTGCCGATCCCGCCGGCTCGGCCACCGAGCAGCCCGACGGCGCCCGCCTGACCGAAGGCCGGTTCGCGCTGTACAGCACGGGGGCCGCCGAGACCCCGAAGCCGTCGACGAACGGTGCGGCGGCCACCGGCGCGAGCGCCGCGACCCCCGCGATCGAACCCGCCATTGTGGCCGACCTGGACTACGCCGAGCTGACCCTGGCCCAGTTGCGCGCCCGGCTCCCCCAGCTCAAGGTGGACGACCTCGAGGCGCTGCTGACCTACGAGAACAACACCAAGTCCCGCGCGCCGTTCCAGACGCTGCTGGCCAACAGGATCACCCGCGCGACCGCGAAGTGATGCGGTGACGTCGGCTGCCGCAGCGGCCGGGAACGAGAACTCGGCCGAGAACCCATGGCCGGTCCGGGCGGTGTCGACCCGCGTCGCCAAGTACATCGACCGGCTCGGCACCATCTGGATCGAGGGCCAGCTCACCGAGCTCAAGTTGCGTCAGTCGACCGCGTGGATGGTGCTGCGCGACCCGGCCGCCGACATGTCGCTGTCGGTCAGTTGCCCGCGCGCACTGGTGGACGACGCGCCCGTCGCCCTGACCGAGGGCACCCAGGTGATCATGCTGGGCAAACCACAGTTCTACACCCGCAACGGCTCATTCTCGTTGCGCATCAGCCAGATTCGCGCCGTCGGCATCGGCGAGCTGCTGGCCCGCATCGACCGGCTGCGCCGCCTGCTGGATGCCGAGGGGTTGTTCGACCCGCGGCTCAAGCGCCCGATCCCGTTCCTGCCCAACACCATTGGCCTCATCACGGGCCGCGCTTCGGCGGCCGAACACGACGTCGTTACCGTCGCTCAAAGCCGTTGGCCCGCAGTGCACTTCGATGTCCGCAACACGGCGGTGCAGGGCTCGGGCGCGGTGCCGCAGATCGTCGAGGCCCTGCGCGCCCTGGATGCCGCGCCGCACGTCGACGTCATCGTGATCGCGCGCGGCGGCGGCAGCGTCGAGGATCTGCTGCCGTTCTCCGACGAGACGCTGTGCCGCGAGATCGCGGCCTGCACCACGCCGGTGGTCAGTGCCGTCGGGCACGAACCGGACAACCCGCTCTGCGACCTGGTCGCCGACCTGCGGGCGGCAACCCCGACCGACGCGGCCAAACGCGTCGTCCCCGACGCGGCCGCCGAGCAGGCGCTGGTGACCGACCTACGGCGGCGCAGCGCGCAGGCCCTGCGCAACTGGGTGCACCGCGAAGAGCGCTTCATCGGCCAGTTGCGTGGGCGCCCTGTCCTGGCCCAGCCCTTGCAGGCGCTGGATGCTCACGCCGAGGAGATCACCCGCGCCGTGACGGCCGCGCGCCGCGACATCCGACGGCTGATCGCCACCGAAACCGACCATGTCGGCCACCTGTCGGCCCGGCTGGCCACGCTCGGGCCGGCCGCGACACTGGCCCGCGGGTACGCCGTCGTGCAGAACCTGTCCGCGGCCGGCGCGGTCCTGCGGTCGGCGCACGACGCCCCGGCGGGCACCAGACTCCGAATCCGGGTCGCCGACGGCGCCGTCACGACCGTGAGCGAAGGAATATATGACGAACATTAGTCAGCTTGGCTACGAAGCCGCCCGCGACGAACTGATCGAGGTCGTCCGCAAACTGGAAGCGGGCGGACTCGATCTCGACACCTCGCTCCAGCTCTGGGAAAGGGGCGAACAACTGGCAAAACGGTGCGAAGAGCACCTGGCCGGCGCCCGCAAGAAAGTCGAGGACGCGCTCGCCTCGGGCGCCGACGACGAAAATTGATCAGTGCGGTAATTTCTCCCGCACACTGTTAACTGGAACACGTTTCAGTTATGCTCCTGCACCATGCGTGATGCTTCCCTGACCACTGACCTCGGCCGCGTGTTGGTAACCGGCGGGTCTGGCTTCGTCGGCGCCAACCTGGTGACCGAACTGCTCGGCCGTGGCCACCACGTCCGGTCCTTCGACCGGGCGCCGTCGCCGCTGCCGGCCAACCCGAACCTGGAGACGCTGGTCGGCGACATCACGAACCCCGAAGACGTGTCAAAGGCCGTCGCTGATATCGACACGATCATCCACACCGCGGCGATCATCGATCTGATGGGCGGCGCGTCGGTCACCGACGAGTACCGCAACCGCAGCTTCGGCGTGAACGTCGGCGGCACGGAGAATCTGGTGAAGCTGGGCCGGGCGGCGGGCGTCAAGCGCTTCGTCTACACCGCGTCGAACAGCGTTGTCATGGGTGGGCAGGACATCCAGAACGGCGACGAGACCATGCCGTACACCGCCCGCTTCAACGACCTGTACACCGAGACCAAGGTCGCCGCCGAGAAGTTCGTGCTGTCGCAGAACGGCGTGGACGGCATGCTCACCTGTTCCATCCGGCCCAGCGGCATCTGGGGCCGCGGCGACCAGACCATGTTCCGCAAGGTGTTCGAGAACATCCTCGCCGGCCACGTCAAGGTGCTGGTCGGCAACAAGAACATCAAGCTGGACAATTCCTACGTGCACAACCTGATCCACGGTTTCATCCTGGCGGGCGAGCACCTGGTGCCCGGCGGCACCTCACCCGGGCAGGCGTACTTCATCAACGACGGCGAACCGCTCAACATGTTCGAGTTCGCCCGCCCCGTCATCGTCGCGTGCGGCCGCAAGCTGCCCACCTTCTACGTCTCCGGCAAGCTCGTGCACCGCGTGATGATGGCGTGGCAGTGGCTGCATTTCCGGTTCGCCCTGCCCGAGCCGCTGATCGAGCCGCTGTCGGTCGAGCGCCTCTACCTGAACAACTACTTCTCCATCGCCAAGGCCAAGCGTGATCTGGGCTACGAGCCGCTGTTCAACACCGAGCAGGCCATGAAGGAATGCATGCCGTACTACGTCGACCTCTTCCGCCAGATGGAAGCGGCCGACGCCGCGAAGTAGCAGCTTCAGTCAGCGGTAGAGGTGCACCGGGTGCTGCGTTGATTTCTCGATGTTCGCCGACGCGGCGATGAGCAGATCGGTACCGAGCGCGATGAGCGCTCGGGCCGCCGCGATCTCCTCGCCGACGAGCGGCGCACTCGGGTCTTTGGGATTGCGGTAGGCATCCCCCGTCGTCGTGAGGGTGTCGTCACGCAGCCGGGCGTGTGCGGAGGCGTGGGTGTGGACATCGTCCTCGAAGAACTCGATCTCGACGTGCCACTTGTTGGTCAGATCCTTGTCGTACATGTCGATCACCTTCCCTACGTAAGCGTGCGCCTCCCGCCGCCCGTTGACCAGTGCCTATTTCCCCGACCTGCCGAACGGCCGCCGGAATTCCTGCCCCACCCGTAAAGTCGAACGGGCACAGGAAAATCCGTTTCGACCGAGGAGCTCTGTCATGCCCGACGGCAAACCCAACATCCTGGTGATCTGGGGCGACGATATCGGCATCAGCAACCTGAGTTGTTACAGCGACGGGCTGATGGGTTACCGGACGCCGAACATCGACCGCATCGCCGCCGAGGGCATGCGCTTCACCGACTCCTACGGCGAGCAAAGCTGCACCGCGGGCCGGGCGGCGTTCATCAGCGGGCAGAGCGTGTACCGCACCGGGATGAGCAAAGTCGGCGTCCCGGGCGTCGACATCGGTTGGGCCGCAGAGGATCCGACCATCGCCGAATTGCTCAAGCCCATGGGCTACGCCACCGGCCAGTTCGGCAAAAACCACTTCGGCGATCTGAACAAGTACCTGCCCACGGTGCACGGATTCGACGAGTTCTACGGCAACCTCTACCACCTCAACGCCGAAGAGGAACCCGAGCAGTTCGACTATCCGCACAAGGATCAGTTCCCCATGCTCTACGAGAAGGCCTTGCCGCGCGGCGTGATGAATTGCAAGGCCACCACCGAGGTCTCGACCGAGCCCGACGACCCGAAGTTCGGCCCGGTCGGTAAGCAGACCATCGAGGACACCGGCCCGCTGACCGCCAAGCGGATGGAGACCATCGACGACGACATCGCCGACCGCACCGTCGACTACATCAAGCGCCAGCACGAAGCGGGCAACCCGTTCTTCGTCTGGTGCAACTTCACGCACATGCACCTCTACACGCACGTGAAGCCGGAGAGCCGCGGCCAGGCCGGGCTGTGGCAGTCCGAGTACCACGACGCGATGATCGACCACGACAAGAACGTCGGCACGGTGCTGGACGTCCTCGACGAACTGGGCATCGCCGACGACACCATCGTCATCTACTCCACCGACAACGGCCCGCACCGCAACACCTGGCCCGACGGCGGCACCACGCCGTTCCGCAGCGAGAAGAACACCAACTGGGAGGGCGCCTTCCGGGTGCCCGAGCTGATCCGCTGGCCCGGAAAGATCAAGGCGGGCACCGTATCCAACGACATCATCCAGCACCATGACTGGCTGCCGACACTGCTCGCGGCCGCGGGTGATCCCGACATCAGCGAGAAGCTCAAGAAGGGGCACAAGGCCGGCGCCGACGGCGAGACCGAGTACAAGGTTCACATCGACGGCTACAACCTGCTGCCCTATCTGATGGGCGAGGTCGAGCACAGTCCGCGTCGTGGCTTCTTCTACTTCAACGACGACGCAGAACTGGTCGCGATGCGGTTCGAGAACTGGAAGATCGTCTTCGCCGAACAGCGCTGCCAGGGCACCCTGCGGATTTGGGCCGAACCGTTCACGCCGCTGCGCGTGCCCAAGCTGTTCAATCTGCGCACCGACCCGTACGAGTACGCCGACATCACGTCGAACACCTACTACGAGTGGTTCCTGCGGCGCGACTTCTTCGCGTTCTACGCGACGGCCATGGCCGCGGTGTTCCTCGACACGTTCAAGGAGTTCCCGCCCCGGCACCCACCGGCCAGCTTCAGCATCGATCAAATCGTCGAGAAGCTGCACCAGTTCCTGGCCGCGGACTAGAGGCGGTAGGTGTTGGAGTCCTGGAACGACGGCCCGACGAAGTCGGCGATCGTCGACTTCGTCGGGCGGGTGACCACCGAAGGGCCGGATTTCGTTGCGCCGCAAGACCGCGTCGCGGTCTTCGACAACGACGGCACACTGTGGTGCGAGAAGCCGGCCTACGTCCAACTGGATTTCCTGGTGCGCCGGCTGGCGACGCAGGCCGCCGCCGACCCGTCACTGGCCGCGCGGCAGCCGTACACCGCAGCCGCGTCGGGCGACCTGTCCTGGTTCGGCGACGCCGTCACCAAACACTACGAGGGCGACGACAGTGCGCTGAAAGTCCTTGCCGCTGGAATCCTTTCAGCCAACGACGCCATCACCGTCGACGCGCTCACCGAACGGGTGACGGAGTTCTTCGCCGACGTCCGGCATCCGACGCTGGACCGGCCGTACACCGAGTGCGGCTACGTCCCGATGGTCGAGCTGCTGCGGTACCTCGAGGCGAATGAGTTCACCTGCTACATCGTCTCCGGCGGCGGACGCGATTTCATGCGGCCCGTCACCGGCAGCATGTACGGCATCCCGCCCGAACGCGTAGTCGGCAGTTCGGTTGCGCTGCAATACAAGGACGGCGAGCTGTACACCACGTCCCAGCCGGAGTTCCTCGACGACGGCCCGGTGAAACCAGCCCGAATCTGGGGCCGGACCGGCCGCCGACCGATTTTCGCCGCGGGCAATTCCAATGGCGATATCGAGATGCTCGAGTTCGCCCGCAGCTTCCGGCTGCTAGTGCTACACGACGACGCCGAGCGCGAATTCGATTACGTCGGAGGGGCGGAACGGGTTCTCGAGTTGGCGAAGACCGAGGGCTGGACCGTCGCGAGCATCCGGAACGACTGGGCCGAGGTGTTCCCGAGTTGAGCCTGGTCTGGATTCCCGGGCAGACCACGGTGCTGGGTTCAGACGGGCACTATCCCGAGGAAGCCCCGGCCCGTGAGGTCACCGTCGACGGCTTCTGGATACAGCCGCAGCAGGTGACCAACGCCGACTTCACCGCGTTCGTCGAGGCCACCGGCTACGTCACCGTGGCAGAACGGCCACCCAACCCGGCCGACTATCCCGGCGCCCCGGCGGAAAATCTGCAACCCGGCTCGATGGTATTCCGGCGCACGCCCGGCCCCGTCGACCTGCGTCACCTCAGCCAGTGGTGGACGTGGACGCCGGGCGCGTGCTGGAACCATCCGCGGGGCCCGAAGTCGTCGCTACGGAACCGCGAGCAGCATCCCGTCGTGCATGTGGCGTTCGAGGACGCCGCGACGTACGCCGAGTGGGCGGGGCTGGCCCTGCCGACCGAGGCGCAGTGGGAGGTCGCGGCCCGCGGCGGCCTGGACCGCGCCACCTACACCTGGGGCGACAAGCCCGAGCAGCCCGGCCAACGGCTGGCCAACTTCTGGCACGGCGAGTTCCCGTACCTGCCCGACACCGGCTATGGCCAGACCGCGCCGGTAGGCAGCTTCCCGCCGAACGACTACGGCCTGTTCGACATGGCCGGCAACGTCTGGGAGTGGACCACCGACTTCTACGCCGCGACCCGCGACAGCCAATCCTGCTGTGCCGCAGACAGTTACGATCCCGACCAACCGGGGACCCCGATAGCGCGCCGGGTGATCAAGGGTGGTTCGTTCCTGTGCGCGGACAGCTACTGCCTGCGCTACCGACCGGCCGCACGTCGTCCCCAGGCTGTTGACACCGGCATGAGCCACATCGGCTTCCGGTGCGTGCGGGCCGAGCGCGGCTAGCGCGCTGCTTGATGTAGCCGAGAACCAACGATATCTCCGCTCAGCCAGCGTTGAGGCCCTGCCAGGCAGCAACTCTCACAAAATGTACTACACAGTACAGAAATTGGACCAATTGATACATTTGGCAGGTGATCACCGAACCGACGACCGACCGCGGCCGTGCGACCGTGGCACGGATCCTCGAAGCGGCGTGCGTGTTATTCGCTCGACAGGGCGTGCGGGCCACCACGCTCGACGAGATCGGCAACGCGGCCGGCGCCGGCCGTAGCCAGCTGTATCACTTCTTCGCCGACAAGGCCGACCTGGTATCCGACGTGGTCCGGTTCCAGGTCGACAGGGTGCTGTCGTCAGTCCAGCCCTCATTCGACGATGTCAACACTGCCGCCGATCTGCGCGCCTGGTGCGCCGACGCGGTCCGCGCCCACGCCGCGTCTGACGATCCCATCCGCTGCCCCATCGGCTCGCTGGTCTACGAGCTGGACCGCTCCGACGACGGTCCGGCCCGGTCGACGCTCAAATCCGGCTTCGCCCAGTGGGAACAGGTCATGGCCGACGCCCTGCAACGGGTGGCCAACAGCGGCGGACTACTGCCGGGCACCGAGCCGACGGTGCTTGCCGCCGCACTCCTCGCGGCCTATCAGGGCGGCATGCTGCTGGCGGACGTCAGTGGCGATGTGGCACCCCTGCAGCACGCGTTGGATACCACTTTGGCGGCCGCCCTGGGGCCTGCGCCCAAACGTGGACGGTCCCGGTAGCCGATCCCTCAGCGCCCGTTACGAAAACACATGAGGCAGTTTCGGATTGGTGCAGCCGAACCGGCAACCGCCATCACACCCGAACCCGCCGGGCGACTCGGGTGCGCTCGGCCGCCCGCCCGGCCTGCAGCGCCTCGGCCAGCGTCCACGCCGCAATCCCCAGTAGTGCAACATCTTTGATCAGAAACTGACCTGTCATCGACAGCGCCGGAAAGCCACCGGCAGCCGGCTCGCCGATCCCCGGGGTGGTGAACAGGAAGCTGATTGTCGCGATGAACAACCCGACTGCGATCAGACTGCCGACCGCAGACGTCCGCGGCCACCACGGCCTGACCGCAAGCAACACCGCAGTGCCGACCTCGAGCACGCCGAGTAGGGCCGAGAACGTCGACACGGAGAAGACGCCGTACAGCCAACTCATGACCGGACTGTGCTCGACGAGCGGCTGAATCCCCTGCGCCTCATACGAAGTGAACTTCAGCAGACCGATCCATCCGATCACGATGACAAGTCCGTAGCGGGCGAGATGGCCGGCGATTCGACTCACGACCCGTTGGACCTTCCACCGCCGAGCGCATCACCCAAGGTCCAGATGGACACCCCGATGAGCACCAAATCCTTCAACAGGAACTGGCCGGGCAGCGCGCCCAGGATCGGCACCGGACCGGCATGCCCGGCGACGAGACCCGGGGTGGTGAACAGGAAACTCAGCGTGCCGAGAAACAGCACCACGGCCATCACGCTGCCCACCGCAGACAGCCGCGGCCACACTGGCCGCACCGCGATGAGCGCCGCGGCGACGATTTCGGCAGTGCCCAGTGCCGCAGCGACGGCGTGGTGGCTGAGCAGCTGATAGATCCACGACATCAGCGGACTGTGCTCGATCAGCACGTGGGCTTCCATCTTGACGAACTTGCCGAGGCCGATCCATGCCAATACGACGACGAGGCCGTACCTGGCTACCGCCTGGCCGATCGTCGCGATGCGGTGCGCCGGTACCGCAGGCTCAACAGTCAACGAATCCGTCCTTCTGCAGCGATGAGTGCCGCCCTTTGCGGACCTGGCTATGTACCGCACAGTACATCAACTGTACTTTCTAGTACATAACTGGCAACAGGTCGTCGAAGGCCGATTTCGCAACACCGCCCGAATTCCGGGTGTATACAGATTCACTAATCTGTTCACACCCGCGACACCGCAGCCTGCCCGGTCGTCGCTCACGCCAGGAGAAGCCAGTGACCACTCAGCGCAACGCCCTCATCGTCGGTGGGGCTTCCGGTATCGGCTGGGCCACCGCCCAGGGCCTGGCCGCGCAGGGCTACCGCGTCGTCATCGCCGACCGCAACGCCGAACTCGCCGACGCCCGCGCCACCGAACTCGGCGCACCCCACACCGCCGTCGCGGTCGAGGTGACCGACGCGGCCTCCGTCGCCGCCGCCTTCGAGCAGGCCGGGGAGCTCGACGCCGTCGTCAGCTGCGCGGGCTTCTCGACCTTCGGACTCATTGTGGACATGCCCGTCGCCGATTTCCGCGCCGTCGTCGACTGCTGTCTGACGGGGTCCTTCATCGTCACCAAGTACGCGGGCCAGAAGCTCCGCGAAGGCGGCTCGCTGGTATGCATCTCCTCACTCAACGGGCGCCAGCCGGCCATCGGCATGAGCGCCTACAGCGCCGCCAAGGCGGGCCTGTCGATGCTGACCGAGGTGGCCGCATTGGAGTTGGGCCCCAAGGGAATTCGCGTCAACGCCGTCGCACCCGGCTTCGTGCACACCCCGCTGACCGAAGGCGCGGCGCTGATCCCCGGCGTCGTCGACGAGTACGTGGAGAACACCGCACTGGGCCGCGCCGGCACGCCCGAGGACATCGCGAACGCCGTGCTGTTCCTGTGCTCGGAGCAGTCGTCGTGGCTGACGGGCGAGGTGCTGGACCTCAACGGCGGTGCGCACCTCAAGCGCTACCCCGACATCATGAGTCACATCCTCAAGCTCGCGTCGGGGTAGCAACCGGCGGCAGATCCGTCAGAATCACCGTCATGGACACCGATTTCACGGTCACCCAGAAGCGGGCGCTCGCCGTTGCGACGATCCTGGCGGTCGGCTTCGGCGCGTATTTCCTGCGCGGTCAGTTCATGCTGGTCGTGGTGGCCGGGGTGGTGGCGTACCTGTTCACCCCGTTGTTCCGGCGGCTGTCGGCGCGGCTGAGCACCGGCCTGTCGGCCACGCTGACCCTGCTGGCCGCACTCTTCATGGTGATCGTGCCGATTGCCGCGGCTGTCGCCATCGGCATCGTGCAGATCACCACCATGATCCGGAATGTGTCGGACTGGGTGAGCCGCACCGACATGGGCGCACTGGGCACCCGCTCACTGCAGGCCGTCAACGACCTGCTGGCACAAATCCCGTTCCTGCATGACGTGACGCTGACGCGCGAGTCGCTCCAGAAGTGGATCATCACGTTCGCGCAGCGCGCCGGCGAGTGGGGCCTGAACGTGCTGCAGGACGCCGCCGGCGGACTGTTCGGCGCACTGGCCGGTGCCGTGATCTTCATCTACGTGTTCATCTCGCTGCTGACCAACGGAGACCAGCTGGTCCTGCTGGTCCGGCGGCTCAACCCGCTCGGCGAGGAGGTCACCGACCTGTACCTGGGCAAGATGGGCGCGATGGTGCGCGGCACGGTCCTCGGCCAGTTCGTCATCGCGCTGGCGCAGGGTGTGGCAGGCGCGATCTCGATCTACATCGCCGGCTTCCACGACGGTTTCTTCATCTTCGCGATCCTGCTGAGCGCGTTGTCGGTGATCCCGCTGGGCGGCGGCATCGTGAGCATCCCGTTCGGCATCGGGCTGGCGCTGTTCGGCAACGTCGGCGGCGGCCTGTTCGTGATCCTGTTCCACGTCCTCGTGGTCACGAACATCGACAACGTGCTCCGGCCCATCCTGGTGCCCCGGGCAGCCCGGTTGGATTCGGCACTGATGCTGTTGTCGGTGTTCTCCGGGATCGCGATGTTTGGTTTCCTGGGCCTGGTGATCGGCCCGGTGCTGATGATCGTCGTCGTCACCACGATCAGCGTGTATCTCGCCGTCTACAAAGGTGTTCCGTTGAACGAACCCGACCCCGACGAACCCCACGCCCCAGGCCGGCTCGGACGGCTCATCGCCGCGATCCGGGCCCGCCGCACGCCGCCGGCTAAGGCAGCGGCTGCGCCTTCTGCGTCGCCTCAGCCAGAGTCCGATAGTCCGCCGCACTCGCCGAACCACTGACCGCGACCTGCGCCGGGCCGGTCGGCCCGTCGAGCTTGGCCGTCCAGATCGGTTCGGTGCCCTGCTGGTCTTCGCCCGCACCCTCGTACACCACCCAATGCACGCCGCCGACGTCCTGCGCGCCGGTCGGGTACATGCCGGTATGGATCGAGGACACCAGCTTCTCCTCGTCGGCATTGCTCTGGACCAGCGCCACGAACATGCCGGCAGCGGTCAGATAGCCGACCTTGGACGTCAGCGCGCGCGTCGGCTGCTTGGTGACGGGGTCGGTGCGACCGGCTTCGATGGCACCGCGCGACCCCGAATTGGCGTGCCAACCGGACGGCAGCTGCGGCACCCGGATCGGGATGCGAAGCGCCGCGGCATCGGCTTTGAGTGCCGCCGGGGCGTCGTACTGCGGCGCCGGCCCCTTGCCCGGGCCCTGCGGCGCGAACGAGCACATCCCGAGCATCCCGGCCAGCGCGATACACGCCACCACCAGCGGGGCGATGGACCAGAACATGTCGCGGCCGTCCTGCAGCAGCCGGTCCTTCGCCGGGCGCGGCACCGGCACCGACTGGCCCTCGGCGACCGCCTCGGGTGCGGACAGCGGCTGACCCTCGGGTTCCGGGGATGATGACGTCACGGTGCTCAGTATCCCAGCTCCCCGGGGCGCACCGGCTAATGGGACAATCTGCGCATGACGCCTTCGCGCCGGGAAGCCCCAGACCGCAACCTCGCCCTCGAACTGGTCCGCGTGACCGAAGCCGGCGCCATGGCCGCCGGCCGTTGGGTCGGCCGCGGCGATAAGGAAGGCGGTGACGGCGCGGCCGTCGACGCCATGCGCGAGCTGGTCAATTCGGTCTCGATGCGCGGTGTCGTGGTCATCGGTGAGGGCGAGAAGGACCACGCGCCGATGCTCTACAACGGCGAAGAGGTCGGCAACGGCGACGGTCCCGACTGCGACTTCGCCGTCGACCCCGTCGACGGCACCACCCTGATGAGCAAGGGCATGCCCAACGCCATCTCGGTGCTGGCGGTCTCCGAGCGCGGCACCATGTTCGACCCGTCGGCCGTCTTCTACATGAACAAGATCGCCGTCGGCCCCGACGCGGCCGACGTCATCGACATCACCGTGCCCATCGGCGAGAACATCCGTCGCGTCGCCAAGCGCCTCAACGAGTCGGTCGCCGACGTCACGGTGTGCATCCTGGACCGGCCCCGGCACGCCCAGCTGATCAGCGAGGTCCGCGAGGCCGGCGCCCGCATCCGGCTGATCTCCGACGGCGACGTCGCCGGCGCCATCTCGGCCTGCCGTCCCGAGTCGGGCACCGACATCCTGGCCGGTATCGGCGGCACGCCCGAGGGCATCATCGCCGCGGCCGCCATCCGCTGCATGGGCGGCGCGATCCAGGCCGTCCTCGCCCCCACCGACGACGACGAGCGCCAGCGCGCCCTCGACCGCGGCTACGACCTCGAGCGCGTGCTCACCACCGAAGACCTGGTCGCCGGCGACAACGTCTTCTTCTGCGCCACCGGCGTCACCGACGGCGACCTGCTCAACGGTGTGCGTTACTTCGCCGGCGGTTGCACCACCCAGTCGATCGTCATGCGCTCCAAGTCCGGCACGGTCCGGATGATCGAGGCCTACCACCGGCTGTCCAAGCTCAACGAGTACTCCGCGGTGGACTTCACCGGGGACCTCTCCGCCGCACACCCCCTGCCGTAGTTTCCGTTCACCTCAACCAAAGGGAGCACATGTCCGACAACGTTGTCGAAGCCGAGTACCGGATCGAGCACGACACCATGGGCGAAGTCCGGGTGCCGATCAACGCCCTGTGGCGCGCGCAGACGCAGCGGGCGGTGGAGAACTTCCCGATCTCGTTCCGCGGCCTCGAGCGCACCCAGATCCGCGCGCTGGGTCTGCTCAAAGGCGCCTGCGCACAGGTCAACAAGGACCTGGGCCTGCTGGACCCCGAGAAGGCCGACGCGATCATCGCCGCCGCCGGTGAGATCGCCGACGGTCTGCACGACGACCAGTTCCCCATCGACGTGTTCCAGACCGGCTCGGGCACCAGCTCGAACATGAACGCCAACGAGGTCATCGCCTCCATCGCGGCCCGCAACGGCGTCGAGGTCCACCCCAACGACCACGTCAACATGTCGCAGAGCTCCAACGACACCTTCCCCACCGCCACGCACATCGCGGCGACGGAAGCCGCTGTGCGCCACCTGATCCCGGCGCTCGAGGTCCTGCACGAGTCGCTGGCCAACAAGGCCCGCGCGTGGCGCACCGTCGTCAAGTCCGGCCGTACCCACCTCATGGACGCCGTGCCCGTCACCCTGGGCCAGGAGTTCGGTGGCTACGCCCGCCAGATCGAGGCCGGCATCGAGCGCGTCAAGGCGACGCTGCCCCGTCTGGGTGAGCTGGCCATCGGCGGCACCGCCGTCGGCACCGGCCTGAACGCGCCCGACGGCTTCGGCGCCAAGGTCGTCGAGGTGCTGGTGAACCAGACCGGCATCGCCGAACTGCGCACCGCCGCAGACTCTTTCGAGGCCCAGGCCGCCCGCGACGGACTCGTCGAGGCGTCCGGCGCACTGAAGACCATCGCGGTGTCGCTGACCAAGATCGCCAACGACGTGCGCTGGATGGGCTCCGGTCCGCTGACCGGCCTCGGCGAAATCCAGCTGCCCGACCTGCAGCCGGGTAGCTCGATCATGCCGGGCAAGGTGAATCCGGTTCTGCCCGAAGCGGTTACCCAGGTCGCCGCGCAGGTCATCGGCAACGACGCGGCCGTCACCGTCGGCGGCCTGTCGGGCGCCTTCGAGCTGAACGTCTACATCCCGATGATGGCCCGCAACGTGCTGGAGTCCTTCACGCTGCTGTCCAACGTCTCGCGACTGTTCGCCTCCAAGTGCATCGACGGCCTCGTCGCCAACGAGGACCACCTGCGCACGCTGGCGGAGTCGTCGCCGTCGATCGTGACGCCGCTGAACTCGGCCATCGGCTACGAGGAAGCCGCCAAGGTCGCCAAGGAAGCCCTCAAGGAGAAGAAGACCATCCGGCAGACGGTCATCGACCGCGGCCTGATCGGCGAGAACCTCTCCCTGGCCGAGCTGGACAAGCGCCTCGATGTGTTGGCGATGGCGAAGGTCAAGGACGGCGAGTAGTTCTCAGCCGCAGAAAGTGCCCTCTTCTTCGGAAGGGGGCACTTTTTTGATGCCCTCCCGAGGGCTCTTCTCACATCGCAGGTGAAGCGAATGTGAACAGCTCCTTACTGGACAGATACTGCCGGGAAACGGGATTCGACCCGTGCGTTTGCAATTGTGTTGCAATGACGGCCGAGCTCACCGATTCGCACCGAGGTGCCCGGCTGGACGCCGTCCCGTGCATGACGCACGGCCGCTTCCACATGCCGCACACGCACGCCGGCGAGCGGCTGCCCAAACCCCAGGCCGAGGTCCTCAAACTCGTGACGACATCACCGGGTCAACGGAACGCCGATGTCCTGCAGGCCAGGCTGTTCATCGAACTGCTCGAGGACGAGCTGGCCGAGTTGCACCTGCAACTGGCGGTGACGGAGCGACGGGCGGCCAAGCAGGGCGCCGACAAGCATCTCGAGGTGCTGCGCGGGCGCATCGCCGAACTCCTGGCCATGGTCGACGCGATCGCCGACCGCTTCCCCACTGCGTAGCGCGCAACACGCGACGGAGGATGCGTTGGCGGGCGGCGCGGGACCGGGCGGGAAAGTCCGTGAGTTCAATCGCAGTGGCAAGGTGCCGGTCGTTTTTGCACTCAGGGACCGCTGGTGGCCGGGAAAAGTACCTGGGGTCAGTCACCGCAGCCGCGGCCCGTCGTGAGTGAAGCCACGTACTTCCGATGACGGCAACGGCCGCGACGCACCCAGGACCCGTCGCGAGAAGCTCGCCAGGGCGCCTACCTCTGCGGCAGCCGTTCGGCGCAGCTACTGGCCGTTGTTCGAGCCGCCGGAGTTGGCGCCCGGGATGTCGGTGATCGGGATGTTCGGCATCGGCGGCGGCGACGGGGTGTTGGGCAGCGTCGGAATCTCCGCCGGCGGGATATCGGTCAGATCGTTGACCGGCGGGCCGTTCTCCCGGCTGCCGTAGCTGGTGCCCGGCTCGCGATGGCCGATCATGTGGCTGACCGTCACCAGGTGATAGCCGTTGGCCTTGAGCACGGGGATGAACTGCTGCACCAGGTCGACCGTCGATGAGTAGGTGTCGTGGAACAGGACCACCGAATTCGGCTTGATCTGCGTCATCAGCATGTAGCGGGTGGCCGCGGTGTTGGAGTCGTTGGCCCAGTCGAACGGGATGACGTCCCAGTTGATGTCGGCCAGGCCCTGCTTCTTGGCCTCGGCGAGTACCTGGTCATTGATCAGCCCGCCGGCGGTGCGCACCAGCTTCGGCCGCTGCCCGGTGGCCTTCTCGATGGCGTCGCTGGCCTTGCTGAACTGTCCCGCGATGAACTCCGGCGGGATGGTCGTCATATTGGGGTGTTCCCAGGTGTGGCTGCCCAGCTCCATACCGGCGTCGACGACGCGCTTGGCGCCGGCGGGGTTGGCGGCGACCTTGTTGCCGATCTCGAAGAATGTCGCCTTGGCGTCGTTGTCCTGCAAGATTTTCAGCAGCCGGTCGGTGTACGGGCTGGGGCCGTCGTCGAAGGTGAGCGCGACGCACTTGTACTTGCTGCAGTCGACTTCGTCGGCCTTGGCGACGTTTCCGGTCTGACACCCGACGACGACGATCGTCACACCGGCACACACGCCGAGGACGGTTCGCCAGTAGGGCCAGGCCTTGCTCTCACGTCGCACCCAATCACCTTACCGACGCCGCGATTTGTGCACGAAAACCCGTGTTCGACGCGGAAGATCGTGCACAAATCGCGGCCCGGCTCAGGTCACGGCAGGGTGCCGGGGCTGATCTCCTCGAGCATCTCGGTGACGAGCGCGGCGATCGGCGAGCGTTCGCTGCGCATCAGGGTGATGTGTGCGAACAGCGGGTGGCCCTTGAGCTTCTCGATCACCGCGGCGACACCGTCATGCCGGCCGACACGCAGGTTGTCGCGCTGGGCGACGTCGTGCGTGAGCACCACGCGGGACCCGGAACCGAGTCGCGAGAGCACCGTCAGCAGCACGTTGCGCTCGAGCGACTGGGCCTCGTCGACGATGACGAAGGAGTCGTGCAGCGAGCGGCCGCGAATGTGCGTGAGCGGCAACACTTCCAGCATTCCCCGGGAGAGCACCTCCTCCAGCACCGCGGGGCTGGCCAGGCCTTCGAGGGTGTCGAAGACGGCCTGCGCCCACGGGCCCATCTTCTCGCTCTCGCTGCCCGGCAGGTAGCCGAGGTCTTGTCCGCCAACGGCATACAGCGGCCGGAACACGACGACCTTGCGCTGGGTGCGGCGCTCGAGCACGGCCTCCAGGCCGGCGCACAACGCCAGTGCCGACTTGCCGGTACCGGCCTTACCGCCGAGGGAGACGATGCCGACGGACTCGTCGAGCAGCAGATCGAGGGCGACGCGTTGTTCGGCTGACCTTCCCCGGAGGCCGAACACTTCGCGATCACCGCGGACCAGCTGCACCCGCTTCTCGGCGTTGACGCGGCCCAGCGCGTGCGACGTGCCGCCGAGGAGCCGAATGCCGGTGTGGCACGGCAGGTCCCGTGCTTCCAGCAGGTCGACCTCGCCGTCGGCGAACAGCGTGTCGATGTCCTCCGGAGTGGCGTCCATCTCGGTCATGCCGGTCCAGCCGGACGTGATGACATCCTGCGCGTGGTATTCGTCAGCCAACAGGCCGACGGCACCGGCCTTCACCCGCAGCGGAATGTCCTTGCTGACCAACGTGACTCGCTTGCCCTCGGCTGCGAGGTTGGCGGCGCAAGCCAGGATCCGGTGGTCGTTGGTGTCGGTGCGGAAGCCCGTGGGGAGCACCGACTGGTCGACGTGGTTCAGCTCAACCTGCAGCGAACCACCTTGTGTCCCAACGGGAATCGGCTGGTCCAGCCGCCCGTGTTCCAATCGCAAGTCGTCGAACATGCGCAGTGCCTGCCGGGCGAACCAGCCCAGTTCGTGATGGTGGCGTTTACCCTCCAGCTCACTGATGACCACCAGGGGGACAACCACTTCGTGCTCGGCGAAACGCGTGCATGCCCAGGGATCGGACAGCAGCACGGAGGTATCGAGCACGTAGGTACGGACCTGCGAATCAGACACGTGGCGCTCCTCGGCCCGTGCGGCCCCACACGAGTACTTCGGTGGACGCAGCGGTACCTGGACCGGGGCCGGTCCCAATCTCTAATCGGGTACCGCCCGGATAGCAGAGCAGTTCGCTAGCCATCACCGGCGACGCTACTCCCGGCGGCCGCCCCACGCTGACGGCGCGCCGTGACTGTTTTGTGACGTCTAGATGAACTGGGCGAGCGACGGTTCGTCGCTCAGGCCCCACGCCTTGACACGGTCGGAGATGACGGTGCGCAGCGCCACGGCATCGAAGATGCCGGCGTCGGCAACAACCTGGACCTTGTCCTGGTAGGCGTCGATATCCGCACCGATGACCTCGAGGCCGGTAGCCCGGGCCGCGATGGCGGCGATGGTCTCGTCGCGGTGCGTCTCCAGCAGGTGCGTGACGAGGTTGGCAAAGAACTCCTCATGGCGCTCTTCGTCGCGGGCGATGCGGCCGGCCATGGCGGCGAGCACAGGCTCCTCGATCTGGGCCTGCAGGTTGCGGGTGAAGACGGCGTGCGCACGCTCGAAGAACGCCATGAAGACCAGCGTCTCGATCTGGCTGTACTTGTCGGCCCGGTAGCCCTTCATGACGTGCTCGACGCGCACGTCCTCGTTGGCGGTCGGGTCGATCTGACGGGTGACGACCAGGTAGTTGCGCAGCGCGATGGCGTGCAGGTGCTCCTCGGCGGTCCAGCGGCCCAGCCAGCGGCCCCATTTGTCCTCGAGGATGAAGTGCTCGACCAGCTCGCGGTGGTAGCCCGCGAGGTTGTCCTTGGTGATGAGCAGGATTTCCAGCGCATCGGTGACCGGCTTGGGCAGGGTGACGCTGGAGGCATCCCAGTCGGTGCCGCCGAGGAAGGCGAAGTTCTCGCCCTGTTCGAACGGCACGTAGTCGTGGGCGTACCAGGCTTCCTCAGTCGCGAGGTGCCGGGACAGCTCGGTGTCCACCACGGGCTCGAGCTCGAGGGTCAGTGCGTTGGCAACCGGTTTCTCAGCCATGAAAGTAACTGTAACCCGAATTCACATGTTTTTGAAATCAGGCCCGCCGAAACGTAAGCAACCCGAGACGAACGTGGGCCCACGACCGAGATGCCCGGTCACAGGCCCCACGTTCGGGTCGAAAATCAGAGCGTCAGGCCGGGGTACAGCGGGTTGGCGTCCAGCATCTCGGCCGAGGCCGCGCGGACGCGGTCGGCGGTGCCGTCTGCCAGCGTGTACTTGGCCTTCGACGGGCCGGTCGACGCGGCGGTCGGCTGGGTGTTCGACAGCACGTCGACCACCAGCTCGGCGACCTTGTCGAACTCGTCGGCGCCGAAGCCCCGCGTGGTCAGCGCCGGGGTGCCGAAGCGAATGCCGCTGGAGTACCAGGCGCCGTTCGGGTCGTTCGGGATCGAGTTGCGGTTGGTGACCACACCGGCGTCCAGCAGCGCCGACTCGGCCTGCCGGCCGGTCAGACCGAACGACTGCACGTCGAGCAGCACCAGGTGGTTGTCGGTGCCGCCGGTGACCAGCGTCGCGCCGCGCTTGAGGAAGCCGTCGGCCAGCGCCTTGGCGTTGTCGGCGACGTTCTGCGCATAGGTCTGAAACTCGGGCTGCCGAGCCTCGGCGAGCGCGACGGCCTTGGCGGCCATGACGTGCGACAGCGGGCCGCCGAGCACCATCGGGCAGCCCTTGTCGACGGCGGGCGCGTATTCCTCGGTTGCCAGAACCAGGCCACCGCGCGGGCCGCGCAGCGACTTGTGCGTCGTCGTGGTGGTGACGTGGGCGTGCGGCACCGGGTCCTCGTCGCCGGTGAACACCTTGCCGGCCACCAGGCCCGCGAAGTGCGCCATGTCGACCATCAGGGTGGCGCCGACCTCGTCGGCGATCTCGCGCATCTTGGCGAAGTTCACCCGGCGCGGGTAGGCCGAGTAGCCGGCCACCAGCACCAGCGGCTTGAACTCGCGGGCCGCGGCGGCGACGGCGTCGTAGTCGATGAGGCCCGTCTGCGCGTCGGTGCCGTAGCTGCGCTGGTGGAACATCTTGCCCGAGATGTTGGGGCGGAAGCCGTGGGTCAGGTGGCCGCCGGTGTCCAGCGACATGCCCAGCAGGCGCTGGTTGCCCAGCTTGTTGCGCAGCTTCTCCCAGTCCGCTTCGGACAGGTCGTTGACGTGCTTGGCACCCAGCTCGGCCAGGCCGGGCGCCTCGATGCGGGTGGCCAGGATGGCCCAGAACGCGACCAGGTTGGCATCGATGCCCGAGTGCGGCTGCGCGTAGGCGTACGGGGCACCGAACAGCTCGCGGGCGTGCTCGGCGGCCAGGGCCTCGACGGTGTCGACGTTCTGGCAGGCGGCGTAGAACCGGTGCCCGACGGTGCCCTCGGCGTACTTGTCGGAGAACCAGGTGCCCATGGTCAGCAGCACGGCCGGCGACGCGTAGTTCTCGCTGGCGATCAGCTTCAGCGAACTGCGTTGATCCTCAAGCTCTTTCCGGGTCGCCGCGGCGACCCGGGGCTCGACCTGCTCGATGACCCGCAGCGCCGCCTGGTAGGCCTCGCTGGCGGTGGCGGCGTAGCCGGCACCCAGGCCGGACTTGGACACGGAAGCGTCTGCGGTCATGCGTTCAGCCTAATAGGGCCGGTCCTGGCCGTTCACCTGACCCGGGCCTGGATATCCCGTGGGTGGGTAAGGCGGCTGGACGGGCGCGAGGCCTTTGGTGAGCTTGGAGAACAGCACACACCACGAAGCGATCCCGCCGATCACGAACACGGCGCCCAGCACCTCGTTGACGTTCGACATCGTCGTCTCCGCGCCGGGCCGAACAGCCCCCGCACCGACCAGCTTCATCAGAACTGACCGGGTGCTGCCGTCACCGGCTCTGCCGCTGCACGTGAGTCCGTATCCGAACATTGCCAGCCACAAGAGGAGCTGCGCCCACACCTGCCCGACCGTGAGCACCCGGCCCGGCGGCCGGCGCATCATCCTGCCCGTGATCACCAGGCAGATCAGCAGCAGCGGTGAGGCAAGGATGTTGAACAGCGCCCCCAGGCCGACCGGCACGAAAAAGCCCCAGCCCGCGACCATCCACAGCAGCAGGACGATGTTGACCGGCATCGCCAGTGCGGGGAGTCCTTGCCGAAGCTCGGTCACCCGCCGACCCTAACTCCGCAGGCTGGACGGGATCAGCGGCTCGTCGAGCAGACGGCCGAACCGCGCGGTGAGGCTGACATCGGCGGGCCGCGCGTCGAGCCAGCCCCGCAGCAACCGGTACCCCTCGACGTAGGTCGACGTGTACGCGCGCCACAGCGGCGACGACAGGAACCGCATGGACTGCCGAGCCCGCTCTGGACTGGTCAGCAGCCAGCGCTGCAGGAAGGCGACCACATCGTCGGTGTCGCGGTGTTCGTCGTGCAGCATCAGCGCGGCGTCCTGGCGGACGTCGGCCAGCGCGGCACTCGCCGCCGAGATCGCTTCGGCGCGTTCGCCGTCGAAACGCAGTCCGAGGTCCTGATAGATCTCGGACGCCCACGCACCCCAATCAGGACCAATGGCGGCGTACAGCGCCAGGTCCGCCAAGCCCTCGGCCATCAGGCACTGCGGCGTGTTGACCAGGAAGATCGTCTGCTCGGCCTGGCCGCCCAACTCCACGAGGCCGGCTTCCTTACGGCAGTGCTCGGTGTGGTGACCCGGGTACGACTCGTGCGCGACGAGCCGCGGCAGGTTCGACATCTGCTGCTTGAGATCGGCGTTGACCGCGACCGTGGACCGGTAATTGCCCTCGTAGTAGTTGAAGCCCGACCACGGCTTGTCGGTGACGATCTCGTAGTTGATGGTCTCGGAGTCCGGCAGCGGGAAATCGGCGCGGACCCGGTCGCGCAGCGCGGACGAGAACGCGTGGATGCATTCCTCGAGACGCTCGGGCGGAATCTCCTCACCGGAGCGGTGGGCCTGCATGCGCTCGACCAGCGGGCCGCTACCACCGAGCGCCTCGTCGAGCAGGCGATGCGCCTCGCGGTACTTGTCCTCGTCGCCCTTGGTGATGTCGACATCGAAGTAGTCACGGACCTCGTCGACGAAGCCGACGTCCTCCCCCGCGAACTTGCGCCCCGCGCAGTCCAGGGCCCGCAGATGCGCCTTCAGGTAATCCGCGCGCTGCGGGTCCAGCCCGGAGCCATCGACCTCGCCGTGCAGCCGGCGGGCCTGCCGGGCCAGCACCGCGGGGTCCGGCGCGGATTCGTCGGCGACCTGCTTGCGCAGCGCGGGGTCCCCGGTGAACGAATCGACGTAGCCCTCCTCGATGCGGTCGAACCGCAGACCGAGCAGCAGGTATTCACGGATCAAGGCATCGGCGGCGGTGTCGGGAACCGGCATCGAGGTATGCCCAGTGCTCATACCCGCCCACGTTAGCCGGTACCCCCGCGTTCATCGCCCGGCAATGACTGCAAGACTGAGCACATGCCGCGGCCGAGCGAGCCGAGTCCCTACGTCGAGTTCGACAGGCGCCAATGGCGCGCGCTGCGTATGGCGACTCCCCTCAAACTCACAGCTCATGAGCTGCTGGGCCTGCGCGGTATGGGCGAGCAGCTCGACCTGCTGGAAGTCGAAGAGGTCTACCTGCCCCTGGCCCGTCTGATCCACTTGCAGGTCGCCGCCCGGCAGCGCCTCTTCGCGGCGACGGCGGAGTTCCTCGGCGAACCACAGCAGAATCCCGACCGCCCGGTGCCGTTCATCATCGGCGTGGCCGGCAGCGTCGCCGTCGGCAAATCGACCACCGCGCGTGTGCTGCAGGCACTGCTGGCCCGGTTCGGCCACCACCCGCGCGTCGACCTCGTCACCACCGACGGCTTCCTGTATCCGAACGCCGAGCTCATGCGACGAAAAATCATGCACCGCAAGGGCTTTCCCGAGAGTTACGACCGCCGCGCGCTGATGCGGTTCGTCACCGCGGTCAAGTCGGGCGCCGACCAGGCGTCGGCCCCGGTGTACTCGCACCTGATCTACGACATCGTGCCCGGCGAGAAGGTCGTCGTCCGGCACCCCGACATCCTGATCATCGAGGGCCTCAACGTCCTGCAGACCGGACCGGCCCTGATGATCTCGGACCTGTTCGACTTTTCGGTGTACGTCGACGCCCGCATCGAGGACATCGAGCAGTGGTACGTGTCACGGTTCCTGGCGATGCGGGCGGGCGCCTTCGCCAACCCGCAGTCGCACTTCCATCACTACTCGACGTTGACCGACGAGCAGGCCATCTTCGCCGCCCGCGACATCTGGCAGTCGATCAACCTGCCCAACCTGATCCACAACATCCTGCCGACCCGGCCCCGCGCCACGCTGGTGCTGCGTAAAGACGCCGACCACTCGATCAACCGGCTGCGCCTTCGCAAGCTCTAGACAGGGATTTGTGCACGATTTTCCGCGGTGGCCGCGGAAAATCGTGCACAAATCCCGGGGTGATCAGGCGCGGCGGACGCCCTGGTACTGCAGTTCCGCCATCGCGAGCGTGTAGACGGCGCTGACGATCATCATGGCCACGCCCGTCGTCGTCAGCGGCCAGACGTCGTCGACCACTGCGAGCACCGCGGCAATGGTGAAGACCACATTGGCGATCGCCACCGCGATACCGGGACGACGCACCGCCGCCATGGTCGAGAGCCCGTAGACGCCGACGCCGTAGACGACGAGCACCGCGGCAAGCACATAGACGGCCGGCTGCGGAATGCCGGACTCCGACGCGATGGCGCCGGCCGCGGCGGCCAGGATGACGCCGCCGGTGCCGCTGATGAGCGCGTCGGCCCGCAGGGCCAGCCGCAGCAAGCGGTCGGAGCGGACGCGAACGGGGGTGGTGAGGGTGGTCATGGGGTTTCCTTTCGTGGGTTGGTGATTTGTGCACGAAAATCCGCGGGTGGCACGGAAAATCGTGCACAAATCGCTGGGGAAGGCCGGCGCGGGGACGTCAACTGCAACCTCTTTCAGCGACGCCCCCGCCCGGCGGGAAGGGAGTCACGCCATACGGCGCACTCCGAGGTATTGCAGCCAGGCGCAGCCGAGGCCCACGGCCATGACGGCGAGCACCAGGACGTTGCCCGCCGCGGTCAGCGGCAGCACGCCGGAAGCCAGGACGCCCAGCACCGCGACGGTGCCGATCAGATTGCCGATCAGCACGCCGGTCCCGACGCGCCGAATCCTGGGCACGGCGGCCATGACGTACAGAGCAAACCCCCAGACGACCAGTACCGCGCCGATGATCCATTCGGATGTCGCCGACAGCCCCGACAACCGGGACAGCGGATCAGCGGTGAAGGCCATCAGCAGGCCGGTGAGCGAGCACAGCGTGCCGTCGACGCGGAGGGCGAAACGGAGCAGGGAATCGGAACTGTCGGACAGTGGTCGGGTGTGGAGCCCGGGGTTGATTGCGGTCATGGCGGTCGCTCCTTGCGGTGCCGATTGGGGGACACCCCTGACACTGCTCAGATCCCGCTGCCAGATCGACGCTTGTTACTGCCAGGCACTGCCAACCCCAGGTCAGCGACGTGATGTGCCTACGTCAGCGTTGACACCGGGGTACCGCGCAGGTCGGCGGCGATCACCCGGGCCGCCGCGTTCTGCCAGTTGTGCAGCGATCGCTGCGGCACCTCGGTGACGAACCACTGCCAGGCCTGCCGGGCCACCGGGTCGAGCCCGGCCGCCGTGGCGTTCTGCGCGTAGGCCCGCACGCCGACGACGTACGGGAAGTACAGCGAGTTGTAGTGCCGCCACTGCTCGGTGGTGCCGAAGTCGCCGCCGTCGCGGGGTTTGAGCGCCGCGATCCGATCGGCCAGCAAATCCTTGAGTTCGTTGGCGCGCTCCAGCGGCTGGTCGGGTGCGCCGCGCCGGGCCAGTCTGTCGTCGATGACGGGCAGCGTCGTCAATGGCGAGGCGACGAGCTTGGAGAGGTCGGCGTAGTGGCCGAGTGCGCGCCGGGTCAGGCGGACGAAGGTCTCGTCGTCGACGTGGTCGAGCGGGTTGGTGGCGCGCAGCGGTAGTGCCGCCTCGGTGCGACGCAGCGCGGCGCGGTCGGCGCGCAGGTCCGGTTCGCGGGCGAAGGCCAGCCGGTCCAGCAGCCCCGACAGCGGGTCGGCCAGCACGTTGATGGCGATGGCCACCGCGAGGCTGGTGAACAACAACACCATCAGCGCCAGATGCTCGCCCGTCACCGCCAGGCCGATCAGCACCTGGCCACCGAACAGCACCGACACCGCCATGCTGCCGACCAGCGAGCGGCGCATCCCCGCGCGCAGCGCCTGCCCTTCGTCGAAGGCGTCCCACCACGCCACGGCGATGCCCAACAGCAGCACGTCGAACGCCGCGGACGCCAACACCAGCCAACTGGGCAACAAGCCCAGCGGAATGAGCAGGATCGCGTTGCCGAGCCCGAAGAACAACGTCGCCGCCACCACCGGCGGGACGATCTTGCGCGACGACGCACCGCGCCGCAGCCGTCGCACCGCGAGCACGAGCGCGCCGAACGCCGACAGCGCGATGGCCCCGACCATGACCCAGTGCCCGGGCCGCAGCGGCGGGTGCACACCCCCGGAGATCCCGGCTCCGACCAACGCGACGGCCGCCACCGTCGCCACCGCCACGAAACCCCACCGGCTCCGCGCCGAGTCGACGGGCCGGGACAGCTCGAGCAGCACGGTGAGCCAGGCGATGCCGGGCAGCACCGCCAGGTACGCCTCGATGTGACTGAGCGGGCCGGTCGGTGCGTCGCCCGCCAGCCGGATCGCGTCCACGGCGACCACCACGGCGAAGCTGCACAACCCGAACGCCGTCCACGCCAGCATGGGTTTGCGGGGATCACGCGCGAGCAGGTAGAGCCCCAGCCACCAGCTCAGGGCGAAGACCACTGCCGACAGCGCAGCCATGTCTTCAGTTTGGCACGAACGCTATTTGCCGTAGCGGCGGTTCCGCAGCGTGTAGTCACGCAGCGCGCGCAGGAAGTCCACCCGCCGGAAGGCGGGCCAGTGCGCGTCGGTGAACCACATCTCCGAATAGGCGCTCTGCCACAACAGGAATCCGCTGAGCCGCTGCTCCCCCGACGTGCGGATGACGAGGTCGGGGTCGGGCTGGCCCGAGGTGTAGAGGTTCTCGGAGATGCCGTCGACGGTCACGGCCTCGATGAGTTCCTCGGCCGTCGCGCCGTTGGCGAGCTCCTTGCTGAGCAGGGTGCGCACGGCGTCGGCGATCTCCTGCCGGCCGCCGTAACCGACGGCGACATTGACGTGGAACGAGCCGTCGCCGGTGTGCTCGGCCGTCGACTCGACGGCGTCACGCAGCCGCTTGGCCGGTTCCTCACCGAGCAGCTCCAGGTCGCCGACGGTCCGCACGGTCCAGTGCTTGTCGGGCGCGCAGATCTCTTCGACGACGTCGGTGATGATCTCGATCAGCGGCGCCAGCTCCTGCGGGTCGCGCTGCAGGTTCTCGGTGGAGAGCAGGTAGATCGTCGCCATCTCGATACCGGCCTGCTGGCACCAGCGCAGCACCTCGGCGATCTTGGCGGCGCCCATGCGGTAGCCGTAGCTGACGTCGTCGTGACCTGCCTCACGCGCCCAGCGCCGGTTCCCGTCGCACAGCACCGCAATATGGCGTGGCAGTTGCGCTTTCGAGTGCGCAAGCTCCTGGCGCAGCCGCAGCTCATAGAGCCGGTACGCCGGTTCCTTGAGGCGCGGAGGAATGATGTCCACGAGAAACCAGACTACTGTGGACTCCTGGGTATCCCATGGCTGTTAGTGGAGGACCATCGCAGTTGGAGGAACATTGACCGCTCCGAGCAATACAGATCCGGCTGCCACCAACCCGGCTCCCGCACCATCGAACATGACCAAGCCCTACCGTGCTGCCGCGGTGCTGCGTCACTCGGATTCGCTGCCCGACGTGGTGGTGGAAAGCGTCGTCGAGTTCTTCGGCAAGCCGCGCGCCCGTGGCTGGATCCACGTGTACTCGGCGGTCGTCGCGTTCTTTGCCGGCGCCGCACTGGTTTCGGTGTCGTGGGCCATGCAGGGCACTCGCGCCGGGCTGGCGACGTTGCTCTACACCTTCACCATCGTCGCGATGTTCACCGTCAGCGGCACCTATCACCGGGTGAACTGGAAGTCGGTGAAGTCGCGCACCTGGATGAAGCGCCTCGATCACTCGATGATCTTCATCTTCATCGCGGGCAGCTACACGCCGTTCGCGCTGCTGGCGGTACGCACTGATGGCTGGCTGCTGTTCTGGATCGTGTGGGGCGGTGCGCTGGCCGGGGTGGCCCTCAAGATGCTGTGGCCGACGGCGCCGCGCTGGCTCGGCGTGCCGCTGTACATCCTGTTGGGCTGGGTCGCGGCCTGGTTCATCGGCCCGATCCTGGAAGGCGCGGGCGTCACGGCGGTCGTGTTGCTGATCGTCGGCGGCGCGCTGTACTCGATCGGCGGCGTGCTCTACGCGCTCAAGTGGCCCAACCCGTGGCCGCGGACGTTCGGGCACCACGAGTTCTTCCACGCCTGCACCGCAGTGGCGGCCATCTGCCACTACATCGCGATGTGGTTCGCCGTCTTCTCCTAGGGATTTGTGCACGATTTTCCGCGGTAGGCGCGGAAAATCGTGCACAGATCGCTAGAGCTGGGTGACGTTCGCCGGGCCCCAGTACGCCTTCATGGACGTGATCTTGGCGTCGGCGTCGAAGTTCATGGTGCTGATGATGTCGATGCGCATGGCGCTGTTCACGGTCAGGGTCCAGTAGAACGCGGCCTCGTGGCCGCAGACCCGCAGCGTGTGCAGTTCGTGGGAATTCTTGGTGCCCGCGATGTTCGAGTAGAAGCCGTGGATCGTCTGACGGCCGACGTGCACCTCACCGCCGACCGGATCCTCGATGGCGGCATCGACGGCGTACAACTCCGCGATCCCGTCGGCGTCGGCGACGTCGACGAGGTCCAGGTAGCGGTTGACGTTTTCGGTGATCTGCTCAGCGCTGGGCATGCGCCGCACGCTACACGGCCGCGCCGAGGGCGGCGGCGAGGTCCCCCGCCGTCGTCACCGGAAGGTCGCACACCTGACCGCGGCAGACGTACGCGGCGTCCTGGCCGTTCACGCGACCACGTCCGTCGAGGAGCACCGACGACCCTTCGACACCGCCAACGACGACCGCGCCGCCGGGCGCGAATCTGCGTGCCGCGCTGAGCAATTCCGAGTCCGGGCCGGCGGCCGCCACCGCGATCTGGATGGGGCCGCGGACGGCCGCTTCCGTGACCGCCAGCCAGTGGCCGCCGCCGCGTGGTGAGCGGGCCAGGATCGGGGTCGCCGCCGCCAGCGTGGCGGCGGCCGCATTGATATACCGCTCGGGGTCGGCGGCGAGGTGCGCGAACGTCAGCAGCGCCTCGGCGACCAGCGACGCACCCGACGGCGTCGCCCCGTCGACCGGGTCGGCGGGGCGCACCAGCAGGGCCTCTGCGTCGTCCGCGGTGTCGAACCAGCGGCCACCGCGGTCGGGGTCGGTGAAGTGCGCCAGCGCGGTGTCGAGCAGGCCCTGTGCCGCGTCGAGCCAGGACTGCTCGCCGGTGACCTGATACAGCGTCAGCAGGCCTGTGGCCAGCGCCGCGTGGTCCTCCAGGATGCCGGCACTGTCGCCGACGACGCCGCCGAGGCTGGCCCGGCGCAGCCGGCCGTCGACCAGATGCAGATCCAGCAGCCGGTGGGCGCAACCCGTTGCGGCATTAAGGAATTCGGGCTTGCCGAGTGCGACGGACGCCTCCGCCAGCGCCGTGATGGCGAAACCGTTCCAGGCGGTGACGACCTTGTCGTCGCGTCCCGGCTGCGGCCGCAGTTTCCTGGCGGCCATCAACTTCGCGCGGACCTGCTCGAAGCGCGCGGCGTCGTCGGGGTCGGTCAGCAGCTGCAATACCGAGCTGCCGTGTTCGAACGTCCCGGCCTCGGTGACCTCGAAAAGTGCAGCGGCCCAAAGCCCGTCGTCGTCGCCCAGCACCGATACCAGCTCTGCCGGCGTCCACACATACGTCAGGCCCTCGTGCCCAGCGGTGTCGGCGTCGAGCGACGAGACGAACATGCCACCGGCACCGAGGTCGTCGATGATGAACCGCGCCGTCTCGGCGGCCACCTTGCGCGCCAACGGGTTTCCGGTCAGCCGCGCCCAGTGGGCGTACACCCGCAGCAGCAACGCGTTGTCGTACAACATCTTTTCGAAGTGCGGCACCACCCACGAGGCGTCGACGCTGTATCGGGCGAAGCCGCCCGCCAGTTGGTCGTAAATGCCGCCGCGGGCCATCGCGCCACACGTGCGTTCCACCGCGTCGAGCGCGGAGCCGGTGCGTTCGTGGTGTCGCAGCAGGGCTTCCAGCAATGCCGACGGCGGGAACTTCGGCGCCCGACCGAAGCCACCGCGGGCATGGTCCTCGTCGCGCAGCACCGCGGCGACGGCGTGGTCGCACAGTTCGGGTGACGGCGCCGGGCCACCCGAGGGCAGCCCCGACGACATCTTCCGCAGTTCCGAGGCGATCTGGTCGGACGCCTGCTCGACTTCGTCCCGCCGGTTCTGCCAGGTGTCGGTGACGGCCGAAAGCAGCTGCAGGAAGCTGTCTTTCGGGTAGTAGGTGCCGCAGAAGAAAGGGCGGCCATCGGGCGTCAGGAAGCACGTCATGGGCCAGCCGCCCTGGCCCGTCATCGCGACCGTGGCGTTCATGTAGATGGCGTCGAGGTCGGGACGTTCCTCCCGGTCGACCTTGATGCACACGAAGTTGTCGTTGGTCACCGCTGCCACATCGACGGACTCGAACGACTCGTGCGCCATCACGTGGCACCAGTGGCACGCGGCGTAACCGATCGACAGCAGGATCGGCACATCCCGCTCCGCGGCCTCGGCCAGCGCCTCCGACGTCCACTGCTGCCAGTGCACCGGGTTGTCGGCGTGCTGGCGCAGGTATGGACTGGTGGCGGATCCGAGAGCGTTAGCCATACCTGGAGTCTTACCCAGCTTCTGGCTTTGTAGGCCCGTCAGATCCGGTGTCGCTCGACGGCGCCTCGTGCGGCACGCCGCCGACGGTGCCGTCGTCGACCGCCTGATCCGGTTCGGGATGCGCGGGGTCGAAGGATTCGGGCAGCTTGCGCAGGTGCCGGTTCATCGACCAGACCAGGGCCACCACCGCGATCAACAGGATCAGCGTGATCACCAGCCCGGCCGGGCTGGCCTTGCCGAAGTCAGGCCCCGTCTGGCGCGGACCTTCGGCCAGCAGGATGGTGAGCGGTACAGAAATCACAGCGATACTCCCGTGAACAGATCGGTCTCGGGCAACGTCACCGGAACCCTGGATCGGGCCAATTCGTACTCCTCGGTCGGCCACAGCCGCTGCTGCCATTCGATGGGCGCGCGGAAGAAATCGCCGTTCGGGTCGATCTGCGTGGCGTGGGCCAGCAGCGCCCGGTCCCGCTGCTCGAAGTAGTCGGCGCACTCGATGCGGGTCGTCACTCGGTTGGCGAAGGGATCGTGCTCGGGGTCCCAGTGCTGCAGCCACTTCTCGAACGGCCCGACTTCACCGTGCTTGGCGAACTCGTCCTGCAGCAGCTGCATGCGCCGGCGCAGGAAACCGTGGCCGTAGTACAGCTTCGAGATGCTCCAGGGCTCGCCCTCGTCGGGGAATTGCACATGGTCGGCGGCCGCTTCGTAGGCAGCCATCGACACCTGGTGCGTGCGGATGTGGTCGGGGTGCGGGTAGCCGCCGTTCTCGTCATACGTGGTGATCACGTGCGGCCGGAACTCGCGGATCACCCGCACCAGCCGGCGGACGGGCTCTTCGATCGGCACCACCGCAAAGCAGCCTTCGGGCAGCGGCGGCAGCGGGTCACCCTCGGGCAGCCCCGAGTCGATGAACCCCAGCCAGTGGTGCTCGACGCCCAGGATCTCGGCGGCCCTGGCCATCTCGTCACGGCGGACCTCGTGGATGCGGCCGTGCACCTCGGGCAGGTCCATCGCCGGATTGAGGATGTCGCCGCGCTCGCCGCCCGTCAGGGTCACGACCATGACCCGGGCGCCGTTGGCCGCGTACTTGGCCATGGTGGCCGCACCCTTGCTCGACTCGTCGTCGGGGTGCGCGTGCACCGCCATCAACCGCAGTTCGCTCACGTGTGCCTTACCTACTGTCTCTACTCGGTGGGACAACTCGCTGCAGTCCAACCATGTCGCTGGGTCCTATAGTTCCAGTCCAAGCATTCCGAACCGACCGATGGGGCACCCAAAGCAGCCATGATCGAGCGTCCGACCGCCCGCTACGGGCAGCAACGCATGTCCCGGCTGACCCGTCGCCGCATCGCGATCGGTCTCACACTCCTCATCGTTGTCGCTGGTGTAGCGCTCGCGTTCGTCGGTTTCCAGCGCCTGGGGACGTCTCCGGTCAAGGGTGAGTTGAGCACCTACAAGCTGGTCGACAACGAGACGGTGGCGGTGACCATCTCCGTTACCCGCGAAGACCCGGCCCAACCGGCGGTGTGCATCGTGCGGGCGAGGGCGCTCGACGGCAGCGAAACCGGGCGGCGCGAGATCCTCGTCGCGCCGGCAGAGGCCAAGACGGTCCAGGTGACGGCCGTCGTGAAGTCCACAAAACCGCCGGTCGTCGGCGACGTCTACGGCTGCGGCACCGACGTGCCGTCGTACCTCGTCGCGCCCTGAACACCGGCCGGGTGACCGACCGCCGGGCGAACTCCGAACTGCGAAATCATGACCGTTTGGAGACGCCCAAGTGGTACGCTTGCTCAGTACACGGTTCCGACTGGGGCCGTGTATTGCTGCATTAGCGGGCACCTGCTGGCACCTTCTGGGGGGACCTGGACCTGCCGTCGCGATCGCAGCACCGCCGGCCCCAAGCAACGGGGCAACCCCGGACACACCGCCCGGGCATACACGCACGCTTACAAACGACAGGAGAGCAGCAGACATGACCGATACCCAGGTCACCTGGCTCACCGAAGAAGCATTCGAGCGCCTGAAGGCTGAGCTCGATCAGCTGATCGCCAACCGCCCGGTCATCGCTGCCGAGATCAACGACCGCCGCGAAGAGGGCGACCTCCGCGAGAACGGCGGCTACCACGCGGCCCGCGAAGAGCAGGGCCAGCAGGAAGCCCGTATCCGTCAGCTGCAGGAACTGCTCAACAACGCCAAGGTCGGCGAGGCACCGAAGAAGTCCGGTGTGGCACTGCCCGGCTCGGTCGTGACCGTCTACTACGACGACGACCAGAACGACACCGAGACGTTCCTCATCGCCACCCGCCAGGAAGGCGTCACCGACGGCAAGCTCGAGGTGTACTCCCCCAACTCGCCGCTCGGCCACGCGCTGATCGACGCCAAGGTCGGCGAGGAGCGCAGCTACACCGTGCCCAGCGGCGCCACCGTCAAGGTCACGCTGGTCAAGGCCGAGCCCTATCACGCCTAGCCCTGCGACGGCCGGCCCTACTTCACCGGCCACCAGCTGACATTCATGGCTCAGATCGCCGAAGACCTGTATCTGCTGCTCCTGGACAATTCGTCCGCACAGCCGGGTCTGGATCAACCACGTCGGCACCGGGTGTTGTCCGGTGCCGTCCTGCTGGACCTGGCGCTGGCGTGCCGTATTCGGCCCGCCGCGCCAGGTGACAGCGCACCTGACGGCCACCTGGTGGCCCTCGCCGGCGGCGACGCCGTCGACCCGGTGTCCGCGCCGGCACTGGAACTGCTTCGCCAGCGACCGCGGCGGGCTGCTGCCGTGATGTCGAAACTGCGCAAAGGCACCGAGGACAGTCTCATCGACCAGCTGCAGCGCGCCGGGCAGCTGCGCCGGCAGCCGTTGGGCGGCAACAGGTTCCGGCCGCACTATGCCCTGCCGTTGACGGATCGGGCGCGCGTCGGGCAGGCCCGCGCAGAGATGCTGTCGGCATTGTTCGACCGCAGGCCGCCGGCACCGGCGACGGCAGCCATCGTCACGCTGCTGCACACCGTCGACGGTCTGGGTTCCCTGATGAGCCTCAACGACCGCGGCTGGCGGTGGGTGCATGCCCGCGCCGGCGACATCGCCAGCGGCCACTGGGTCAACGAATACGAGACCGGCGTAGCCGAGGTGAACCTCGCCGTCACGGCCGCCGCGGTCCGGAGCGCCCTCGTTTAACCCAGCGCCTGCTCCAGGTCCCCGATCAGGTCGGCCACATCCTCGATACCTACCGACAGCCGGACCAGGTCGTTCGGCACCTCCAGCTGCGAGCCCGCGGTGGACGCGTGCGTCATGGCCCCCGGATGCTCGATCAGCGACTCCACGCCACCGAGCGACTCGGCGAGAATGAAAATCTCCGTGCGCGAGCACAATTCGCGGGCGGCCTGCTCGCCACCGCGCAGCCGCACCGACACCATGCCGCCGAAGCCACTCATCTGCTTGGCTGCCACCTCGTACCCCGGATGGCTCGACAGACCCGGGTACAGCACCGTCGCGACGGCCTTGTGGTCGTTGAGGAATTCGGCCACCCGCAAGGCGTTTTCGCAGTGCCGCTGCATGCGCAGCGGCAGCGTCTTGAGACCGCGGTAGGTCAGGTAGGCGTCGAACGGGCCCGGCACCGCACCGGCGCCGTTCTGCAGGAACGCGAATTTCGCGTCCAGCTCTTCGTCGTTGGTCACCAGCGCGCCGCCGACGACGTCGGAGTGCCCGCCGATGTACTTGGTCGTCGAGTGCAGCACGATGTCCGCCCCGAGGGCCAGCGGCTGTTGCAGCGCGGGTGAGGCAAAGGTGTTGTCCACCAACACCTTCACGCCCGATGTCGCGCCGATCTGCACGATCGCCGCGATGTCGGCGATGGACAACAACGGGTTGGTCGGGGTCTCCACCCAGATCAGCCGGGTCTTCGAGGTGATCGCCGCACGCACCTCATCGAGGTTCGACAGCTGCGCCGGCGTGTGCGTGATGCCCCACTGCGTGAAGACCTTGTCGATCAGCCGGAAGGTGCCGCCGTAGGCGTCGTCGGGGATGACAATGTGGTCGCCGGGACGCAGCACGGCGCGCAGCGCGCAGTCGGTGGCCGCCATGCCGGAACTGAAGGCGCGGCCGTAGTGCCCGCCCTCGACCGCGGCCAGCAGTGTCTCCAGTGCCGCCCGGGTCGGGTTGCCGGTACGGGCGTACTCGAATCCGCCGCGCAGCCCGCCCACGCCGTCCTGCGCGAACGTCGAACTGGCGTAGATGGGGGTGTTGACGGCGCCGGTCTGCGGGTCCGGCCGGAACCCGGCATGAATGGCCCGGGTCGACGGTCCGTAGGCGCGGTAGTGGTCTGCCTGGCTGCGCTGCTCACTCACAGGCGCCAGCCTAGTCGCGGAGCTTGCGCCCTTGGGTGTCGGGAACGTTCCCCATGAGGATCATGATGCCGTCGATCAACGGCCAGATGGCGCCGATGCCGCAGGTCACCAGCGAGACGACGAGCTGGAGCACGCCGATGGTCGTGTAGCCCAGATAAAATCGCCCGACGCCGAAGGTGCCCAGGAGCAACTGCAGAATGCCGGCCGTCACCTTGGACTTGTCCGACAACGGCATTCCCGTGAAGGGGTCGCGGCCGAACGGCGCGGACGGATCGGCCGCGTACTGCGGCGCATAGCCGTAGTCCGGCGGCGGCGGGTAACCCGGCTGCTGCGGATACCCGGGCGGCGGGTAACCGGGCTGTTGGAAACCGGGCTGCTGTGAGTAGCCCGGGTATTCATAGCCGCCGAACTGCGGCTCACCTGGTTGTTGCTGACCGGACCCGTCGGCGGGCTGGTAGGGATTCGTCATTGGTCAGGTCCCGTCTAGTAGGTGGTGGTGCCGCTGCTGCCCACGATGAGCGCGATCAGGCCGAAATAGAAGATGGCGATCAGCGCGAAGAGCGCCAACCCGATGTAGCCGACGATCAAACCGGCCAGAGCCATGCCCTCGCCCTCCTCGCCACTCTGCTTGATCTGCGACTTGGCGAGGTGCCCGAAAATGACGCCGAGAATCGAGGTGGCCGCACAGGTCGCCAAGCCCAGCAGCGAACAGACCAGTGACGCGATGGCCAGGCCGTTCGTCTTCGGCACCGGCGCATAACCCATCGGCATCATGCCAGGCATCGGCGGCATGCCCGGATATCCCTGAGCCACAGGCGGATACGGCGCGACCGGCTGCGGGTAGCCCGGACCCGGGAAGCCGGGGACCGGTGGCGGGAACGGCTCGGGCGCCGGCGTGGGCGGGTACGGCGGGTACGGCTCCGTGCCGTAGGCCGGGAGCGGCGGCATACCGTAAGCCGGGGTCGACGCCTCCGGCTCGCCCGCACCCTGGTTCTGTTCCTGCTCGGTCATCGTCCACCCCGTCTGTCTCTGAGCGACCAGCGTAGCCGGGGCCTGCTCTCGCTTTCCGCCGAACTGCCGGTGTAGAACTGCACCATGACAGCCTCGATCGACAATCTGCTCGGCACCGACGACCTGCTGAGCGCCGAGGACATCGAATTGCGCACCATGGTGCGGCAGTTCGGCGAGCAACGGCTGCGTCCCTACATCGCCGAGTGGTTCGAGAACGGTTCGGTTCCGGTGCGCGAGATCGCCGCCGAGGTGGGCAAGCTGGGTCTGCTCGGTATGCACCTCACCGGGTACGGCTGCAGCGGGTCGACGGCGACGGCCTACGGGCTGGTGTGCCAGGAACTGGAGGCGGTGGACAGCGGCATCCGGTCACTGGTGTCGGTGCAGGGCTCGCTGGCGATGTTCGCGATCCATCACTGGGGCAGCGAGGAGCAGCGCGAGCAGTGGCTGCCGGGCATGGCCGCGGGCGACCTGATCGGCTGTTTCGGTCTCACCGAGCCGGACTTCGGCTCCAACCCCGGCGGAATGCGCACCACCGCCCGCCGCGACGGCGACGACTGGGTGCTCAACGGATCCAAGATGTGGATCACCAACGCCTCGGTCGCCGATGTCGCGGTGGTGTGGGCGCGCGCAGAGGAAGGTGTGCTGGGATTCGCGGTGCCCACGGACACACCGGGTTTCAGCGCCCGGGAGATGACTCGCAAGATGTCGCTGCGGGCCTCGGTCACCTCCGAATTCAGCCTCGACGACGTCCGGCTCCCCGAGTCCGCGCGGCTGCCCGGGGCACGCGGCCTGTCCGGCCCGCTGAGCTGCCTGTCGGAGGCGCGGTTCGGCATCGTGTTCGGCGCGGTGGGCGCGGCGCGCGACTGCCTGCAGGCAACGCTGGACTACGTCGGCACGCGCACGGTGTTCGACAAGACGCTCGCGGAATACCAACTGACGCAGGCCAAGATCGCCGACATGGCCGTCGAGCTCGGCAAGGCGCAGCTGCTCGCCCTGCAGCTCGGCCGACTCAAGGACGCCGGGAAGATCCAGCCCGAGCAGGTCAGCGTCGGCAAGCTGAACAACGTCCGTGAGGCCATCAAGATCGCCCGGCAGTGCCGAACCCTGTTGGGCGCCAACGGCATCACCCTGGAGTACCCGGTGATCCGGCACGCCAACAACCTGGAGTCGGTGCTGACCTACGAGGGCACGTCCGAGGTACACCAGCTGGTGATCGGACAGGCGCTGACCGGAGTCAGTGCGTTCCGCTGACGGGGGTGCGCGTGCGCGGCGGCGTCACGCAGACGGTCTCCATCACCATGTCGGCGAAGGTCTGTCGCTTGGCGTCCCACAGCGGCCACAGGTAGCCGACGATCGACAGGTCGGCCAGGTGGACCGCCTGCCGGAGCAGTGAGCGCCCGAAACCTATTGGCGTCCCTGAGGTTTGACCGACGACCCGGACGCACAGGGCGGTCTTGCCGAGGCTGGCGCCGGTGCGTCCCTGGCGGTAGCCGAAGTTCCAAACCAGATAACCGACCATGAGCGCCCACGTCGCAACCAGGCTGACGTAGCCCAGCGTCGAGTAGCCGTCGCCGCATTGGGCGCCGCCGTCGAACGCGGAGGTATCGGTGTCGCACAGCCGGTCTCGCGTGAACCACACCAGTGCCGCACCGGCCGCGGTGAGCACCAGCAGGGGCAGCAGGTCGATGACCGCGGCAGCGGCCCGCCGCCACCACGGGGCGTACGCCATCATCGCGTCGACACGCAGACGGTCGACATGATCTTGTCGGCCAGGGTCTGCCGCTTGGCGTCCCACAGCGGGAAAAGGTAACCGGCGAACACCGGGACGGCGTCGACGACGTGGGCCAGCTGCCGCACCACCGAGCGACCGAAACCGACGGGCTCTCCCGTCTTTTCGTCGATCACCTGGAAATGCAACACCCGCTTACCCAGGCTGGAGCCCGTGGTGCCCTGCAGATAGCCGTGATTCCACACCATGAACAATACGGCGATGACGAGTCCAGCCAGCCAGATCAGCACACCGGCGACAGAGTTCCCCGTGGCGCAGTAGGGGCCGATGCTGTAGTCCGCTTGGTCGGCAAGGCATTTCGTCACACGCTGGGAGCGCTCGACCAGACCGCCGACGACGATGACGAACAGCGGAGGGAACCGGTCGATCAGGCTGGCCACCACGCGGGCCCACCACGGTGTGTAGTTCAAGTCGTCCTGTCTCATGTGGTGCTGCCGTCATGCCTGTTCGGGGGTCGCGACCCGGCGGCCCCGTCCCCCGAACAGGCCACGACGCTACGGCGTCAGCGGGGCGACCTGACCACCGCTGAGGCGACGGTAGGCGTACACCAGCATCAGCGAGGCGACCGGGCCGGAGACCAGGACACCGACGCCACAGGCGAGGACGCCGGCCGCGGCGATCAAGCCGGCCACCAGCCAGACCAGGATCACCTGTCCGACATTGGCTTTCACGATCTCGATGCTGGCCTTCAGCGAATCGATCGGCGACAGGTTGCGGTCGACCAGGATCGGGTGCGCGAACATCGCGAACAGCGCGACGATCAAACCGGGGATCACGCACAACACGTACCCGATCCCGACGAGCACACCGACGATGAGCGTCAGGACGATCATCGGGCCGATGTAGCGCGGCTTGAAGAACGACCCGATGGTGGTCGGCTGCCCGTCGGCGATACCCAGCAGACCGACGTACTGAGCCGACGAGATGGCCGCCGCCACCACCAGCAACACGAGGTACCCCAGCACCAGGATGGCGATGCTGGCCGGCCCCAGTGACGTGACGTTGTACGAGTAGCTGAAGCCGGCGTCGTCCGCCGAGTAGCTCGAAACGGAAGTGTCAGCCAATCCCAGTGCACTGAACTGCACGATGCTGGCGATGACACCGACGATGAGGCCGTAGACCAGCACCGACACGATCAGCGGCGCCGGGTTCTTGGTGAACTTGTTCCACGCCCACGACAGCGCGTCGCCGACGCTGAACGGGGCGGCACCGCCCGGCGCACCGTACTGGTAGCCGGCCGGCGGGTATGCCCCCGGAGGCGGCGGCGCGAAGCCACCCTGCGGCGGCGGGGGCGGCGGGTAGGCACCACCGGGCGGCGGGGGCGGCGGCGCGTATCCACCTTGCCCCGGAGGGGGCGGGTAGCCGCCCTGCGGCGGAGGCGGGTAGCCGCCCTGCGGAGGCGGCGGGAATCCTCCGCCCGGAGGCGGCGGGTAGCCGCCCTGCGGAGGCGGCGGGTAGCCACCGCCTTGCGGTGCCTGCGGAATGTATTCCGTCGGAGCGCCTCCCGGAGGGGGCGGCGGGGGGAACCCACCCGGCGGTGGCTGCGGAATGTACTCCGTTGGCTTATTGGCGTCCGGCGGAGTGCCGTCCGTCGGTTGGTCCGTCATCTTTCGTCCCTCCGAGCGATGTGGATGTGGCGTTTCTGATTACAAACGTGAACTACACGTACAACGAAATGAACGGCGCTATCGGCACATTGCGAATAACAAACCAAATGCACATTACCGTCAAAACGGCCGGAGCGGCCCAGCCCCGATGATGCCAACTGGTAATTCTTCGGCCTACGACGCGACCATAGGTCCAGGCGCCATAGGACCAGGCCAGCAATACCAATGCGACCAGGCCAACCGCGTTGAAATGCAACGCAGCCGAAAAGTCGCCGTGCATCAGCGAATACAGCATTCGCATGCTGCCGCAGCCGGGGCAATCGATACCCAGCAGCGCCTTGGTGGGGCAGACCGGCATCGGGCCACCTGGCACCGTCGGATTGCTCAGCCAGATCGCGCAGCACACCACGCCGGCGCCGGCCGCAACGCCGAGCGGCCCAAGGAGCGGACTAACCGCCTTGGGCCGCTGCAGGTGTTGCATTTGGGGTGCGACCTATCCCGAATAGGACGAGGTCGAGAAGGAGAACGCGCCGAGCACAACGACGAAGATGATGTAGAGCACGGCCACGACAGCACCGGCAATAGCGCCCCACATGGCCCATTTCTTGGCGTCATCGGCGGCGGCCTGTGCCAGGTCGGGCCGGCCCTGCGCCCACAGTCCGGATACCTGCGTGGCCTTGACGATCGACACGATGCCGAAGGGCAGGCAGCAGAAGATGGTGACGAGGATGCCCCACACCAGGTTGTTGTCCGGCGGCCCGCCGGCGCCGGGATATCCACCGGCCGGCTGGTAACCGCCGGGGGGAGGCGGCGGGAAGTTGCCCGGAGGCGGCGGCGGGAAATTCCCGGGCGGCGGTGGCGGGTACTCGGTCATTGCGGCCTTTCCAAAGGTGAACAGCGAGAAGCGAGCGGTCTCGCCCTACCGGAGAAGATAAGTCAATCTGCCCTGAATTACGCGGCTATTTGCGCGAGCCGCCCTGTGACAGGAAGCCGAGCAGATCGTGCCGCGTCAGCACTCCGACGGGTTTGCCGTCGTCGACGACCATCACCGCGTCGACCTCGCGCAATTCCTTGGCCGCCGCAGACGCCAGCTCGCCGGCGCCGATGAGCGGCAGCGGCGGGCTCATGTGCTGTGCGACCGCGTCGGCCAGTTTCGCCCGGCCTTCGAAAACCGCTGAGAGCAGCTCACGTTCAGACACACTGCCCGCGACCTCGCCGGCCATCACCGGCGGCTCGGCCCCGACCACCGGCATCTGTGAGACGCCGTACTCGCGCAAGATGCTGATGGCGTCACGCACCGTCTCCGACGGGTGGGTGTGGACCAGATCCGGCAGCGCGCCGGACTTGCCGCGCAGGACATCTCCGACGGTGTGCTCCTCCGGCGTGCCGTCCAACCGGCTGCGCAGGAAGCCGTACGACGACATCCATTCGTCGTTGAAAATCTTTGACAGATAACCTCTTCCGCCGTCCGGCAGCAGGACGACGACGACGGCGTCCGGGCCCTCGCGCTCGGCCACCTTGATCGCCGCGACTGCGGCCATGCCGCAGGAACCACCGACCAGCAGGGCCTCTTCGCGCGCCAGGCGTCGGGTCATGTCGAACGAGTCGGCGTCGGAGACGGCGATGATTTCGTCGGGGATGCTCGGGTCGTAGGCCGACGGCCAGAAGTCCTCGCCGACGCCCTCGACCAGGTACGGCCGGCCGGTGCCGCCGGAGTACACCGAGCCCTCGGGGTCGACGCCGACGATCTTCACCCGGCCGCCCGAGACCTCTTTGAGGTAGCGGCCGGTGCCGGTGATCGTGCCGCCGGTACCGACGCCCGCCACGAAATGCGTGATCTTGCCGTCGGTGTCGGCCCAGATCTCCGGGCCGGTGGTCTCGTAGTGGCTGGCCGGGCCGTTCGGGTTGGAGTACTGGTCGGGCTTCCAGGCCCCGTCGATCTCGGTGACGAGCCGATTGGAGACGCTGTAGTAGCTGTCGGGGTGGTCGGGAGCCACGGCCGTCGGGCAGACGACGACGTCGGCACCGTACGCCCGCAACACGTTCTGCTTGTCCTCGCTGACCTTGTCCGGGCAGACGAAGATGCACTTGTAACCGCGCTGCTGCGCGACAATGGCGAGCCCGACGCCGGTGTTGCCGGACGTGGGTTCGACGATGGTCCCGCCCGGCTTGAGCAGTCCGGCCTCTTCGGCGGCGTCGATCATCTTGACCGCGATGCGGTCCTTGGCGCTGCCGCCGGGGTTGAGATATTCGATCTTGGCGGCCACCACCCCCGACCCCGCTGGAACAACCGAGTTCAGTTGGACCAGAGGCGTATTGCCGATGAGCTCACTGACGTGCCGGGCGATGCGCATGGGTACATGTTGTCAGGCCGCACCCCGGTTGCGCATGCGGGATTACCAGGTTGCCTCGCGGATGTACTCGCCGATCTGCTTGAGCGAGCGGTCCGCTTCCTTGACCAGCGGGGCAGCGAGTTGGAACACGTGCATCTGGCCGGGCCAGACGTGCACCTCGACCGGCACGCCGCTGGCGGCCAGCATGTGCGCGGCCTTGCGGGCGTCGTTGAGCAGCACCTCGGAACCGGACACGTGGATGAGGGTGCGCGGCAGGCCGGGCTCGATGTGGTCGAGCGGCTCGTACACCTCTTCGGGCTTCCCGTCGACGATGTGGCGCGACGCCGCGTGCTCGATGAGCTCGATCAGCGCGTCGAAGGCGTGCGCCGGGAACATCGCGTCGGACTTCATGTTCGGGTGCTGGGCCCGGCTCTCGTTGTCGATCTCGAACAGCGGCGACATGGTCGTCACCGCGGCCGGCAGCTCGCCTTCCTCCTGGAGCTTCTCGGCCAGCGCCAGCGACAGGTAACCGCCGGCCGAATCCCCGGCCAGCACGATCTGATCGGGCTCGTAGCCCTTCAGACGCAGCCACCGGTAGGCGTCGTGGCAGTCCTCGAGGGCCTGGCCGATCGAGTGCTTGGGAATCATCCGGTAGTCGACGACCAGGACGGGCGCGTCGGCGTACTTCGACAACGCCCCGACCACGCGGCCATGGGTGTGCACACCACAGGTCAGGAACGCCCCGCCGTGCATGTAGAGGATGACGCTGCGACGGCCGTCGGCCGGCAGCACGCCCTTGGCGCGGACCAGGTGCGCCGTACAGTTCGGCAAACCGATCGTGGCGCGGACGGTGCCCGGCTCAGGCCTCATGATCCGGGCGACGAAGTCCACCATTCCCCACGGCCAGGGGGCCTTGGGGGCGTAGCTGCCGATGGTCAGAGTTGACTTGATGGCGAGGGTCGCGGCTACCGACATCAGACGCCCGGCGAGGCTGGGACCGTCCTCGACGATCTCTACCGGCGCGCCGTCGCTGACTGGATAGCGGCGTGGTTTCCGCCCCTTAGCAGCACTTATAGCAACACTATGAGTTCTGACAACCCTGCTCGGTGCGGTCATCGCCACCACTCCTACGCCTTTGTAGTTCCGGTGCACTTCGTTATTTACGTCACTTATAGACAACCCGCGTAACTTAGCTTGCCACTGCTACATAGATCAACAATCAAAGTGGCCGAAATAATGCCGCAGTCGATATGACTACGTGACCGGGTCACCCGCGGTTCATCGACCTGCGAATCTCTGCAACCGACCTAGACTTGTCGCCGTGGGCATACGTGCACCGCGCCGGACGACCATCGCTCTGGCGACCGCAGCCACCATTGCTTCGACGGGCTCGTTCTACGTCGGAGCGCGAAATCTGCTGACCGGGCAGGCCGCCAAGGCGCGCCGGGTCATACCCAAGTCATGGGACGTCCCGCCGCGGGCCGACGGCGTCTACAGCCCCGGTGGCGGACCCGTCGAAAAATGGCAGCGCGGAGTGCCGTTCGACCTGCATTTGATGATCTTCGGTGACTCCACCGCGACGGGATACGGCTGCCACAACGCCGACGAAGTGCCCGGCGTACTGCTCGCCCGCGGGCTGGCGCAGCAGTCCGGCAAGCGAATCCGGTTGTCCACCAAGGCCATCGTGGGCGCGACCTCGAAGGGACTGTCCGGCCAGATCGACGCCATGTTCGTGGCCGGCCCGCCACCGGACGCTGCGGTCATCATGATCGGGGCCAACGACATCACGGCGGTCAACGGCATCTGGCAGTCGGCCCGCCGCCTCGGCAATGCGGTGCAACGACTCAGCGCGAGCGGCGCGGTCGTGGTCGTCGGCACCTGCCCGGACTTCGGCGCCATCGCCGCCATCCCGCAACCACTGCGCTGGGTGACCCGCAATCGCGGCCTACGGTTGGCCCGCGCCCAGGCCGGACAGGTGCGGGCTTTCGGCGGCGTGCCGGTGCCGTTCTCCGACCTGCTTTCACCCGATTTCCTCAAGGCGCCCGAGGTGCTCTTCTCCTCGGACATGTTCCACCCGTCGGCCGCCGGATACGCGCTGGCTGCTCAGCAGCTGCTCCCCGCATTGTGTGAAGCGTTGGGCGAGTGGACAACTGACTCGCCGCCGGCATCGGCGCTGGTTTCGCGCAGCACCGACGAGACCAACGTGCTGGCGCGCCTGACGAACGTGTCGCGCCTGTGGCGGCGCACCACAGGCGTACCCGCGCCGATCGTCGCTCCTGTCACGGGATAAATTCGCCAGGAAGAATTTTTGGATCCTGAGGAGCCCGTCATGCCCGAAGCCGTCATCGTCTCCACCGCCCGCTCCCCCATCGGCCGTGCCGTCAAGGGTTCGCTGGCCACCATGCGGCCCGACGACCTCGCCGCCCAGATGGTGCGCGCCGCGCTGGACAAGGTGCCCGCGCTCGACCCGCGCGACGTCGCCGACCTGATGATCGGCTGCGGACAGCCCGGTGGTGAAGCCGCCTACAACATCGGCCGCGCCGTGGCCGTCGAGCTCGGCTACGACTTCATGCCGGGCACCACCGTCAACCGCTACTGCTCGTCGTCGCTGCAGACCACCCGCATGGCGTTCCACGCGATCAAGGCCGGCGAGGGCGACGTGTTCATCTCGGCCGGTGTCGAGACCGTGTCCCGCTTCGGTGTCGGCGCTGCCGACGGCGCCCCGAACAGCAAGAACTCGCTGTTCGACGAGGCCCAGGCCCGCACCCTCAAGCAGGCCGAAGGCGCCACCGAGTGGCACGACCCGCGCGAAGACGGCGTCCTCCCCGACGTCTACATCGCCATGGGCCAGACCGCCGAGAACGTCGTCCTGCACACCGGCATCAGCCGTGAGGACCAGGACCACTGGGGCGTCCGCTCGCAGAACAAGGCCGAGGAAGCCATCAACGCCGGTTTCTTCGAGCGCGAGATCGTCCCGGTCACCCTGCCCGACGGCACCGTCGTCTCCAAGGATGACGGCCCGCGCGCCGGCACCACCTACGAGAAGATCAGCCAGCTGCAGCCGGTGTTCCGCCCGAACGGCACCATCACCGCCGGTAACGCCTGCCCGCTGAACGACGGCGCCGCCGCCCTCGTGATCATGAGCGACGAGAAGGCCAAGGCCCTCGGCCTGACCCCGCTCGCGCGCATCGTCTCGACCGGTGTGTCGGGTCTGTCGCCGGAGATCATGGGCCTGGGCCCGATCGAGGCCGTCAAGCAGGCCCTCGGCCGCGCCAACATGGCCATCGGTGACGTCGACCTCTACGAGATCAACGAGGCCTTCGCCGTGCAGGTGCTGGGCTCGGCCCGCGCCCTCGGCATGGACGAGGACCGCCTGAACGTCTCCGGTGGCGCCATCGCCCTCGGCCACCCGTTCGGTATGACCGGCGCCCGCATCACCGCGACGCTGATCAACAACCTGCAGACCCACGACAAGCAGTTCGGCATCGAGACCATGTGTGTCGGTGGTGGCCAGGGTATGGCCATGATCATCGAGCGGCTTTCGTAAGTCCCTGGAGCAGTCTCTGAAGCGGCGTCCCGCCGCCTCGCGTTGACCCTGTACTCAGGGCGCAAAAGTTCGAGTGACTTGCGCCCCAGGTACAGGGTCAATGTGTTTCTGGGCAACAGCGACGTCGACCCTGAACCCACGCCCCACCTCAAGTCCGCGACGGCAGAAATGCCGCGGGATTTCGGCGATAGAGCGCTCGCGCCCACGCACGATTGACCCATCCGACGATCTCTGCACGGCGATGGCCTGCCGCCACCCGCACAACTGTCCACCCCGCAGCGGCGATGTATTCGCTGCGCACGATGTCGTAACCGATCTGATCTGCGTGTTGCTCCCCGTCGTACTCGACAGCGAGCATCATGTCTTCCCATCCCATGTCGAGGAAGTACTTGGCACGGCCATCGGGGCCGGGCACCGGGATTTGAGTCTGCGGTCGTGGAAAGCCTTCCGCGATAAGCAATTGTCGAAGCCAGGATTCTTGCGGGGATTGGGCGCCCGGATCGTAGAGATCCAGAGCCTGCTCCAATTGGCGCAAACCTCGCGCGTGCGGGTGGCGCCCCGCCACCTCATGCACTGCGTCGACGTTGAATCCGGTGGCGGCACCGAGAGCGTCGAGCCGGGCAACCGCGTCAACGAGCGACCCGCGTCGCCCGAGGTCGAACGCAGTACGGTGCGGCGTCGTCACAGGCAATCCGCCGAGCAACTGGCTCTCGTGGTCGAAGAGCAGGTCATCACGGGCGATGACGGTCCTGGGCGGCCTGGTATTGGCGTGGATGAGTTCTATCGGTGCGTCATCAGGCACCCACTTCGCCCTGTGAAGGGCGGCCGCGGCGTGCCCGGCAATGGTGGCCTCGCGCCCGGACCACAGCCACGCGGCTTGCGTTCGCTGGTAGAGCGACGGGTCAATTCGCTTGTCCACGTATATGTTCGGCAGTATCGCCCGGTAGTAGCGGCGCAGCTCGTAGCGGGTGAGCGAGCCCGCCTCGACAACCTCGCTGCCGATGAATGGGTCCGATGGGGTGGTCATGACGCAAACGTCTGCCGCCCCGCTGACAGAAACTGCCTCGATGACGCTGACCCTGCCATGGTGTGTGGATCAACTGCGAACTGTGGATAACTCACGTTGGGCCTGTATCGGTGGCGTATTCGCCCGAGTAGCCCGCGCCATCCGTACAGAGTCAATGCGCTGATAGGCCGGCAGGACGTCGACCCTGAACCCACGGCGCAAAAGTGCGAGAAGCCCACGCCCTCAGTACAGGATCAACGGGTCAGCGGTCCACGACTGCGCCGACCTTGCGCATCTCAAAGCGGACCCGACCCAATAGACTCAGCCACCGATGATCACCATCGGAACCCCACTGTCGCCCAGCGCGACCAAGGTCATGCTGCTCGGCTCCGGCGAACTCGGTCGCGAAGTGCTGATCGCACTGCAGCGGCTGGGCGTCGAGACCATTGCCGTCGACCGCTACGACAACGCGCCGGGCCAGCAGGTGGCCCACCACGCGCGGACCATCTCCATGACGGATCCCGACCAGCTGAAGAAGCTGATCGAGGCCGAGAAGCCCGACCTCGTGGTGCCGGAGATCGAGGCCATCGCGACGCCGGCGCTGCAGGAACTGGAGGAAGCGGGTGTCGTTCGGGTGATCCCGACCGCGCGGGCTGCCCGCCTGACCATGGACCGCGAGGGTATCCGGCGGCTGGCCGCCGAGGAGCTCGGCGTGCCGACGAGCCCCTACAAGTTCTGCGATTCGCTCGAAGAGCTGCAGGCAGCGATCGAGGGAGGCATCGGCTACCCCTGCGTGGTGAAGCCCGTGATGAGCAGCTCGGGCAAGGGCCAGAGCAAGCTCGACGGCCCGGACGACGTCGCGAAGGCCTGGGACTACGCCATGGGCGGGGCCCGCGTGACCAACACCCGGATCATCGTCGAGGGCTTCGTCGACTTCGATTACGAGATCACGCTGTTGACCGTCCGCGCACGTGGGACGGATGGCGAGGTCGAGACGAAGTTCTGCGAGCCGATCGGGCATCGGCAGGTCGCCGGCGACTATGTGGAGAGCTGGCAGCCACACCCGATGTCGGCCACCGCCCTGGCGAACGCCCAGGAGATCGCGCACAAGGTCACCGAAAACCTCGGCGGGCAGGGCGTTTTCGGCGTCGAGCTGTTCGTCAAGGGCGACCAGGTGTGGTTCAGCGAAGTGAGCCCGCGGCCGCACGACACCGGCATGACGACCATGATCACGCAGTGGCAGAACGAGTTTGAGCTGCATGCCCGCGCGATCCTCGGCCTGCCGGTCGACACGTCGCTCAAGAGTCCGGGGGCCAGCGCGGTGATCTACGGCGGTGTCGAGGCCGAGGGCATCGTCTTCGACGGCGTCGATGAGGCCCTGCAGGTACCGGGCACCGACATTCGGCTGTTCGGCAAGCCGGAGAGCTTCCGCACCCGCCGCATGGGCGTGGCCCTGGCCCGCGCCGAGGATGTCGACACCGCACGCCGCAACGCCGCCGAAGCTGCCGGCCGCGTCAAACCGCGCGCAGTCTGAGCACAACACGAAGAAGGGGCGCCCGCCGAAGCGGACGCCCCTTCTCTGTCAACGGAGCTAGTCGTTGTTGAAGTAACTCAGCAGTCGCAGGATTTCCACGTACAGCCAGACCAGGGTGACGGTCAGGCCGAGCGCGACGCCCCACGCCGCCTTCGCCGGCGCACCGGCGCGGATCATCTGGTCGGCAGCATCGAAGTCGAGCAGGAAGCTGAACGCCGCCAGCGCGATGCAGACCAGCGAGAAGATGATCGCGATGGTGCCGCCGCTGCGCAGGCCCATGCCGGCGCCGCCGTTGAAGAATCCGATGATGAAGTTGCCGAGCATCAGAGCCAGAACACCGAACATGCCGGCCACGATCATGCGGGTGAACTTCGGGGTGACGCGGATGGCGCCGGTCTTGTAGACGACGAGCATGCCGAAGAACACGCCGAACGTGCCGAGGATGGCCTGGCCGATCAGGGCCCCGGCGTTGGCGCCGGACACCGCGAAGTTGGCCATGACGAACGAGAAGGCGCCGAGGAACATGCCCTCGAGCACCGCGTAGGTCAGGACGATGCCCGGGTTGTCCTGCTTACGGCCGAACGTGGCGATGAGGACCATCACCAGACCGCCGATGGCGCCGATCATGGCGAGCGGCCCGGCCAGCGCCAGGTTCGACATGATCAGGAAGTACGAAACGACCGCACTGACCGTCAGCACCGCCAGCGTGATGCCGGTCTTGGTGACGACGTCGTCGATGGTCAGCGGGCGCGAGAAGCCGGCCTGCTGCTGCGGGTACTGGGTGTATGGCTGAGCCATGGTCTGCTGGGCACCATATGCGGCGGCGCCACTACCGAATTGCGCGTATCCGCCCTGCGACTTGGGCAGGGAACGAAATATCGGGTTGCTGCTCTCGCGCACCGTCGGGTTCCTCTCCTGAAGCTGTGGTCCGTCTGCTGACGAACACCCACACAACGTACGACTTCGGGTGTTGGTTCCCGGCGAGACGGAGAAACTGGGAACTTACTGTGAAACGGTACCTGGTCGGCGCAGGCGGTGCGCGACGATCTACATTGCTTACCGTGGCGGAAAACGAGGACATCCTAGTAAATGTCGAAAACGGCGTCGGCGTCGTCACGCTGAACCGTCCGAAGGCCATCAACTCGCTCAACCAAGCGATGGTCACGGGGCTGGCCGAGGCGCTCACCGCGTGGGAGGACGACGACAGCGTGCGCGCGGTCCTGCTGACCGGCGCCGGCGAGCGTGGCCTGTGCGCGGGCGGCGACGTCGTCGCGCTGTATCACTCCGCCAAGGCGCAAGACGACAACGCCAGGACCTTCTGGCACGACGAATACGTGCTCAACGCGCACATCGGCCGCTACCCCAAGCCGTACGTCTCGCTGATGGACGGCATCGTCATGGGCGGCGGCGTGGGGGTCGGCGCGCACGGCAACATCCGCGTCGTCACCGAGAAGACCAAGCTCGGCATGCCCGAGGTCGGTATCGGCTTCATCCCTGACGTCGGCGGCACCTACCTGCTGTCCCGCGCGCCGGGCCTGATCGGCCTGCACGCCGCACTCACCGGCGCCCCGTTCTCCGGCGCGGACGCCATCGCCCTGGGTTTCGCCGACCACTTCGTCCCACAGGCCGACCTCTCGGCATTCCGTGACCTGGTGATCAGCGACGGGCCCGACGCGGCGCTCAAGAAATACGCCGCCCAGCCGCCCGCCAGTGCGCTTCTGGCGCAACAACATTGGATCGACGAGTGCTACGCGGCCGACACCGTCGCCGAGATTCTGGAGAAGCTGCGGGGCCACGAGGCCGCCGAGGCCAACGCCGCGGCCGACCTGATCGCCACCCGGTCCCCGGTCGCACTGACGGTCACGCTGGAGGCCGTGCGCCGCGCCGCGAAGCTGCCGACCCTCGAGGATGCCCTGGTTCAGGAATTCCGAGTCTCGATGGCGTCGCACAAGTCTCACGATTTCGTGGAGGGCATCCGCGCCCAGCTCGTCGACAAGGACCGCAACCCGCAGTGGTCGCCGGCCAACCTGGCGGACGTCACCGCCGCCGACGTCGACGCCTACTTCGTCTCCGCCGACCCCGACCTCACCTTCTAGTTCTAGGATTCCACAGTGACATCTGAGACTTTCGAAACCATCCTGGTCACCCGCGACGACCGCGTCGCCACCATCACCCTGAACCGGCCCAAGGCACTCAACGCCCTCAACAGCCAGGTGATGGCCGAAGTCACCACGGCCGCAGCCGAACTCGATGCCGATCCGGGCATCGGCGCCATCATCATCACCGGCAGCGAGAAGGCCTTCGCCGCGGGCGCCGACATCAAGGAGATGGCGAGCCTGACGTTCGCCGACGTGTTCTCGCAGGACTTCTTCGCGCTGTGGAACAAGTTCGCCGCGACCCGCACCCCCACCATCGCCGCCGTCGCCGGCTACGCGCTCGGTGGCGGTTGTGAGCTGGCCATGATGTGCGACGTGCTGATCGCCGCCGACACCGCCAAATTCGGCCAGCCCGAGATCAAGCTGGGCGTGCTCCCCGGCATGGGCGGCAGCCAGCGCCTGACGCGCGCCGTGGGCAAGGCCAAGGCGATGGACCTGATCCTCACCGGCCGCAACATGGACGCCGAGGAAGCCGAACGCTGCGGCCTGGTGTCGCGCGTGGTCCCGGCCGACAAGCTGCTCGAAGAGGCCAACGCAGTCGCCAAAACCATTGCCGGCATGTCGCTTTCGGCATCGCGGATGGCGAAGGAAGCGGTCAACCGCGCCTTCGAGAGCACGCTGGCCGAAGGCCTGCTGTACGAGCGTCGGCTGTTCCACTCGGCGTTCGCCACCGACGACCAGACCGAGGGCATGGCGGCGTTCACCGAGAAGCGCGCGCCGAACTTCACGCATCGGTAAAGTCGATCGGTGGCCGACACCGCACAACTGACCGATCCTGCCGATGACGACGGCGCCGCTGTCGCGGTAGCCGAGCCGTCGGACGAGGAGTCGCTCGTCGCGAAACTCGAAGAGCCGCCCTCGGATTGGTGGGTTCGCCGGTACACCTTTTTCGGTACCGCGGTCGGCCTGGCCTTCATCTGGCTCTCGATGACGCCGTCGCTGCTGCCGCGCGGACCGCTCTTCCAGGGCATCGTCAGCGGCGCCGCCGGCGCGTGCGGCTACGGTCTCGGGGTGCTCGGCGTCTGGGCGGTCCGGTACATGCGGTCGAAGGACAGCAGTCCCAAGGCGCCGCTCTGGGCCTGGCTGATCCTGATCGGGCTCGGGGTCATCGGCCAGATTCTCGCGATCATCTGGTTCCACGTCTGGCAGGACGAGGTCCGCGACATGATGGGCGTGCCCCGGATGAAGTTCTGGGACCACCCGTTGACCGCGGTGTATTCGATCGTCTTCCTGTTCGGCTTCGTCGAGATCGGCCAGCTGATCCGCAAATTGGTGCGTTTCCTGATGCGTCAGCTGGAGCACGTGGCACCGCCGCGGGTGTCCGGTGTGGTGTCGGTGCTCCTGGTCATCGCCGTGTTCGTCGAAGTGTTCAACGGTGTGGTCGGCAACTACGCGATGTCATGGATCAACAACACCTTCGCCTCGGCCAACGACGAGGACGATCCCGACAACCCGCCGCCCACCTCGCCATTGCGTTCGGGCGGACCGGGATCCCTGGCCAGCTGGTCGTCACTGGGCCGGCAGGGCCGCATCTTTGTCGGCAACGGACCGAGCGTCGACGAGCTCTCGAAGTTCAACGGCCGCAAGGCAATCGAACCGATTCGCGCCTACGCGGGCCTGCACTCCGCGGACGGCATCCGGGCGACGGCCAAGCTGGCCGCGCAGGAACTCAAGCGCACCGGTGGACTCGAACGCGCCGTCGTCGCCGTCGCCACCACGACGGGCACCGGCTGGATCAACGAGGCCGAAGCCGCGTCGCTGGAGTACATGTACAACGGCAATACGGCGATCGTGTCGATGCAGTATTCGTTCCTGCCCAGCTGGATTTCGTTCCTCGTGGACAAGGCCAACGCGCAGGAAGCCGGCCAGGACCTCTTCGAAGAAGTCGACGCACTGGTGCGCCAGATGCCCGAGGGCAAGCGCCCCAAGCTCGTGGTGTTCGGTGAGAGTCTCGGCTCGTTCGGCGGCGAGGCCCCGTTCCAGTCGCTGAACAACCTGGTGGCCCGCACCGACGGTGCGCTGTTCTCCGGGCCGACGTTCAACAATCCCATCTGGACCGAGCTGACCCGCTACCGCGATGCCGGCTCCCCGGAGAAACTGCCGATCTACGACGACGGCCTCAATGCCCGGTTCGGTTCACGCCCTGAGGATTTGAACCGTCCGGCCGACGCCACCTGGGGCCACCCGCGGGTGGTCTACCTGCAGCACGCGTCGGACCCGATCGCCTGGTGGAACCCCGACCTGTTGTTCGCCCGGCCGGACTGGCTCGAAGAGCCACGCGGCCGCGACGTCTCACCGCGGATGGAATGGATTCCGGTCGTGACGTTCCTGCAGGTGTCGGCCGACATGGCCGTCGCGGTCGATGTCCCGGACGGGCACGGCCACGTCTACATCAAGGACGTCGCGAACGCCTGGGCCGACGTGCTGCAGCCGCCGGAGTGGAGCCAGGAGAAGACGGAACGGTTGCGGCCGCTGCTACACCCAAGCGCCGGCACGTAGCAGCACCGAAGCGGCCGTCCCGCCCAGCAGTCCTTCATCGACCAGCGCCCGGTATCCGCCGATGACGTCGGTGGCCCGGTACAGCCCCAGGTCCTGCAACGCCGCGGCGGCCAGGCTCGAGGTGTAGCCCTGCGAGCACAGCACGACCCACTCGACGTCGACGCCCGTGGCCTGTGGCAGTCGGGCGTCACTGGTCGGGTCGCAGCGCCATTCCAGGACGTTGCGTTCCACCACGAGCGCACCGGGGAACTCGCCCTCGATGGCGCGCTGCGCGGCCGGCCTGATGTCAACCAACACGGCGCCCCGGGCCAGCGCGGCGGGGATTTCGGCGGCGGACAGCCGGACCAGACGCTCGCGGGCCGCGTCCAGCATGGCGTCGACTCTGCTGGTCATCAGTCCCCCTCGGGCTTGTCGGTGAGTTCGGTGTAGACGCGACGCAGCTTCTGACTCTCGGTGACGTCGTAGTAAGACATGGCGGTCAGCGGGGGCGAATAGGCGTGCACGCTCAGCGTGGGCGGGGCGGGCGAAACCACGGCGGCGTCTTCGATATCCGCCCGGACCACGTCGTGCACCCACCCCAGCGGGAACGCGGCCTGGTCACCCGCCTCGAGCGTGCGCTGCCGCAGCCCACGACCGTCCCACCGGGTTTCCTCCAGCGCCCCCGACACCACGGTCAGCGCGCCCAGCGAGCCGCCGTGGTCGTGCAACTCGGTACTGCGCTCGGGAACCCAGCTGATCAGCCAGAGATCGAGCTCATCATCGCCGTACAACCGGCGGAACCAGCGCTCGTCGACGGGCAGGCCGCCGGCCGGCAACAGCCGGTTGTAGCGACCACTCAGCACGTCGTCGGCGCACCGGTCGGTGGCGTGCAGCAGGTCGGGTAGCCGCAACCGGGTGGGGGCCAGAGAAGTGGGACCAGAAACAGAAAAATCTGTCAGGACGGACATGACGGAACTCCAATGCAGAAACGAACGGTGGGCTTGGCGCCCTCACAAGGCCGGGCTCAAGCCCGACAACATGTCGCGTTCTGCGCGTTCTGCACTGCCATGTCCCCGATGATGCCGAGTCCTGGACCGGCGGGGAATGGTTAACGTCAGGGTGATCCTGAATGCCGTACCGCATACATTGGCTGTCATGCAGACCGTCATCCGGGCAACGCTGCTCACCGCGACCGCTCTGACCGTGCTCACCGCCTGTGGTCCGGACAAAGACAAACAAGCGGCCCCCGCCCAAACTCCCGCCGAGCTGCCCACCCAGTCGCACGAACACCCGGCGCCCAGCGGCGCCGTCTCCCCCGGCGGTGTGACGACCGCCGTCGACGCCCCGCCGGCGGCGACCGAGTCCGAATTCGGCCAGGCCTGCCACGCCGCGAAAATGTGGATGGACGCGCAGCACGCCGACCCGGCGACGCTCGTCGAGCCGTACCTGAACCTCATGCAACGGCCGGAAACACGTGATCCCGGTAACTTCAACACCCCCTGGACGGAGCTCACAGCAGGCCAGCAGGCCGGCGTGATCATGGCCGCGACCAGCGCCGCCAAAGGCGAATGCGGCTGATCACCGGCATTCACTGAGGATTCGCTGAGTCTGCGGCGTTGCCCTAAAATCGGTCGCACTGCCGTCCGATCGCGCTGACGCATCCACGCGGGCCGCGGTGACAGCGAACTTCCGACCGCCGGATCCGACCGGCGGTCCTCACGTACCCGCGAGGCCCGCCGAGATGAACGCCATGACCAGCACGCCGTGGGGTCGCACCTGAGCACCTCCGATCTTCAGCGCAGCGACACCGCGCGCCATCGTCTTCCAGCCCGGCACCGCCGGAGCCGGCTGCAAAGCCTGCTCAGCGCCCGCGTGGGCTGGGACACCGTCGGCCGCGTCGCGCTGGCGCTCGTCACCGTGGTGGCGGTGGCGACGACCGGTCTGGGCTGGTGGACGGTGCGCGGGGCGCTGCACGGCATCACGGTCAGCGACGCGCTCGGCGCGGATGCACCGAAGTCCACCGGCGGGGCGATGAACATCCTGCTCATCGGCCTGGACTCGCGCAAAGACCAGCAGGGCAACGACCTGCCGCAGGCGCTGCTCGACAAGCTGCACGCCGGCGATTCGGACAACGGCGGCTACAACACCAACACGCTGATCCTGGCGCACATCTCCGCAGACAACCATGTGGTCGCGTTCTCGATCCCGCGTGACGACTACGTGCGGGTCACCGGCATCCCCGGCTACGACCACATCAAGATCAAAGAGGCGTACGGCCTGACCAAGGCCAACGCCATGCAGCACCTCATGGACAAGGGCGTCACCGACCAGGCCGAGCTGGAGCGCAAGAGCCGCGAGGCCGGCCGCGCCGCGACCCTGGCCGCGGTCCGCAATCTGACCGGTGCGCCCATCGACTACTTCGCCGAGGTCAACCTCGCCGGTTTCTACGACATCGCCGAGAGCCTCGGCGGCGTCGAGATCTGCCTGAACCACCCCGTGTACGACGACTACTCGGGCGCTGATTTCCCGGCCGGCCGGCAGCTGCTCGACGCCTCGCAGGTCGTCGCGTTCGTGCGGCAGCGGCACGGTCTGGACAACGGCGACCTGGACCGGACCCATCGCCAGCAGGCGTTCCTGATCTCGGTGATGCACCAGCTGCAGAAGGACGGGTCGTTCAGCGATCTCGGCAAGCTGAATCAGCTGATCGGCGTCGCGCAGAAGGACGTCGTGCTGTCCGCCGGTTGGGGCCAGGAGCAGTTCAAGCGCATGGGTGAGATCGCCGGCGGTGCCAACGTCCAGTACCGGACCCTGCCGGTCGTGCGCTACGACAACATCGACGGCCAGGACGTGAACATCGTCGACCCCATGGCCATCAAGGTCGAGGTCGCCAAGGCCTTCGGCCTCAAGCCGCCGGCAGGCGCCCCGACGTCGACGTCGACACGCAGCACGTCGACCGAGCCGTCGACACTGGACAAGGCGGCGGACAGCACGGGTACGACGTCCAAGAACGCCAAGACCGCCATCATCGACGTCATCAACGGTTCCGACGTCATGGGCCTGGGCCGGCAGATGTCGGAGATCCTGGGCGATCTCGAATACTCCATGGGCCAGACCAGAAGCTCGCAGGACGGCGAGCTCAGCTCGACGGCCGTCGACTTCGGTGTCGGCACCGATGCCGAGGCCAAGCATCTGGCCGAACTGCTCGGCATCGACGCGGTCCGCGCCGACCCGTCCGTACCGGCCGGCCGTATCCACGTCACGCTGGGGCCGGGCTACCAGGTACCCGACACCCTGGACAGCGTGTCCCTGGCCGCGGCCAAGTCGTCGAACTACGACACGACGTTGCCGACCCCGGAATCCGGGCCGCCGGTGCGCGCCAACGACGGGCTCCCCTGCGTCAACTGACGCACGCCTGCGTCGCCCGCGGCGAGGTACGTGGAACGAGCACGTACATGAGTGCAATCGCCGCTGCGAGCAACCGGCGGTTTTGCACTCAGGGACCGAAGCCGCCCCGGAGAAGTCCCTGACGGCAATCACGCCGCTGCGTGCGCTCGGTGATGGAAGCCATGTACTCGGCACTACACGCGCGCACTGCGCGGCCCGGCAATTTAATTAGATTAGTTCAGCGAATTAAATTCGCCGCCCGTCAAGGCGTGGAATTGGCGCGCAGACGCCATTCCCAGAACACAAAGCACATCTAACAAATTTGCCGGTCCACCAGGCAAAACGTCGCAATAACGATGAGATCAGCTAACGAATGCGACCTTTTTCTCAACTACTGGTCAGTAATTGTGCTTTGACTCACACAATGGTGCACACTATGGGGTGTCTCACTCATTGTCGAAGGGATGAGCACAATGGTTGCTCCTCAGCACGTACCGGTCGCTCGGGCCCACAGTGGCGCGGTCAACGGGCGCCGGGTGCTCTTCATGGGCATCCTCCTGCTGCTCATCGCGGTTGCCGCCGTCAGCGGCATCCTGTTCGCCATGAGCAGCGGACAGCCGCAGGTGGCCCTCATCATCGGGCTCATCTCGGCGGCGTTCTTCTCGCGCATCCGCTGCTGACGCGGCCTCGTCTCGCCGCCGTCTGATCCGCACGCCAAAATAGGCCCATGCGGGTCGCACTGGTCCTTGGCAGCGGTGGCGCCCGGGGTTACGCACACATCGGCGTCATCGACGCGCTCCGCGAGCGCGGATTCGACGTCGTCGGCATCTCCGGTTCGTCCATGGGCGCCCTCGTCGGCGCGCTGCAGGCCGCCGATAAACTCGACGAATTCTCCTCCTGGGCCAGCGCCCTCACGCAGAGCGCGGTGCTGCGCCTGCTCGACCCCTCCCTGACCGCCGCCGGCGTGCTCCGCGCCGAGAAGATTCTGGCGACCGTCCGCGAGATCATCGGCCCGCGGACCATCGAGAGCCTGCCGATTCCCTACACCGCCGTGTCGACCGACCTGATCGCCGGAAAATCGGTCTGGCTGCAGCGCGGCCCCATCGACGCGGCCATCCGCGCCTCCATCGCCATCCCCGGCGTCATCGCGCCCTATCTGCTCGACGGCCGACTCCTGGCCGACGGCGGCATCCTCGACCCCCTGCCGATGGCGCCGCTCGCGGCCGTCAACGCCGACCTGACCATCGCGGTCAGCCTCAACGCCAGCGATCCGAATCCCACGACTCCGGAATCCCCGCGCCCCACCGCGGAACTGCTCAACCGCATGCGGCGCAGTACGACGTCACTGATCGATCGGGCCGCGGCGAGCACCCTGCTCGACGGCCCCACCGCACGATCGGTGTTGAGCCGCTTCAGCAATGCGGTCGACGGCTTCGACGCGGTCACCGAGTCCGAGGTCGACACCGAAGAGGACACGAACGTGCCGCGCCTCGGCGGTTTCGAGGTGATGAACCGCACCATCGAAATCTCGCAGGCCGCGCTGATGCGGCACACCCTGGCCGCCTATCCGCCCGATCTGTTGATCGAGGTGCCGCGCACGGTGTGCCGCAGCCTGGAGTTCTACCGGGCCTCCGAGGTCATCGAGATCGGGCACGAATTGGCTTGCGCCGCACTCGATTCCCTCGACCTTCCCGACTAGGACAGAAACGCGGCGACGTCTGCCGCCACCCGGCGGCCCTGTGCGCGCCCGGCCTGCGCCGCGGGGATGCGACAGGCCGGATTCAGCGGGTCGGCGCCGAAGGCGGCGAGGGACTCGTCGTCGGCGTAGATGCCGCAGGCACGGCCGGCAAAGCTCTTGACGTCCGCACCGGGCCCCGCTCCGAACGGCGACGGCGAGTCCGATGGCGCCGGCACCAGGACGACGGCGGTGTCACAGTCCTTGACCGCGATCATGTTGACGCTGCTGCCCATGCCGCCGTCCATGTACCGGCGGCCGCCGATGGTCACGACCGGCCAGGCGGCCGGCACCGCGCAGCTGGCCTCGACGGCGTCGACCAGGGACACTCCCGACTCGCGGGTGAACACCACCAGCTCACCCGTGTCGATGTCGACGCCGGTGATGCGCAGGTCATGGTCGGGCCAGTCGTGGGACGGCAACCGGCGCTCGATGACGTTGCGCCGCACGGCCGGGCTGACAGTCTCGGTGGCCGCCGCGGCTGCGCCGAGGCGCTGCAATTGTTCGGCCCGGCTGCCGTTGGCCGTGGACATCGCGTCCACGAACGCGGTCAGGACGACCTCGATGTCGATACCCGGACTGATCTCCGCCGATTCGGCGGCGACCTGACGCTCGAACAGCTCGCCGATGCTCAGCGTGCTACCCAGCTGAGCACCGACCGCCGAGCCAGCGGACGTACCCAACACCACACCGGAATTCCGCACCGCCGCCGCGATCTCGGGGGCTTCGTCGGCGATGCCCTGCAGGATGCCGGTCTCCCATGCGATGCCGGCGATGCCACCACCAGCCAGAACGAGTGCACGCTTAGTCATTAGTTCATCTAACAGGATTCGGCGTGCGCCGTGGGAACGTCATCCCACCAGGAGGTCAGAAAGATGCTCCAGTGATCGGCCGGCGTAGCCCTTCCACAGCTTGCCGAACACCGGCAGCAGCGGAGCGGTCAACGAGCTGCGCGGGTGCAGCGTCCACCGCCAGGTGATCTTGGTGGCCGGGTTCGGCCCGCTGGTGACGTCCTGAAACAGCCACATCCCCTGCACGCCACCCACCAGGGGCGCCAGCGGTCCGTTGATGTCGGACAGCGTGTAGCCGAACGAATCCGGCTCGTCATACGAGGTCAGCGTCTCGGCCATGCTGCCGCCACCGGTCAGCAGAATGGTCCGGGTCTGCCCCACCGCATCCCAGATCCCGGTCTGGTTGCGCACGGCCTTGATCGGCGGGATCGGTCCGTACCAGCGACAGAACAGCTCGTTGAGGGGGATGGGGGCGGTGCCGCTGAACGCGTCGGCCACCGGAACGGGGACAGTTCGTGATTGCTCGACCACCAAAGGCTGCGCCATGATGGCGATCGTAACCATCGATGCTGACCACTGGAGTGCCATGACCTCGACGATGCGGGCCCAACGGTTCTATGCCGACACCAAAAAGGTTGTGGTGGAAGATGTTCCGATTCCAGAACCAGGCCCGGGCGAGGTCCTCGTCAAGGTCGCCTACTGCGGCATCTGCCACTCCGACCTGAGCCTGATCAACGGCACGTTCCCGTCGCAGCTGCCGGTGGTGACGCAGGGGCACGAGACATCGGGCACCGTCGCCAAGCTGGGACCGGGCGTCACTGGCTGGGCCGAGGGCGACCGCGTCGTCGTCGCTGCCGGCAAGCCGTGCATGGATTGTGCGAACTGTCTCCGCGGCGACATGTCGAACTGCCTGCGGATCCGGCTCATGGCGTTCGCGTACGACGGCGGCTGGGCCGAATACACCGTCGCGCAGGCCTTCGGGCTGACGCGCGTACCCGACAACGTGCCGCTGGAACAAGCCGCGATCCTGGCCGACGCGGTGTCGACGCCGTTCGGCGCCGTCGTCCGGACGGGCCAGGTAGGCATCGGCGAGTCCGTCGGGGTCTGGGGTGTCGGCGGGCTCGGCACGCACATCGTGCAGCTGGCGCGGCTGGTCGGGGCGGCGCCGATCGTGGCCGTCGACGTCAACCCGGCAGTGCTGGAGCGCGCGCTGGAGGTCGGCGCGGACTACGCGTTCGACGCAGGTGACCCGGAGTTGCTGGCGCAGATCGGTCAGGCCACCGGCGGCCGGATGCTTGACGTCGCGTTCGACGCCGTCGGCAAGGGATCGACGTTCGACCAGGCGCTGGCGGCGCTGACCGTGGGTGGCCGGTTCGTCGGTGTCGGGATGAGCGCCGACGCCCCGTCGATCGGCCCGACCTCGTTCTTCAACCTGACCAAGAAGCAGGTACGCGGACACCTGGGCTACCAGAACGCCGACATCGGCACGCTGGCCACGCTGGTGTCCCGCGGCCGCCTGGACCTCACCCGGTCGATCAGCGAGATCGTCCCGCTCGAGGACGTCGCCGATGGCATCGCGAAACTCGACCGGGCCGAAGGCAATCCGATCCGGATTCTCGTGCAGCCTTGATGCTCGCGCAGCCCTAACTCATCTCCCGCGAGCGGCCGCGTTTGTACGCCGACACGCCGTATTTGGCGTGCCATCTGCGCACGCTCACGGCCGACGAGCGCGACGTTATTGCTCAGCGGAGCCGGGGCGCCGCTTTCGCACTGAAGAGCGGAAGGTCCAGATAGGTGGCGATACCCGGTTCCGCGGCACACACCGCCGGCACGGAGTTGACGCAGTGGGCGGCGGTGCCGACGACGCCGGGCTCGGGGCCGTCCTCTCCGACCAGTCCCTGAAAGCCCCTGATCGACACGGTGAAGTCCGGATTTCCCTTGACCTCCATCTCGTAGCGTTGTCCCTCTGGGCCGAAATCCCATGCCGGGTCGAGGTTTTCCTCACCCATGAACCAGTTGACGGTGACACGCACGACGACTTCGTCGCCGACGACCGCCTCCCAGTGGAACTTGCGGGCCGCCACCTGGCCGGGCTGGATCGGGCCCAGCGGCGAGTCGATCGGCGCGGTGGCCACCGCAACCTCTTGGCGCGCAACGATCTTCGGGTCCGCATTGAAGCCGAACTCGTCGACGCACATCCGGACGGCTTGGATGAAGCCACTGTCGAGCAGCTTCTGCATCGGCCCGGTCAGAGCCTTGTCCGGCGTTTCGCCGAACCCCATGACGTGCCGGAGCACGTCGGGCGCCTCGTAGGTCCGCAGGTCCGAGAACTCTTCGGCCCGAACGAAAGTCACACCCGTGGACATCACCGAGAACAGCAGCGGGAACTTCTCACTGATACCACCGGGCGCGATGCCCGTGCCGTGCAGCGTGGCGCCACCCGCCAGCGCGGCTTCCCGCATCGGCGCGCCCTGCTTCTCGCTCGGATACACCCACCCGACCGGTGTCACCACATTCTTGCCGGACCGCAGCAGCGCGGCGACCTCGTCTGGGTTGGCCATAAGCGGGGCATAGATGACGGCGTCGGCCTCGAGCGTCAGGATCTCGTCGATGTTGTTGGTCGCGGTGACGCCCAGCGGCTCGACGCCGATGATCTCGCCAACGTCCTTGCCGTTCTTGGCCTCCGAATGCACCCAACAGCCGACGAGTTCCAGGTCCGGATGTTCCAGCACGCCTTTGATCGCAGCGACGCCGACGCCTCCGGTTGCCCACTGCACGACCCGCAACGCCATGAAACCTCCCGAGCACCGCCAGAACTAGAACACGTTCTAGGTTGTATACCACCGCCTCGGCGCCGGAGACCAGACCTTTGGGGTCTTGACTAAAAGCGCCGCGCGTGACTGAACTACAGGTAATAACGAGAGGAAACCCATGGCCAAGAATCGCGTGTTCGTCGTCGGCGTCGGCATGACCAAATTCGAGAAGCCCGGCAGCCGTGAGGGCTGGGACTACCCACAGATGGCCAATGAGTCCGGAAACAAGGCCCTCGCCGACGCCGGCATCTCGTACGACCAGGTGGAGCAGGGTTACGTCGGCTACTGCTCCGGCGACTCGACGTCCGGCCAGCGCGCCCTGTATGAGCTGGGCATGACGGGCATTCCGATCGTCAACGTCAACAACAACTGTTCGACGGGTTCGACGGCGCTTTACCTTGCCGCACAGGCGATTCGCGGCGGCCTCGCCGACTGCACCATCGCGCTGGGCTTCGAGAAGATGCAGCCGGGTTCGCTGCAGGCGGGTGCACAGGACCGCGAATCGCCGCTGGGCCGGCACGTCAAGGCCCTGGCCGAGATCGACGAGTTCGCCTTCCCCGTGGCGCCGTGGATGTTCGGTGCGGCCGGCCGGGAGCACATGAAGAAGTACGGCACCACCGCCGAGCACTTCGCGAAAATCGGCTACAAGAACCACAAGCACTCGGTCAACAACCCGTACGCGCAGTTCCAGGACGAGTACACGCTCGACGACATCCTGGCCGCCAAGATGATCTCCGACCCGCTGACCAAGCTGCAGTGCTCCCCCACCTCCGACGGCTCAGGTGCGGCGATCGTCGCCAGCGAGGCGTTCGTCGACAAGCACGGGCTGGCGTCGCAGGCCGTCGAGATCGTGGGCCAAGCCATGACCACCGACTTCGCCTCGACGTTCGACGGCAGCGCCGCGAACATCATCGGCTATGACATGAATGTTCAAGCCGCCCAGAAGGTTTACGACCAGTCGGGCCTCGGACCCGAGGACTTCCAGGTCATCGAGCTGCACGACTGCTTCTCCGCCAATGAGCTCCTGCTGTACGAAGCCCTGGGCCTGTGCGGTGAGGGTGAAGCACCGCGGCTGATCGACTCGGGCGACACCACCTACGGCGGGCGTTGGGTGGTCAACCCCTCGGGCGGCCTGATCTCCAAGGGCCACCCGCTCGGCGCGACGGGCCTGGCCCAGTGCTCCGAGCTGACGTGGCAGCTGCGCGGTACCGCCGACAAGCGCCAGGTCGACGGCGTCACCGCGGCCCTGCAGCACAACATCGGCCTGGGCGGCGCGGCCGTCGTGACGGCCTACCAGCGCGCCGAGCGGTAGTCACCACCGTCGCGAGCTGGGGCACCTCTTCCGCCGGGGTCCCCAGCTCGCGGAAGCAATCAACCGTCGAACATCGCGTCGACGAGGCGCCGCAGGACCTGCCGGGTCTCGCGGCGGGTCTTCTTCGGGTCGTCCGCGGTGGCGATGAGCATGGCCGCCTCGTCGAGGGCCCCGATCAGCACGTGCGCCAGCGCCCGCACCGGCTGACGCGCCAGCTGGCCGGCCTTCATGGCCTCGCTGAGAAGCTGCTCCGTCATTCCCAGGCTGTAGCGCTGGGCGACGTCACGGAAGCCCGCCCAGCCGAGGACGCTCGGGGCGTCGAGCAGCACCAGCTGGCGCACCTCCGGGTCGCCGGAGACTTCCAGCCAGGCGTCGACAGCGGCGCGGACGGCATCGGCCGGTGACGTCGCACCCGACGCCGCCACCATCGTCCCCATCCGGGCCATGACATCCTGTTCCACCACTTCCACCACCGCCAGGAAAAGCGCTGCCTTGTCGGCGAATTGGTGATACATCGCGCCCCGGGTCACCCCGGCCGTCGTCGCGATCTCCGGCGTGCCCACCTCGGCATAGCCACGCTCGCCCCACAGTCGCCGCGCAGCGACGATCAACGCTTCGCGGGTAGCCGCGGAGCGCTCCTCCTGAGTACGCCTCTTGTTTTCCATACACCCTGTTGGTAAGTTGCGGACAGCCTGTTTGTAAATGAGTATCGAGCTAGGAGTCATCCATGTCGATCATCGAGATTAACGCCGGAACCATCCATTTCGAGGAATTCGGACCGAAGGACGGCAGGCCCGTCGTCTTCGTGCACGGATACATGATGGGTGGGCAGCTGTGGCGCGGGGTCGCCGCGCGACTGGCCGACCGGGGCCTGCGGTGCATTGCTCCGACCTGGCCACTCGGCGCGCATCTCGAACCACTGCGCCCGGGCGCCGACCGAAGCATCCACGGCGTCGCGCGCATCGTCGCCGACACCCTGGCCGCACTGGACCTCGACGACGTCGTCATCGTCGGCAATGACACCGGCGGTGTGGTTACCCAGCTGGTCGCGGTCCACCACCCGGAGCGCGTCGGCGCCATGGTTCTGACGAGTTGCGATGCGTTCGAACACTTTCCGCCGCCGATCCTCAAGCCACTGATCGCCGCCTCGCAGTCGAAGGCGCTGTTCCGTGCGGGCGCACAGGTGTTCCGCATCCCGTTGGTCCGCAAGCGCGCCTACGCGGGGCTCGCCTACACCGACTTCGACGCCCTGACCCGGGAGTGGGTACACAACACGCAGTCGAAACCCGCTGTCGCCGAGGATCTCCGCGTGTTCACCAGCTCTCTGCGCACCGAGGTCACCACCGGGGTCGCGGCGCGGCTGCCCGAATTCGACAAGCCGACGCTCATCGCCTGGTCGGCCGACGACGAGTTGTTCGAAGTCGAGGACGGCGAGAAGCTGGCGGCCATCATCCCCAACGCCCGCCTCGAAATCATCGACGGCGCAAAGACATTCTCGATGCTCGACCGCCCGGACCGCCTCGCCGACCTGATGTCGACCGTGGCTGTGCGGGCTTAGCTGTGAGCTCGCACTAGATCGTGGTGACGTCGTAGGCGCCGTCGGCGTACCGGGCGCGGATGGTCTTCTTGTCGTACTTGCCGACGCTGGTGCGCGGCACCTGATCGATGAACGTCCAGCGCTCGGGCAGCCACCAGCGAACAACCTTATCCGCCAAGAACTCTCGGAGTTCATCAGGCGTTGCCGACGCACCCTCGTGCAGCACCACAGCGACCAGCGGACGCTCCTGCCAGCGGTCGTCGGGCACCGCGACGACGGCGGCTTCCAGCACCGCAGGGTGCGCGACCAGATGGTTCTCCAACTCGACCGACGAAATCCACTCACCGCCGGACTTGATGACGTCCTTGGCCCGGTCGGTGAGGGTGACGAACCCGCAGTCGTCGATGCGTCCGACGTCGCCCGTACGCAGCCAGCCACTGTCGAACTTGCTCGCGTCGTAGCCCAGGTAGTAGCTGCCGGTGATCCACGGTCCGCGAATCTCGATCTCCCCGACGGCTTCTCCGTCGTGGGGCAGCGGGGCGCCGGCGTCGTCGACGATCCGAATCTCGACACCACACATGGGCCGCCCGGCGGTCGCACGGCTCTTCCAGTACTCGTCCTCGGACACGTTCGGGAGCGGCTTGGCAGTGGTCGCCAGCGGCGAGGTCTCGGTCATCCCCCAGGCCTGGCGGATGTGGACGCCGTACCGCTCCTGGAAGATGCGCATCATCGACTGCGGCACCGCCGAACCGCCGCAGCCCACGATCCGCAGGGACGAAATGTCGTGTCCGGGGTTCTTTTCCAGACAGTTCATCACGTCGTTCCAGATCGTCGGCACGGCGCAGGCGATCGTCGGGCGACAGGTCTCGATGAGGTTGATCAGCGAAGTACCGTCCAGGAACCGGTCCGGCATGACCAGGTCGGCGCCCGCCATCAGTGCGGCGTACGGCAGCCCCCAGGCGTTGGCGTGGAACATCGGCACGATGGGGAGCGCCACGTCGTCACTGCCGACGTCCAACGCGTTGCTGGTGCACGTCGCCATGGCGTGCAGGAAACTCGAACGGTGGCTGTAGACAACACCTTTCGGGTTACCCGTGGTGCCGCTGGTGTAACACATCGCGGCGGCGGACCGCTCGTCGATCTCCGGCCAGTCGAAGTCCTCGGGTTGGGCGGCCAACAGCTCGTCGTACCGCAGCACGGTCTTGCCTGCGGTCTCCAGCGGGCCCAAATCCCCTGCGCCGATGGCGATTACCGTGTGCACCGTCTTCATCTGCGGTAGTACCGGGGCGAGCTGGGCAGTCAGCGAGAGGTCGGCGATGACGATCTGGTCCTCTGCCTCGTTGGCGATGTAGGCGATCTGCTCCGGCGACAACCGGATGTTGAGGGTGTGCAGCACCGCACCCATCGACGGAATGGCCAGGTAGGCCACGGTGTGTTCGGCGTTGTTCCACATGAACGTGGCCACCCGCTGGTCCCCGGTGATGCCGAGACCGCGCAGCGCGTTGGCCAGCCGTCCCGATTGCCGGCCGACTTCGCCATAGGTCATGGTGCGGTACTGCCCGCCGCCGAGCGCCGTGGTGACGGTTCGGCGATAATTCTGACCAGTCGCATGCCGCATGATCGTGGTGATGGTGAGCGGTGCGTCCTGCATCGTACTGAGCATCGTGAATTTCGCCTCTGGGTTGCTGCCGCTGGGATGTCGAGATGCTAGCCGACCCTGCCAGGTAGGAGGATGATTAACGTTGGCACGACAGGAGAAAATCATGCGCTCGAATTGGACGCTCGCCGCGGCGACGGTCGGCGGGGTGGCCGCGATGCTGGCACCGGCCGGATCGGCCTTGGCCGAATCGGCGCAAGACACCATCAACCGGCTGCAATCCGAGGGCTATGTGGTCACGATCGACAAGCTCGGGACGGCACCGGTGTCGGACTGCACGGTGACCAGTGTGCGCAATCCGCAACAGGCGACGCAGTTGGTGCCGTGGGTGGGCCCCGGCCTGGGCCGCAACAGCGGCTCGATCCTGCTGCCGCAGACCAGCCGAACCATTTCGGTGTCACTCGACTGCACGGGCACGCACTAAGTCCCCAGACGCCAAGAACGCCCCCGCCGGTCGGCGGGGGCGTTCTCTTTGGACTGCTTAGACGGTCGCGGGCTCCAGCGCGCGCACCTCGTTCATCGCGACGGGCTTGGTCGCCATGAACTGCGAGTAGAGCAGCGGCTTGGGGGCCTCGACGGCGACGGCGGTGACGTCACCGACGACGTCCGCGACATACAGCCGCGAACCGTCACGGCTGACGGTGACGCACGACGGCTGCACGTCGGCCGCGATGGTGTCGACGACCGCGTTGGTCTGGGTGCAGAACACCGAGACGCGGTTGAAGTCGACGACGTAGGCGCGGGTGCCGTCGGCACCGAGCACCAGCTGGGTCGGGGCGTCACCGACGGCGAACCGGCCGGTCGCGCGGCCGGCGGCCAGGTCGACGACGTGCACCTCACCACGGGCGGTCAGGTCCGAGGTCAGCACGTAGGCGGTGTTGTCCGGGCCGAGCGCCAGGCTGCGGATCGGGGCACCGATGACGATGGTGTTGCGGATGCGCGCGGTCTCGGTGTCGACGACGACCAGCTGGCTGCCCATCTCGTCGGTGGTGGCAACGTAGAGCCGGCGACCGGTGTGGTCGACCGCGAGGGCGTCGATGCTGATGGCCGCACCGGTGGCGATCTCGATGGTGCCGACGCGGTCAGCGGTGATGTCGATGACGGCGACGTCGATGTAGGCGTCGCCGGCGCGGCCCGCGAAGACGCGCTTGCCGTCGGGGCTGACGGCCAGGGCGCTCACGCCGGAGGCCAGCGGGTAGGCGGCCAGCTCGGCACCAGTGGCGACGTCGATGACGGCGACACCGTCGAACTCGGCACCCGACACGGCGACGTACGCCCGGTCGGCGGTGGCGACGACCGCGAACGGCTCACCGTCGACGGCGATATCGCGGATGCTGCGGCTGCGCGGCTCGATCAGCGACACCATGTTGTCGGCGTAGCTGGTCGCGACCAACTGGCCCGCGCTCTCGGCGATGTCGGCGACGGCGCCGCGGCCAACCTGCGCGATGTCCATGGTTCCGCGCAGCGCCTGGGCGCTTGCCCGCTTCGCTTTTGCACGAGCGTTATTATTTGCCACGATCTTCGGTACCTCCGCCAGCGCGGCAACGCGCCGGTAGTCGATTTCCCGTCCGGGTGCGCCCGGATGAGCGCTGCTTTCAAGAAGTGTAGTGATCCCCACCGACATTCCGGACGGCTTCAGCGACGCCTCGTCACGAATTGATCAGAAGCTCTTAGGAGTTACTTATGTTGTGAATTGTTATGGACTTGTTATCAATGGGGATCAGTGCCCTGACCTGTGTAAACAACGCATGAATTCAAATTGAGCAAACATAGGTGCGCCTCATTTCTGAGGGTTTCCAAGCACCGTTTCCCAGCATTCCCTGGCAAAGTGAGCGAAACATCACACCGCGACACGAACGCATAGAATCTCATCCGCCTCACCTGCACGATAGAACCCAGGTTCCACTTCAGTTCATCAAGATCGTGACAGCCCCGAAGCCCGCCTGGGCGGGCCCCGAGATTCGCTGTTATCGACGAGTTCACATTTTGTTCATGATGTGAGGGCCGTCACACCGGCGTTGCCGACCGCTGCTCGACACCCGAATCGAGCATCGTCAGTTCGTCGAACGGCTCGGCGCCGTGCAACACGGCCGTGGCCTTTGCCCGGTCGAGTGTCCCGGTCCACGAGCCGATCAGCACCGTGGCGACGGCGTTACCCGAGAAGTTGGTGACGGCCCGCGCCTCCGACATGAACCGGTCGATGCCGACGATCAGGCCGACGCCGTCGAGCAGGTCGGGCCGGTGACTCTGCAGGCCGCCGGCCAGCGTCGCGAGGCCCGCGCCCGTGACCCCGGCCGCGCCCTTGGAAGCGACGATCATGAACGCCAACAGCGCCAACTGCTCCCCGATCGCCATCGGCCGTCCCATGGCGTCGGCGATGAACAGCGCGGCCATGGTCAGGTAGATGGCAGTCCCGTCGAGGTTGAACGAGTAGCCGGTCGGCACCACGACGCCCACGGTGCTGCGGTCCACGCCGAGGTGTTCCATCTTGGCGATCAGCCGAGGTAGCGCCGATTCCGAGGACGACGTCGAGAAGATCAGCAGGTACTCGCGCGCCAGGTAGCGGACCAGCCGGAAGATCGACATCCGCGTCACCGACCACAGCACCACGCCGAGCACACCGAAGACGAAGACGACGCAGGTCACGTAGAACCCGAGCATCAGGGTCAGCAGCTGGGTGACCGCGCGCCAGCCGGTCTGGCCGACGACGCCGGCCATGGCGCCGAACGCGCCGATCGGCGCCAGCCACAGGATCATGATCAGTACCCGGAACACCAGTTTCTGCAGGTGCTCGACGCCCCGCAGGACGGGTTCACCTGCGGTGCCCATCGCCTGCACGGCGAAGCCGACGAGCAGGGCGATGAACAGCGCCTGGAGCACGTTTCCGCTGGTCAGCGCGGACAACAGCGTCTCGGGGATGATGTGCGAGACGAAGTCCATGAGGCCGCCGGCCTCGTGCGCCTTCTGGGCCAGTTTCGCGCCCTGGCCGGTTGCCTGCGCCGACAGGTGCAGGCCCGATCCCGGGCTCAGGAGGTTGCCGACGACCAATCCGATCGCCAGCGCCACCGTCGACATCACCAGGAAGTACGCGAGCGACAGGCCACCGATCTTGCCGACTGTCGCGGCTTTGCGCACCGAGCCGATGCCCAGCACGATCGTGCAGAAGATGACCGGCGTGATCATCATCTTGATCAGGTTGACGAACAGGGTGCCGAGGACCGCGATGTCCTTGCCGACCCCGGGCGCGATGAGGCCGACGGCCACACCGCCGACGACGGCGATGAGCACGGCGATGTACAGCCAATGGGTGCGGTCGCGACGGGGCGCTTGATCGGTCATGTCGGGCAGTCCTCCGGCCTCGATGTCGAAAACTTCTGCAAGGATGTTGGTCCAGAACGTGAGGCACGTCACGCATATGTTCATTTCGTTCACGGAAGTTCACCGCGCACGCCACGAGCAGGCGGATTACAGAAGGACGCAGTGATGCGCAGTTGGCCGGCCGCGCCGCGCTGGTCCCTGGCCGGCCAGATCGTCGCCCTGCAGATCGCGATCATCATCGTCGTGGTGGCAGCGGGCAGCGCCCTGGCCGTGGTGCAGTCCCGCCGCACCAACGATGCCGCCGCCAAACAGCTGCTCACGGGCATCGTCACGGCATTGGCCGACGCGCCGTCGACGGCGGCCGCCATCCAGGCTGGCAACGCCACGGAAGTTCTGCAGCCGGTGACCGAAACCGTCCGCGCCCAGACCGGCATCGCCTTCATCACCGTCATGGCGCCCGACGGCACCCGGTTCACCCACACCGACCCACGCCAGATCGGCGGCCACTACCTGGGCACCACGGCGCAGGCCCTGAAAGGCGAGACGCACACCGAGTTCTACACCGGGACGCTGGGCCGCTCGGTGCGCACCATCGCCCCGGTACGGGACGGTGCCGGACGGGTGGTGGGCCTGGTCGCCGCGGGCATCACCGAGACCACGCTGACGGCGCAGTGGCGCCACCAGATTCCGGTGATCGTGACGATCAGCCTTGCGGCCCTTGCCCTTTCGCTTGCCGGCACCTGGCTGATCCGGCGCCGTCTGCTCCGGCAGACCCACGGGCTGCGGCCGGACCAGTTGCGCGTGATGTACGAGCACCACGACGCCGTCCTGCATTCGGTGTCCGAAGGCCTGCTGGTGCTCGAGAAGGGGCGCGTGGCGCTGGCCAACGACGAGGCGCGACGCCTGCTGACCCTGCCGCCAGGCACGGTGGCCCTGTCCGATCTGCCGGAGTTCCTGCGCGCAGCCGATCCCGGGGTGCGCGACGAGGTTCACGTCACCGACGACCGCGTGCTGGTGGTCAGCCGGTCACCGGTGTCGGGCGCCGCGGGGTCAGAGGTGGTGACGATTCGGGACCGCACCGAATTACAAAGCACCCTGGGCGAACTCAGCTCGCTGAAGGTCCTCACCGACTCGTTGCGGGCGCAGGCGCACGAAGCGGCGAACAAGCTGCACACCGTGATCACCATGGTCGAGATGGGCCGCCCGTCGGACGCCGTCGCCTTCGCCACCGACGAGCTGGAGTTGTCCCAGCGGCTCGTCGACCGACTGTCCAGCGAGGTCCGCGAACCCGCCCTGGTGGCGTTGCTGCTGGGAAAGAGCGCCCAGGCCCACGAACGCGGCATCGACTTCACCGTCACCGTGGACTCGCAATTGCCTTCGGACACTTCGCACCTACCGCTGAGCGGGCCGGAGATGGTGACGGTGCTGGGCAACCTGATCGACAACGCCATGGACGCGTGCGACCGCGACGAGCCGTGGATCGAGGTGACGGTGCACTGCGCGCCGGGCACCGAACTGCTGATGCGGGTGGCCGACAGCGGCACCGGTATGGATCCGGAAACGTTCGAAAATGCCATGCGCCGTGGCTATTCGACGAAATCGGCACCGGGGCACGGACTGGGCCTCGCCCTGGTGGCACAGGTGGTCAAGCGGCACGGTGGCACGCTGTCGTCCGATGTGAGTTACGGTTCGGTGGTGTCGGTGACGATTCCGGCGGCGGCCGCATGACCACCGTGCTGATCGTCGACGACGATCCACTGATCGCCGAGGCGCACCGCACGTATGTCGAACGGCTGGAAGGGTTTTCCGTCGCGGCGGTGGTCCACACCGCGCGCGAAGCCATCCAGGCCGCGACCCGGGCGACCACCACCGACCGGCCCATCGACCTGGTGCTGCTGGACCTCGGCCTGCCCGACGCCAGCGGCATCAGTCTGGCATCGGCGTTGTCGGGGCTGCGGCCGGCGCCCGACATCATCGCCATCACCTCCGAGCGCGACCTGGAGATGGTGCGCGCGGCTGTCGCGCACGGCGCGCTGGCATATCTGTTGAAGCCGTTCACCTTCGCAGCGTTCCGAGACCGGTTGGACCGCTATCAGCGGTACCGGACGGCGCTGCCGGCCGGGGTGGACGCTGCCAGCCAGGCCGAGGTGGACCGGGCGCTCGCCGAATTACGCACCAGCGCAGATAAGTCCGCGGCCCCGAAAGGTGCCGCGACGCTGACGAACGACGACATCGCCCGCGCGGTGCGGGACAGTCCCGACGGGCTGACGGCCGACGAGGCCGCCAAGGCGGTCGGGGTGGCCCGGGTGACGGCGTGGCGCTATCTGGAGCGCCTGGCCGACGACGGAACCGTCACGCGCCGAAGCGAATACGGCGGGACCGGCCGGCCCAAGACCCGCTATCTCTGGCGTTGAGCCGTCACTGCAGGTGTGACAGCATCGGATCATGAGTCGCGACGACGATCCAGAAGCCCGCATCCGCGAGCTCGAGCGCGCGATGAACGATCAGGCCCGGGCCTCGGAGCTGACGGAGCCGGGCCAGCAGTGGCACCCGCCCGCGCAAGCAGCCGGTCGGCCGTACGCCGCCCAGTACAGCCGGCCACGGCAGAGCCCGACGCCGCAACAACCGTGGCCACCCGGGGTGCCGACAACCGCGGCCCGCCGAATGATCCTGGCAGTTGTTGTCCTCGCCGTCATCGTCGGCCCGGTGGTCGCCGCGATCATCTTCGTCACCAACTTGACCGGGAAGAAACACATGACGTTTCTCCCGCCCTCCCCCGGCCGGCCCAGCGTCCCGGTCGCCGTCCCGAGCCCGCCGCAACCGGGCGACGAATCGTCGGTGGTCGTCAACGGCACCACGGTGCAGTCCGGTCCCGGCCTGGTCGAACTGCCGCCGCAGTCCGACGATCCGAACCGGCCCATCCAGATCGCGGGTGTGCGCGGGAGCAGAACGCTGGCGTGCAACGACCGACCGGTCAGCATCAGCGGCGTCTCCAACAACGTCACCATCACCGGGCACTGCGCGACCGTGACCGTTTCGGGCATGGACAACACGGTGACCGTCGACTCCGCCGACAAGATCGTCACATCGGGCATGGACAACCACGTCACCTATCACTCGGGAACGCCGGAGATTCCCAATCCGGGCGGCTCCAACACGGTCAGCCGCGACTGACCGCGCCTGCGTCAATTTCCCCCCGAATCGGGGGACGACGGGAGTGCGCGGCGTCCATAATCTCGTTGCCATGGCGCACAACGGAAATGACGATTGGACCCAACCCGCAGCTCTGGCGATCCCGAAAGAGGGCTATTTCGAGCTCACCCGCGGTCGCTACGGGCCGGTCTTCCCGCGCACCCCGGCGTGCTACGGCTTCAACATCATCGCCAAGGTCCTCGACGGCCATGAGCAGGCGATCCGGGACTACGGCAAGCATCTCGAGGCGGCCGTCGCCGCGCAACCCGACGTGCTGGCCCCGCTGAAGCTGCATTACCTGCGGTGGAATCTGTTCGATGTCGGTTCGGGTCTGCATTTCCAGTACCAGGGCATCTTCGACACCGACTTCGACAAGTACACCGAGGACGCCGTCAAGCTGTTCAGCTCGACGGGGATCACCACGGCGTTCACCCACCTCGAGGGCTTCCCAGCCGACTGGAAGACCAACCCCGAGGCGTTCATCATGTTCGTCCGCGAGCACCAGGTGCCGAGCTTCCTGGAGTACGGCGAATACCCGTACGTGACGGCGGTGGAGATCAAGAAAGCCCTGCGGCTCAAGGCCGCGTTCTCCGACATGTTGGACCAGATGCAGTGACAGCACTCGAGTTCGACGATATCCAGCACATCATGCTGACCGGGACGCCTCACCTCACCGGGCGGTATGAATTCCTGTCTTTCGGCACCCCCGAAGCCGGGCAGGCCTGGCTGGCCGAGATGGTCCCGCTCGTGCAGTCGGCGACCGACGTGCGCAAGACCGTCAACGTCTTCAAGCGGTGGGTGAACCTGGCGTTCACCTGGAACGGCTTGCGTGCGTTGGGACTTGACGAGCAGACGCTGGCCACCTTCCCCGCCGAGTTCCGCGAGGGCATGGCCGCGCGCGCTGACATCCTCGGCGATACCGGTGCGGCCGCGCCGGAGCACTGGGCCGGTGGTCTCGCGAGTGACGACCTGCATGCCATCGTCATCCTGTTCGCCCGGGACGAGGATGAGCGGGTGCGGTGCGTCGGCGAGCACGACGCACTGTTGGCCCGGTGCCCGGGCGTGCGGTCGTTGTCGCATCTGGACTTAGCGGCCACCGCGCCGTTCGAGTACGACCACGATCACTTCGGGTACCGCGATCCGGTGTCACAGCCGCAGATGGCCGGTTCCGGCGAGACACTGATCCCCGGCGCCGGCGGCGCGCTGGCCGCGGGCGAGTTCCTGCTCGGCTATCCGGACGAGGAAGGTCTGGTCTCGAATCAGCCTGCCCTCGACGTGCTTTCACGCAATGGCAGCTTCATGGCGTACCGCAGGCTGGAGGAACATGTCGGAACCTTCCGCGACTATCTGAAGCAGAATGCCGACGACGCTGAGGGCCAGGAGCTGCTGGCCGCCAAGTTCATGGGCCGGTGGCGCAGCGGCGCCCCGCTGGTCCTCGCGCCCGAGCACGACGATCCTGAACTCGGCGCGGATCCGATGCGCAACAACGATTTCGACTACGCCACCATGGACCCGCACGGCTACAAGTGCCCGGTCGGATCGCACGCACGCCGGCTCAACCCGCGCGATACCGAACCGAATCCCAATCGGCGCAGGATGATCCGGCGCAGCGGCACCTACGGGCCGGCGCTGCCCGAAGGCGCCGCCGACGACGGTGTCGAACGCGGGGTCGGGATGTTCCTGATCTGCGCCAGCCTGGTGCGGCAGTTCGAGTTCGCCCAGAACGTGTGGATCAACGACACCGCGTTCCAGGAGCTCGGCAACGAACACGACCCCATCTGCGGCACCCAGGACGGCACGCTGGACTTCACCATCCCCAAACGGCCGATCCGCAAGGTGCACAAAGGGTTACCGGCATTCACCACGCTGCGCGGCGGGGCATACTTCTTCCTACCCGGCCTGACCGCGCTGCGTTACCTCTCCACACTCGGACAGCAAGGAGCATCATGAGTTCTCACGCCCGCACCTACAACCAGGCCCACATCACCCGCCCGCACAATGGCAACCGGCGCGTCAGCATCTACTGGTCGTGGAGCTACCCGTGGGAAGCCCAGCGCGACCCCGCCCTGCTGTACAACCGGTTCTCCACGATGACCGAGGTCCGAGCGGCGACGTGGCCGGCGTACGAAGGGGTCGAATACAGCGCCCGGGAGTTCCTGCAGGGCGTCGACGGCACGCTGGAATTGTTCCACCGCTCCTCCCTGTCCTTCCAGGACGTCGCCGGTGAAGCGACGGGGCATCCGGTGGCGGTGTTCCAACGCGTCGATCAGGCCGGCTACCGGCTGCCGATCGACGAACGCATCCTGAACGACACCGACACCCTGATGATCTTCGGGTTGGACCACCTGCTCGGTGACGAGGAAGCCACCCCCGAGGAGGTCGCCGCAATCCAGCAGTGGCTGAAGCGCGAGGGCACGTGCCTGATGCTGGCTCCGCACCACGACGTCGGCTTCACCGACGACAAAGAGCAGCAGCAGATGGAGTACCTGCACCACGGCGACCCGCTGACACCGCGGGTCCAGAACTTCAGCGGATTCGCCCGGTCGCTGCTGACCGGGCTCAGCATCCCGGTGCACAACACCTGGGGTCTGCGGCCCGCGACGGTCGAGGGCACCAAACAGATTGTGCCGCTTACCGCTTTCCGCGATTTGGATTCGGCGGGCCTGCTGCGCGACGTCACGACGTTGGCATTGCACCCCCACCTGCCGCACTACCAGCTGACCGCGCCCGAGGGCCCGGAGCTGCGGGTGCTGGGCCGGCAGCTGATCGACCAGACCCGGCCCCACCCCTTCACCCTGGCGGGCAACACGGAGTTCAACGCGCTGATCCACATGCCGCCGACCGGTGAGCGCGCCGGCGACATCGTCCTGGTCGACTCGACACACTTCACCACGTTGTTCGGCGCCAGCGACAGCCTGAAATCGTTCTGGCGCAACCTGGTGACGATGTGACGGTGACCGAGCTGGCGGTTCGCGGTTCCCACATCGCGGTCGTCGTCTTCGTGGTGGCCAGCACCCTGGGCGTCGGCCTGAGCCTGACTCCGGCCCAGATCCTGGCGCCGCTCAAGGACGTTCGGGTGGTGACCCTGACCCTGGTGGCCAATTTCATTGCGGCACCGCTGGTTGCGCTCGGGCTCTGGCGGTTGTTCGATCTTGACGAGCCACTGGGGATTGGTCTGCTGCTGTGCGGGCTGGCCGCGGGCGCCCCGTTCCTGATCAAGCTCGCCGAATTCGCGAAGGCCGACACGGCTTTGACGGTGGGCTTGATGGTGCTGCTGATGATCACCACGGTGGTGTACGTGCCGATCGTCCTGCCGGTCTTCCTCAAGGGGTCGGCGGTCGATCCGCTCGCAATCGCCTCGTCACTGGTGATCCTCATGCTGATCCCCTTGGCGATCGGGCTGTTCTGGCGGCAGCGGTCCGCGGACACAGCCGCTCGCATCCGGCCCGCCGTCGGGCTGCTTAGCACCATCGGCATGGTCCTCGTGGTCGTCCTGACGATCGTCGCCAACTTCCGGGAGGTGCTGTCGATCTACGGCACCCGCGGCCTGTTGGCGGCCATCGTCTACACCGCCATCTGCGCCGGAATCGGTTGGGGTCTGGTATTTTTCAGCACCGCAGCCCGACCGGTCCTGGCGCTGGGCACGGCGCAGCGCAACGCGGCGGCCGCTTTCGTGGTGGCCGGCCAGAACTTCAGCGACCCTCGCGTCACGGTGATGATCACTGTCGTGCTCATCGCGGAGTTCTCGATGCTGATCCCGTTCTCGCGGTTCCTGGCCCGCAAGGCCTGACCGGTCAGGGCTGGTCGAGCAAGCCGAGGCGCGTCGCCTCGGCCACGGCTTCGGCGCGCGACGACACCGACAGCTTGCGGTAGATCGCCTTGGCTTGACTCTTCACGGTCTCCCGCCCCAGGTGCAGTTCACTGGCGATCTTCTGCAGGGACAGGTGCGTCGCCAGATGCGGGAGCAGACGCAGCTCGGCCGCGGTCAGCGCCGGCCGCGGCCCGTGCTGCGCATGTGCGGCAAGCAATTCCCGAACCCGCGCCAACCGCAGGTGCACCGCGGCCGCGTCGGGCTCCCGCCGGGCGGCCAGCAAGCCCGCGTCGAGATGCCGCCGGCACAGTTCCGGGTCGTCGATCTCGAGAGCGGAGGCGGCGGTCAGCGCGTGCCCCAGTGCCGCGGTACGTGCAGCCAGGTCCCCCAACCGGTCCAACAACCGTTCTGTGCCACGCAGCGCATCTCGCGCCCCGGCCACATCCCCGCGATGGCTCCGCACCAACCCGTCCACCGCGTACACCAACACGATCGGCACCAGATCCGACAGGTCGCGGGAGTCGACGATGCCGCGGGCCTGGGCGCTGCGCTGTGCCGCCGACTGCAGCGCCCCGTCGTCGAGGTCGAGCAGGGCCAGGTGCGCCAGCGCCACAGCCCGGAATCCGGGGAGATCATCGAGGACGGGCAGCGACGATTCCAGTGTCGCCCTCGCATTTTCGGAGTCACCGGCCATCGACAGCGCGCCGCCTTTGACGGAGGCGGCTGCGCCCCACCACGGGTTGACGAGGTGGTCGCCCGCGGCGCAGACCGTGTCGGCATGCCGGACCACCTCGAGCACCCCGCCGATACCAACGAGTGAACTGACCAGCGCCGCAGCAACTTTCACCGATGGCGCACCGTCCGCCAAGGCCGCACCACGGTCCGCGGCGGCGGCCAGCAGCAGGGATCGCTGGATCAGGTCGGCGTCCCCCAGCGTCAGCCCGAACCAGGCCCGGGCGATCGCGGCATCGGCGTGATCGGCGAAGACGCGCTCATCGAGCAGGCTCAGCCGGCGCTCCAAGATGCCTGCGCGGCCGTCGAAGCCGAGGCGTACGGCATCACGTTCCACCAGCGCCGCCGCGTGTGCCTTGTCGTCTGCCGCGAGCGCCTGCAGGAGGGCACCGTCGATGTCGCCGGCCCGCTCGAGATGCTCCGCCGCCCGGGACGCCAGGGCGCGGAAGCGTTCCGGGTCGCGGTTGCGCAGCCGAGAACGCAGCAGGTCGGCGAACAGCCGGTGGTAGCGGTACTCGATGCCCTGCTCGTCGAGTGAGACCAGGAACAGGTTGCCCGACGCGTGGACCGTGCTCAGCATCTCGGCGGAATCATCGCGCTGCAGAACGCTGTTCAGGTCATCAGCGGTGAAATGGTCGAGCACGGCCGATTCCACGAGGAACACTTCGACGGCCGCGTCCAGCCGGCCCAGTACTTCTTCGACCAGATAGTCCGCGACCAGCCGGTGACGTCCGGTGATCGCGTCCACCGACGAACCGTCACGCAACGCCATGGCCGCCATCACTACACCGGCAGCCCAGCCCTCGCACCGGTCGACCACCAGCGCCGCCGTCGGGCCGGCCGGTCCGCCGACCGAACCGAGCGCCGACTCCGCTTCTGCCGCTGAGAGTTTCAGCTCCTCGGTGCCGACCTCGAGCACGCCGCCCTGCAGCCGGCGGCGCGCGAGATCGAGGGGCGGCGCGGTGCGGCCGATCAGCGTCAGCGTCGTCGACACCGGGGCCAGTTGGACCAGGGCACGCAAGGCCGACACCGCCGCCTCGTGCGTCAGCTCATGAATGTCGTCCAGCACCAACACGATCGGTCCGGCGGACTCCAGGGCCGCGATCACCGCGGGAACCAGCTGCGTTTCGACGGCCCGGCCGGCACCGCGGAGGTACTGAAACGTCGCGGCATCGACCGGGACGACCTGATTCACCGCCGTCACCAGGTGCAGCAGCAGGTGGGCGGGATCGTTGTCGAGATGGTCGAGCCGCACCCACGCGAACGGCCGGGCGTCGGCGTCGTCCCAGAGCGCCACCGCCGTCGTCTTGCCGTATCCGGCGGGCGCGACGACCATCACCAGCTCGGCATCCGAATCCGACAACAATCCGGTGACCGCCGGCCGCGCGATGACAGCACCACCCAGCCGGGGCGGGCCGTAGGTGGCCGTCGGGATATGCGCTACCCAGCCGTCCCCTGCCACCTTGGCATCGTAGGTGCGGTGCGCTCAGCCGCCCAACCGTGCCGTTTTTGACCATTGCGACGATTACGTTGATACGGTGCGCACGACGACGGGAGCGCCCATGGGCAATGCAATTCGTTCGATGGCAGTCGCCGCGGCTGTGATCGGCCTCGTGGCGGGCTGCGACGGCAAGACAGACTCCGGCACCACAGCATCGTCGAGCACCGCCCCGGCCAGCACCCCAGCCGGCCCGGCCCAGCTACAGGCGCTGGTCCCGACACCCGTCGGCACCGCACAGACGTGGGGCCCAGACCCGATCACGGACAACGGGATTCATCTCAGCTTCAAGGTCACCGCCGCCCCCACCGACGTCGTCACCGCATACAAGGCCGCGCTCGAAGGCAAGGGCTGGGCCGTCACCACCATCGTGTCGTCCGACGGCGGACCCGGCGGTGGTGGCGGCGCCACCTACACCGGTACGCATGGCGACACCTACGGAGTGTTCGACGGCGGCGGGTTCGGCAGCGAGACCTACCTCAATGTCTGTGCGTGGCCGGCCAAGCCGGCGCAGCCGAACTGCAGCCGCAAGCGCTGACCCACCGATAGCGGGACTTTGGGCACCTCCTGCCAGCGCACCGTTTCACCCAAGCGCGACTGGGTAGGAAGTTCTGTGTCGAGAAAGGCCCTAGCTCGGAACGGTCGAAAAGTCATGGCACAGCTGCGGGTCAGCGCACCTGCCTTCGGGAAGTGTGGCGAATACACGTTGCGCTGCACCGGCGAACTCGATGGTGTCTCATATCGCATGTTGCGCGACAGCGTGGTCAAAGCCGCAGTGGACGAACCCCGCGTGGTGATCGTCGACGTCAATGATTTGCGCGTCCCTGACGCGTCGGCGTGGTCGGTGTTCTCGAGTGCCCGTTGGCACGTGCGGATCTGGCCTGACGTACCGATCGTGCTGGTGTGCGCCGACGAGGCCGCCCGCCGGCTCATCCGGCAACGCGGCATCACGCGTTACGTGCCGGCGTTCGCCACGACGCAAGAAGCGCTGCAGGCGGTGGGCGACGAGCGGCCCCAACCGCGACGCCGGGCACGTGCCGATCTTCCTCCGCACGTCAGCAGCATCGTCGACGCACAGCGGTTGGTCGGCGGCTGGTTGTCCGGATGGTCATGCACCCTTCTGATCCCGGTCGCGGCAACGGTCGCCATGGCCTTCGTCGAAAATGTGCTGCGGCACACCGACTCCGCGCCCACGCTTCGGGTGGAGTACGACGGCCACGTGGTCGCGGTAGCGGTCGAGGATGCCAGTACCGTGCTGGCGCAGCGCCGGGAAGACACGCGCTCCGGCACCAGCCTGCTGTCAGGGCTGGCCATGGTGACCGCGCTGACCCGCGGATGGGGAAACCTCCCGACGCCGACCGGCAAGATCGTTTGGGCCGCCGTGGGTCCCGAGAATGTCCTGTAGCCGCGCCCCGCAACGATCGACGTTGGTCGTCAGAGCCGCCCGGCCTTGTCGATCACTCTTTGGGACAGCCCGACCAGATCCACACTGCTGCTCAGCGACAGGCGCTTGAGCATCTGGAACGCTTCGGCGCCACCTATCTGGAAGCGTTCCATCAGAAACGCTTCCGCCTGCGCAACCTTGTCCCAGTTGTCGAGCACGTGATGCACCAGGTCGCGCGGCTGTGCACCGCCGACCGCCAGCGCGGTGTGCGTGGCCACCACGTAGCCGATCTCTTCGGCGTGCCGGTCGAACGCGTTGGGCTCGTCCGCGTAGATCATCAGGGCGCCGACCGATTTCGCCGTGGTGAACAGGCGGAACGACAGCACCGAGCGAATGGGCGTCGACCTGAGCACATCGCGTCGATAGCCCGGCCAGCGGTCGTCGGACTCCAAGTCGTTGACCCGTAGGACGTCGCGTTTCCACGCCGCGCTCAGGAATGGGCCTTGATGCTGGTACTTCTGGATGGCATCCACCAATGCGGCGTACGGATGAGTCATGACGACCGTATCCAGGTGGGCGGGAAAGCCAGCGGTGGTGACGCCCGCGTACTTCGCGCCGGGTATCTCGCGGACGGCGTGGTCGACCATCCGCTGCAATATCGCTTCATGGGTGCCGGCACATGCGATTGACCCACCGGCGGCATCAACGAGCCGCTGGCCGCGCCCACTGCTGGAACCGAATGACGTTCCTGTCACGCCGCACACCTCTTGCTAAAGGCTACGCCGCAGCGGGGCTCACGGGTTGATGGTGTTCTCCCCGTCCTGACGACCCCAGACGTACTCGGACGCAAACGGCGAACCGAGACCGAAATGGTTGTACGGCGCGATCGACGCACCGGTGTCCATCACCATGTACGGCATGGGCCAGATGTCCCGGGTGACCGTCCAGCAACCGGGCCGGCCCATCGGCCCGCCCCGGGCGTTGATCCGGGGCAGGTTGTCGGGATAGACGTACTGGTTCGCCGAGCCGACGAGTGCGGTGTGCGATATCAGCGAGTAGCCGTTGCCACCGACGGCGAAGGACGTAGCCTGCACGGCGCGCGGCAGAGCCCTTATGCCGCAATCGATCTCGGGGCTGTACTTGTCCAGAACCTGGGACGTCGGGAGCAGGTCCTGAGCGCCGCGCACCAGGTACGGCCCGCCGCGCTCGAAGATGTCGCCGCCGGTGTTGCCGAACCCGACCGACGCCATCAACGCCTGATCGATGTTCTCGCGCTGATCATTCAAGGTGCGCTCGGTGGTCACCGCGTTCTTGAGGCCGTCCCACAGATCCGGGGAGGCGTTCGCGTAGACCTCGGCGAGATCGGCCAGCGCGCGGTTGTCATGCCGGATGGACGGCATCCGCTGGTTCAGATCGGCCAGGATGACGTTGCCGTTCACGAGCGACTGACCGAACTTGTCGCCCAACCCGTCGAGGGCCTGGGCCGCGGCCGACAGCGTCGCGTTCAGCTTGATCGGATCGACCTGCTCGGAGATCGCGGTGATGGTCTCGAACAGTGTGTTGAATTCGGTGGTGACGCTGACGGCGTTCACGGTGTCGCCGGCCTTGAGTCGCTGTGGCGTGGGGTTCGGCGGCGAGGTCATGGAGATGTACTTGTTGCCGAATACCGTTGTGGCGAGCAGCTTGACGTCCACGTTGCGCGGGAGCACGCCGAGGTATCGCGGATCGACGTCGAGGATCAATTTGGCTTGGGCCTTCTCGCCGGGGGCGGCCACCACCTCGCTGCCCGTGAGCCGCCCGATCGGCACGCCGTTGTAGGTGACCTTCGAGCCGTTGTCCATCGACAGCCCGGCCCGACTGGCGAGCACGTACACCTGAGCCTTGCTGTCGAAGGCGCCACGGAACTGGAGCCAGGTGAGCGTCATCCCCGCGATCGTGACAAGAGCCACGATCAAGCCGGCGATCTTGTACGGCGGCGTGCGATCCCGGTTGAGCGGCGCATGGACCTGGCCCGCGGCGACGGGCGGCAACGGCTGCAGTGGCGGCCGTGGTTTCGTCATGGCACTCCAGCGTCAGATCGAGGTGTGGCCGGGCGCCGTTGTCCGGCCGTGATCGAGACTGAAATGCAGGGTACGACTGCCACCAACCTGGCGGCACGCAAATGACAAACCTCTAGCAAACCGTAAATTGACGCGGCGGCTATCGGAGGGCCACCGTCTCGCCATCAAAACGCGGACGCCGCCAATGTGATGACGACCGTCAGCAAATTGGTTCCGCCGGCTCGGGTTACGCCTGCGGGGTCACGAGGAACTTCTCGCCGGTCGCTTTCTTGAGGTAGCTGTTGAATGCCTCGGGTTTGAGCAGGCCGGCCAGTGAGACCTCTTGGGTGTAGGTGCTCGCGAAGGTCGTGGTGAGTTCCGCGGCGACGCGCGCCCGCAACCTGCCGATGACGTCGGCGCCCGCACTGGCGAGGAACGGCGTGAGGAGCCACCCGCCGACGCCCCAGGCCATGCCGAAGTTCCGGGCGAGGACCGTCGGGGTCGTGTCCAAGGAGCCGTAGATGTAGACCTGCTTGTGGACGGCCGAGCCGTAGCGGGAGTACTGCGTCGCGGTCGCGTTGGCCGCCTGCTCCATGCCGTTCAGGATTTGGCTGGCGAGCGTCCCGCCACCGGTGGCGTCGAAGGCCAGCGTCGCCGAGGTGGCGATGAGTGCGTCCACAAGATCGTGCTCGAATGTCGGTGCGGCGGAATTACATACGTACGTCGCGCCCAGGCCGCGCAAGATTTCTTCCTGCTCGGCCTTGCGGACGATGTTGACCAGCGGCACCCCGTCAGCGAGGCAGATCTTGACCAGCATCTGGCCCAGGTTCGACGCTGCCGCCGTGTGCACCAGGCCCGAATGTCCCTCGCGGCGCATGGTTTCCACCATTCCCAGCGCCGTCAGCGGGTTCACGAACGACGAGGCGCCGTCCTTCGCCGTCGCGCCGTCGGGCAGCACGAGACAGGCCACGGCCTTGACCACGCGATACTGCGAATACATGGCGCCGCCGGCGATACCCACCACCTTGCCGAGGAGCGCCTGCGCCTCGGCCGACTCCCCCGCCGCCACGACGGTGCCCGCACCTTCATTGCCGACGGGAAGTGATTGACCGATGCGGACTGACAATTGTTTCAACGCTTCGGGCGGCAGGGGCGCGGTCACGACGGGACGTTCCGGGGTGCCCGTGAACGTCGCGGCCGACATGTCGGCGGCGGCCGGAATCAGCAGGCCCAAATCCGACGGGTTGACCGGCGACGCCTCGACGCGGACGACGACTTCGTCGGCCGCCGGGGTGGAAATGTCGACGTCGTGCAGCGAGAGTTCGAGCATGCCGTCGGGTGTCACCAATGACCGCAACTCCACCGCGGTCTGAGGTGCTTCGGTCATTGGTTTGCCTCCGATTGTCGAGCAGTCGCCTGAAGATTACGCCCGGTAGCTGGGCGATCGAGGGCGGCTACGAAATCGGCTGTCGACGTGACCTTTTCAGGCGGTACCAGCCGCATGGTTCGCGATTCTGACGCTCGACGACGACTCTCAATGAGGATAGGGATCCAACTCACGCATCCGTTTCAGATGAGCTTGCTGCAGTTCGCCTGTACGAGTGAGGAACCCGATGATCAAGGCAATCTCCGCCGCGCTGTAGCTCAACAACAACTTGCCGCCCTGATCCAGCAGCGGGGAGGTGAGTTCCGAGATGCGGCGAGCCGCAAGTTCTGTGCCCAACACGATTACTCGGCGGTGATCAGTCGGATGTAGCGATCGGCTGACATAGCTCAGCTTTTCCAGGCGGTTGAGCACAATCGTGGTTCCGGCAGCAGTGAGGCCGAGTCGGTCGGCCAGAACTCCCGGCGTCGTTGCCTTCTCGCCGGTAAGGAGAACGAGTAACAGGGCACGTAGATCCGTGTGATTGACGCCGAGCATCCTCATCAGTTCGTGTGCCAATTCATCGACGGCTCCATGAAAAGACTCCAGTCTTCTCTTCAGATCTGCGGCGATACAAGCGAGTTCAGATGCCATCGGACGAAAGACCTCCCCCAAGGTGTCCTTTGCGACTCGGCCTGATCATAGCGACGGCCGAGTGGTTCCGGATGGAATTATTGACGCTTTGGCTAGATCTGTCGATGGCCAGCTTTGTCACCGCCTTGGCCGGCGATACCTGCCGGTCGTGGAACTCAACTTTCCAGCGTGGCACCACTGGAAAATCGCGGTGACCCCCGACTGGGCTGGTCATCCAACCCAGTCGAGGGCCATCCACCGCTGCACTTCCCCAGGCCATGCGCTGAATCTGTCCCTGATCCCATCAGCGCCGCCTATGTACAGCGGGGCTATTTCTTGCGCGCCATCCAGAGTTAGGTGACGGTCGTGGTGGTGAGCGTCGGAGACGGATTCGGGTAGCACGCGGTTGCGACGTCGATTTGAGGAAGAATCGGCGGTTTCACGGTAGTGGTGAAGGTCATGCCGGGGTCGGTGTAGCCGGTGCCGGCATACTTGCTGACAACCGAGCCGGGAGCGTTGGCCGTCACGTTGATGGTGACTTGGGGCGGAGTGTAGGTCGCGCCGCCGGAAATTGGGCCGGGAACGGTGAGCACGACATTACTGCCCACGAGGGCCGTCGTGCCGGAGACAGATCCACCGGACGCACTCGAGGAGACATACGTCGAGTTGGCCGGGACCGGGATGAGCATCTTCATGTTGCTGATCTTGACGACCGTGACACCGGCCGCCGACGTCGGAACCGTCGATGAACCCGGCGCAATGGTGATCGCCACGGGAGAACCCGCGGTCACCGAACCCGGCGCGGTGGTGGTAACCGAGGTTGTCATGCTCGACGTCCCAACCGAGGCCTGACAACTCCAGTTCACAGAGACGGCTGCATGTGCCGTCCCGGCGAAACAAAGTGCGGCAGTAAGCGCCATCGGAGTAATGGCGCCGGCACGACGCAGTATGGACGCATTCGATCGCATAGTTATCTCCAAAAGGTGAAGGTGGCGACGTGGTCGAGATGCCGCGCCGCGGTAACGCGAAGAAAACATAACGCGTCACCAATTAAATTCCGTGCACATATTGAATGCGTTTCGATTTCCGTGTCGCATTCATTATTAACTATTAATTATTCGGTATTGAGAATTGAACAATGGAAAGCTATTTCTACATAGATATCGCCTGCAGAAATAGCGCGCACATGCACCGGCCAACGGCGATGCGACAACCCGAGAAGCGCACCGTGCGTGAAGCAGAGTACTGCCCAACGGCAGCAATCGGCCCCTCCCGGTCGTTGCAGGAGGGGCCGATTGATCGATTGATGCGGTTACTTGCTGCTGTTACTGCCGCCGCTGCTTGCGCCCGTGCTGCTTGTGCCTGCGCCGCTACTACCGCCGCTGCCGGCACCGCTCTTGCCCGGCTTGCCGGGCTTGGCGGGCTTGCCGAAACCACTTTTGAGACCGGCGCCGAACTTGTTCAACGAGGACTTCAGGTTCTCCCCGGCTGAGTTGATCGCCTTGGTCAGACCGTCCGCGCCCTTGCCCGGTGTACCGGCCTTCGTGCCGCTGGCCGTGCCACCATTTGGTGTGGTGGTGCTGCCCGAGCCCGTCTCGCTACCGGTCGATCCGCTGGGCTTCGTGGGCTCTCCGGCAGTGCCGGGTGTACTGGCTGTGGCGCCGCTGGTCGTGTCAGTGCCACCGGTGGAGCTACCCGAGGTCGTGCCTGAATCCGGCTTCGTTTCGGGCTTCGTTTCGGTTGTGGGGGAAGACGTCTCGGGCGAAGTCGCGGCGGGTGCCGCAGCACCCGGCGCTGTGGCGGAAGGCACCGTCGCGGCAGGTTCTGCCGCGACGGTCTTCGTCACCACAACCTTCGGGGTATCGGTCGTCGCCTTCTCGGCACCCAGCGTGACCGTCGCTCCCGACACTGCTGCCGACGGAAGTGCGGCCGGTCCAACGTCGGCCACCTTCGCCGCGACTGGTACCGGTGCGCCCAGCGCCTGCGCGATGGCTTGGCGAATGCTGATCACCAATGCCGGGACAAAGCCCAACCCGGGGCTCAGAATCCCCGCGGCTCCCGTCGGTGCATACCCATTGAGGAACGCGTTGGTGAGCACGGCCGGGGCGTTGACGATCGCGTTCACGGCCGCTCCGAGGTTGCCGGCGCGCACCCCGTCGTACACCGCTTGCGCGGTATCCCCAAACGCGCTTTCGATGCCGCTAACTGTGCTCAGCGCCGAAAAGCCCAATGCGACAACAACATCAGGCAGTAGCTTGACGACGTTGGTGATGTGCTGCATGACCTTGCCGGGGATGTTCAGTGTCTGACCTTGCAGCAGTGCGAAGCCGGGGCTTATCACCAAGTTGAGCACGGCCTGAAATGCCGTGCCCAGACCTCCGCTGATCTGACCGGCGGCCAATTGTTGAGCTGCCTGCTGGAGAGCGGGTGGAACTGCCTTCACGGCCGTGACGAAGCCGTTGGCGACGTTGCCCAAGTCAGTGGCGATGGTGTTCGCGTAGCCGAGTTGGTTGACGATGATCTGCTTCAGGATGGGAGTCGGGTCGGCCCACACCTGCTGACCGAGAGCCGAAATGTTGTTGAACGCCGCCGTGAGGACCTGCGCCCATTCGTTGATGGGATTGACCGACGCGGTCAATGTCGTCGCGAGGCTCGACACCGGGACCGCCGGCAGGTGCACCTGCTGCGGTGCCACCACTATCGGCGACAGCGCAATGGCACTCGCTCCGATCAGCGCCACGCCGCTGGTCATACCGGTCCGGACACACGTTTGCATAACTCCCCCTCAGTAATCGGTAACCTGCACCCGCAAATTACTTCACACTGATCGACACGTGGGGCGAATTGCGCCGGAAATATTCGTTATTCCACTTTGAAATTTAACGACAGAAAGTTAACCATCCAAAACAATTAACTACGTAAAGCTATTAATGGAAAAACATTCAAATGCCGAATATGACTCGCCGCGGAAATCCTGGAGACTTCTGGTCTCGGAACGAGGTTGCAAGTAAGTCCACGGAATCGTGGTCGAGGAAACAAGTCACCGCCCATCGCTCTAGCGCCGGTCGCGACGGCGGGGATGGTCCAAACACAGCGCGCCGCACTAGGAATCGAGCAGAGCGCGGCAGCGTATGCGTCGTTCGGTTATCCCGGTTCTAGAGCCGACCGGCCGCGAAATCGGCTGCCTGTGTGACCTTTCCGGACTGCACATAGGAACCGTGCGCACCGACGTCGAAGCCGCCACCCACCCAGCAGATCGGGTCGCCCTCGGCACATTGATCGATGGAATTGGCAACGTACTGTGGCGCCAGCTCGGGCAGCGGTCCACCGGCGAGCATCGCCGAGAACCCGGTGCGCGGCGCACCGAAGAGTGCGGTGGCGGCCACACGACTGGCGAGCTGCGGTGCCGCGTTGGTGGCCCCTTCGATGACCGCCGCCCCCTGCGAGTAACCGCCGAGCACCATCTTGGTCTTCGGGCAGTTGGCCGCGGTGGACTCGATGACCGAGCGCGCGGCGTCGATGCCAGCGGGGGTGCTGACGGCGAAGTCGTTGCTCGCAGGGTAGTCAACCGGCGTGGCCTCGACAGTCCGCGGCGCCACCCGGGCTCGCAGATCCTCGACGAAGGGCCGACCGACACTGCCCAGGCCCGGCGCCTCGGTGGTGCCGCGAGCGAACACCACCTGGACATCCGGGCACGGTGCAGCGGTGGCGGCCGGGGCAAGTGTGGGGACGACGGGAGCCAGGGCGGCGCAGGCGAAGATCAACGTGAAGTTGCGGGTCATACCCACCGATCGTAGGGCGGTCACACGGCTCCGCAATGGGTTTGGCTCGTCATCACAGTGGTTGCGAGGTGATCTCCAGCCAGGCTTGGAATTCCTTCTTCACGCGGCGTCGTTCCATCCGTCGGGCATGTGAGCGTTCCATGGCCAGTCGCAGTCCCTTAGGCGGGGCCGAGCTGCCGGTCCGATAATCCGTTGGTGCCGAACGGGTTCCAGGAGTTTTCGATACCGGCGGCGCCGCTTTTCGATCCGGCATCCCAGCGGGGTGGGCGCGGCGCAGACGGGTCGTCATCACCTCACACCCGGCGCCGACGAGTAGCACCAACACCGCCGCCATTTCGTACTCGGCGTACATCATGATGGTGCCTTCTCTCCGTGCCGTCAGGGCGGCACTGCCTCGGCCTTCGCCGGCTGAGAATGTGATTGGTCGACGCTTCCCACGATCGTCCGCCTGATTGCGCAGCGCCATGGCAGAACAGCAAATTTGGTGCCCGAATTGGATCGGGTACTGGTGGCCGCGTCAAAGAGGGGTGATCAGACCTTCGTGGCCCCCATGTCGACGGTCAATTGGGTGGCAGTGACGGCTCGCGATAGATCCGACGCCAGGTAGATCACGGCGTCGGAGATGTCGTCGACGCTTGCCGGAAACGGGTCGCTGAGCATGCAGCCGAATGACATCAGGTAGCTCGGGTGATCGGTGAGCAGGGTGCCGACGGTGGGGTCCGCGGCGAGCACCGTGTCGACGCCCCACGGATGGATGGAGTTGACCCGGATCTTGAACTCCGCGAGCTCGATGGCTGCCGACTTCGTCAACCCGACCACGCCATGTTTGGCGGCGCTGTAGTGGGCCTGGCCCGGCAACGACTTGATCCCGGCCACCGAGCTGACGTTGATGATCGATCCGCCATTGTCCGCTGAAATCATGTGCGGGACAGCAGCTTTCATCGTTCGCCAGACCCCGGTCAGGTTCACGTCGAGCATCGTCTGCCACTCGTCGTCGGGCATCTCCCAGAAGCGAGCCCAGGTGCTGATGCCCGCGTTGGCGACGACGACGTCGAGACGTCCGCCGAACCTGTCGACGCCCTCCCTGAGCACCGCGTCCATGGCCGTGGAGTCGCGGACATCGGCGACCGCCATCAGACTTTTGCCGCCCGCGGCCTCGACCAGCCGCGTGGTTTCCTGCAGGTCCTCCTCAGTGGGGCCTGGGCACGCGCAGTGCGGCGAGACATCGGCCGCGATGTCGACGCCGATCACCGACGCCCCTTCGCGCGCAAGCCGCACCGCGTGATTCCGCCCCATGCCACGCGCAGTTCCGGTCACGAATGCGACCCTGCCGTCGAGAAGGCCCATGGCAACCCTCCGGTTCTTGCTGATGCCACCGAAACACCCGTGGGATCAGTAAACGCGCGGTGGTGGAGATTTGCTAGAGCCGAGTCGCAGGATGCTCAGTAGACGTAAACGATGGCATCGTTCCCGCCATTGCACGTCACCAGCGACCCATTGGCCGCACACGTCAACATGTACGACTGACCGGTTACAGGACTGACGGCGATGATCTGACGTGCTGCCGGGCTCGGCGGCCCGCTGGATGCGTATGACATTCGAACCTGCTCGGCGAACGGACACGACGTCACCGAAGTCCCAACGGCCGAGTGTGCATAACTGCCGACTTGTCCGAGGCTCGCCGGACAGGGCTGCGCGCCAGGAGGTAGCGCGAGCACACGCGCCGGGGCGGGAGCCACCGGTACTGCAGCGGGAGTTGATGACGCCATCAGCGGGGCCATCGGGGACACGAGCGTCCAGCTTGGGCACAATTGACTCTTGAAGGCCACATCCGAGGCCGCAATCTCAACAATCTGAGGACCCGGCGACGCGCTGTTCGCGAGGATGTCGTGCGCACTACCGCTCAGTCCGGATAGCCGCGCCCAGTAGCACGATTCAGATCCGGCCGACCGGTAAGTGCCCGGCTGAATGTCGGCGCCGATCCGGAACGTGCCGTCGCCGGGAATGGTGGCTTGCGGTGCCGGCGCCGGCTGCGATGCGACTGAGGGGAACGACGCCGTCGTGGATGGGTAGATCGGCGGCATCGTGCCAGTGGCGTTGTCGTGCACGGTCACCGTTGCGGGCGCCGATCTACCACCCATCACGCAGCCGCTGAGCAGTCCTATGCAAGCCACCAGGGCAATCGCTGCGCCCCATCGAATAGGCACGCTTCGAAACGCGGCGATCATCTTTTCCCCCAACGAAGTTCACACACGCCGTCGATGCGCGAACGACGTCGTAGCTGGCGAGCCTAAATCCTCGAAGCGCCTCATGCGGGCAGTTCGCAGCTTTTAGATAGCTGCGTTGCCCAGCCGACATGCCTTCGGTTTCAGCGGTACGGGGACGGGCCACCTCAGGCGCCAACGAGCCACGTAGTGGGATCGGTCGAGTGCCCCCAGTCGGACTCGAACCGACACTTGGCGGATTTTAAGTCCGCTGCCTCTGCCAATTGGGCTATGGGGGCTTGGTGATCAAGCGGCTATCAACCTATGACGTGGGTACCCGGCCGCTGAACCCGACCCCGACCACAGGCCCGTAGAGCCGGCACAGAACCTAGAACGCAGCCCGCGCGCCGCCACCCACCACACCGAGCACTTCGGATGCCTGCAGGGGTGGGCTGAGGAAGAAGCCCTGCAGCACATCGCAGCCGAAATCCCGTAACTGCGCGGCTGATTCGGCGCTCTCGATCCCCTCGGCGACGATCGCGAACCCGAGCTTGTGCGCGAGGTCGATGATGGCGCGCACCACCAGTGCGGCGCGTTCATCGACGGTGACCCGGGCGATGAAGTCGTGGTCGAGCTTGATCTCATCGATCGGCAGGTCGGACAGGTACGTGAGCGCGGAGTATCCCGTGCCGAAATCGTCGAGGGCGATCCTGATGCCACGGTCGAGCAGGCCCGTCAGTACCGTCCGGGTGTCTTCCATATTGTGGACGAACAGGTCTTCGGTGATCTCGACCGCGAGCGCCGACGGCGGCAACCCGCGGTCGTCCAGCGCCTGGCACAGGTGGTCCGGCAGGTTCAGGTCGCTCAGCAATGGCGCGAAAAGGTTAACGGCCACAGGCACTTCCGCGCCGGCGGCATACCACCGCAGCGCATCGTCGAGTGCCATGTTGACGACCAGACCGGTGGCCTGTTCCATCAGGCCGTGTTCCCGCACCAACGGCAGGAAATCGGCGGGCCGCAGTAAGCCGCGGTCCAGATGGCGCCACCGCAACAACGCCTCCACCCCGACGACGGCCGCCGTGTGCGCGTCGAATTTGGGCTGATAGACCAGCGAGAGTTCGTCGCGGTCGATCGCCTGGCGAAGGTCCATGAGGAGTTCCGAGATGGCTTGCTCACCCCCGCCCCGCATCGAAGCACACGCCGGCTCAGGACCGCCGATTGAAACAATCGTGACCCAACGTCTCAGGATGGTCAATCACGACGCACGGGGCCGAGCACGCGACGCCTCCACACGACACCGGCTCTGACCTGTGCGCGTTGCTGCGTCTGACCGCAACTCAGGCCCCGGCCCGACGGCGCAGCAGCGCGCGCTCGGCGTCGTTCGTACTGAGTTCAGCGGCCCGCGTGAATGCCGCCGACGCCTCGACTGCTCGACCCAAACGCTCCAACAGGTCCCCGCGTACCGCGTGCGGCAGCGGTGAGCCGGGCAGCGGATCGGGCCCGAGCGCGTCGAGCAGCGCCAGTCCCGCCTCAGGCCCGTAGGCACGCCCATGCGCCACTGCGCGATTCACCTCGACGACGGGGCCCGGCGCGGCGAGTGCCAGCACGTCGTACAGGTCGGCGATCCGCTGCCAATCGGTGTCCTCGGCCCGGATCGCGCGCGCATGACACGCGGCGATGGCCGCCTGCAAAAAGTAGGTCCCGACGGGCGCACCTGCCGCGGCGAGCTTCTCGGCCCGGGCCAGCGCCTGGAGCCCACGGCGCCGCAGCAGGTGATCCCACCGCGCCCGATCCTGATCGTCCAGCAGCACCGGCGCACCGTCGCGATCCACACGAGCCGGAATCCGCGATGCTTGAAGTTCGACAAGTGCTTGCAGCCCAAGCGAATCTGGGATGTCCGGCACCATGGCGGCCAGCATGCGTGCCAGCCGGCTCGCTTCGAAGCAGAGGTCCGGTCGCGTCCAGTCAGCGCCTGTGGTCGCCACGTACCCCTCATTGAAGGTGAGGTAGATGGCTGCCAGCACGTCATCGAGCCGTGCGATGCGCTCGGCCCCCACCGGCAGCTCCATGTCTGCACCGACGAGCGTCTTCTTCGCCCGGCTGATCCGTTGTGCCATCGTCGGTTCCGGCACCAGGAAGGCACGGGCGATCTCGGCGGTGCTCAGCCCCGACACCAGTCTCAGCGTCAATGCCGCCCGCGACGCCGGCGCCAGCCGCGGGTGGCACGTCAGGAACATCAGACGGAGCACATCGTCCTCGATGAAGTCGACCTGCCCAGCGAAATCGGGCATATCGACCTCCTCCAGGCGGTGTCCGATCTCCTCGGTCTTGCGGCGCAGCGTCTCGGCGCGACGGATGTGGTCGATCGCGCGGCGCTTCGCGGCCGTCATCAGCCACGCGGCGGGGTTGGCCGGAATTCCGCGCTCGGGCCACTCCTCCAGCGCCGCGACGAGCGCGTCCTGCGCGACGTCCTCCGCAAGTTCGATGTCGCGGGTCATGCGGGCCAGCGCCGCCACGAGACGCGCCGATTCGGCACGCCACGCGGCAGTCACTGCCTCGGCGCCGGCTGGGCCGGCGCCTCCGGTGTTGGTCACCGCAAATCAGGCGCCCGGCTGCGGCCCGCCCGAGGGACATCCGGTGGTCTCGGGGCCTTCGATCAGATGCATCTCGACCCGGCCCTCCCACTCGGGCCAGTGCTCCCGGTGCAGTTCGGTGAAGGACCGGGCGCCCTCGACAGCCTCGGCGTGGTTGCGGTACTCCAGCATGGCGTACCCGCCGATGATCTCTTTGGCCTCCGTGAAAGGCCCGTCGGTGGTACTCATCTGGCCGGCGCGGACCTGGTATCCGATGCGGTTCTCGCCCTGTCCCAGTCCGCCGCCGCCCAGATAGATGCCATCGGCGGCGTTCTTGCCGACATACACCTCCATCGCGTCCATCAGCGCCTGCGGAGGCGGCCCCTGGTTGGGATCCATGATGACCAAACCCATGTAGCGCATTGCCTGACCTTTCGTCGTTGTGTCAATCCTTCACACACACGTCGAACAGGTGGGGCCGATTTCGACATCGCTCAGAAAAACACAACGTCGGTCTGAGAACGCCGTTGAGGCCATATACGGTTATCGACGCGCTCAGCCCGACATTGTGTCAGCGCCGAGCGGCGACCGACGCGGTCAGGCCACGGGCACGACGGCCTGGCGCGCCGGCTCGCTGCGGTAACGCGACGCCGGTCCGTCAATCCGGAACATCCGCCACAACACCTTGGCAACCGGGTTCATCAGGCCGGTGTCTTCGGCGAGCATGCGCACGTCGCCGTAGAACTCGCGCAGCATCGTCCTGGATTCGGGCGCCCGCCAGAAGATCTCTTTCTTCACCGACTTGGGGATGTCGAACTGACGCCAGAAGACACGGGGCGGCTTGGCGATGAGGGAGGCCGCCACGCGGAAGCCCAGCGGATAGAACAGCGACAACACGAAGCGGTTGAACGGCCGCATCTCCGGGATCCGCCGGCGCAGGAACTCGTGGGCGAACGAGATGTGCCGAGCTTCCTCCGCGACATGGATCGCCATGACACGTTCCATGATCGGATGGATCGAACTGCCTTCGCGCAGAATGGATTTCTGCATGTGATCGATGGGCTCCTCACCGCACAGCACCATCATGAAGAAGAAGGCCGGCGTCGGGCTGGCGAAAAGCGGGAAGGCCCAGTTGAGCCACTTGATCCAGCGCGGCAGGCCCGGGACGTCCACGCCGACGTGGTTCACCATCTCCTGGAACATCAGGGTGTGGTTGCCCTCTTCGATCGCTTCGTGCAGGCAATACCGGTACTCGGGGCTGCCGTTGGGCACCCAGAACGTGTAGCTCAGGAGCCCGCGGATCAGCATGCTCTCGAACTGCTGGCCGGCCTTGGCGACGTTCGCCTGGCGCCACATGCCGATCGCGATCTGCTTCTCCAGCGGCTGCGCCTGATACCACGCGCTCATACCGATGGGGTCACTCTTGGCCAGCACCCAGCGCGGGTCGTTCTCCGTCACCCGGAATTCGGGCGAATCCCACGAAACATCCAGGTAGGGATTGAAGTTCCGGCGTACCGAACCCGCCGAAAGCGTCTCCAGATTCGCGCAGTAGTCGACGTCGTCGCGTACGTCCATACCGGCGCGCCACCGGCGGACCGTCTTTGTAGCTGCCATGACATCAACCTCCCGCGCGGGCACCATTGCCCACCCAGTTATATGGGACCTCCGGTCCCACATGATTGTCAAGGGCTGCTGCCGCCTCAGGCCGGCGCGTCCCCCAGACCGAGATGTTGCCTGACGGAGCCGGCCTGGACGGCGTGCCACCCGAGCCGCGTCAAGCCGACATCGAAGCTCGAATGGCTCGACGGGACCAGGACCCGAAGCAGCAGACCCGAGCGTTCGAGCAGTTGCATGGCCTCCGCGACGGCCCGCAGGTCGGGATTCTGAAACACGTCGCCGCGGCTGGAGGCCGCAGCGAAAATGCCACGCGGAGTCCGGGCGCCGGTCCGGAGCCATGACACGACGTCCGTCATCGCCGCCCGCTCGCTGTCGAACGACGACTGCCCGAACATCGGCAGAATCACCGCGGCCAACTCAGCGATGGGCGCGGAGAGCCACCACGGCTGTTCGCTGCTCGTCATGGCGGCAGTGAATCACGAATTGGTGCTAACCGACCGGCGAACGGCCCTTCGCGGCGCGCAGGGCTGCCGCCAGCAGAGCGTCACGGAACTGCGGGTGCGCGACCGCCGCCAGCGCCTCACCGCGTTCCCGCACGGTTTTGCCCTCGAGTTCCGCGGCACCGTATTCGGTGACGATGACGTCGACTTGCTGCCGCGGCGTGGTGATCACCGCTCCGGGTCCGAACCACGGCACGATCCGCGACCGCAACTCGCCGTCCTTGACGAAAGTCGACGGCAGACAGATCAGCGAGCGGTCGGACAGCTCCAGCCCGGCCCCGGCCACGAAGTCTTCGGCGCCACCGATTCCGCTGAACTGTCCGCCATCGATGGTGTCCGCGACCACCTGCCCTTGAATGTCCACTGCGAGTGCGCCATTGATGGAGATCATGTCCGTGTTCGCGGCGATCACCTCTGGCGAGTTGACGATATCGACGGGCAGGAACGCGACATCGCGGTTGCCGTCGAGCCACGCATAGAGCTCCGGCGAGCCGAACGCGAACGTCGTGACGCTGACGCCGTCGTACTGCCCCTTACCGGTGTTGGTGATCTTGCCCGCGCGATGCAGATGCATGCAGCCGTCGGTGAACATCTCGGTGTGCAAGCCGTAGCCGCTGCCGGCACCCTCGGCCAGCAAGGTGGCAATCTGGTTGGGAATTGCGCCGATTCCGGTCTGCAGCGTCGCGCCCGAACCGATGAAACCGACGGCATGCCGCGCGATCGACCGCTCGACCTCGGTCGGCGGCACGTCGCCGCCGGGCAGGGCGAGCGGCGCGTCGGTCGAGCGCACGAGGATGTCGATCTCGTCGACGTGCAATGCATGACGGTGCGAGCCGTATCCGAAAGTCCTTGGGTAGGAGTCGGATACCTCGACCATGAGAAGCCGATTCGGGTCTGCCCCGGCCCGGCGCAATTCGGCGACCGTCCCGCCGGCATGCAGCGACAGCGAGCACCACCCGTCGGCATCGGGTGGGGTGGCGACGGTCGTCATCACCCGCGGCGCCTGCCGTTCCAACAGTGGCGCGAACCGGCGGAAGTCCGCGGCGGCGAACTCGATGTCGGCGCCCATGTCCCGCAACGCCCGTTCGATCGGCCCGAAGAAGCCGGAGACGTAGTGCACGCCCGGCCGCGAAAACAGTTCGGTACCAACGGCCAACAGCGCCCCGAACACCCGCAGGTTCGACCAGTCCTCGCGCGCGCCGAGCGCCCTCAGTATCGCCGGCGGCTGGCCGGGGCCGAGGGTGATGCCGAGTGTGTCGACAGTCGCCAACAGGGCAGCGGCCTGCTCGGCACTGAGTTCGGTCGGCATCGCCGCCCTAGACGTCCATCTCGATCAGCACGCGGCGCAGCAGCTTGCCGGTGGTGTTGCGTGGGAGCTCTTCGATGAACACCACGTCGCGCGGCACTTTGTGCCGGGCCAGGTTGTTCTTGACGAACGCCCTGATCTCATCGGCGTCCTGGGTCGCGCCCGGCTGCGAAACGATAAAGGCGCGCAGGCGCTTTCCCCATTCCACGTCATCGACGCCGACGACCGCCGCGTCATAGATGTCGTCGCGCTCGGCGAGCAGTTCTTCGATCTCCTGCGGGAACACGTTCTCGCCGCCGGAGACGATCATGTCGTCGTCACGGCCGTCGACGAACAACAGCCCGTGATCGTCGAAATGCCCCATGTCGCCACTGGACATGTAGCCGTCGATGATCTGCTTGTTCCGGCCGTCGGTGTAGCCGCTGAACGGTGCGCCGTTGCGGACGAAGATGCGGCCGCGCCGGTTCTTCCCGGTGATGCGCTGGTCGTTCTCGTCGTACAGCACGACCTCGCACGTCACCGGCGCCCGTCCCGCGGTGCCCGGGGCCAGTCGCAGTTCGGCCGGGGTGGCGACGCTGGCGATGGCGCATTCGGTTGAGCCGTACAGGTTGTGGAGTACGTCGCCGAACGTGTCCTGGACCCGGTTGGACAGTTCCGGACTCAACGCCGACCCGGCGATCAGGATGGTTTTCAGCGACGAGGTGTCGTACTTGCCGATGACCTCGGGCCCCAGTTCGACGATCCGGTGCAGCATCGTCGGCACCGCGACGAGCATGTCGGCCTTGTGCTCGGCGATGAGCTGCAGGGTCCGCTCGGCGTTGAACCGCCGGGCGGTCACCACCTTGTTCCCCAGCGCCGCGCCAACGGTGTAGGTGGCCCACCCGGTGCTGTGGAAGATCGGCGAGACGATGACCATGGTCCCCTTGCGCGGGAACGGGATCCGGTCGATGATCTGCGCCGACGCCAACGGCGACACCGAGCTGCGGGGCGCGCCCTTCGGCAGCCCCGTCGTCCCGCTGGTGAGGATGACCGAGCCACCCGCCTTGCTCGGCGGGGGCAGCGGATCGGTGGAGTTGGCCGCGACGATCGCGTCGAGCGTCTGCGCGCCGGCGGGGATTTCAGTGCCCTCGTCCACCCACGTCAACACCCGCGGCATGTCCGCGGGCAGGGCGTCGAGCAGCCCGAGGAACTCGCTGTCGTGCAGCACCACCTTGACGCCTTCGCGCTCACACACCTGGGCGAACTGCGGCTTGGCGAACCCGGTGTTCATCAGCACCAGCCGCGCCCCGAGCTTGCCGCACGCCGCCATGGCCAGGACCAGTCCACGATGGTCCCGGCACAGCAGTCCGACCACGGAGCCCTCTGACACGCCCAGCCCCTGAAGGCCGCGGGCCAGCGCCCAGGACTGGTCGTTCACCTGCCGGTACGTCAGCGTGCCGCGTTCATCCACCACCGCCGGCAGCCCCGCATACTTGCGACCGCCCTGGATGGCCATGGTCGCCTGCGGGCCGAATATCGGTGCATTCTTGGCGGTCTCGAGCATCGCCCCGGGGTTGGCGAGATCCAGGAAGCCGGTCTCGAACAGTCTGCGCACCGCGGTTGCGGATTCCGCTATGCGGCCCAACTTCTGCTGCACTCCACCGACGACGTCCAACACCACATGCCTCCCGAGGTTTGAGGGGTGATCGGCCCCACACGCATGGCACGTTAGCCGGTTGCGCGCCCCCGCGACATCACCTGCTTACGACTTCCATCCGCCGGGCCGCCCGTAAATGCCCCGGCACCGCCCCATAATGTTGTGCAAAACCTCACATGACCAGGCATTTGTCGCACCGCACGCACCCTGGGCCCACCCCTCGGTGCGGAATTCCGTAAAGGAAGCCGGGCAGGCCGTAAAGAAGGCGTCAAGATCGCCGGATGTCGCCTCCCGCGGGCCGATGCTGGCCAGGTCGCCGAGGGCCGGCGACCCGTTTACGTGTGGGAGAACCCATGTCTGTAGTGGTGTTCGTGGTGCTGACGGTGGCGATCTTCGCGCTGCTCGGCGTAATCCAGAAGGCGGTCGAGCGCCTGTGAACCTCGCCAATGCCGTCGGCCTGGTGCTGTGTCTGGTGATCGCACTGTTCCTGGTCGCCGCACTGCTCTTTCCGGAGCGGTTCTAGTGAGCCCCACCGCCGCAGGAATCGCGTTCCTGCTCTCCCTGATCGTCGCGCTCGCCGCCGTGCACGTGCCGTTGGGAGACTACATGTTCCGCGTGTACACGTCCGAAAAGCACTCGCGCGCCGAACGTCTCATCTACAAGGCGATCGGTGCCGACCCGGAGGCCGAGCAGAACTGGGGCGCCTACGCCCGCAGTGCGCTCGCCTTCTCGGCCGTCTCCCTGCTGTTCCTCTTCTTCTTCCAGCTGGTGCAGGGCATGCTGCCACTGCACCTGAACAATCCGGCGACCCCGATGACGGCCGATCTGGCGTGGAACACCGCCGTCAGCTTCGTCACCAACACCAACTGGCAGGCCTACTCAGGTGAGACAACGCAGGGCCACCTGGTGCAGATGGCCGGCCTGTCGGTGCAGAACTTCGTGTCGGCCGCCGTCGGCATGGCCGTTGCCGTCGCCCTGGTGCGCGGGTTCGCCCGCCGGCACGCCACCGAACTGGGCAACTTCTGGGTCGACCTGGTGCGCGGCACAGTCCGAATCCTGTTGCCGCTGGCCGTCATAGCCGCGCTGATCCTCATCGCCGGCGGCGCCATCCAGAACTTCCACCTGCACGACCAGATCGCCGACACCCTGGCCGGCGCGCAGCAGACCATCACGGGCGGTCCGGTGGCCAGCCAGGAAGTGATCAAGGAACTGGGCACCAACGGCGGCGGTTTCTTCAACGCCAACTCGGCGCACCCGTTCGAGAACCCGACGGCCTGGACCGACTGGATCGAAATCTTTCTGCTGCTGGTGATCTCGTTCTCCCTGCCGCGCACGTTCGGCCGGATGGTGGACAGCCGCAAGCAGGGTTACGCGATCGTCGCGGTAATGGCAGTGCTCGCCGTCATCAGCGTCAGCCTCATGCTGCTGTTCCAGAACCAGCACCACGGCACGGTCCCCACCGCCATCGGTGCGTCGATGGAAGGCGTGGAACAGCGCTTCGGCGTGGCCAATTCGGCGGTCTTCGCCACCGCCACCACCCTGACCTCCACCGGCGCCGTCGATTCGTTCCACGACTCGTACACGTCCCTCGGCGGCATGATGACGATGTTCAACATGCAGCTCGGTGAGGTCGCGCCCGGTGGTGTCGGCTCGGGCCTGTACGGCATGCTGATCCTCGCGGTGATCACGGTGTTCGTGGCCGGCCTGATGGTCGGACGCACGCCCGAATACCTGGGCAAGAAGATCACCCCGCGTGAGATCAAGCTGGCCGCAAGCTATTTCCTGGTCACGCCGCTGATCGTGTTGACCGGCACCGCTTTCGCCATGGCACTGCCCGGAGAGCGCGCGGCGATGCTGAACTCGGGCCCGCACGGATTGTCCGAAGTGCTTTACGCCTTCACCTCGGCAGCCAACAACAACGGCTCGGCGTTCGCCGGCCTGTCGGTCAATACAGTTTGGTACAACACGGCTTTGGGCCTGGCGATGCTGCTCGGCCGCTTCCTGCCGATGATCCTGGTGCTCGCTCTCGCCGGTTCACTGGCCAAACAGGGCAGCACGCCCCCGTCCATCGGCACGCTGCCGACGCATCGTCCGCAGTTCGTCGGCATGGTCGCCGGCGTGACGCTGATCCTCGTCGCCCTGACCTTCCTGCCGGCGCTGGCGCTCGGCCCCCTTGCTGAAGGAATCCACTGATGTCCGATACCGCTGTAAAGGGCGGCCTGCTCGACCCGAAGATGCTGTGGAAGTCCATGCCGGACGCCCTGCGCAAGCTGGATCCCCGGACCCTGTGGCGTAATCCGGTGATGTTCATCGTCGAGGTCGGCGCCGTCTGGTCGACGGTCCTGGCCGTGCTGAACTCCAGCTGGTTCGCCTGGCTGATCGTGTTCTGGCTTTGGCTGACAGTAGTTTTCGCCAACCTCGCCGAAGCAGTCGCCGAGGGGCGCGGCAAGGCCCAGGCCGCCAGCCTGCGAAAGACCAAGTCCGACACCATGGCCCGCAAGCTGGTCGGGTGGGCGCCGGGCAGTGCCGGTACCGAAGAGGAGATCGCCGCTCCCCTGCTGCAGCAGGGCGACATCGTCGTCGTCGAAGCCGGGCAGGTCATCCCCGGTGACGGTGATGTCGTGGAAGGCATTGCCTCCGTGGACGAGTCGGCGATCACCGGCGAATCGGCACCCGTCATCCGGGAATCCGGTGGCGACCGGTCAGCTGTCACCGGCGGCACCACGGTATTGAGTGACCGGATCGTCGTGCAGATCACCCAGAAGCCCGGCGAAAGCTTCGTCGACCGCATGATCGCTCTGGTCGAGGGCGCCAACCGGCAGAAGACCCCCAACGAGATCGCACTCAACATCCTGCTGGCCGCGCTGACGATCATCTTCGTGTTCGCCGTCGCGACGCTGCAGCCGCTGGCCATCTACTCGAAGGCCAACAACCCGGGCGTGCCCGACACCGAGGCGCTCGACGGCTTCGGCGTCACCGGCATCGTGATGGTCTCACTGCTGGTCTGTTTGATCCCCACCACGATCGGCGCACTGCTGTCGGCGATCGGCATCGCCGGCATGGACCGGCTGGTGCAGCGCAACGTGCTCGCCATGTCGGGTCGGGCGGTGGAAGCCGCCGGTGACGTCAACACCCTGCTGCTCGACAAGACCGGCACCATCACGCTCGGCAATCGGCAGGCCGCGGGCTTCCTCCCGGTGCCCGGCATCACCGACGAGCAGCTGGCCGACGCGGCGCAGCTGTCGAGCCTCGCCGACGAGACACCTGAGGGCCGGTCAATCGTGGTGTATGCCAAGGAGACCCACGGCCTGCGGGCGCGCACTCCGGGGGAACTGACCGATGCCACGTGGGTCGAGTTCACCGCACTGACCCGGATGTCCGGTGTCGATCTGCACGACGGCCAGAAGCTCCGCAAAGGCGCGGCCAACTCCGTCGCGGAGTGGATCCGCGGCAACGGCGGCACGGTGCCGATCGAGCTGGGCGACATCGTCGACGGCATCTCCGCGGCGGGTGGCACGCCGCTCGTGGTGGGTCGGGTAGCCAATGGAAGAGCCGAGGTGCTGGGCGTCATCCACCTCAAGGACGTCGTCAAGCAGGGCATGCGGGAGCGGTTCGACGAGATGCGCAAGATGGGCATCCGCACCGTCATGATCACCGGCGACAACCCGTTGACCGCCAAGGCGATTGCCGATGAGGCCGGGGTCGACGACTTCCTCGCCGAGGCCACGCCCGAGGACAAGCTGGCGCTGATCAAGAAGGAGCAGGCCGGCGGCAAGCTCGTCGCGATGACCGGCGACGGCACCAACGACGCCCCCGCGCTGGCCCAGGCCGACGTCGGCGTCGCGATGAACACCGGCACCTCGGCGGCCAAAGAGGCCGGCAACATGGTCGACCTCGACTCGGACCCGACCAAGCTCATCGAGATCGTCGAGATCGGCAAGCAGCTGCTCATCACCCGCGGTGCCCTGACCACGTTCTCCATCGCCAACGACATCGCGAAGTACTTCGCGATCATCCCGGCGATGTTCGTGGCGCTGTTCCCGGGCCTGGATCTGCTGAACGTCATGCGGTTGCACAGCCCGCAGTCGGCGATCCTGTCGGCGGTGATCTTCAACGCGCTCGTCATCATCGCGCTGATCCCGCTGTCGCTGCGCGGTGTCAGATACACGCCCAGCAGCGCGTCAAAGCTCTTGAGCCGCAACCTGTACGTCTATGGCCTGGGCGGCATCATCGCCCCGTTCATCGGCATCAAACTCATCGACCTGCTCATCCAATTCATCCCGGGGATGTCTTAATCATGAACATCGGCAACCTGATTCGCATGCACAGTGCCGCCCTGCGCGCACTGCTGGTCCTGACCGTCATCACCGGGCTGGCCTACCCGGTGCTCGTCTGGGCCGTCGCACAACTGCCCGGGCTCAAAGACAAGGCCGACGGCTCGCTCGTCACGGCGGGCGGAAAGGTGGTCGGCAGCTCCCTGATCGGCCAGCTGTTCACCGATCCCAAAGGCAATGCACTGCCGCAGTATTTCCAGAGCCGACCGTCCAATGCCGGTACCGGGTACGACCCGATGGCCAGCGGTGCGAGCAACCTCGGCCCCGAGAGCATCGTCGATGCCGCCGGCAAGCCGAGCCTGCTGACCCAGGTGTGCACCCGCAGTTACGCGGTCGCCGAGGCCGAAGGGCTGGACCACGCCGCCGGCGCCCGCCCGTTCTGCACCGCCGACGGTGTGGGCGCAGTGCTGTCGGTGATCGGCCCGCGGGACGCCACCGGCAACGTCACCCACCCCACCCAGGTGGTCAGCGTCAACCAGCCGTGCGCCACCACCAAGGTGCCGTTCCTCGCGACGTACGAGGGCGTGCGGGTCGAATGCGCCACGGACGGCGCGGATTACACCGCCGGCCAGATCGTCGCCATCCGCGGCGCGGCGCCCGCCGATCCGCAGGTGCCGGCCGACGCCGTCACCGCCAGCGGCAGTGGCCTGGACCCGGACATCTCGACCGACTACGCCGACCTGCAGGTGGACCGGGTCGCGAAGGCACGGCACCTTCCCGCCGACCAGGTCCGGGCGCTGGTGCGCGACAACACCACCGGCCGTGCGCTGGGCTTCATGGGTGAGCCGCGGGTCAACGTCCTGCAGCTGAATCTCGCGTTGGACCAGAAGCACCCAGCCCGTATTGGATGATGGGAGACATGGGAACGCCGGACAAGCGGGGCGAGCTACGCATCTACCTGGGTGCGGCCCCCGGCGTGGGCAAGACCTTCTCCATGCTCGGGGAGGCGCACCGCCGCCTCGAGCGCGGCACCGACGTCGTCGCGGCCGTGGTCGAGACGCACGGGCGCAAGAAGACGGCCCAGGCGCTGGAAGGCATCGAACGGATCCCGCCGCGGTTCATCGACTACCGCGGCGGGACGTTCGCCGAACTGGATGTCCCCGCAGTGCTGGCCCGCCGCCCCGAGGTGGTGCTGGTCGACGAACTGGCACACAGTAATACGCCCGGCAGCAAGAACGCCAAACGCTGGCAGGACGTCGAAGAACTGCTCGATGCCGGCATCACCGTCATCTCCACCGTCAACGTCCAGCATCTGGAGAGCCTCAACGACGTCGTCGCCCAGATCACGGGCATCGAGCAACAGGAGACGGTGCCGGACTCGGTGGTGCGCAGTGCCGCCCAGATCGAACTTGTCGACATCACGCCGGAAGCGTTGCGCCGCAGACTCTCCCACGGCAACGTGTACGCACCGGAACGTGTCGACGCGGCGCTGTCCAACTACTTCCGGCAGGGCAACCTCACCGCCCTGCGGGAACTGGCACTGCTGTGGCTGGCCGACCAGGTCGACGCGGCACTCGCGAAATACCGCGCCGAGCACAATATTTCGGAGACCTGGGAGGCCCGCGAACGCGTTGTCGTGGCGGTCACCGGCGGCCCCGAATCGGAGACCCTGGTCCGGCGCGCGTCGCGCATCGCCTCTAAATCCAGCGCCGAACTGATGGTGGTGCACGTCGTCCGCGGCGACGGCCTGACGGGCGTCTCCGCCCCGCAGATGGGCAAGGTGCGTGAACTGACCGCGAGCCTCGGCGCCACCCTGCACACCGTCGTCGGCGGCAGCGACGGTGACGTGCCCAGTGCCCTATTGGATTTCGCGCGCGAGATGAACGCCACCCAGCTGGTCCTGGGCACGTCGCGACGCTCGCGCTGGGCCCGGCTCTTCGATGAGGGCATCGGGGCCAAGACCGTCCAGAACTCCGGCAAGATCGACGTGCACATGGTGACCCATGAGCAGTCCCAGCCCGGCTGGTCGTGGTCGACGGCCACCCGCGGGCAGCGGCACCTGGCGTCGTGGCTGGCCGCGATCGTCGTGCCCGGCGTCATCACCGCCATCACGTCCCTGCTGGATCCGTTCCTTCACGTCGGCGGCGAGAGCGCGATCTACTTCATCGGTGTGCTGATCGTCGCGCTGCTCGGTGGCGTTGCCCCGGCCGCGTTGTCGGCGGTGCTGTCCGGGCTGCTGCTCAATTACTTCTTCGTCGCTCCGCGCTACAGCTTCACCATCGCCGACCCTGACAGCGCTCTGACCATCGTCGTGCTGCTGGCCGTTGCGGTCGCCGTCGCCGCGCTGGTCGACGGCGCCGCCAAACGGTCGAGGGAGGCCCGGCACGCCTCCCAGGAAGCCGAGCTGCTGGCCCTGTTCGCCGGCAGCGTGCTGCGCGGCGCCGACCTCACCACGCTGCTCGAACGCGTCCGCGAGACGTACGCGCAACGGGCAGTCAGCCTGCTGCACGAGGACGACGGGATCATCGCCTGCGTTGGCAAAGACCCCTGTGTGACAGTCGATTCCGCCGATACCGCCATCGAGGTCAGCGACGACGAATACTGGCTGCTGATGGCGGGCCGCAAGACCGAGGCCCGGGATCGCCGGGTGCTCGGCGCCGTCGCGCGGCAGGCGGCAGGTCTGGTCCGCCAGCGCGCCCTGGCCGAAGAAGCCGGCCGCGCCGAGGCCCTCGCCAAGGCCGACGAACTGCGCCGCTCGCTGCTGAGCGCCGTCAGCCACGACCTGCGCACGCCGCTGGCCGCGGCCAAGGCAGCGGTGTCGAGCCTGCGCAGCGAGGACGTCGGATTCTCGCCCGAGGACACCGCCGAACTGCTGGCCACCATCGAAGAGTCGGTAGATCAGCTGACCGCGTTGGTGGGCAACCTCCTCGACTCGTCGCGGCTGGCTGCCGGCGTCGTGAAGCCGGAACTGCGGCGGGTGTACATGGAAGAGGTCGTGCAGCGGGCGCTGCTCGGAATCAGCCGCGGAGCAACCGGTTACGCGAACCGCGGCCTCGACCGGGTCAAGGTCGAAGTGGGCGACGCCGTCGCGCTGGCCGATGCCGGCCTGCTGGAGCGCGTACTGGTCAACCTCATCGACAACGCGCTGCGCTACTCCGCGGGCAGCGTCGTGCGGGTGAACGCCGGACAGGTCGGCGAGCGGGTGCTGGTCACCGTCGTCGACGAAGGGCCGGGCATCCCCCGCGGCGCCGAGGAACAACTGTTCGCGCCGTTCCAGCGCCTCGGCGACCACGACAACAGCACCGGTGTGGGACTTGGCCTTTCGGTGGCGCGCGGTTTTGTCGAAGCAATGGGCGGCACCATCTCGGCCACCGACACTCCCGGTGGCGGGCTGACCGTCGTGGTGGACCTGGCGGCCGCGGGAAAGGATCGGGTGTGACACGGGTTCTGGTCATCGACGACGAACCACAGATTCTGCGTGCGCTGCGCATCAACCTGTCGGTGCGCGGCTACGACGTCTCGGTCGCCGCCACCGGCGCCGAGGCCCTGAAGTCGGCCGCCGAACACAAGCCCGACGTCGTGATCCTGGACCTCGGCCTGCCCGACATGTCCGGCATCGATGTACTGGCCGGGCTGCGCGGCTGGCTCACCGCACCCGTCATCGTGCTGTCGGCGCGCACCGACTCCATGGACAAAGTCGAGGCCCTCGACGCCGGCGCCGACGACTACGTCACCAAGCCATTCGGCATGGACGAGTTCCTGGCCCGGCTCCGGGCCGCGGTGCGACGGGGCGCGGCCGCGTCCGAGACCGACGAGCCCGTCGTCGAGACCTCGTCATTCACCGTCGATCTGGCGGCCAAACGCGTGACGCGCAGTGGTGTCGAGGTGCATCTGACGCCCACCGAGTGGGGCATGTTGGAGATGCTGGTGCGCAATCGCGGGAAGCTCGTGGGCCGCGAGGAGCTGCTCAAGGAAGTGTGGGGTCCGGCCTATGCCAAGGAGACCCACTATCTACGGGTATATCTCGCGCAGCTGCGCCGCAAGCTCGAGGTCGACCCGTCACACCCCAAACACCTGCTGACCGAGGCCGGGATGGGGTACCGCTTCCAGGAGTAGGGCGGCGAGTGTTGGGTTGTGGTCGAAGATTCGCCGATCTTTCGCACACAAGCCAACGCTCGACGCGGAAACGGGCCTGAATCCAACGCATCCGGGACCCCAGGTCATCCCCGATGCTTAGTCGCCCTACCTATGCGGTACGTCACACGGCCGCATGGAATCGCAGCTCGCCCGTTCGGCTTATACCAGGCAACTGGTACTTCAAGGGACGGGGAAAACAACATGAGCGCCATTCGTAACGCGGCCGGCAAGGTGGCATTGACCGCCGTGGCCGCTTTCACGATCATCGCCGGCGCCATCGCCGGCCCGGTCGCGACCGCCAACGCCGCTGACGACTCCTGTGCGAACGTCGAGGTCGTCTTCGCCCGCGGCACCTTCGAAGCCCCCGGCGTCGGAGCCACCGGCCAAGCCTTCGTCGACGCACTGAACGCCCGGATGCCCGGCCGCAACATCGACGCCTACGGCGTGAATTACCCCGCGTCGCTGGACTTCGGTGCCGCCGCCGACGGCGTCGCCGACGCCACCAACCGCATCGAGTCCATCGCCGCCTCGTGCCCCGCCACCAAGATCGTCATCGGCGGCTACTCACAGGGCGCGGCCGTCGCCGGGTACAGCACCATGAGCAGTGTGCCCGCCGGGTTCGTTCTGCCCGCCGGTATCAGCGGCCCGATGCCCGCATCCGTCGCCTCGCACGTCGCCGCCGTCGTCCTGTTCGGCACCCCGAGCCCGTTCGTGCTGAGCGTCGCCGACCGCAGCGCACCCGCCATCAACATCGGTGGCGCCTACGCCGGCAAGACCATCCAGCTGTGCGCCCCCGGCGACCCGATCTGCGGTGGCGGCATGGACCGTTCCGCCCACAGCGCCTACAAGTTCAACGGCATGGCCAACCAGGCTGCGGACTTCGTCGCCCGCCAGCTGGGCGCGCCTGCCGCTCCCGCCGCCCCCATGGTCCAGGCGTCGGACGACACAGCCAACTGAATCACCCCCCTGCCGGCGGCCGGAAGCCAGTCTCACGAGGACTGGTTCCGGCCGTCGGTCTGTCATGACGCGGTCGAGGCTCCTACGCCGAACGTGGCGCTTGCCGTTCAATTTTCGCGCGCGTCACCGCGCCGACCGTCACAATCGCCGCAGCGCCGGTCTCGCTCACGACCTTCACTCCGTCCCGCGATCGAACTATGGTGAAGTAGTCATATCTCGATAAGCCGAGACAAACAGGGGTGATCAGTAATGAAGGTTTCCACCAAGAACGTGTCGACCTGTGGCTGTCAGTGCAACGCCTGCCGCGACGGACACCACTGCCACAACCGCCCGAACTGCAAGGTCTAGCCAGAAATCTCGACCGTCGACCGTGGGGGTCGGCGAGGGATTTGCTTCGATTTTCCGCGTAAGCCCCCACGCTCGACGTCAGACCGACAGCGCGATGCCGTCCAGGATGTCGTGCTCGCTGACCACCAATTCCGTGATCCCCGCCCGCTGACCGAATTCGCGGGCCAATTCCTCGACGACGACGGACCCGCCGCCGATCACCGGCACGCGGCCCGGATGCATGGGGCCGAGTTCGGCGCGTTGCGCCCGCGGCATCGCGATCAGTTCATCGCACACCTTCACAACATCGGGAATTCCGATGCGGGACAAGTGAATCGCCTCGGAGTCGTACTCCGGTAGCCCCAGCGCCAGCGCAGCCACCGTGGTGAACGTGCCGGCCACACCGACCCACGTCCGGGCACCTTCGATGGGCACGACAGCCAACGCCTCGGACAGCTTCTCGCGCACCACGGCACGCGCGGCCGCGACCTCGTCGGCGGTAGGCGGGTCGGTCTGCATGCAGCGCTCCGTGAGACGCACGCAGCCGATGTTGGCCGAGAAACTGGCCACCACGTCCGCGACCTCCGCACCGGACCCGCCGAGCACCACCTCTGTCGAGCCACCACCCAGGTCGACGACCACGAAGGGCCCTGTCGCCGGGTCCAATTCGCCGACGGCACCGCGGAACGACAACGCCGCTTCCTCGGTCCCGGTGATCACCTCGGCCACTGCCCCCGGCTTCACGCGACCCAGTTGACGCGCGGTCATGGCGAAGAACTCGTCGCGGTTGCCGGCGTCGCGAGCCGCGGAGGTGGCGACCATCCGCACCTTGGTCACGCCGTGCGCGAGCATCGTCTCGACATAGTCGGTCAGCGCCGCTTCGGTACGGGCCAGCGCGGCAGGCGCGAATTCGCCTGTGGCGTCGACACCTTCACCGAGGGTGACGATCCGCATCTCACGGTGGACGTCCTGCAACCGGCCGTCGACGACGTCCGCGATGAGCAGACGGATCGAATTCGTACCGCAATCGACCGCCGCAACGCGCGAACTCACACCCACACCTTCGGATCCAGAATCCCGGCCATGGCCGGTTCGACTGCCAACAATGCCAGGGCCTCATCACCAAAGGGGTTGACGCCCGGGCCTTTTGCCAACGAATGCGCCATCACCACGTGCAGACACTTGACGCGGTCGGGCATACCGCCGCCGGAGAACGTCGTCCCCAGCGACTCGAGGGCGTCGCGCTCGGCCAGGAACGACTCGTGCGCGCGCAGATACGCCGCGGCCAGCTCTTCGGAAGCCTGCAGGCGTTCGGTCATGTCCCGCATCAGGCCCGACGACTCAAGCCGGCTGGCCGCGGCCGTCAGCGCCGGGTGCGTCAGGTAATACAAAGTGGGAAAAGGAGTTCCGTCGGGCAGCCGCGGCGCCGTCTTGACCACGCCGGGCTCGCCGTTGGGGCAGCGGTAGGCGATCTCCAGAACGCCACGCGGTTCCCGCCCCAGTTGGGCCGCAACGGCTTCGAGATCAGCAGCGTCAACCACCGGGCGGCGCCTGAGGTGCGGGCAGATCGGTCGGGGGCACGTCAGGGTCCGGCGTGACGCCATCCGGGCCGGGCGGGACGACGGCCGGAGCCGGCGTAAGTCCGTGCGGCTGATCGGCGATGGTGTGCCACAGCGCGGTGTACCAGGGCTGGTTGCTCTTCGCGGTGGGCGACGGCGCGGGTGCGACGGGTGTCGCGACCGCGCCGGGAGGCAGCTGAACCTGATACGGGATATCCCCCGGCATCACGAAGCCCAACCGCTCACGGGCCTGCGCGGCGATGTACACCGGGTCGGCCAACTTCACCTTTTGCTGCTCCAAATTGGCTATCTGCGAACGTAATTGGGACTCGGCGGTGGCCAGCTGCTGCATCTCCGTACGCTGCGCGAAGAAGGTGCGGACCGGCCCGGCGATGGTCAGGGTCAGCACGCACACCACGACGGCGAGAATCGCCGCGCGTCGCGCCGCCGACCCCAGCCGCTGCTCGGCGTGGTGCTCGACCGACTCCGCATAGGCCTGCCGGATGGGCTCGGTGACCGGAACCGGCAGGTTGTCCGGCACGCGCCGCGGCTCGGCCTTCGGCCGGTTACCGGCCTTGGCCGCCGACGTGCCGGCCCCGGCACGCCCCCGCTTCGCCTCGCCGGGTTTGGCGGGGCGAGAGGCGGGGGAACGCCGTTTGGGATCGGCCATGTCGAAAGGTCAGACCCGCGAAACTACTTGGCTTCCACCGCGAAACGCGGGAACGCCAGGTCGCCGGCGTACCGCGCGGCGTCGCCGAGGGTTTCCTCGATGCGGAGCAGCTGGTTGTACTTGGCGACGCGCTCGCTGCGGGCCGGGGCACCGGTCTTGATCTGGCCACAGCTGCACGCCACGGCCAGGTCGGCGATGGTGGTGTCCTCGGTCTCGCCACTGCGGTGGCTCATCATCGACTTGTAGCCCGCGGCGTGCGCCAGGGCGACGGCGTCCAAGGTCTCGGTGAGCGTGCCGATCTGGTTGACCTTCACCAGCAGCGCGTTGGCGGCGCCCTTCTCGATGCCCTCTTCCAGGCGCTCCGGGTTGGTGACGAACAGGTCGTCGCCGACGAGCTGGACACGGTCACCGATGGCGGTGGTCAGCGCGACCCAGCCGTCCCAGTCGTCCTCGGACAGCGGGTCTTCGATGGACACCAGCGGGAACGAATCGAGCAGCGAGGCGTAGAACTCGGCCATCTGCTCGGCGGTGCGGGTCTGCTTCTCGAAGGCGTAACCCGTTCCGTCCGTGTAGAACTCGGTGGCCGCGACGTCCAGAGCCAGCGCCACGTCGCTACCCAGCTTGAGGCCGGTGGCGTCGATGGCGGTGCTGATCAGCTCGAGCGCGGCGTGGGTGCCGGCGACGTCGGGAGCGAAACCGCCCTCGTCGCCGAGACCCGTCGACAGGCCCTGCTTCTTGAGCACCGACTTGAGCGAGTGGTAGACCTCGGCGCCCCAGCGCAGCGATTCCTTGAAGGTCGGCGCACCGATGGGGGCGACCATGAACTCCTGGACGTCGACGCCGGTGTCGGCGTGCGCGCCACCGTTCAGGATGTTCATCATCGGCACCGGCAGGATGTGGGCGTTCGGGCCACCGATGTAGCGGAACAGCGGCAGGCCGGCGGAGTCGGCAGCGGCCTTGGCCACGGCCAGCGAGATGCCGAGGATGGCGTTGGCGCCCAGGCGCGACTTGTCCGGGGTGCCGTCCAGGTCCAGCAGCGCCTGGTCGATGATGCGCTGGTCGTCGGCGGCCTGGCCGATGACCGCGGGCGCGATCTCGTCGAGCACGGCCTCCACGGCCTTCTCGACACCCTTGCCGAGGTAACGGGCGCCGCCGTCGCGCAGCTCGACAGCCTCGTGCTCACCGGTCGACGCACCCGACGGCACCGCCGCGCGAGCGAAGGTTCCATCGGTCAGAGCGACCTCGACCTCGACCGTCGGATTTCCCCGAGAGTCGAGAATCTCGCGGGCTCCGACCTGTTCGATGATTGGCACTTGGGTCTCCCTTTGGCGTCACGGACTCGTGCGAACGCCCATCAGCCTAAACGGTGCCAGGGTGTGAAGTGCGTCAGCTACCGGTAGCTATTCGCAGACCTATCTCTGGTGCCCGTTCGCGTACGCCGTCGCCCAGTCCCGCACAGCGCGGGCGTAGTCGTCGGACAAGTTGTAGGCGTGCAGCGCGTCCATCCAGCCGTGCGGGCTGGACAGATCCTTGCCGCGGTAGCAGAGGTAACCCGCCGCCGACAGCGCGGCGTCGTCGATGTTGTCAGGGCTGGCGAAGCCGGTGTTGTTGGCGTCGACGCCGTACAACCGCCAGGTGTCCGGGATGAACTGCATGGGCCCCATGGCGCGGTCGACGGCGTCGTCACTGTCCATGCTGCCGGAGTCGGAGTCCGGAATCCGCAGGTTGTTCATGGTTCCGTCGAGTGGCACGCCACGGATCGGGGGCGTGACGTCGCCGTTCGGGGCGATGGTCGCGCCGCGGTAGGTGCCGTGATGGCTCTCGACCATGCCGATGCCCGCCAGCGTCGTCCATGCGATGTGGCACTTGGGGTTCTCGACCTCGGCGACGCGCGCGGCGTACCCGTAGGCCTCCAGAGCCATGACCGGGATGCCGAGAGGTGGCGCCAGATGCTCGGCCCAGTCATGCAGCTGGTCCGCGCCGCGACCCTTCACGTGGGTGTTGATCGGCGGCACGGCGGGCCCGGGTGGCGGCGGCACTCCGCGCAGGTAGCCGGGCTGAAACGAGCAGCTCGAAGCCATCAGGAGCGCGGTCGCGGCGACAACAGCGCTCGCCCGCAGCCAACGCGCTCGCAACACCGGTACTCCCCTATACCCATAGATTTCGACGGATTCGTCGTCCCGACATCGTCGCATGCCGAGCTGGGTGCACCCGGAAGCGCAAGCTATCCGGCACGCAGGTACGACGGCCGTCCATCCGCTGATAAGGTTGGCTTGCCTTCCTTTGGCAAGGCAAACCTGTGTTGCCGTTTAGTCTATCTAAGGATTGCGGATGACCACCACTTTCGCGGTCTCGACAGCGCTGGTCGCCGCGGGCCCCGGCGTTTCCTCACAGCTATTTGGCAGCTTGCTGATCGGGCTTCGCGAAGGCCTCGAAACTGCGATTGTCGTCACCATCCTCATCGCCTTCCTGGTGAAGTCCGACCGCCGCGACGCCCTCAAGTGGGTCTGGCTCGGCGTCGCCGCCGCCATCGCGATGACCATCGGCGTGTTCCTCTCCATCCAACTCAGCGAGAACACCATCTCCGGCCTGGCGGCCGAGGCCATCGCCGGCGTCGCCTCCCTGGTGGCGGTGATCATCGTGACGACCATGGTGCTGTGGATGCGCAAAGCCGCCGCCACCATCTCCGGCGAGCTGCGCAGCGATATGGCGCGCGCCCTGGAAACCGGCGGCATGGCCGTCGCGACGCTCGCCTTCCTGGCCGTCGGCCGCGAGGGCGTCGAAACGGCGCTGTTCATGGTCGGCTACGCCAACGCGTCAACCGCATGGCCGCTGGCCGGACTCGTGATCGGCCTGCTCATCGCCGTCGTCGTCGCCTACGGCATGTACGCCGGCGCGGTGCGGATCAACCTGGCCAAGTTCTTCAAGTACACCGGCGCGTTCCTCGTCGTCGTCGCCGCGGGCATCCTGTCGTACGCCGTCCACGCGCTGCAGACCGTCGGCTGGCTGCCCGGGCTGGGCGCCAAGGCCTTCGACATGACCGGCGCCTTCAACTGGTCGTCGTGGTACGGCCAGGTGATCCAGGGCGTCTTCAACATCAGCCCCACCCCCTCGATCCTGCAGTTCGTCTGCTGGCTGGCCTACCTTCTGGTCGTCCTGACGCTGTTCCTGCGACCTGTCGCAGCCAAACCCGCCCCTGCTGCCACCCTCGAAAGGTCCGCTAAGTGAAACTCGCTGCCCTGAACGTCAAGACCGGCGTGGCCGCCTCCGCCGCCCTGCTCGCCGGCCTGACCGCGGTCTCCGCGTGCTCCTCCAAGTCGGACGAGAACAAGTCCGCCGCCGGCGAGATCACCGTGACCGCCTCCGACGACGCCTGCAAGCTGTCGGCGACGTCCGCCAAGACGGGCACCAGCACCTTCGTCGTCACCAACAACGGCACCAAGGTCACTGAGTTCTACGTGTACGGCCCGGGCGACAAGGTCATGGGTGAGATCGAGAACGTCTCCCCCGGCCTGCAGCGCAAGCTGATCGTGCAGCTGCCCGAAGCGGGCACCTACAAGACCGCGTGCAAGCCCGGCATGGTCGGCGACGGCATCCGCGGTGACTTCACCGTCACCGGCGACACCGTCAAGATCGACGACACCGGCAAGTTCAAGGAAGCCGCGGACTTCTACAAGAAGTACGTCGTCGAGCAGACCACCGCCCTGGTGCCCGCCACCGAGGCGTTCGCCGCCGCCGTGAAGAAGGGCGACGTCGCAGGCGCCAAGGCGCAGTACCCCAAGGCCCGCACCTTCTACGAGCGCATCGAGCCCGTCGCCGAGTCGTTCCCGGACGACTTGGACCCGCGGATCGACCTGCGCGAAGCCGACGTCAAGCCGGGCGACAAGTGGACCGGCTTCCACGTCCTGGAGAAGCAGCTGTGGGTCACCGGCCTGCAGCCTGACGCCAACGCGCTTGCCGACCAGCTGGTCGCCGACGTCAAGGAGCTCGACGCCGGCGTCAAGGATCCGAAGTGGACCATCGACTCCACCAAGATCGCCGGCGGCGCGCAGGAGCTGCTGGACGAGATCGCCAAGACCAAGATCACCGGCGAAGAAGACATCTTCAGCCACACCGACCTGTGGGACATCCAGGCCAACATCGAGGGCTCGCGCACCGCTGTCGGCTCGGTGGACCCGATCCTCGACGAGCGCAACCCGCAGCTGGGCAAGGACGTCGAGGCGGCCTTCGAGAATGTCCAGAAGCTGCTGGACAAGTGGCGCCAGGGCGACGGCTTCATCTCGTACGACAAGGTGACCGAGCCTGAGCGGCAAGAACTTTCGCGCGCCGTCGACGCCTTGAGCAAGGAGGTCAGCGAGGTGCAGGGTGTCGTCGCCAAGCAGTGAGCCCCAGCCGGCGACCGCTGAGCCGACCGTGACCGAGTCCGGTGGGCTCAGCCGGCGCAAGCTCTTCGGCGCAGCCGGGGTGACGGCCGCCGTCGTCGGCGCCGCCGCCACCGGCGCGCTGGCCGGCCGCTCCTCCGCGGCCGTCGTCGACAACGGCCTGACCAAGCCGGTGCCGTTCCGCGGCACCCACCAGGCGGGCATCGTCACCGCCGCGCAGGACCGGATGCATTTCGCCACCTTCGACGTCACGACGGACAAGAAGGCCGACGTGGTGGCGATGCTCAAGAAGTGGACGGAGATGGCCGAGCGCATGACGCTCGGCGAAGAGGCCGTCGCACACGGGGCCATCGGACTCAACCCGTACGCCCCGCCGGCCGATACCGGTGAGGCCCTTGGGCTTTCACCCTCTGCGTTGACCCTGACGATCGGCTTCGGCCCGGGCTTCTTCCGCAAGGACGGCAAGGACCGGTTCGGCATCGATGGGCAGCGGCCGGCGCACCTGGTCGACCTGCCCAAGTTCCGCAACGAGAAGCTGGACCCCGCGCGCTGCGGCGGCGACATCGTCGTGCAGGCCTGCGCCAACGACCCGCAGGTCGCGGTGCACGCCATCCGCAACCTGGCCCGCGTCGGGTTCGGCACGGTCGCGGTGCGGTACTCGCAACTCGGGTTCGGCCGCACGTCGTCGACCACCATCACGCAGTCCACGCCACGAAACCTGTTCGGGTTCAAGGACGGAACGAACAACCTGAAGGCCGAGGACACCGCGGCCATCGACCAGCACGTATGGGTCGGCTCCGGCGACGGGCCCGCCTGGATGACCGGTGGCGCGTATCTGATCAGCCGCCGCATCCGGATGCTCATCGAGTCGTGGGACCGCACCGTGCTCGCGGAGCAAGAGCGCGTGATCGGGCGGCAGAAGGGCAGCGGAGCCCCCAACGGGTACACCGACGAGTTCACCCCACTCGACTTCGAGAGCAAGGGCGCCGACGGCGCTCCGCTGATCGACGTCGACTCGCACGTGCGGTTGGCCTCACCCGAGGCCAACAAGGGCGCGAAGATCCTGCGCCGCGGCTACAACTTCACCGACGGCTCAGACGGTTTCGGTCATCTGGACGCGGGGCTGTTCTTCATCGCGTTCGTCCGCAACCCGGCCGAATCGTTCATCCCGATGCAGAAGTCGTTGTCCGACAACGACGCCCTCAACGAATACATCACGCACACCGGCAGCGGTATCTTTGCCTGCCCACCGGGTGTGCGTGATGGTTCGTCGGACTACTGGGGATCGACGCTGCTCGGCTGACCTTCGGGCTGCTCGGCGGTGCGGTAGCGGTTGTAGAACGCGAGCGACGCGACCGCCGCTGCGCCACCGATGACACCCCATAGTGCGATCTGAAAGACCAGCGAGCCGAACAGGAAGTCGTAGGTCATGGTCAGGTACAGCGACCAGGCGACGCGGTAGCCCGACCAGAAGGCCAACAGACCGGTGCTGATCGCGATGATCAGGCTCTGCTGGCGGTCGAAGCGGTTGACGTGCTGTTCGATGGCGGCGGGGAGCTTCATGGTGATTCCTTCCTCAGGTTTCTCGGACGCTCGTCGTTCGGCGTCGTTGGAGTAATCACACCGGGGCCGCTCGGCTACCGATCCCAAGTTCTCGTTGGGGGCGGGCAGGCCTTGCGAGCGTGCACACAGATAACAGATCCGGCCGTATGGGCGCTCTAGCTGCACCTTCGCGGTACCTCGTACACACTCGGTCGGCATGTCGCCTCTCTTGACCTGCCGTCCGCAGCGGCCGCCGACCGCCCACCGGATTCCGACAATTACCCCTTCGCCCCGCAGGGCCGGCGAGCGGCTGAAGCGCACAGTCAATGTGGCCCGACGTTGAGTGTGCGCGGGAGCAGACAAAGTTCGAGTGGCGAGCAGCTGGGACGCACGATCAATTGCAACCCAGTATTGACTGTGCGTGGGCGCTCAGAAACTTCGAGTAGCGAGCTGCTGAAATGCACAGTCAACGGTTCGCTGGTGTGGTGCGGAACGTGAGCGACGCCAGCCACGCGTCGCTGGCTTCACAGGCGGTGGCCGTAGCCGACCTGATCGACGAGGCCGCGACTCAGACGTCCTGAGCCGGCCAGTGCTCCCGCCACTCGTCCTCTGACACCGCACCCAGCGGTGCGGCATCCAGCTCCACCGCCACTTCGTCGCCGCGGCGGGCGGCGACGATGCGGCGCTCGGCCTCGCGCACAGTGTCGATGAATTCCAAAGCCACTGTGCGCAAGGCGCTTTCGGCGTCGACGTCAGGCTCCAGCGTCACCGAGGTGAGGCCGGCCGGAAGCAGATCGGACGGCAAACCGGCAGTGCCGGTACGTTCGATCAGCTTCTGCGCCAGCGCCAGTGCCGGCAGCGCCGTCGGCACCTCGTCCATGCACGACGTCCGCGCCGCCTTCTCCAGCGCCTTGCGCTCTTCCCACTGGGCGATCTGGTCTTCCAGCGAAATCTCTTGTCCGGCAAGTACAGCCGGCACGCGGTTGCCCAGCTTTCGGATCAGGGTGTCGGCGACGTCGTCGATACCGAACGGGTGCAGCGGTGCGTCTTCGGCGATGCGGGCGTGAAACAGCACCTGCAGCAACACATCTCCGAGTTCCTCGCGCACGTCGTCGGCGTTACCGCCCCGGACCGCGTCGAACAGCTCGTAGGTCTCCTCCAGCAGATACCGGCGCAGCGAGTCGTGCGTCTGCTCGCTCTCCCACGGGCCATTGGTGCGCAGCTTGTCCATCATCGTGACGGCGTCGATGAGCCGCTCTCCCGGTTGCGAACCGTCCGCCGCGATCAGCTTCTCGCCGGCCGCGAGCCGGGCCCGCACCTGCGGATGTTCCGGATCGGAGGACAGCAGCACCGGTGCCGGATTGTCGGCGTCGCCGTAGGCCGGCCGGCCAGACGGCAACGACCACGGCACCTTGACCGGCAGTTCCTCGGTGTACTGCACGTCACCGGTGAGCAGGACCAGCGCGTCGATCGGCATCAGCGAGGGGCGGCGCGGATCGACCAGGACGACCGTCATGCGCGATCCGCCTCTCCCACTGCGTTACCTCCCAAGTCGGTGATGTCGACTTCACCTGCCGCTTTCCCGTCGAGCACCAGCAGCAATCCGGCAACCGCGCGCGCCAGCTCCAGGTCGCGGATGCGCGGGGCGCCGACGCCGGCACCGGCCCGCGGAATGGGGATCTGGACCGTCGACGTGGTGGCCCGGTACGTCGCGCCGGGATACATCCGCTTGAGCCGCAGCTGCCCGGAGTCCAAAAGCGTCAGGGGCGTCAGACGGATGGTCGAGTCCGAGATCGCGGTGACCTCGGTGACGCCGTACTCACGGCACAGCAGCCGCAGACGCGCCACCGCGACGAGACGCTGCGCAGGTTCGGGCAGCGGTCCGTAGCGGTCCACCAACTCCTCGACGACAGCCGCCACGGCCGCGTGATCGGACGCCGCGGCCAGCCGGCGGTAGGCCTCGAGCCGCAGCCTGTCGCTGCCGATGTAGTCCGGCGGCAGGTGGGCGTCGATCGGCAGGTCGACCCGTACCTCCTTCGGTTCCTCCACGGCCGCAATGGTTTTCCCGTCCACCGCGGCGCGGTAGGCCTCGACCGCCTCGCCGACCAGCCGGACGTAAAGGTCGAAGCCGACGCCCGCGACGTGCCCGGACTGCTCGACACCCAGCACGTTGCCGGCGCCGCGAATCTCCAGGTCCTTCATCGCGACGGCCATACCGGCACCCAGGTCGTTGTTCTGCGCGATGGTCGCCAGCCGGTCGTGCGCGGTCTCGGTGAGCGGAACCTCGGGCGGGTACAGGAAATACGCGTAACCACGCTCCCGGCTGCGGCCCACGCGGCCGCGCAGCTGGTGCAGCTGCGACAGACCGAAGGTGTCGGCGCGCTCCACGATCAGCGTGTTGGCGTTCGAAATATCAAGGCCCGTCTCGACGATCGTCGTACACACCAGGATGTCGTACTCGCGGTTCCAGAAGCCCTCGACGGTCTTCTCCAGCAATTCCTCGGGCATCTGCCCGTGCGCCACGACCACCCGAGCCTCGGGCACCAGCTGGCGCACCCGCGCGGCCGCGTTCTCGATCGACTTCACCCGGTTGTGGATGTAGAACGCCTGCCCGTCGCGCAGCAGCTCGCGCCGCAGTGCCGCGGCGACCTGCTTGTCATCATGCGGCCCAACGTAAGTCAGCACCGGGAAACGTTCCTCCGGCGGCGTCAGGATCGTCGACATCTCCCGAATGCCCGCCAGGCTCATCTCCAGCGTGCGCGGGATCGGGGTGGCGCTCATGGTCAGCACGTCGACGTGGGTGCGCATCGACTTGATGTGCTCCTTGTGCTCGACGCCGAACCGCTGCTCCTCGTCCACGATCACCAGACCGAGGTCTTTCCACGTCACGCCGGTCGCCAGCAGCCGGTGCGTGCCGATCACGACGTCGACCGAACCGTCCTTCAAACCCTCGATCACCAAACGAGATTCGGCCGGATCGGTGAATCGGGACAGACCCTTGACGGTCACCGGGAACCCGGCCATGCGGGCGGTGAAGGTCTGCAGGTGCTGGTCGGCCAGCAGCGTCGTCGGCACCAGCACCGCGACCTGCTTGCCGTCCTGGACGGCCTTGAACGCCGCGCGGACCGCGATCTCGGTCTTGCCGTAGCCGACGTCACCACAGATGACCCGGTCCATGGGGACCGGCTTCTCCATGTCGGCTTTGACCTCGGTGATGGCCGTGAGCTGGTCCATGGTCTCGGTGAAGCCGAAAGCGTCCTCCATCTCGGCCTGCCACGGGGTGTCGGGGGCGAACGCATGCCCCGGCGCGGACTGCCGTTTGGCGTACAGCGACACCAGCTCGCCGGCGATCTCGCGAACCGCCTTGCGCGCCTTGGTTTTCGTGTTGGTCCAGTCGCTGCCGCCGAGCCGGCTCAGCGTGGGCTCGGTGCCGCCGACATAGCGGGACAGCTGGTCCAGCGAATCCATCGGCACGTACAGCCGGTCGGACCCACCGCCACGTTTGGCGGAGGCGTACTCGAGCACCAGGTACTCGCGCCGGGCGCCACCGACCACGCGCTCGGTCATCTCGACGAACTTGCCGATGCCGTGCTGGTCGTGCACCACCAGGTCGCCGGCCGTCAGCGCCAGCGGGTCGACGACGTTACGCCGTTTGGCGGCAAGCCTTTTGCCCTCGGTGGCGCCCGCCCGGTTACCCGTCAGGTCGGTCTCGGTGATGATCACGAGGTTGACGCCGGCCAACACCAGACCGTCGTGCAGCGGGCCCTTGAGCACGCCGACGACACCGGGCTTCGGCACCTCGCCGGGCTCCAACATCATTGCGGCGACGTCGGATTCGCCGAGTTGCTCGACCACGCGGTGCGCGGTACCGGTGCCCGGGGTCACCACCGCGGCGAGCCCGCCGGTGGCGATGTGTGCCCGCAGCATCGCGAAGATCTCTTCGAGGCTCTGCTGGCTGCGGGCCGACGGCGCGGGCCGGATGTCGAGCTCCTGCGCCGACTCGTTGGCCAGCTGGCTCAGCGTCCACCACGGATGGCCACCGGCGGCCGCGGCCTCCCGGACCTCCACGAAGTCCCGGAAGCCCGAACCACCAAGCTGCTCAACATCAATCGGCGCGTCACCGCCCACGGCGGCCACCGACCACGAGGCCTCCAGGAACTCGCGGCCCGTCTTGATCAGATCGGCGGCGCGGGTGCGCACCTTCTCGGGATCGCAGATCAGCAGTGGCGCACCGGCGGGCAGCCGGTCGGTGAGCAACGCCAGTTCGCCGGGTCGCAGGACGGGCAGCAGCGCTTCCATGCCGTCGACGGGAATGCCCTCGGACAGCTTCGCCACTATGTCCCGGACGCTGCCGGTGACCTGATTGTCAGAACTGGGCAGAACGGCAACGAGTTCCGCGGCGCGTTCGCGGACGTCCGCGGTCAGCAGCAGTTCACGGCAGGGCATCGCGATCATCGTGTCGACCGCGATCTCGGGGATGGACCGCTGGTCGGCCACCGAGAACATCCGCATCTCGGTGACTTCGTCGCCCCAGAACTCGACGCGCACCGGGTGCTCGGCGGTCGGCGTGAAGACGTCGAGAATGCCGCCGCGGACGGCGAATTCGCCGCGCTTGCCCACCATGTCGACGCGCGTGTAGGCCAGCTCGACCAGCCGCGCCACGGTGTCGTCGAAGTCGGCTTCACCGCCGATGGCCAACGTCACCGGCTCGGCGTCGGTGACCCCGCCGGCCAGCGGCTGCAGCAGCGACCGGGCCGTGGTGACCACCACGCGCAGCGGCGGGCCGAGGCGGGCGTCGTCGGGCAGCGCGAGCCGGCGCAGCACCGTCAGCCGGGCACCCACGGTGTCCACACCGGGCGAGAGCCGCTCGTGCGGCAGCGTCTCCCACGACGGGAAGAGCGCCACGGCGTCGCCGTGGACGGCCCGCAGTTCGGCGGTGAGGTCGTCGGCCTCGCGACCGGTGGCCGTGACGACCAGCACCGGGCCGGCGGCGGCCAGCGCAGCCGCGACCGGGAGCCGCGCGCTGACCGGGCCCACCAGAGCCTGCTCGGCGACACCCTCAGCGGCCTGCCGCGTCAATTCCTGCAGGCCAGGATCGGTGAGTGCGAGTTGGACGAGCCCCGCCAACGGGGTTTGGATCGATTGCTGCCCCGGGGAGGTCATGATGCCTCCGATTGTAGTTCGCAGGACTTCGTCAATATTGGGCACCGTCCCGTCAAGGGATCGTCAACGCGGCGCTCACCGGGCGATTCCGGGCGCAGGGTGGATCCATGACACTGCTCGACATCCTGCCGTCCCTGCGGGGCGCCATGCGTCCGCGCATCGACACCACCATCTGGCCGCAGACCACACAGGTCGACGCCCTGGGACGACTCTGTGTCGGGTCGGTCGCGCTCACCGACGTGGCCGACGAGTTCGGCACGCCCGCATACGTTCTGGACGAGGCCGACTTCCGCAAGCGGGCCCAGCACTACCGCGCCACGCTGCGGGGCGTCGAGGTCGTCTACGCCGCCCAGTCACTGCTGACCAGGACCGTTGCCGGTTGGGTGCACGAAGCCGGCCTCGGCATGGCGGTGTGTTCGACGGCCGAGCTGGCCACGGCCCTCGCCGGTGGCATGGACCCGGCGCGCATCGTCGTGCACGGCAGCGGCAAGTCGGTCGACGAGCTGGCTACCGCCGCGGGCGCCGGCGTCGGCCGCATCGTGCTGGACTCGCCCATCGAGATGGCCTACCTGGCGGGCGTCGCGCGCCGGCGGCAGGCCGTGCTGCTTCAGGTCCGGCCCGGTGTCGACGTCCTGCCGACCGTCCGCCGCGCGCTCGCCACCCCGCAACTGCCGCTGGCCGGGCTGTACTGCCATCTGGGTACGCAGATCGCCGAACCGGAGGTATACGTCGAGGCCGTGCGCGGTCTCGTCGACACCATGACCGATGTGCGCGCCGCCCACGGCGTCGTGCTCACCGAGCTGAACATCGGCGGCGGCCACGCCATCGCCTACCGGACCGGCGAACCCGAACTCGACGTGGCGGCCCTGGCCGATTTCCTCGAAGATGCCCTCGACGCCGCCTGCGCCGCCAACCGGTTCCCCCGCCCCCGGCTCGTCGTCGAACCCGGTCGAGCGATCAGCGGACGGGCCGGCGTGACGCTGCACCGCGTGCAGTCGGTGTCGGCCCGCACCGACGGCCGCGTCGTCGTCACCGTCGACGGCAGCCACCCGCATTCCGCGCCGGTCGCGAATTACACTGTCGCCCTTGCCAATCGACACCCGCTCGGGCTCACCCGCCCCGCCACCGTCGTCGGCCGCGACGGCACCGTCATCGCCGACGATCTGGACCTGCCCGACGACGTCCACCCCGGCGATCTGCTCGCCACCGCGTGCACCGGCGCCTACCACCACAGCACGGCGTCGAACTTCACCATGACGACCCGGCCACCGGTCATCGCGGTGTGCGACCGCCGGGTCCGGCCCCTGATCCGCCGCGAAACCACCGCGGATCTGTTGCTGCGCGACTGCGGGTAACGGGAGAACTCAGTTCTCGTGCAGCTCCGGGTCCGACTCGAGATGCGTCAGGCCGTTCCACATCAGATTGACCAGGTGCGCCGCGACCACTTCCTTCTTCGGCTCGCGGGTGTCCAGCCACCACTGCGCGGACATCGACACCGAGCCGACGAGCGCCTGCGCATAGAGCGGGGCCAGCTCCGGGTCGAGCCCGCGGCGGGAGAAGTCACCGGCCAGGATCGAGCTGACCTGGTTGACCGCGTCGTTGAGCAGCGTCGAGTAGGTGCCCGACGTAATGGCTGCCGGCGAATCCCTGATCAGGATGCGGAACCCGTCGGTGTGCTCCTCGACGTACGTCAGCAACGCCAGCGCCACCCGCTCGACGCGCACCCGGGACCGGTTGTTGGTCAGGGACGACGTGATGCCGTCGAGCAGCGCGGACATCTCGCGGTCGACGACGACGGCGTAGAGGCCTTCCTTACCGCCGAAATGCTCGTAGACGACGGGCTTGGAGACGTTCGCGCGCTGCGCGATCTCCTCGATGGAGGTGCCGTCGTAGCCGCGCTCGGCGAAAAGCGACTTGGCGATCTCGATGAGCTGCTGACGGCGTTCACTGCCGGTCATGCGCGCACGAGGACTGCGCGCCCCGTTCTCCGCCGCTGCCATGGTCGCCAGCCTATCCGCTTGCATTAGAGTCTCTGGCGAGTAATCCGTCGTGGTGTAATCGGCAGCACCTCTGATTTTGGTTCAGATAGTTCAGGTTCGAGTCCTGGCGACGGAGCGAGGCTTGCCGAGCGACCATGCGTGAAGCGCAGGCAAGCGCGACCACCCGCGTAGAGAGGGCCATGTGACGACTCGAGGCGAAGCCGCTGTCATCGTCCTGGCGGCCGGGTCGGGCACCCGGATGCGCTCCGACATCCCGAAGGTCCTGCATACGCTGGCCGGCCGCAGCATGCTCGCGCACGCGCTGCATGCCGTGGCCAAGGTCAACCCGACGCACCTCGTCGTGGTGGTCGGCAAGGAACGCGAGCGCGTCACCGCGCATGTGCACGAGATCGCCGGCGGCCTGGGCCGCACCATCACCGTCGCCATTCAGGACGAGCAGCTGGGTACCGGCCACGCCGTCAGCTGCGGCCTGTCCGCACTGCCCGGCGACTTCGCCGGCACCGTCGTCGTCACCGCGGGTGACGTCCCGCTGCTCGACGCCGACACCCTCGAGGGCCTCGTCGACACCCACGCCGCGGCGACCGCGGCGGCCACCGTGCTGACCACGACCGTGACCAACCCGACGGGCTACGGCCGCATCCTGCGCACGCAGGACCACGAGGTGATCGGCATCGTCGAGCAGGCCGATGCCACCGAATCCCAGCGCGCCATCCGCGAGGTGAACTCCGGGGTGTACGCATTCGACGCGGCCGCCCTGCGCTCGGCGCTGAGCCGGCTGCGCTCGGACAACGCGCAGCAGGAGCTCTACCTCACCGACGCCATCTCGATCGTGCGCGGCGACGGCCAGATCGTCCGGGCCCACCACGTCGACGACAGCGCACAGGTCTCCGGTGTGAACGACCGCGTGCAGCTGTCCGAAGTGGCCGCCGAACTGAACCGCCGCATCATCGCCGGGCACCAGCGCGCCGGCGTGACGGTCATCGACCCGGGCACCACCTGGATCGACGTCGACGTGAGCATCGGCCGCGACACCGTCGTCAAGCCGTGTACCCAGCTGCTGGGCGCCACCGACGTCGGCGCCAACTGCGTCATCGGCCCCGACACCACGCTGACCGACATGGAGGTCGGCGACGGCGCCGAGGTGATCCGCACCCACGGGCAGCTCGCGGTCATCGGGGCGGGCGCCACCGTCGGCCCCTTCACGTACCTGCGGCCGGGCACCGAGCTGGGCGCCGACGGCAAGCTCGGCGCGTTCGTCGAGGTGAAGAACTCGAAGATCGGCACCGGCACCAAGGTGCCGCACCTGACCTACGTCGGGGACGCCGACATCGGCGAGTACAGCAACATCGGCGCGTCCAGCGTCTTCGTCAACTACGACGGCGAGAACAAGAACCGCACCACCATCGGTTCGCACGTGCGCACCGGTTCGGACACGATGTTCGTCGCACCAGTGAGCGTCGGCGACGGCGCCTATACCGGCGCCGGTACCGTGGTGCGCGAGGATGTACCGCCCGGTGCGCTGGCCGTTTCGAAGGGCGAACAGCGCAACATCGAGGGCTGGGTCGAGCGCAAGCGACCCGAATCCAAGGCCGCGCAAGCCGCGAGAAAAGCACGCGGCGAGGCCTGATCCCGACATCTGATGTTGGCAATCCGGTAACCCGGCAACGGGATGGGGTTACCGGTAAGTACGATTACGACGTATCGATCCCCCACCGCGAAAGCAGCACACAGTGGCCACGGACTGGACCGACAACCGCAAAAACCTGATGCTCTTCTCGGGGCGCGCGCACCCCGAACTGGCCGAACAGGTCGCCAAAGAGCTCGGCATCGAGGTCACCCCGCAGACGTCCCGGGACTTCGCGAACGGCGAGATCTTCGTCCGTTTCGACGAGTCGGTGCGCGGCTGCGACGCCTTCGTGCTGCAGAGCCACCCCGCGCCGCTGAACCACTGGCTCATGGAACAGCTCATCATGATCGACGCGCTCAAGCGCGGGTCGGCCAAGCGGATCACCGCGATCCTGCCGTTCTACCCGTACGCGCGTCAGGACAAGAAGCACCGCGGCCGCGAGCCCATCTCGGCCCGCCTGGTCGCCGACCTGCTCAAGACCGCCGGCGCCGACCGCATCGTCTCGGTCGACCTGCACACCGACCAGATTCAGGGCTTCTTCGACGGGCCCGTCGACCACATGCGCGGCCAGTCGCTGCTGTGCGGCTACATCGGTGACAAGTACGGCGACTCCGACCTGGTTGTCGTCTCCCCCGATTCCGGCCGCGTGCGTGTCGCCGAGAAGTGGGCCGACTCCCTGGGCGGCGTGCCGCTGGCCTTCATCCACAAGACCCGCGACCCGCTGGTCCCCAACCAGGTCAAGGCCAACCGCGTCGTCGGTGAGGTCAAGGGCAAGACCTGCATCCTGACCGACGACATGATCGACACCGGTGGCACCATCGCCGGCGCCGTCAAGCTGCTGCGCGAAGACGGCGCCAAGGACGTCATCATCGCCGCCACCCACGGCGTGCTGTCCGACCCGGCGGCCCAGCGCCTCGCCGACTGCGGCGCCCGCGAGGTCATCGTCACCAACACGCTGCCCATCACGCCGGACAAGCAGTTCCCGGCCCTGACCGTGCTGTCGATCGCGCCGCTGGTGGCCGCGACCATTCGCGCGGTGTTCGAAAACGGCTCGGTCACCGGCCTTTTCGACGGTTCTGCGTAACGACGATGAGCGCGCGGATCCTTCACAACCCCAAGTGCTCGACCTCCCGCAAGACGCTGGATCTGCTGCGGGAGAACGGCATTGAGCCCGAGGTCGTCCAGTACCTGAAGACGCCGCCGACCCGGGCCGAACTGGTGACGATGATCGCGGATGCGGGTATCGACGTCCGGACCGCGGTGCGCAAGCGCGAAGCTCTCTACACCGAACTCAATCTGGCCGACGCCACCGACGAGCAGCTGCTCGACGCCATGGCGCAGCACCCGATCCTGATCGAGCGGCCGTTCGTCGTCACCGACAAGGGCACTCGGCTGGCCCGCCCGATCGACGCGGTCCGCGAGATTCTGTGATCCTGCAGCGGGTTGCCGCGGCGGCTGCCGTCGCCCTGACCCTCGCCGCATGCGACGCGAAAACGCCCGACTACAAGTCGATCTGGTCGACGGCGCCGACCACAACGCCGGTGGACAAGGCCAGCCTGATCCCGTTCCCGGACTACCTCAACAAACTGGGTGTGCAGAGCAAGCAGGTCGTGCCCGACCAGCTCACCGATCTCAAGGTGACACTGCCGCGGCCGCAGGGCTGGACGGGATACAAGAACCTCAACTACTCGCCCGGCACCGTCACCATCGCCAAGAACGACACCTATCCCCTGGCGATGCTCATGGTCTTCCAGCTGTCCGGCGACTTCGACGTCAAGGACGCCCTCAAGCATTCCGACGCCGACGCGCTGCTGTCCGAGAACTTCAAGAAGCTCTACAGCTCGAGCGAGGACTTCCAGGGTTACCCGTCGGCGATGATCGAGGGCAGCTACGACCTGCACAACCGCCGGATGCAGTCCTACAATCGCATCGTCATCGCGCAGCCGTCGCCGCCGCGACCGGGAATCCACTACCTGATCCAGCTGACCGTGACGACCTACGCCGAACAGGCCAAGGAGCAGGCCGGCGACATCGAGGCGATCATCAAGGGTTTCTCTGTCGGACCCAAGTAGCCGGTCCGCACTAAGCTCGCCGTCATGAGCGAATGGACCGCCGCCGACCTTCCTTCTTTCGCCGGCCGCACCGTCATCGTCACCGGCGCCAACAGTGGCCTCGGCGAGATCACCGCCCGTGAACTGGCCCGCGTGGGCGCCAAGGTCATCCTCGCCTGCCGCAACACCGCCAAGGGTGACGCCGCGGCCGCCGGCATGACGGGCGACGTCGAGGTTCGGCCCCTGGATCTGCAGAGCCTGGCCTCGGTGCGGGAGTTCGCCGCCGGGGTCGACAAGGTCGACGTCCTGATCAACAACGCCGGCATCATGGCGGTGCCCTTCTCGGTGACCGAGGACGGCTTCGAGAGCCAGATCGGCACCAACCACCTGGGCCATTTCGCCCTGACCAATCTGCTGCTGCCCAAGATCACCGACCGCGTCGTGACGGTGTCGTCGATGATGCACCTGCTGGGCTACATCAGCCTCAAGGACCTGAACTGGAAGTCGCGGCCGTACTCGGCGTGGCTGGCGTATGGGCAGTCGAAGCTGGCGAATCTGCTGTTCACCAAGGATCTGCAGCGCCGGTTGTCGGTGGCCGGGTCTCCCGTGCGGGCGCTGACCGCACACCCGGGCTATTCGGCGACCAACCTGCAGGGCCAGACCGGCAACGAGCTGGGCGACAAGATCTTCGTCGCGGCCAACAAGGTCGCCACCGATGCATCCTTCGGTGCCCGCCAGACGCTGTTCGCGGCGTCGCAGGACCTGCCGGGCAACACGTTCGTCGGCCCCAAATTCGGCATGCGCGGGCCGACCGGCCCGACGCAGCTCATCAAACCGGCCGCCCGGTCCGCACGCACCGCCACCGCGCTCTGGGACCTGTCTGCCCAGCTCACAGCCACTGAATTTCCGCTGTAAGGGGCATGTCCGCTAGTCTTGCTGACGATCACGGCGAGGGTCGGTCTGCTAGCAGATCACCGTTATCGACGGGAACTTCAGCACTGACGTGCTTCAGCCCTGGCCGTGCCACCCAGTAGATACGGCATCAGGAGCAATTCACATGGCCAAGAACGCGGCCCCCACCTCGAACAATCTGACCGCTGCGGTCCGCACCCGGACCGGCAAGGGCGCCTCGCGTCTGGCCCGTCGAGAAGGCCGCGTGCCCGTCGTCCTGTACGGCCACGGCACCGACCCCCAGCACCTCGAGATCAACGCCCACGACTTCGCTGCCGTGCTGCGCCACTCGGGCACCAACGCCGTGCTGACCCTGGACATCGCCGGCAAGGAGCAGCTCGCGCTGACCAAGCAGATCGTCATCCACCCGATCAAGCGCAACATCGAGCACGCCGACCTCATCGTCGTGAAGCGCGGCGAGAAGGTCACCGTCGACGTGAACGTCGTCGTCGAGGGCGACGCCGCCCCCGGCACCCTGGTCACCCAGGACGCCAACACCATCCAGATCGAGGCCGACGTCCAGTCGATCCCCGAGTCGCTGACCTTGTCGGTCGAGGGCATCGAGGCCGGCACCCAGATCCTGGCCGGTCAGGTCGAGCTGCCCAAGGGCGTCACCCTGGTAACCGACGCCGAGACCCTGGTGGTCAACGTCGTCACCGCGCCGACCGCTGAGGACCTGGACGCCGAGGGCGCCGGCGAGGAAGCGGCCGCTTCGGGCGAAGAGGCCGCCGCCGAGGGCGAGACGGCCGAAGAGGCCGCTGCCGAGTCGGAGTAGTCCGCTTTGGCCGAGCCACTGCTGGTGGTCGGCCTGGGCAATCCTGGGCCGCGCTACGAAACAACGCGGCACAACGTTGGATTTCTGGTTGCCGACATCCTGGCCGAGCGCATCGGCTCAGGATTCAAGGTGCACAAGAAGTCCGGAGCTGAGGTCACCACGGGCCGGCTGGGAGGCCGGTCCGTGGTGCTCGCCAAGCCGCGCACCTACATGAACGAATCCGGTAGGCACGTCGGGCCTTTGGCGAAGTTCTATTCGGTCGCACCGGCTGATGTCGTGGTGCTCCACGACGAGCTGGACATCGACTTCGGCCGCATCCGGCTCAAGTTCGGCGGCGGCGAGGGCGGCCACAACGGCCTGCGCTCGATCGCTTCCGCCTTGGGTACCAAGGACTTTCAGCGCGTCCGCATCGGTGTCGGCCGCCCGCCGGGACGGCAGGATCCCGCCGCATTCGTGCTGGAGAACTTCAATTCGCGGGAACGGCCCGAGTTGGGCACCATCCTCGAACAAGCCGCCGACGCAACGGAATTGCTGCTGCAGCACGGCGTCGAGGCGGCACAGAACACCGTGCACGCCTGGTAGCCGTTCGCGGCGTGAAGCCACGAAAGCCCCCAAATTCCAATGAATTTGGGGGCTTTCGCGATTTTCGCGGGAAGATTATCCGCAGATGTGTTGCCGGTCAACGGCATCGGTGTAGCAGTTACGGCGGCCCTGCGCGCCCACGCGCGAGCTCTGGGTGGTGTCCTGAGTACGGACGCCCGGAGTCGCCTTGATCGCCACACTGCCGTTGGTCTCACAGGTAGAGGTAGCTCCGGAGTCCTGACAGGTCGGGCGGGCACCTGCGACGGGCGCCATGATGCCGCTGACCGAGGCCAGGCCCACCAGCAGAGCTGCCATCGTGCGCTTGCCTTGATGAGTCATGTCACCTTCTCATTTCCGGGGAAGGCCGTCTGTCCCTCAGCCTGCCTTCTGTCCCCGCATGTTAGTTCGACTATATGTTTCGGCCATGTGACCGTGCCATGAACTCATGGCAAACTCACATGTCCGTGAGCAGCCGAAATGCGGTGACCTGGCGATCTGGGAAATACCGGTGAGCAACGTCACCAAATACCCGAGGAACTAACCCATGCAACGGAATTCGTGACAACCGCTGCGTGATTGCCTCAGCTCACGGGCAGGACGACGCCAGTGTGGGTGAGTCCGCAGCAAGTGGGGTGTTGTTGGCCGCTGCCCGGTTGAACGCGTCGCGGCGGGCGTCCTCGAGTGTCGGCCCCGCGCCGCCGGCCACGACGCCGCTCGCGGGGGCGTGCACGTTGACGATGCACAACCGGTCGTTGGTGACCTCATCGCTCGTGCACTGGTCGGCGCCGGCCCGGTTGCAGGCCGCGATCACCGCCACAGAGGCAGCGTGGACGTCAGGCCCGGTTGCGGTGAAGCCGACGATGACGCCGCCCCGCACGCCGGAACCGACCGCGGCGGCCATGTTGTTCGGCTTCCCAAGCACGCCCGCCGAACCGTCAGCGCACGCGGGTACCGCAGCGATGGCGCTCGCGCCGAGCACGGCAGCCAGAGCCGCAACCACACGCCTCATGAATACGCCGGTCCTCTCGTCAGTAATTGGCGAGATTACCCGGGGTTCACAGCTTTCGCTCAGCGTAGCGAGCAATGCCACCCGCGCGGAAAACGTAAAAACCCCTGATTTCCAAGGAAATCAGGGGCGTTCACGTCTTCACAGAGTCAGCCGGTGACGAGTTCCACCGAGTTGGCGCGACGGAGCTTGCCGGACGGAGTCTTCGGGATGGTGCCGGGGCCCAGCACGACCACGTTGCGCGGCCGCACGTCGACCTCGGTCACGACCTCGTGCGCCACCTGATGCTCGATCCGGCGTACTTCCACCGGATCCTGCCAGGCGTTGGATTCGACTGCGACAGCGAAGGTCTCGCGCGAATGGCCGGCGTCGAGGCGCACCGCCACGGCACAGCCCGGGCGCACGCCCTCGACGCGACCCGCGGCCCGCTCGATGTCGGTCGGGTAGATGTTGCGGCCCGCCATGATGATGACGTCCTTCACGCGGCCACACACCACGACGTTCTGCTCCTCGGTGATGTACCCGAGGTCACCGGTGTCGTACCAGCCGTTCTCGTCCTGCGTCGGCAGGAAGCCGGCCATGGTGATGTAGCCGGGAGTCACCGATTCGCCACGCAGCTGGATGACGCCGACACCGCGCTCGGGCAGGACGTTGCCGTCCTCGTCGACGACGCGGGCCTCGAGGTCGCGCAGCAGCGGGCCCAGCGAGGCCAGGCGACGCGTGTTGCCCTTCGAGGCGGGCACGGCACGACGCAGCGCGGCCAGCAGGTCGGCGTCGACCTCGTCGACGACCAGGCCGGCGTTGCACGGCGAGAACGACACGGCAAGGCAGGTCTCCGCCATGCCGTAGGCCGGCAGGATGGCCGAGGCCTTCAGCCCGAACGGCTTACCGGCGTCGATCAGATCCTCGACGTCGGCGGGGTCGACGGGCTCGGCGCCGGACAGCGCGAACCGCAGGGTGGAGAGGTCGTATTCGCCCGGCTTGGCCTGGCGGCGCAGCCGCTTGGCGAACAGCGCGTACGCGAAGTTCGGGGCCGCCGTCATGGTGCCCTTGTACTTGTCGATGAGCTTGGCCCACAGCAGGGTGTCGCGCAGGAAGTCCATCGGCGTGACCTTGACCAGCTCGGCGCCGAAGTACATCGGGATGGTGAGGAAGCCGACCATGCCCATGTCGTGGAAGCACGGCAACCAACTGACCATGACGTCCTTGTCGACGTCGTACTCGGCGCCGATGAACATGGCCTCGGCGTTGGAGTAGATGTTGCGATGCGTGATCTGCACGGCCTTGGGCGAGCCGGTCGAACCCGACGTCAGCTGCATCAGCGCGAGGTCGTCCTCGCCGGTCTCGACGGGGTCGATGGGCTCGGCGGCGAGCAGGTCGCCGACCTTGAGGACCTGCAGGCCCTTCTCCTCCAGCACGGGGATGGCGACCAGGAACGGCTCGGAGACGATGACGGCCTTGGCCTCGATCATGCCGATGACGTTCATGGTGTCTTCGGCCCAGACGGCCAGGTCGGTACGGGGCGTCGGCTGGTGCAGCATGGTGAGACTGCCGCCGCGCATCCAGATGCCCTGCACGGTCGGGGCGATCTCGACCGGGAAACCGGCCAGCACACCGATCTTGTCGCCGGGGCCGATGCCCGCGGCCGCCAGGCCGCCGGCGATGCGGCGCGCCCGCTCGTGTACCTCACCCCAGGTGTGGCGCACTGGCTCGTGCGGCTCCCCGGTGACCATGCCCCGCTGCGATGTACGAGCGTTGTAGTACATCTTGTCGGTAAATCGGCTCACGACAACCTCCTGAGGTCAGGCGCCACTGCCCGTCGTTCCATAGTCCGTCCGGTGCCAGGCGCACATGTAGAGGCGCGCACGCACAATTCGGCCGCGGTTATATCTCGAATCGATGGCCGCGCTGCCATGACTCCGGCGCTGCGCATCCGCTCACCGACACCGCCGGTGAGAGAAACCATTGCGTTCCACGCCTGGCCGCTGGCATACACCATCGATCATCTTAAGAGACTCTTAAGTAGCTAACAAACTCTTGGCCGAATTGAGTGCTGGGTCACACCCGGATCAGGCCTGCTTGCTGGGCGCCGGCACCACCCTGGCGCCGTGCACCGGGCCGCTGGCCACGCGTACCGTCCGGCAGACCCCGGCGCCGGAAAGCTGGGTACCGACCTCGACGGCGTCGTCGGCGGAAGCACACAGGAACGCGCACGTCGGCCCGGAACCGGACACGATGCCCGCCAGGGCGCCCGCTTCGACACCCGCGCGCAACGTGCGCCGCAGCCCGGTGTCCAGGCTGACGGCCGCGGCCTGCAGATCGTTGCCCAGCAGCGGCGCCAGCTCGCGCGGATCACCGGAGGCCAACGCGGTCAGCAACGGCTCAGGATCGTCCAGCGCCGGCGGCCCGCCCGCGCGGGCGTCTTCCCGCAGGTTGTCCAGCTCAGCGAAAACCTTCGGCGTGGACAGCCCGCCCTCGGCAAATGCCAGCACCCAGTGGAAGGTGCTCCGCGCCAACACCGTGGCCAGCTGCTCGCCGCGGCCGGTGCCCAGCGCGGTGCCGCCGTGCAGTGCGAACGGCACGTCGCTGCCGAGCCGGGCCGCCAGGGCATGCAGGTCCCGCCTGGGCACGCCCAGCTCCCAGAGATTGTTCATCGCGACCAGCACGGCGGCCGCGTCGGCACTACCGCCGGCCATGCCGCCGGCCACCGGAATGGATTTCTCGATCGAGATCGCGACGTCGGGCGCGCGGCCGACGTGCTCGGCCATGAGTTCCGCGGCCCGCCAGGCGAGGTTGCGGTGATCCGTCGGCAGGCCTTCGGCACCGGCGCCGAACATCTCCACCGACAGCAGGTCGGCGTTACGGACGGTCACCTCGTCGAACAGGGAGACGGCGTGGAACACCGTGGTCAGCTCGTGATAGCCGTCATCGCGGCAGTCCCCGACACCGAGGTACAGATTCACCTTGCCCGGCACGCGGACGGTCACCGAGCCGGTGGGTACCCACTCAGAAGCAGTGTTTCCATCCGACGTAGACACGCCACGACAGTAACGCCCGCGGCGAGGGCCACAACACCAAGTGCGGAAAAGGCCCGCCCGCCGGCCTTAGTGGGTGGCGTCGACCTGCTGCTCAGGCTCAGGAGTGGCGGCGCGCTGCTCGCGGTCCAGCTCACCGGAACGCTGCAGCAGCCGCACGAAGTCGGCGATCGCCAGGGTCTCGCCACGACGTGCCGGGTCGATGCTGGCGGCCAGCAGGCGCTCGGCCGAGGCATTGCCCGAACCCGCCCACTCCGCGAACGCGTTGCGCGACGTCTTGCGCCGCTGCGCGAACGCGATGTCGATCAGGTCGAACACCTGCGAGCGGAAGCTGTCGTCGGTCGGCCACGGCGACGTCTCGTGCCGGTCGATCCGGACCAGGCCCGAGTAGACCCGCGGGATCGGCCAGAACACCGTCGGCGAGACCATGCCGTAGCGCCGCACGTTGCCGAAGAACCGCACCTTGGCGCTGGGCACCCCGTAGTCCTTCGTGCCCGGGTCAGCGGCGAGCCGCTCGGCGACCTCGGCCTGGACCATCACCATGACGGTGCGGATGGTCGGGAATTCCGAGAGCAGGTGCAGGATGGCCGGCACCGCGACGTTGTACGGCAGGTTGGCGACCAGCGCGGTCGGCTGCTCGTCCAGGTCGGACGGCATCAGGTCGAGCACGTCGCGGTTCAGCACCGTCAACCGGCCGATCTCGCTGTGGGAGTGCTCGGCGACCGTGGTCGGCAACTGGCGGGCCAGTACGGGGTCGATCTCGACGGCCGTCACCTTCGCGCCGCGGTCCAGCAGCGCCAGCGTCAGCGAGCCCAGACCCGGGCCGACCTCCAACACGTGGGACTGCCGGTTCACGCCGGAGGCCGACACGATGCGGCGCACCGTGTTGGCGTCATGCACGAAGTTCTGTCCGAAGGCCTTACGCGGCCGGAAATCAAGCTCTTTTGCCAGATGCCGGATTTCGGTTCGACCGAGTAGCCGGATCGTCATCGTGCCCCAATTCTCCCGCTACACACTGGCCAGGCACCCCAACCTTGGCGGGCTCGCGTCACTTCAGCAATCGCGATCTGCTCTTCACGTGTCGCAAGATCAGCTCTCGCAGCATAACGCAGACCACCCTGTCGCTCCCAGGTGTTCTGATCAAATTGGACTCCGCCGTAAAAACCGTTGCCGGTATTGATGGCCCAGTTGCCGGTGGACTCGCAACGCGCCAGGGCATCCCAGGCGGCCCCCTGCGTCACGGGCGGCACCTCGGTGCCGGGCTTCGCGCCGATGCGCAGGACGCCGTCGCGCGCCGGGGTCAGCACCTGGTTGGAGACGGGCAGGCGGCCGGTTTCGACACCGTTGACGGTGGCCACAGCGAACGTGACGTTCTGCGTGCCGGGCTGGCCCGGATCGTCGACCACCTTGCGGCTCATGTTCAGCGCCGGGTCGGGCAGCGTGGTCATGGTCGGGGGCAGCGGCGATTCCATGGTCACCTGCTGCAGCCGAATGCGGGTCACGTCGATCGTCATGCCCTCGGTCACCGGCGTCGCCGCGGCGGGGACGACGGTGTCGCGCTGCTCCAGCGGCACGCCTGCGGTGGCCAGCAGCCCGGCGACGTTCGCCGCGGCCAGGTGCACCTGACGCGGCACGCCGCCGTCGACGATGGTCACGTTGCGGGCGCTGACCACGGGCAACGACATGCCGGCCAGCGGCACACGGGTGGCGCGGTCTGCCGCGACGGGCGCGGTGTCGGTCATGGACAGCTGCTTGAGGGCGTCCTGCACGGTGGCCGCGGTGGTCCACACCTGACGTGTGCCCTGGCCGTCCAGCGAAATCTCGAGCGGGCGGCTGCGGCGCAGCACGATGTTCTCGGCGTCGTGCACGTCCTGGTCGGCCGCCGGGAACAGGTCGTCGCGCTCGCCGACCGAGAAGCCGTTCTCGGTCAGGACGTCGCCGATGCGGGTCTTCATGGTCTGCACCGTCATCGGTGCGCCGTCGATGGTGAGGGTGACGGTCTTGTGGTTGGCGACGGCGAACCCTCCGGCGACGGTCAGCGTGGCGAGGAAGGCCCCGGTCACGCCACGCAGCATCGGCGAGCGCGCATCATGCAGTTTGTTCAGAACGTTCAAGGCGTCAATCCCGTGTCTTTCGGGCCCGAGGTGGCCCCGAGCAGCGGCCGCGGTGACCGCATAAAAGCCACCTCGACCGGGTTGATCACAGAACGGTAACGAACGTCCCCGGGAGGCGGCAACTTGGACTAATGATACAGTCCATAGCTTTTCGAAGCGTTTTCCGAGGTCACCGCGGCAATTTCGGCTGCTGAAGAATCTCTGATCTCGGCCAGCGCACGGACCGTGTACGGCAGGCAGTACGACTCGTTCGGCGCCCCGCGGAACGGGTGCGGCGTCAGGAACGGCGCATCGGTCTCGACGAGCAACAGCTCCGCCGGGATGATCGCGGCCGCCTCCCGCAGCGCGTGCGCATTACGGAAGCTGACGGTGCCGGACAGGCTCATGAGCCAGCCGTGTTCGGCGCACGTCCGCGCCATCGCGGCGTCCGACGAGAAGCAGTGGAAGATCACCGTCTCCGGAGCGCCCTCGGACCTGAGCATGTCGAGCACCTCGGCGTCGCCGTCCCGGTTGTGGATCATCAGCGGCTTGCCGACGCGTTTGGCCAGGTCGATGTGCCAGGCGAAGGCCTCACGCTGCGTCGCTTCGTCGGCGCAACCGTCGAGCTTGCCGGGCCAGTACATGTCGATACCGGTCTCCCCCACCGCGACCACGCGCGGGTCGGTCGCCAGCCTCTCCAGGGTGCGTTTGGCCTCGTCATCGAGGGCGTTGGCACGGGTCGGGTGCAGCGCGACGGCGGCGTAGACCCGCGGATCGGCGTGCGCCGCGCCCACGGCCCACTCGGCGGCCTCGATATCGTCGGCGATGGTCACGACCTTCTCGACACCGACGGCTTCGGCCCGGTCCAGGATTTCTTTGATGCTCGCCGCGTCGGTCGCACCACAGGCATCCAGGTGGGTGTGGGCGTCGATCAGGCCGGGCAGTGGTTCCGGGGCGGGCGGCTTCTCTCGTTTGGCGCTCACAGCGACACCCTAGAGTTGATGCCAAATGAGCACTCAGATTCCCCCCGGCACGGGGACGCCCACCCCCGGGGACCCGTTCTACATCACCACCGCCATCGCGTACCCCAACGGCGCACCGCACATCGGGCACGCCTACGAGTACATCGCCACCGACGCGATCGCCCGGTTCAAGCGGCTCGACGGCTACGACGTCCGCTACCTGACCGGCACCGACGTGCACGGCCAGAAGATGGCCGAGGCCGCGGCGGCCGAGGGCATCACCGCGGCGGAGCTGGCCAAGCGCAACTCCGACGTGTTCGAGGCGCTGCAGGAGAAGCTCAACATCTCCTTCGACCGCTTCATCCGGACCTCCGACGCCGACCACTACGAGGCGTCCAAGGAAATCTGGCGCCGGATGAACGAAGCCGGGGACATCTACCTCGGCACGTACGCCGGCTGGTACTCGATCCGCGACGAGCGCTTCTTCGCCGAGGACGAGACCGAGGTGCGCGATGGTGGCCGCTACGCCATCGAGACCGGCACACCCGTCACGTGGACCGAGGAGCAGACCTACTTCTTCAAGCTGTCGGCGTACACCGACCGGCTGCTGGCGCACTACGAAGCGCACCCCGAGTTCATCGGACCGGACGTGCGGCGCAACGAGATCGTCAGCTTCGTCTCGGGCGGGCTCAAGGACCTGTCGATCTCGCGGACCACGTTCGACTGGGGCGTTCCGGTGCCCGACCATCCCGAGCACGTCATGTACGTGTGGGTCGACGCGTTGACGAATTACCTGACGGGCGTGGGCTTTCCGGACACGTCGGCGGAGGCGTTCGACAAGTACTGGCCCGCGAACCTGCACATGATCGGCAAGGACATCATCCGGTTCCACAGCGTGTACTGGCCGGCGTTCCTGATGTCGGCCGGAATCGCCCTTCCGGAACGGGTTTTCGCGCATGGCTTCATCAATGTCAAGGGCGAGAAGATGAGCAAGTCGGTGGGCAACGTGGTGGACCCCATCGCGCTGATCGACGCCTTCGGCCTGGATCAGGTGCGCTACTTCTTCCTGCGGGAGGTGTCCTTCGGCCAGGACGGCAGCTACAGCGAGGAAGCAATCATCGGCCGCATCAACGCCGACCTGGCCAACGAACTGGGCAACCTGGCACAGCGCTCGCTGTCCATGGTGAACAAGAATCTCGGCGGAATCGTCCCGGAGCCAGGCGAATTCACCGCCGCCGACCTCGAGCTGCTGAAGCAGGCCGACGCCCTCCTCGAGCAGGTGCGGGCGCACTACGACGTGCCGGCGATGCATCTGGCACTGGAGGCGATCTGGCTGATGCTGGGTGCCGCCAACCGGTATTTCTCGGCCGAGGAACCGTGGGTGCTGCGCAAGTCTCCCGCTGAGTCGGACCAGACCCGCTTCGGCACAGTGCTATACACAACGCTGGAGGCGGTCCGGATCGCCGCGCTGCTGGTGCAGCCGGTGATGCCGGAGTCCGGGGGAAAGCTGCTCGATCTTCTTGGGCAGGACGCCTCGGCACGGGATTTCCGCGCCCTGGGTACCCGGCTGGCACCGGGCACGGTGCTACCGACACCCGAAGGCGTATTTCCCCGCTATCAAGCGGAGACCAAGGAGTAGCGAAAAGATATGGCGCAGGACGGCTTACACGAGCGGCTGCACGACGTCTACGAGGAAGTCACCCGCCGCAACGCCGGCGAGATCGAATTCCACCAGGCCGTCTACGAGGTTCTGACCAGCCTGGGCCCGGTCGTCGACAAGCACCCCGAGTACTCCGACACCGCCATCATCCGACGGTTGTTCGAGCCCGAACGGCAGATCATCTTCCGAGTGCCGTGGATCGACGACGCGGGCGCCGAGCAGATCAACCGCGGCTTCCGTGTCGAATTCAACTCCGCGCTGGGCCCGTTCAAGGGCGGCCTGCGGTTCCACCCGTCGGTGTACCTGGGCATCGTGAAATTCCTTGGCTTCGAGCAGATTTTCAAGAACTCGCTGACCGGGCTGCCCATCGGCGGCGGCAAGGGCGGGTCGGACTTCGACCCCAAAGGCCGGTCCAAGAACGAGGTGATGCGGTTCTGCCAGTCGTTCATGACCGAGCTGTACCGGCACATCGGTGAGTACACCGACGTTCCCGCGGGCGACATCGGCGTCGGCGGCCGCGAGATCGGCTACCTGTTCGGCCAATACAAGCGCATCACCAACCGCTACGAGTCCGGCGTCCTGACCGGCAAGGGCCTGACGTGGGGCGGCTCGCAGGTCCGCACCGAAGCCACCGGCTACGGCACGGTGTTCTTCGTCGACGAAATCCTGCGCAGCTCAGGACAATCGTTCGAGGGCAAGCAGGTGGTGGTGTCCGGATCCGGCAACGTCGCGATCTACGCCATCGAGAAGGTGCACGCGCTCGGTGGCACCGTGATCGGCTGTTCGGATTCCAGCGGATACATCGTGGACGACAAGGGCGTCGACCTCGAGCTGCTGAAGGAACTCAAGGAAGTACGCCGCGGCCGAATCTCCGAGTACGCCGACATGCGCGGCGGCGGCGCGCGATTCGTCGAGAACGACTCGATCTGGCAGTTGCCGTGCGACATCGCACTGCCCTGTGCCACACAGAACGAGTTGGACGGCGACGCCGCGAAGGCGCTGATCGAGTCCGGCTGTCAGGTCGTCGCCGAGGGCGCCAACATGCCGTGCACTCCGGAGGCGGTGAAGCTGTTCGCCGAAGCCAAGGTCGCGTTCGCGCCTGGCAAGGCCGCCAACGCCGGCGGCGTCGCCACCAGCGCGCTGGAGATGCAGCAGAACGCGTCGCGCGACTCGTGGACGTTCGAGGAAACCGAGCAACGGCTGGCCGAGATCATGGGCCGCATCCACGACCGCTGCCTGAGCACCGCCGACGAGTACGGCCAACCGGGCAACTACATGGCCGGCGCCAACATCGCCGGGTTCATTCGGGTCGCCGACGCGATGTCGGCCCTCGGCGTCGTCTGACGCAATAGTGTGAGCTGCGCCACATCGCGTCACATTTCGGGCGCCGCCGGTGTCTTGAGGGCATAACCAACCCCGAAGGAGATGCAGTGATGACCGGAAACCAGAAGCCCAACCGCGTCGTCGTCATCGGTGGCGGATACGCCGGCGCGCTGGCGGCCAATCACGTTCTTATGCGCGACGACGTGGCCGTCACCCTGGTGAACCCGCGGCCCAAGTTCGTCGAGCGCATCCGTCTGCACCAGCACGCGGCCGGAAACTACAACGCCACCGTCGGCTACGACACGCTGCTCGCCGACGACGTGCGCCTCGTGGTCGACACCGCGACCCGCATCGACGCCGCCGCCCGCACCGTCGAGCTGGCGTCTGGCGACACCCTCGACTACGACTACCTGATCTACGCGGTCGGCAGCACCGGAACGGTACCGGCATCGGTGCCGGGCGCCCCCGAATTCGCCTATCCGCTTGCCGAATTCGAGCAGGCGGAGCGGCTGGCAGCGCGACTGCAGGACGTGCCGTTGTCCGCGCCGGTGGTGGTCATCGGCGCCGGTCTGACGGGCATCGAGGCGGCTTCCGAATTCGCCGAGGCCGGCCGCAACGTCGTGTTGGTCGGCAACAAGCTCGCGCCGGCGATGAGCGCCCCGGCCCGCCGCTCGGTGACCAAGGCCCTCACCAAGCTGGGCGTGACAGTGATCGAGGGCGACGTCAGCGCCGTCAGCGCCCACCGGGTGACCCTCGCCGACGGGCGCTTCATCAGCAGCGCCGTGACGGTGTGGACCGCGGGCTTCGGCACCCCGGACCTGGCGGCCGCCAGCGGACTGCGCACCGACGAACTGGGCCGGCTGCTCACCGACGAAACCCTGACCAGCATCGACGATCCGCGCATCGTCGCAACCGGGGACGCCGCCGCGCCGTCGGGTCAGCCACTGCGGATGAGCTGCCAGGCCTCGAGCCCCCTCACCGTGACGGCCGTGGGAACCGTGCTGAGCCGGATCGCCGGCACCGAGCCCAAGCCACTCGACCCGGTGTTCGTCGGATCGTGCGTGAGCCTCGGTCGGCACACGGCGACCATCCAGATCGCCCATAAGGACGATTCGCCGACCAATTACTACATCGGCGGCCGCGTCGCAGCGAAGCTGAAGGAAGCCATCTGCAAGGGCACGCTGTGGGGCATCCGCCGGACGGCTCGCAAGCCCAGCTCGGTATTCCTGATCAAGGGCGGCAAGCGTGCCGAACAGCTGGCGGAGACCGTCAGCGCATGACCGGCTCAGCCAGCGTCGCAGGGGGTGAACACGCCGAGCGGTTCACCCACCTGCGGCCACTCCTCTTCACCATCGCCTACGAAATCCTCGGCTCGGCAACGGAATCCGACGACGTGCTGCAGGACAGCTACCTGCGGTGGGCCGAGGTCGACCTCGACACGGTGCGGGACACCAAGTCGTACCTGGCGCAGTTGGTCACCCGGCAGGCGCTGAACGCGTTGCGCGCCGGCGCGCGTCGCCGCGAGGAGTACGTCGGCCCGTGGTTGCCGGAGCCGCTGCTGCTCGACGAACGCGACGCCTCGTCGGATGTCGTTCTCGCCGAATCGGTTTCGATGGCGATGCTCGTGGTTCTCGAATCGCTGAGCCCCGACGAGCGGGCCGTGTTCGTCCTGCGCGAGGTCTTCGGCTTCGATTACGACGAAATCGCCGGCGCCGTCGGCAAATCCGCCGCCGCGGTCCGGCAGCTGGCGCACCGCGCGCGCGAACACGTGCAGGCCCGGCGCAAGCGGTTCACGCCCGACACCGCGAAGTCCGCAGAGGTGACAGCCCAGTTTCTGGCGGCAGCGGCGACCGGCGATCTGGACGGCCTGATGACGCTGCTGGCCCCGAACGTCACGTGGACCGCGGACAGCGACGGCAAGGTCAGCGCCGCCCGCAGGCCGGTGTACGGCCCGGACAAGGTCGGGCGGCTGCTGCTGGGCCTCATGCGTGGCGTCTCGGGATTCCCCGAGGCGCGCGCCGACCTGGCGACGTACAACAACGCCCCGGCGCTGGTGCTGTACCTCGGCGAGAAGCTCGAGGGCGTCATCCTGATCGAGGTCGAGGACGGCAAGATCAGCCACTTCTATGCCATGCGAAACCCCGACAAGCTCAGTGGTGTGCTGGTCGAGCGGGAGATCACGCGCTGAACCAATTCCGCGAGATGCCCGTCGACGCTCGGCGCAATTGATCTGCTGAGCACTTGACAAGCAATTCCCCTGTGCGCGTTGACATTGCGTCCACGCACACAAAATGCGAGTAGACGTCTGCAGAGACGCACAGTCAGCCGGGCGCACAGTTGATCGTGTGTCCAGCCAGACAAACTGCGAGTAGCCGACGCCCCGGACGCACGATCAACGGCAGCCCAAGATTCGACAGTCTTGCTGGGGGCACCCCCGCTGGGGGCCTGCTCGCGGTCATAGGCGAAGCTGTGGGACGTGCGAGTCGAGCGGTTGGCCGACCTGGGCGACGCCCCGGGGGTCTTGAAGGCTGTCGCCGACGCCGCCGCGCGCCGCGGCCTGCCACCGCCGGCCGCACTGCTGGGCGACTGGTTCGGCGCGACGGCCGTCATCGCGCCGAGCGTCGCCATCGAACCGGTGCCTGCCACCGAAGTCTTCGACGTGCCAACAGGTTCCGGTGAAGCGATCGGCGGCGGCTGGTTCGGCTACCTGTCGTACCCGGACGGTGGTCACCGGATCCCGGCGGCCGCGGGCGGCTGGTCGGACTCGGTACTGCGGCAGGACGCCGCTGGGCGGTGGTGGTACGAGAGCCTTTCCGGGGCAACGCTTCCCGGCTGGCTTGCCGACCTGGAACCGGCGGCGCCTGCGCCGTACGCCATCGACTGGCGTGCGCCCGACCGCGCCGGCCACCGCGCCGGCGTGCTGTCCTGCCTGGATGCGATCGCCGCGGGCGAGGTGTATCAGGCCTGCGTCTGCACCCGCTTCACCGGACGGCTGTCCGGTGCACCCATCGACTTCTTCGTCGACGCGGTGACGCGGACCGCGCCCGCCCGGGCCGCTTTCGTCGCCGGCACGTGGGGCGCGGTGGCGTCCCTGTCCCCCGAGCTCTTCCTGAGCCGCCGCGGCGAGGTCGTCGCCTCCAGTCCCATCAAAGGCACGCTCCCTCTTGATCGTTCGCCGTCTGAGCTGGCATCCTCGGCCAAGGACGTCGCCGAGAACATCATGATCGTCGACCTCGTCCGCAATGATCTGGGCCGCGTGGCGACGACCGGTTCGGTCCGGGTACCGCAACTGCTGACAGTCGAACCCGCACCGGGCGTCTGGCATCTCGTGTCGACGGTGGCCGCGCAGGTTCCGGTCGAAACCCCGATGGCGGCAGTGCTGGACGCCACCTTCCCGCCCGCCTCGGTGACCGGCACCCCGAAGTGCCGCGCCCGCGAACTCCTGGCCGAGTGGGAGCCCTACGACCGCGGAATCTATTGCGGGACGGTCGGTTTGGCGTCACCGCTGGCCGGCACCGAACTGAACGTCGCGATCCGCACGGTGGAATTCGACGCCGACGGCGCTGCGGTCCTGGGCGTGGGCGGCGGCATCACCGCTGACTCCGACCCGGACCGCGAGTGGGAGGAGTGCCTCCACAAGGCCGCCGCCACCGTCAGCCTTGCCCTGTCTCGCGGGACTTGAGGACGGCGTCGTAGAGCTCGCGGCGGGAAGGCGCGCCGGGGTTCTCGGCGATCACCTGGGCACAGGCGTCTTTGACGCGCGCTCCGTCGTCGACCAGTTCCTGCACCAGCGCGACCAACGCGTCGATGTCCGCCACCGGCGTCGCCCCCGCCAGCACCACGGTGATCTCGCCCAGCACGCCGTCGGCGGCCCACTGGGCCAATTCCGCGAGCGTGCCCCGCCGAATCTCCTCGTGCGTCTTGGTCAGCTCACGGCACACGACCGCGCGCCGGTCCGGCCCCAGCGCCGTCACTGCCTCGGCCAAGGTCTCGGCCAGCCGGCGCGGTGATTCGAAGAACACACACGTCCGCCGCTCGGCCGCGAAGCCGGCCAGCCACGCGGCCCGGCCCTTGCGCGGCGCGAAGCCTTCGAAGCAGAACCGGTCCGACGCCAGCCCGGACACCGCGAGCGCCGTCGTCACCGCCGACGGGCCCGGCAGACACGACACCGGCAGCCCGGCCTCGGCGCAGGCCGCCACCAATCGGTAGCCCGGGTCGCTGATCAGCGGCATGCCGGCGTCGCTGACCACCAGCACGGTCTCGCCCGCGGCGATCGATTCGACAAGCCCCGCGACGCGGGAGGCCTCGTTCTGGTCGAAGAAACTGACGACGCGCCCGACGGGACGGACATCCAGCGACGCAGCCAGCGCACGCACCCGTCGGGTGTCCTCGGCGGCGATCACATCGGCGTTGCCGAGCGCCTCGATGAGGCGGGCGGAAGCGTCGCCGGGCTGGCCCAACGGGGTGGCCGCGAGCAGCAGTCGACCGGCGTCAGCAGGCGGACCAGAAACTGATGTCACCGGGACAGCCTAAGCTCGCTGACGTGACCGCCCCCGCTCTCGACGCCTCCGACGCCGAGCGCGAGGTCCCCGTGATCAGTCCGGCGCCACTGACGCCTGCCGCCGATTTCGGCCCGACCGATCGGCTGCGCGGCTGGACCATGACCGCGGTGATCACCGCGCTGGCCGTCATCACCCGGTTCCTGAACCTGGGCTCCCCGACCGATGCGGGCACCCCGATCTTCGACGAGAAGCACTACGCGCCGCAGGCCTGGCAGGTGCTGCACAACAACGGCGTCGAGGACAACCCCGGCTACGGCCTCGTGGTGCATCCGCCGGTCGCGAAACAACTGATGGCCATCGGCGAATGGATCTTCGGCTACAACGGCGTCGGCTGGCGGTTCTCCGGCGCGGTGTGCGGCGTCATCCTCGTGCTGCTGGTGGCGCGGATCGCGCGGCGCATGACGCGCTCGACGCTGCTGGGCGGCATCGCCGGGCTGCTGATCATCGCCGACGGCGTCAGCTTCGTCTCGGCCCGCACCGCGCTGCTCGACGTCTACCAGGCGGTGTTCATCGTGGCGGCGTTCGGCGCGCTCATCGTGGACCGCGACCAGGTGCGCGCCCGCATGCATGTCGCGATGACCGAAGGCCGGATCAACGAGACGGTGTGGGGCCCGCGACTCGGCGTGCGCTGGTGGCGTTTCGGCGCCGGAGTGCTGCTGGGGCTCGCGCTGGCGGTCAAGTGGTCGGGCCTCTATTACATGGTGTTCTTCGGCCTGCTGACCGTCGCGTTCGACGTCGCGGCCCGGCGCGCGTACCGCGTACAGCGGCCCTGGCTGGGGACGCTGCGCCGCGATGTCGCGCCCGGGATGTGGGCGCTGACGCTGATCCCCGTCGGCGTGTACCTGGCGTCGTATGCGCCGTGGTTCGCGTCGGAGACCGCGATCGACCGGCACATGGAGGGCCGGAACATCGGCGACGGGCCGTTCGCGACTCTGCGCTCGCTCTGGTACTACACGCACGACGTCTACCGCTTCCATTCCGGACTGACCAACGCCGCGGGCAATCACCACCCGTGGGAGTCCAAGCCGTGGACGTGGCCGATGTCGCTGCGGCCGGTGCTGTACGCCATCGACAACAACAACGTGCCGGGCTGCGGCGCGCAGTCGTGCGTCAAGGCCGTCATGCTGGCCGGTACGCCGGCCATGTGGTTCATCGCGGTGCCGGTGCTGGCGTGGGCGGTGTGGCGGACGTTCGTCAAACGCGACTGGCGGTACGCCGCCGCGCTGACCGGCTACGCCGCGGGTTACCTGCCGTGGTTCGCCGACATCGACCGGCAGATGTACTTCTTCTACGCCACGCCCATGGCGCCGTTCCTGATCATCCTGATCACGCTGATCCTCGGCGACATCCTGTATCCGAGATCGACGGAACCGGAACGACGAACACTCGGGCTGCTGGTCGTGTGCTTCTACGTGGCGCTGGTGATCACCAACTTCGCGTGGATGTACCCGATCCTGACCGGCCTGCCGATTTCGCCGTCCACCTGGAACCTGGAGATCGTGCTGCCGTCCTGGCGTTGACCCTGCGTCTGCGGCGCAAGCCCGGACCGTCACCGCGGAGTCTGTCATGTCGCAGGACATAGGTGACAGTTCTGCATCAGGACATAGGTGACAGTTCCGGTGGTCTTGGTGGTGACACTTGGGCCCGCAGGCTCAGGCGGTGGCTGTTCATGAACCGATCGATCCTCGT